>Ga0315912_10000844_pt1 | contig 44991 bp, 32 predicted proteins | sample VfabasoilMG_FD_204469 | JGI IMG/M metagenome (GOLD analysis project Ga0315912, IMG submission 204469) | Garden soil microbial communities collected in Santa Monica, California, United States - V. faba soil | ecosystem: Environmental > Terrestrial > Soil > Garden | place: USA: California... | reverse complement strand
TCGATCGATACCAGCGCGCCGCTGCCCGCGGCCACCGTCACGCGCTGGCGCGCCTCGTCCCAGAGCGGGCGCCACAGCGGGGCACCCCCGACCCGAACCCGAGCGCTCTGCGAGCTGCCGAGGCCGATCAGCAACAGCTCGCCGGAAACGAGCGGAACCAGCGCCAGCCCACTGTTGGTCAGCGCGGGAGCAGCGCTCGGTTCGTCGGGCAGCTGCGCCCGGTGCCGGAGCTCACCGCTGCCTGCGGCCCGCCACGTCAGCTCTGCCTCCGCCTCGACGATCAGCCATTGCCCATCCGCACTCAGCGCCGCGTGGCGGGCGGGCGCACGCCAGACCACCTCCAGCCCGGGTTGGGTGGCAAACGCGAGCAGCTCTCCCTGGGCCACCACCCAGAGCCGGTCCCCCGCCGAGAGCACCGGCTGACTCGGATTGCCCGGCAGGGGCGCGCGCGCCCCCAGCGAGCTGCCTCGCAGCAGCTGAAGCTCCGCACGCTCCGTGGCCACGGCGAGCCCTCCCGACGCCAAGCTCGTCGGCTCGAGGAGCGTGGGTTGTCCGAGCGCAGCTCTCCAGAGCGGCTCTCCCGAGACGGACAGCGCGTAGACGGCCTGGTCGCGCGCGGCGTAGGAGAGCTGCCCCGGGAACGACCAGACGGCGGCACTGGCAATTCGGCTCGGGGTGTGACGCTCCCACTGCAGGTGCCCGTCGCTTCGGATCGAATACACGCGCCGGGCCGTCGTCGTCACGTACACGTGGCCCGTGGCATCCAGCGCGGGCTCGCCGAGCGGCACGCCGGCCACTCCATAGCTCCAGCGAAAGCCGCCGTCCGGGTCGAGCGCATGCACGTAGCCCTCCACCGTGGACAGGTAGACCGCGCCGTCACGACGGACGGCGGGGGCCGCCGACGCGGGTGCGGCCGCCTGAAAGCGCCACGCCACGTCGGGCGCAGACGCCCCACCCCACTCCGGCTCCTGCGCCACGATCAGCCCGACCCCGCCGGGGAGCCGCGGGCCCCGAGCGCCCGCCAGCCCCGAAGCCGGCGTGGCGAGCGCGGGTGCAGGCGCCGCCGCGACGCTGGAGGCTGCAGGCGCCGCCGCGACGCTGCCGGCAGCTGCCGCCGCGCAGAGGCACGCGGAGAGGGCGACGTGGGCTAGCCTTGACATCGGTTCAGAGGGCGTAGACTAAGGGGTCGCGCCTCGGGAGGCAATTCTCGGTCGTCGTCCCCCCGCGCAGCAGGAAGGAGCCGCTCGACAGATGCAGGTGTTCGGCCTCACGGGGGGCCTGGCCTCCGGAAAGAGCAGCGTGGCTGCGCATTGGCGCGGGCGAGGCTTGCCCGTCCTGGACGCGGACGCGCTGGCGCGCGACGTCGTCGCTCCCGGGCAGAGCGCGCTCCACGAGCTCGCGGCCGAGTTTGGCCCGGAGGTGCTGCAGGCGGGGCAGCTCGATCGCAAGCGGCTGGCCCAGCTGGTGTTCGGCCATCCCGAGCGGCTGCGTCGCCTCGAAGCCATCCTACACCCTCGGATCCTGGCGCTGCGGGCCCAGCGCCTGGCCGAGCTCGCGGCAGCCGGCGAGCCGCTGGCGTGTTCGGAGGTGCCGCTCTTGTACGAGAAGGGCATGGACGCGGAGCTCCGGCCGGTCGTGGTGGTGACGGTCCCCGACGCTTTGCAACGGCAGCGTGCCCGGGCGCGCGACGGCAGCAGCGCGGCGGAGGTGGAAGCGCGCCTGGCGGCCCAGCTACCGCTCGCCGAGAAGCTGCGCCGCGCCGACCACGTGATCGACAATCAGGGCAGCCTGGAAGCGACCTTCGAGCAGGCAGACCGGGTACTCTTGGAGATCTGCCGCAGCCTCGGCGTAGACCCGCGGCGCTACGGCTACCCCGCCTGAACGCTGGCGACACGGGCGTGCGCCGCACGCAGCGTATTGTCGAGCAGCATGGCGATGGTCATCGGACCGACGCCGCCCGGCACCGGAGTGATCGCGCCGGCCACCTCGCGAGCCGAAGCAAAATCGACGTCCCCGCACAGCTTCCCGTCCGCTCCGCGGTGCATGCCCACGTCGATCACCGCGGCGCCCGGTTTGATCCAGCTACCGTGCACCAACCTCGGCTGGCCCGCCGCCACGACCAGCACGTCCGCCTCCCGACACCGCTCGGCCAGGTCGCGGCTGCGTGAATGCCCGAGCGTGACCGTCGCATTCGCGCCCAAGAGCAACGCGGCCATCGGCTTGCCCACGATGTTGCTGCGCCCGATCACCAGCGCGCGCGCGCCCTCGAGCGGCACGTCCAGCGTGCGCAGCAGGTGCAGACAACCGCGCGGCGTACACGGCACGAGAGCGGCCTTGCCCGACCAGAGCTTGCCGACGTTCTGCGGATGAAACCCGTCGACGTCCTTCGCCGGATCGACGCTGTGCAAGATCGGATCGACCGGGATGTGCGTCGGCAGCGGCAGTTGCACCAGAATGCCATCCACGCCGGGATCGAGATTGAGCCGCAGCACGAGCTCGAGCAGCGCCGCCGCGGAGGTGTTGGCAGGCAAGCGGTGCACCTGACCGGCCATCCCGGCCTCGATCACCGCTTTCTCCTTGCTGCGCACGTACACGGCCGAGGCCGGGTCCTCCCCCACGAGCACGACGTGCAGCGCCGGAGCCCGGCCGTGGGCCTCGACAAATCGGCGCACGCCGCCCTGGACCTCTTCGCGCACCGCCTGTGCGATCGCCTTACCGTCGATGATCTGGCTCATGTGCTTTACTTTCCCGGCAGCCGCCCGCTCGGCCGCTCTCTTCAGGGTCCCGGCGGAGCGACCGCAGTCACCACGCTCACCCCACCCGCTACGGTCCGAATGTCGATGTCCTGGCGTGCCCCGCTCACCTCGATGGCGACGCTGGTCACTGTCCCGGGATAGGGGCTGGCGGGAACGTTGAGCAGCACCAGCGTGCCCCGCGCAGAGGTCTCCGTTTGTTGGTCGCTGTACACGTTGCCCGAGTCATACGCCACGGCCACGTCATCCGGCGATGGAAACAGCAACCGTACCTGCGAAACCGGCGCCCCCTGCTCCGTGACGACGCGCAGGATGATGCAGCCGCGCCGCGGATCGAGCTCTTGCGGATTGTTCTGGAAACCCACCAGCGCGATCTCTTCGAGCACCGTGCGGCGCATCACGAGCAGCCCGGCCGGCGCCGTTTGCTGCGCGGCCACCGGCTGCAAGGTATCCACCAGCAGGCCCGCGTCATCTCCGTCGAACGCCCCGATCCCCACCCAGAGTGGATCGCCCGTGGCGGCGCCCTCCAGGCGGAAGCTCCCGTCCGGGGCCACGTCCGTCGTGACCTGGGCCACGTTGGCGCCGGGCGCGCGCACCTTCAGCGCGCCGTCCAGGCTGCTGCTCGCGGCCAGATCCTGCTGGACGACGACCTGAATCGTGCCCGTCAGCGTCCGCGCATCGGCGGAGCTGCTGCTCCCGGCCCCGCCTGCGACGCCGGCCGAACCAGCGTTGCCGGCAGTACCGTTGCCTCCGCCCACGTAGGCATTGCCGTTGCGCCGGGTGGACGCGCAGCCGTCGTCGTTGCAATCCCCGATCGCACCGGGGCGAGCATCCTCTTCCTTACACGCGAGGAGCGCGCCCCCGACACAGGCAGCCAGGGTCCAGCGAATCAGACGGGGGCGAGGGCAACGGAACATCCACAAAGTCTAGCCGAGGAGCACTCTCCGGGCCCGCATCTTTGATTCGGGACTAGCTGCTGGGTGAAAAGGCGGGTGGCAGGGCACGCTCGCGACGCCAGCCCCGCCCGCAGTGGATCGCCACCGCGGCGGCCACGAGCACGGTGCCGATCCATTGCGAAGTGGAGAGGCCGAACACACCGCCCCGATCGTCGCTGCGCCAGAACTCGATCACGAAACGACTTGCGGCGTACAGCAGCAGAAACGCCACGAAGACCTGCCCGTCGTAGCGTTTGCGCGCCTGCACATACAGGATCAAGAACGCCGCGATGGCCAGCGCCGCAAACGACTCGTAGAGCTGCGTCGGGTGCACCGGCAGCGATGCGCGCAGCGGGCTGTCGAGCAGCTTGGCGCGAAACTGCCACTCGCTGGCCGGGCTGTGGGAGGGAAATTGCAGCGCCCACGGGCGGTCACAGGTCCCGCCGAAGCAGCAGCCCACCATCAGGCAACCGAGACGTCCGATACCGAGACCGATCGGAACCATCATGCCGCCCATGTCGACCCCCTTCCAGAACGGAAAGCCGTCCCGGCGGAACAGCCTCCAGGCGGCGAACGTGGCGGCGATGAAGCCGCCGTAAAACGTCAACCCGCCACCCCAGATCTGCGCCCACGCCCAACAATCCGCCGTCCGCGGCCGGCAGACAGCCGCCGCGGCGTCCCACACTCCGCCGAGTTCATCCACGCATTCCGCGTGCGGCACGGGCCAGACTACCAGGCTCGGATCCGTGCACAGGTGCACGTAGTCCCAGAAATACCCGTCGGCCAGCACGTGCAGCAGGCGAGCACCCACCAGGCCCGCCACCACGGACGCGAGCCCCAGATCGACGATCACGTCCGGGTTCTGCCCCACCCGGCGTGCCCACACGGCCCCCATGGCGGTGGCCAGGACAAAGCCCACACCGATCAACAGCATGTAGCTCGACACGTGATAGCCGAGCAGGGAAAACAGGGTGGGGTGCAAGCTTCAGCGCCTCTTCGAGGGCACCAGACCGAGCGCCTTCGGGGTTCAGGGGATCCGGGTCTCAGCGTACTGGATGCGGCGGCGCCGACGAGGAGGGGCCCCCTTCACGCCGGCCTTCGGCGTTGCGGCGGCCCGAGATCGCCATGTCGACCGCCATCAACCCCACGCCGACGCAGATGGAGATGTCCGCCACGTTGAACGTCGGCCAATGATCGGTGACATGCCAACCGCTGACCAGCGCGGCGATCAGCTCGTTCATGCTTTGCACCCAGCCCGCTCGGTAATCGATGAAGTCCACCACGCTGCCGCGCGTGACGCGATCTGCCAGGTTGCCGAGCGCTCCGCCGAGCACCAGCGGGAGCCCCCAGCGCAGCGCTCGCTGCTCGGGTTGGAGCTTGCCGTAGAGCGAGACGATGAAGGCGATCGCGGCCACGCTCACGACCAGGAAGAAGGGCCGCCGCACGCTCTCGCTCGCGTTCTGGAGGAGGCCCCAGGCCCCGCCCCGGTTGTAGGCCAGAGCAAAGCTGAGGTGCTGCTCGATGATGACGATCGGATCGAGCGGCGAGCGCCGCGTCAACTCCACCTCTGCCCAGGCCTTCGAGGCCACGTCCAGGAGCAGACAGACGGCGGCGACGCCTCCGAAGAAGACGAACCCGGGACGGCTCTTCCCGGGGACGCTCTTGTCGGGGACAGTGGGGGCGTTCGGCTCGGTCATGCGGGCTTCCTACGCCAACGTCCAAACGAGGGCCACCGAGAATCCCCTGGGCGACCGCCGAACATTTGTATAGTATTGGACATGGCCCCAACGCCAGCTCCGCCGCCCTGGAGCTCGAAAACCGGGGTGGACGCCGTGGTAGAGCGCTGGCTCTCGGAGCGGGCGGTCGTCGAGTGCGTGGCTGCCGAGCGGACGCTCGCCGCGCGCGGTCCCGAGTACGCGCCGCTGCCCGGCGGGCTCGATCCGCGTCTGGTACGCGGGCTCGCGCGGCGCGGCATCCAGCGCTTATACAGCCACCAGGCGCGAGCGATCGAGGCCGCGCTGGCGGGGCGGCACGTGGCGATTGCGACGCCGACCGCGAGCGGCAAGAGCCTGTGCCTGCATCTGCCCGTGCTCAACGCCATCGCCAAGAACGATGGCGCCAGCGCCCTCTACCTGTATCCGACCAAGGCGCTGAGCCGCGACCAGGAGCAGGGCCTGCACACTCTGCTCGCCGACTCGGAGCTCGGTATTCCAGCGTTGGTCTACGACGGAGACACGCCGGGGGATGCGCGGCGAGCCGCCCGCGATCAAGGCCGGCTGCTCCTGACCAATCCCGACATGCTGCACTCGAGCCTGCTGCCGCAGCATACGCGCTGGGCTCGCATTTTTCAGGGGCTCGAGTACGTGGTGATCGACGAGCTGCACACCTACCGAGGTGTGTTTGGCTCGCACTTGGCACACGTGATCACGCGGCTGCGGCGCATCGCCGAATTTCACGGCAGCCACCCGCGCTTCATCCTGGCCAGCGCCACGATCGGCAATCCGCTCGAGCACGCGGCACGCCTGCTCGGGCTCCCCCCGGAAGAACTGACCCTGGTGACGGGCTCCGGCTCGCCCGCCGCCGAGCGCCGCCTGTTTCTCTACAACCCGCCGGTCGTCAACGCCGAGCTCGGCATCCGGGGCAGCGCGCTCAAACACGGCGTTCGCCTGGCGCTCGATTTGCTGGCGGCGCGGGTGGCCACGATCCTGTTCGCCGGCTCGCGCAACTCGGTCGAGGTGATGCTCAAGTACATTCGCGACCAGTCTCCGGACGTGCCCAAGGATGCGATCTTTGGCTATCGCGGGGGCTACCTTCCGGACAAGCGCCGCGCCATCGAGAAGGGCCTGCGCGACGGCGCCATTCGTTGCGTGGTCGCGACCAACGCGCTCGAGTTGGGCATCGACATCGGCGATCTGGATGCGGTGATCTGCGTGGGCTACCCCGGGTCGGTCGCCGCCACGTGGCAGCGCTTTGGCCGCGCCGGCCGGCGTGGGGAAAAAAGCATCGGCGTACTCGTGCTGAACAGTCGCGCCACCGATCAGTACATGGCGGCAGAGCCCAGCTACGTGCTGGACGCCGGCGCGGAGGAAGCCCGCATCGATCCGGACAACGTCGAGATCCTGATTCAGCACCTCAAGTGCGCGGCCTTCGAGCTGCCGTTTGCACGCACCCTGGCGCCTCGGCCCGATACGCCAGCCGCGCACGGCAGCGGCGCAGCGCCCGGCAGCGCCGCAGCAGCGTCGCCCAGCTACGGCGGTCTGGATGCCGCCGGGACGCGCGACGCGCTCGACTACCTGGCGCGTCAGGGTCTCCTGCACGCGGGCGAACAGATCTACAGCTGGACCGGCGACAGCAGCCCCGCGACCTATGTTTCGCTGCGCAGCATCAGCTGGGATAACTTCGTGATCATCGACCTCGACCGAGATCAGACCCTGGCGGAGCTCGATTGGCGCTCCGCCCACACGATGCTGCACGAACAGGCCATCTACCAACACGACGCGGCCCAGTACCAGGTGGAACGCCTGGACTACGAAAACCACAAGGCGTACGTGCGGCGCGTCGAGCCGGACTACTTCACCACCGCACTCACCAACAGCCGCGTGACGATTCTCGACACGGCGGCGCGGCACCCGGCCGCTCAGGGCCTCTGGCAGCATGGAGATGTCGAGGTGGTCGAGACCGTGACCGGCTACAAGAAGATCAAATTCGTCAGCCACGAGAACGCCGGCTATGGCGACGTGCGCCTGCCGGACGTGCAGATGCACACCACCGCGTTCTGGTGGACGCTCGACAATCCCGGCGAGTATCTCGAACACTGGTCGCCGTCGCTTCTGGTCGACGCCTTGCGTGGCGCCGGTGCGGCGCTCGAGACCGTGTCCAGCATCGCGCTGATGTGCGAGCCGCGCGACATCGGTCGTACTCTCGGCTCGGACGACGCCCATGCCGGGGCCAACTCCGGGCACGGCTGGTCCCTCGAGAGCGGCTATCGTCCCACGCTGTTTCTGTATGATGCGCTACCGGGCGGGGTGGGCCTGGCGCGGCGGATCTTCGAGCGCGCCGATGAGCTGTTCTCGCGCGCCGCACGCCTGATCGAGAGTTGCCGCTGTAGGTCCGGCTGCCCTGCCTGCGTGGGGGCCAGCATCACGTCGGAACCGCTGGCAGCGGTGGGCAATGTCCCCTCCCGCGCGCCCTCGGAACGAAAAACTGCGGCCAGCGCGTTGCTCGACCGCACTCTGCTGCCGGGGCTGGTGTCGGGCCGCCACGCTGGGTAGTCCGGACGATGTCGTCCGGAGAAGGTCGTCCGGAGAAGGTCGTCCGGAGAAGGTCGTCCGGAGAAGGTCGTCCGGAGGGGGCTCCGGAGGGTCCGCTGAGATCGCATCCGAAACGCGTTGCGTCACCCAGCCGGGCGCCCTAGCCTTGAAATCTAGTGACCGCCCATCTGATCCAGCTGCAGCGTAGCTTTCGCTACCAGGGGAAACGCAGCCAAGCGAGGGCGCTACCCCTCGGGGCGGCGCTGCTGGTGGCGGCGTGTTCGAGCGGTGGAAACGAGCTCGGGAGCCGCCGGCTGCCTCCGCCGGAGTCGGAGGGCAGCGCGGATTTCGTCGGCGCGGGCTCGGCTGGGCTGCCGCCGGCGTCCATGGAACTAGCTCCTCTCGATGCTCACGCCGTGCTCGGCGTGAACCCGGCGCATGGGCCCTTTCGCGGCGGCGGTCTGGCCGTGATTCGCGGCAATGGCTTCGCGAGTGACGTGCGGGTCTGGTTTGGCGAGCTCGAGGTACCCGCCGAGCAAGTGTTCGCGACCCGCGCCGACCGCGTGCAGGTCAACGTTCCGCCGGGCACGCCGGGCGAGGTCGCGATCAGCGTGCAGAACGGGCAAGACGCGGCGAGCCGTCGCGTGCTGAACGCCGGCTACCGCTACGACGCGTTCTTCGCGCAGCCCGAGACGGCGCCGAACGCCGGCGGAAGCATCATCACTCTGGTCGGGTCCGGCACCAACTGGACCACCGACACGGCGGTGCTCCTGGACGGCGCGGTCTGCGAGGTGGTCGCGGTACGAGGCGAGCCGGGCGGCGCGCAGGAGCTCGATTGCCGGACGCCCGCCGGCAGCGAAGGCCAGAAGAGCATCGCCATCACCACCGGAAGCAGCACCGACACGCTGCTCGGCGGTCTCATCTATGAGCCCGGCGCGCTGCTCCGAGGCGGCTTGAGTGGCGAGGCCATCAGCAACGAGCTCTCCGTTTACGTCACGGCACCCGGCGGCAGCCCGCTGCCCGGCGCCTACGTGATCCTGGGCAGCGAGTTCGACCTCGAGCGGCTGGGTGAGCCCGGGTCTGGGATCCGACAGACCGATGCGGACGGCCGCGCGCCATTCACGGGGGACGTGACCGGACCCGTCACCGTCACCGTCGCCGCGCACTGTTACCAGCCGCTCAGTTTCGTCGCCGTGCCGGTGAACACGCTGCGCGCGGAGTTGACCCCCGTAGCGTCTCCCGACTGCGGAGAAGCACAGCTGCCCAACTTCGGCGGCTCCCCCGCGCGTCCCGTCACCATCTCCGGCGAGCTGGTCTGGAGCGGTGGGCTCGAGTTGCAGCGCGCCGGATGGACGAACGTGCCCGCCGCACAGTCGCCGGACGAGCAGCGCGCGGCCTACGTGTTTCAGCCGAGCGGCGACCCGGAAGCTAGATTTCGACTGCCGCGAGCAGAGAGCGCCGTGACCCTCACGAGCGCCGGACAAGCCGGCTACGAGTTCGAGCTGATCACGGGCGCAGGCAGCCGCACGCTGTACGCGCTGGCGGGCATCGAAAACCGCACGGTCGACCCGCCGCGCTTCACGGCCTATGCGCTCGGCATGTTGCGCGGCATCTACGCCGATCCGGGTGAGGTCATCTCGGGGCTCGCCATCGCCATGGATCGCACGCTCGACCAGGCACTGGTCCTCGACATCGAGGCCCCCGCCACGGGCAGCCGCGGGCCGAATCGTTACGACGTGAGCGTGGCCGTACAGACGCCCGAGCAGGGCTTTTTCGTCTTGCCCAACCTCGCGCTCGACGCGCCCCTGCCCGGCACGGGCCCGCTGCAGCTGATCGGTTTGCCGGCGCTGGTCGGCAACCTGGAAGGCGCCGAGTACGCCGTCAGCGTACGCGCGGTCACCGGCCTGGGCGGTAGTTTGCCAGAAAGCGTACTGCCGCTAATCAACGCGCGCGAGGCCAGTCTGCCGATCCCCGTGCGGGGCTTTGTGCCCGTGCCCACGCTGGCCGTCGGTGCCAACGCTCAGGGCACCTGGAGCCGCGAGCTCACTGCCAGCTGGACGGATCGGGGCCGCAGCGTCGACCTGGTCCACTACGCCATCAGCAGCGGCGGCGGGCTCATCACCTGGTCTGTCGCAGCGCCTCCCTCGGCGGGGCCCATACAGCTGCCCGATCTGTCGGGTTTGCCGGACGTCGACCTCCTGCCGGGCAATCTGGACGTCGTGGTCTCGCTCGCCGGCCTGCCCGACTTCGACTACGCGCAGCTCGACCTGGCCGACCTGCGGCGTTTGGCCTGGCAAGCGTACGCCATGGATCGCGTCGCCACGCGCTATGCGCGCTGAGCGGGTGCGGCGCAGGGCGAACCGGCGCGAGCTTCCCGGGTTCCCCCCCGCCACGGGCAGGGCCTGGGGGTCCGCGCTGGGCGTCGGTCTCGCGCTCGCGTGCTCGTTTGATCCGAGCGATCGCTGGATCAGCCGCCCGCTCGTGCAGACCGTGATCGAAAGCTGTCGCGTCGGCACGGTGCGCTGCACGCCCACGCTGCAGCGTTGTGAGGAGACCACGACGGGGCCCGATTGGATCGAGCTCGACGATTGCCGGGCGCGTGGGCTCGTGTGCTCCACCGAGCTCGTGGCGTGCGTGACCTGCCTGCCTGACACCCAGAGCTGCGACGGGCAGACGGTGCTGCGCTGCGACGCGACGGGAGAGAGCTTCTCGAGCATTGCGGAGTGCCGTCCGGACCAGGCGGAAGCCTGCCGTGGAGGGCGCTGCACCAACCTGTGCACCCTGGCCGCGGAGGAACGCAGCAACGTCGGCTGCGAATACTGGGCGGTCGATCTGGACAACGCCGTCGCCGGGCCCACGCTGAACGCGGCCGCGCAGCAGTTTGCCGTCGTGGTCAGCAACCCACAGCCCGATCTGACGGCACTGGTTCGGATCGAACGAGACGACAGCCTGCCCACTTTTCCCGGCAACCCGGTGGAAGTCGTGCAGGCGAACGTCGCGCCTTTCAATCTGCTGGTGTTTCCCCTGCCCCCGCGCGAGGTAGATGGCTCGCCCGCGGGCGAATACAACACCGGCACACACAGCGCGCTCACGCGCCACGGCTACCGCATCACCAGTACCGTGCCGGTGGTCGCATATCAGTTCAACCCGCTGGAAAACGTCGACGTGTTCTCCAACGACGCCTCCCTGCTCAAGCCGGTCGAGGCGCTGCGCGGCTCACCAGGTACGCTGGAAGACGCTTACGTCGTGCTCGGCTGGCCGCAGACCATCGCCAGCACCGACGACCCCAACACGAACTTCGGCTCCGATGTGCCCCTCGACTTTCGCGCCTTTCTGACCATCGCCGCCACCCGCGACAACACGCGCGTGCGCGTCACCAGCGCCGCTCGCGTGCTCGGCGGCGGTCCCGTGCCGGAGCTCTCCGTCGGCGGCTCGGCGGACTTCGTGCTCGGAGCGTTCGACGTGTTGAACCTCGAGACCGACGATTTTGGTGGCGATTTCACCAGCTCGGTCGTGGCCGCCGATGCGCCGGTGGCGGTGTTCAGCGGCAGCGAGGCCAGCGACGCCCCGCGCTTCGATCGCATCTCCGAGCGCCGCTGCTGTGCCGATCACCTCGAGGAACAGCTCGACCCGATCCGCAGCGCCGGCAAGCGCTTCGTCGCACCGCTCAGCTTCAACCGCCACCTGGCGCTCGCCAACGCGGGTGCGTTGCTCGAGCCGGAGCCCGAACAGGAGGTGTTCCGCCTGATCGCCGTGCTCGAGTCGGGCGCCAACGTGCGCACCAGCCTGGACGGGGAGCTCAGCGAATTCCGCCTGGAAATCCGCGGCAGCTGGCGCGAGATCGTCAGCACCAGGGACTTCTGGATCGAGAGCGACAGCCCGGTGATGCTGGGCAACGTGACGGCGAGCCAGAGCGCCGCCGGCATCGCCGGCAGCCTGCCCGGCGGTGACCCCAGCTTCATCATCATCCCGCCGATCGAGCAATATCGAGCGGACTACGTGTTTCTGACGCCGGACCGCTACAGCTTCGACTTTCTGCGCATCATGGCCCCCAGCACGGCAACCGTGCGTGTGGACACCGAGCCTCTCGAGCGCATCCCCGGCTGCCATCTGGAGAGAGGCAGCGTGCTCGATCGCCCGCTCGAACCGGCCACCTTTGGCTACGTCGTGTATCGGTGCCAGCTCAGCTTTCCGATCATCGATCCCACGCTCGACGGCGCCGACGCGCTCGAACCCGGCGAGCAGAGCGACGGGGTGCACGAGGTGCGCAGCGACCAACCGATCGGCATCATCGTCGACGGCTTCGACCGCAACGTGAGCTACGGCTACGCCGCCGGCACCGAACTCCGCGAAATCGTCCCGCGCTAGGTCCCACCAAGTCGAGCGCGGGACATGCGCGAGCGCAGCACCCCCGAAGGGGCGCCTACCAGTCCCACAAAGTCGAGCGCGGGACATGCGCGAGCGCAGCACCCCCAAGGGGCGCAAACCAGTCCCACCAAGTCGAGCGCGGGACATGCGCGAGCGCAGCACCCCCAAGGGGCGCAAACCAGTCCCACCAAGTCGAGCGCGGGGCATGCGCGAGCGCAGCACCCCCAAGGGGCGCCTACTCGTTCAACCGGCAGGACGCCAAACGAGCACCTTCGATCGAAACAACGGAAGGCCGAGGATGGGGACCCGCGCCGCGCGGGGCCTCGGCCGATCACGCGAGGGCGCCCCGCTACGGGGTGCGAAGTCCGCGCATGCCCCGCGCTCGACCCACCACCCCTCGGCCGATCACGCGAGGGCGCCCCGCTACGGGGTGCGAAGTCCGCGCATGCCCCGCGCTCGACCCACCATCCCCGGGTGGCCGCTACCGGAGCTTCCGATGCGTCAACGCAGGCAGACTACGCCGCACCTGCTCCAGATACTCGCGATCCAGCGTCGCCAACGCAAACCCGACCCGGTCCGGGCACTGCGCCACCACCGCGCCCCACGGGTCGATGATCATCGAGTGCCCATAGCAGCGCCGCCCCTGCGGATGGCTGCCAAACTGTGCCGCAGCGACGACCCAACACTGCGCTTCGATCGCTCGCGCCCGCAGCAGCGCCTCCCAGTGATCTTTGCCGGTGTGCAGCGTGAACGCGGCAGGCACCAGCAGCACCTCGGCCCCCGCGTCGACGAGCCCGCGATAGAGCTCGGGGAAGCGCACGTCGTAACAGATGGACAGCCCCACCTGAAAACCGCTCACCCCCACCGCGCGGACCGCGCTGCCGGGCATCGTGCGCGCGCTCTCACACAGCGCGGTACCGTCCGCCAGCGAGACATCGAACAGGTGCACCTTGTGGTAGTGCGCGGCCAATCGCCCATCCGGTGAAAACACGACGCACGTGTTGTACGGGCGCTGAGGGTCCTCGCTGCGCGTGGCCATGCCTCCCCCCACCACGGTCAGCCCCAACTCCCGCGCCCAGCGCGACAGCGCCGACTGGATGGGGGAGGCCGCCCCATCCGGCACCGGTTCGAGCGCCTCGGCCGCGCGGGTACGCTGCGCGTCCGGGCCAAAGTAGGCAAAGTTCTCCGGCAAAACCGCCAGCTGTGCACCCGCTCGAGCGGCTTGCTCCAGCCAGTGCCTACACTGTTCCAGGTTCGCCCCGACGTCGTCCTGGCTACTGAGCTGAATGGCGGCTACCGTAATCGTGGAAGGCGGCATCGAAGGCTCAGTTTAGCGAAAACCCCACGGCCCCACTCGGAAAACTCTCGCATGACGGACCAGGTCACAGACGCGATGCAGCAATTCGGCGGGGCGGGTCCGTCGGGCGCGCCCAGCAGCGCCGGCCTGGTGCTCTTGTACGCGGACGGCTTTGCGAACCTGCCACCGGTCTGGCCGCTGCCCGCAACGGGCACGTTGCTGATCGGCAGCAGCGCCTCGGCAGACCTGCAACTGCCCGTGCACGCCGTGTCCCGGCAACATGCCGAGCTGTGCAAGGAACGCGGCGGGTGGCTACTACGCGATCTGCAGAGCACCAACGGCAGCTTCGTCGACGGGCACCGCATCCGCGAGGCGCGGCTGGAGCACGGCCAGGAGCTGCGTTTCGGCGACGCCATCCTCAAGTTCGTGAGCACGGAGGCGGAGGGCTACGGGGAATACCGCATCGACGGCAGCCGGACTTCGGGTGCAGGGCCCCCCGCGGACGCCAGCGGCCTGATCGGCGGCTATCAGATCGACCGCATCGCGCGGCAGATTCAACTGGTCTCGCGCGAGGCCACGGCGTCTCCTCTGAGCGTGCTCCTGCTCGGTGAGAGCGGCACGGGCAAGGAGGTGGTCGCCAACGCGATCCATCGACAGAGCGGCCGGCGCGGTGCGTTTCGAGCCGTCAACTGCGCCGCTCTGCCCAAGGACCTGGTCGAGAGCGAGCTCTTCGGGTATCACCGCGGCGCCTTCTCGGGCGCGCATCGCGACAAGCCCGGGGTGATTCGCGCCGCGCACCGCGGCACGCTGCTCCTGGACGAGATCGGCGACATGCCGCTCGATGCGCAAGCCAAGCTGCTGCGCGTGCTGCAGTCTCGCGAGCTGTTTCCGCTCGGCGCCACCGAGGCCGAACCCGTGGACGTGCGCATCATCGGCGCCACCCATCAGAATCTGGAGCAGCTCCTGGCGCGCGGGGCGTTTCGGCAAGACCTGTACGCCCGCCTCAATGAGTACCACCTGTCGCTTCCGCCACTGCGCGAGCGCAAGGAAGACATCTTCATGCTGCTGGGCGAGTTCTTTCGCCGGCACGGCGGCGGCCCGTTAGAGGTGACGTTTCCATTCATGACCGCCCTGCTCCACTACGACTGGCCGTACAACGTGCGCGAACTCGAGAGCTGCGCCAAGCGTGCGGTGGTGCTGTCGCAGGGCCGGCCGCTCGACGAGAGCATGCTGACCGAGGACATCGCGCGCGAGATGCAGGACTACGGCCAGGTCCACTTGCCGGTGGACGCGCAGGGGGATGCTGCGCCCAGCCAGGCGGATCTCGTCGCGCTGCTCGAGCGGCACCAGGGCAACGTGGCCGCCGTCGGTCGAGATCTGGGCAAGGCCCGCATGCAGGTCCACCGCTGGCTGAAGCGCTACGGCATCGAGATCGAAGACTACCGGCGCTAGTGCCCTGTCACCGCCGGACGGCGCCGGAACCCCCGGGCCTCACAGATCGAGCTCTTGCGCCTCGTCCGCTCGCTCCATGATGAAGCGGAAACGGCAGGCCGGGTCTTTCCCCATCAGCTCGCTCACGACCCGATCCGTCTCCAGACCGTCCTCGATGCGGACCTTCAGCATGCGGCGCGTGGCAGGGTTGAGCGTGGTCTCCCAGAGCGTCCTCGGCATCATCTCACCCAGACCTTTGAAGCGGGTGATCTCCGGCTTGGCGTTGCCCTTCTTGCCGGCAAGGATGCGTTCCTTGTCCGCGTCGTCGATCGCCCAGTGCGTCTCCTTGCCGATATCGATGCGATACAGCGGCGGCACCGCCACGAAGATACGCCCGGCCTTGATCAATTCTGGCAGGTGGCGATAGAAGAAGGTCAAGAGCAGGGTCGTGATGTGGTTGCCGTCGGAGTCGGCATCCGCGAGCAGCACGACCTTGGCGTAGCGCAACTTGGCGAGTTCGAACGTCTTGCCGATGCTACAGCCGAGCGCCGTCACCAGATCGGCCAGCTCGCGATTGTCGAGCACCTTGCCCAGCGCCAGCGCCTCGGTGTTGAGCACCTTGCCGCGCAATGGCAGGATTGCCTGCAGGTTGCGGTCCCTGCCCTGCTTGGCCGACCCCCCTGCGGAGTCGCCCTCCACGAGAAACAGCTCCGTCTCCCCGCCGCTCTCGCTGCAATCGCTCAATTTCCCCGGCAGCGTCAGCCTGCCGCTGGTCGCGGACTTGCGGACCACCGCCGACGCCGCCGCCCGCGACGCCTCGCGCGCCCGCGCTGCCAGCACGAGCCGCGCGACGATCTGCTCGGACACGGTACGATTGGAGTTGAGCCACTGCTCGAACGCCGGGCGCAGCGTGTTGTCCACCAGGGACTGCAGCTCGGGGTTGTTCAGCCGATCCTTGGTCTGGCCCTGAAACTGCGGATCCGCCACGAATACGCTCAGGATCCCCACCATGCCCTCGCGGATGTCCTCCGCCGACAGCGCCAGCCCGCGCGGCAGGAGCTTGTGGGTTTCGATGTAGTTGCGCAGCGCCTTGGCCACGGCAGCCCGGAAGCCATTCTCGTGGGTGCCACCGGACGCCGTCGGAATGCCGTTGGCGTAGCTGCGCAGGTGCTCGTCCGTGGCCTCCGTCCACTGCAGCGCGGTCTCCATGCGCAGACCGTTGTCTTTTTCGAAGGTGAACGGCGGCGTGTGTACGGGCGACGCCTTGCGCTCGGTGATCACTCGCGACAGGTAGTCGCTGAGGCCCTGCTCATGATGAAACAGGTCCTTCTTGTCGGCGGCCTCTTCGATGAACGTGATCTTGACGCCGCGGTGCAGATAGCTCGCCACCTCGAGCCGCTCGCGGATCGTCTGCGCGTTGAAGTCGGTGCGCGGGAAGATGGTGGGGTCGGGCTCGAAGAACACGCTCGTACCACTGCCGCGTGCAGCACCGAGCTTGGAGAGCGCGCCCGTGGGCTTGCCGCGTTTGAACTCCATCTGCCACTGGAAGCCATCGCGCTTCACTGTCGCGACCAGCTTGTTCGACAGCGCGTTGACCACCGATGCGCCCACGCCGTGCAGACCGCCCGCCGTCTTGTAGCTTTCGCCGTCGAACTTGCCGCCGGCATGCAGTGTGGAAAAAATCAGCTCCAGCGCGGTCTTCTTGTGCTGCGGATGCTTGTCCACCGGCACGCCACGCCCGTTGTCGGTCACCGTGATGGACTTGCCGTTCTTGTGCAGCGTGACCGTGATCTCGCTGGCGTGGCCATTCATGGCCTCATCGATCGAGTTGTCGACGATCTCCCACACCAGATGGTGCAGGCCAGCGCTGCCGACTCCACCGATGTACATGCCCGGTCGCTTGCGGACCGGGTCGAGGCCCTCGAGGACGGTGATGTCTTTGGCTGTATAGGACATGCGACTCCGTGCGTGAACGGGGACTCAGTTGGCGGGGGCTGCGTCTGCGGACGCCCCCTCGAACGGTTCGGGGGCAGGCGGCACATCGAACACGACGCTCACGAAGCTGCCTCGCTTGATCACTTCCCGGCCCTTTCCGCCACGTTCGGAGAGTTGATATTTGGCGGTGTTGATGCGCTGCTCCCCGCCCTGACTGGTCTTACAGACCAGGGTATCCTTGTCGTCCTTCACCGCCTTAAAGCCCATCAGCGCGTCATCGTCGGTGAGCTTGATCAGAATCACGCCGCGCCCGGGACCCGACAGATAGTTCACTTCCGAAACGGCGCAGAGCAGGGCCCGGCACTGCTGCGTAGCGGCGATCAGGGTTTCCGTCCCGTCCACCGCGTACGCGGAGACGATCTTGCTCCCCTCCGCCAGCCGGGCAAAGCGGCGGCCACCGCGCTGGCTCGGCTCGAGGAAAGTGTTCAGGCCGAACGCGAGCGCGTAGCCGTCGCTGCTGGCGGCCACGGCATAGGTCTCGGGGAACGAGCCCTCCGCCTCCGTGAGATCGCCGACCACTCGAGCGTCCAGGGAAAATGCCGCCACCACACTCTCGCCATCCTTCAGCTTGAACAGCTTCTGGATCGGCTCGCCGTAGCCGGTGGTCGCGGGGATGTCGATGATGCGAGCCGTGTACGCAGTACCAAAGTTGGACAGGAACACGACCGTGGCGCGCGTCGACCCGGCCACCACGGCCAGTACCGCGTCGCCCTCGCGCAGGCGCGTTTGCGCCGGATCCTTGATCTCCTTCTGACGTTTGATCCAGCCGTCCCGCGTGACCAGAACGTGAGCGTCTTCGGCCACGATCAGGTCCTCTGCGGAGAACTCGGCTTCCTCACCCAGGCTCTTGATCTCCGTGCGGCGAGGTCCGCCGGTGCCCTTCAGCTCCGTCAGTTCGTCCCGCACGATGGCCCAGATGCCGGCGCCCGAGGCCTCATTGAGCAGCGCCTTGATGCGCTTGGCCTCCTTGCGCTTGGCGGCGAGCTCTTCCTGGATCACCAGGATCTCGAGCTTGGCGAGCCGATAGATACGCAGCTCGAGGATGGCGTCCGTCTGCTCCTCGTCGAGCTTGAAACGCTTGATGATCTTCTGTGCGGCGTCGGCCTTGCCGTCGCTGGCGCGGACGATTTTCAAGATCTCGTCCAGCGCATCGAAGATGAGCGCAAAGCCGTCGAGGATGTGGATGCGGGCGTTGAGCGCATTCAGCTCGTATTGCAGCCGGCGCGACACCACCTCGTGGCGGAAGTGCAGGAAGTGCCAGAGAATGGACTTCAGATCGAGCCGCTCGGGCCGGCCCACGTCCGGATTTTCCGTCGGCACCAGGCAGGTGAGGTTCAGGCTGACGTTGCTCTGCAGCGGCGTGTGCTTGCACAGGTACGCCATCACCTTCTGCTCGTCGGCCGTCTTCTTCAGCTCCAGCTCGATGCGCACGTCGGTGGCGGACACATCTTTCACGTCCACCAGCAGCGGCATGGCCCGCGACAGCGCCACCTCTGCCAGCCGCTCGACCAGGGCACTCTTGTTGACCCCGTGCGGGATGCTATCGATGAATACCGTCTTCTTGTTGCGATCGGTGGGCCCCGACTGCCACGTGCCGCGGACCTTGAGCGTGCCCTGGCCCGTGTCGTAAGCGGCGCGGATCTCCTCGGCGCTCGAGACGATGCGCCCGCCCGTCGGAAAATCGGGCCCCTTGATGGTCCGGCACAGCTCCCGACTGCTCAGCTCCTTGCCCTCCTGGAGCGCGTCCAGGAGGCGGATGGCCGCCTGACACACTTCCTCCGCGTTGTGCGGCGGGATGTTGGTGGCCATGCCCACGGCGATGCCCGACGAGCCGTTGATGAGCAGGTTGGGCAGCTTGGCCGGCAGCACCACGGGCTCTTCCCGCGTGCCGTCGTAGTTCGGGCGAAACGGCACCGTATCCATGCCGATGTCGCCGAGCAGGGCCGCGGCGATCGGGGCCAGGCGGCACTCGGTGTAGCGGTAGGCCGCCGGCGGATCGCCGTCGAGCGACCCGAAGTTGCCGGAGCCGTCGACCAGCGGGACGCGCAGGGTAAAGTCCTGCGCCATGCGCACCAGCGCGTCGTAGATCGAGGCGTCTCCGTGCGGGTGGTAGTTGCCCATCACGTCACCGACGACCTTGGCGCACTTCTTGTGCTTGGCCTCCGCCGTCAGGTGCGTCTGCCACATCATGTACAGGATGCGGCGCTGCACGGGCTTGAGCCCGTCGCGAACATCGGGCAGCGCGCGGCTGGTGATGACCGAGAGCGCGTAGTTGAGGTACCGCGCCTGCGTCAGCTCATGGAGCGCAATGTCCTCGGGAGGAAGCGGAGGCGGTGGCCCCTCCCCGTTGCTGCCGCGTTTACTGCCCGACCCCTTCTCGGAGCCTTTCGATTTGCGTGCTGCCAAGTCCTGCCGAGTCTCCCTGAATGGGCGCTGGGGCTAACGCGAATCCGGTTACCTAGTCAATTATTTGGCCGGCCCCCGGGCGGGCGAGCCCAACGATTCACCGAGAACGGCCCTCTGAAAACGGCGGGCTCTCGCGCCACCAGACATGGCGAGCTCCCCGGCTCCAGATCTCCACCGACGACCGGCGCCGGCAGCGAGCAATCAAGCGGACCATCCCAAGCGCCCTCGGGCCCCTCGACGGAAAAACGCCCCAACGAAAGAGGCTCGTTCGCGATCCGCGGAGGCCCCTTGGGCGAGGTGCTTGTTAATCTTCGAGCTCTAGGCTAGTCAAGCGCCGGGTTCGCGCGGTTTCTCTGCCCCTGCAGAACCAGGTCCATAGCTTCGGTCAATGCCCTACGCCAGCTTCCCCGCGGGGGCCCAACCCCGCCCTTCGCCTCATCGGAGACCGCGAGGCGTATCGCTCGGACGGCTGTGGGTGGCTCTCTGTGTGCTGTTGGGCTGTTGGGCGCTGCAGCTTCGTCCCGGTGCCTCGCTCGGCCTGGCCAGCGCCTGGGCCCAAGCCGAGGGGGCGCCGCCCCCGCCGATCGAAAACGAGAACGAGGCGGAGCAGGCACGCGGCCTGCCGATCGGGGTCGTGCGCGTCGCGGGCAACCGCCGCATCACCAGCGAGGACATCGTCGCCTACCTCACCGAGAAGGTGGGGCAGCCCTTCTCTCCGGAGGTGCTCACCAAGGACGTGCGCGAGCTCTGGAACTCCGGGTTCTTCGACGATATCGAAGTCGATCTGGAGCGCGACGGGGGCAAGGTCAATCTGCGCTTTCTGGTGCGCGAACGGCCCAACATCAGTGCCATCGAGTTCTCGGGCAACGCCGAGATCGAGACGGATGACCTGAACGAGGCCATCGAGGTCAAGCCCAACAGCATCATCAGCTACCCGGCGATCCAGCGCAGCATCCAGAAGATCCGGGATAAGTACGCGGAGCAGGGCTACTTCCTCGCCGAGGCGACCAGCGAAGTCATTTCGCAACGAAATAACGAAGTCAAAATCCAGTTCAAGGTCGTCGAGCATGGCCGGGTGAGCGTGCGGCGCATCACCTTCATCGGCAATACCAGCGTCTCGAGCGACGACCTGCGCGCGACGATGTACACGGGCAATCCGGGCTTTTTTGCCTTTGGCTCGGGCGGGCCGTTCCGGCAGGACGCGTTCGAGCGCGACATGGCCGTGATCAGCGCGCTGTATTACGACCGCGGCTACTTGCAGGTGTCCATCAATACGCCGCGGGTGATGCTCACGCCCGATCGCAACGGCATGGAGCTGTCGATCACGATCGACGAGGGGCCGCGCTACAAGATCCGCCGGCTGCGCGTCTACGAGCGCGACGAAGAAGGCAAAGAGATCGAGCCTATCGGCGGACGGCGCAAGCTGCGCTCGCTGCTCCGGGCCGAATCGGGCGACTACTTCAATCGCGCGGCGCTGCTCGAAGATCTGCAGGCCGTACGCTCCCTGTATCGCGACGAGGGCTTTGCCAACGTTCTGGCGGACCCCGAGACCACCCCCGACCCGACCTCGCAAGAGGTCGACGTGGTGATCCCGATCCAGCGTGGACCGCTGGTCCATTTCGGGCGCATCGAGGTTCAGGGCAACACCAAGACGCGCGACAAGGTGATCCGGCGCGAGCTGGAGATCGTCGAAGGCGACAAGTTCAGCGAGAGCAAGCTGGAGCGCTCGCGGCGGCGGGTCACGGCCCTCGGCTACTTCGAGCGCGTCGACATGACGACGCAGAATGAGGCCGATAACACCGTCGGCATCCTGGTCGAGGTGGCGGAAAAGCCGACCGGCACCTTCCAGGTCGGCGCCGGCTTCTCCAGTATCGAGAACTTCATCGCCACCGCACAGATCCAGCAGGCAAACCTGTTCGGCAACGGGCAGACGCTGTCCTTCAATGGGCAGTTGAGCGGCATTCGCATGCTGGTCAACCTGCGCTACTACGAGCCCTATCTGCTCGACAGCAAGGTCGGCTTTACCGTCGATCTCTACGATCAGCTCCGCGTGTACACCGCCTACTCCCAGCGCACGCGCGGCGGCGCGCTGACGTTTGGCTACCCCCTGGTCGATCCGGAGGTCGGTGCCTCGCTGACCTACACGCTCCAGGAAGACTCGGTGTCCACCTCGGCCACCTCGACGTTCCTGCCCGGCAGCGCCCCGAACAACAGTTACAATCGCCTGCCGCTCGCGAATCTATTCAGCGACGGCATCACCTCCAGCGTGCGCCCGGCGCTCACCTACGACAACCGCGACAACCGGCTGTTTCCGACGAGTGGCGTCTACCTGTACGGCTCCACGGAACTGGCGATCGCGGCACTCGGCTCGACCAACGAGTTCCTGCGCAACCGCCTCACCGGGCGCTTCTACTACCCGCTCATCGCCGGCGCGGTGCTCAAGCTCAACACCGAACTCGGGATGGTGACGAGCCCGTCACCGGACGGTGTGCCGATCTTCACGCGCTACTTCCTGGGTGGCATCACCGACGTGCGCGGTTTCGTCTATCGGTCCATCGGGCCCCGCGTGCCGCTCACCGCAACCACGGATCCTGCCAGCGTGCCGATCCCGTTCGGCGCGAACATCGGCGGCAACCTGATGTTTTATTACAACCTCGAGCTGGAGTTTCCCTTGCTCGAGGACGTCGGCATCCGCGGCGTCTTCTTTACCGACGCGGGCAATGCCTGGAACCTGGAAGGCGTCTACTGCCACGCGGGCACCCGCCGCACCTACCCTGCGCAGGATCCCTGTTTTTCGTTCCCCGAGGATCTGTTGAACATGCGCACCTCCTGGGGCTTCGGCGTGCGCTGGTTCTCACCGCTCGGCCCCTTGCGCTTCGAATGGGGCTTCCCCTTCGCGCCGTACCCCTACGAAGAGACCTCTCGTTTCGAGTTCACGATCGGGAATTTTTTCTAGACGGATCAAGCCCGCTCGATCGGGCGAGTGTGAATCGAATGCGAAGCTCCGCTGGCGAGCGTTCCGTTCCCCAGTTGCTGGAGGGGTTGGCGCAACCCCTCCCCCCGACCTAGGGTCGGGGCCCCCCTTCCAACATCGCGCCGCCTCCGCGGCGCGCTGCGCGCGGGGCCCCAGCCCCGCTTGCCCCCTCACCGGGGAGCCCGCACACCGCCCGCTTGCGCCTGAGTCCGAGCGTAGCGCGGCCTCAGGATCCCAGCACGCCCTCGAGGCCTTCCAGGCGCCGCAACAGGAACCTCTCGGCGGGTCCGAAGCCGGATTGCGAGCCCCGGAGCACATCGAGGTAGTTCCGGAACTCGAGCAGGCTGACGCCGGGGGCGATCCGCACCACGGGGTAGAGCTCGTCGATCACGTTGGTGGGAGCCAGCCGCCCGACTGCGGCGAAGAGACGAAACACGTAGTCGATCCAGTGGCCCTGGCCCGTCGCGCGCGCCAGGCGCACCGCCAACAGCCCCGCTTCGTCCGCTTCGCGCAGCTCGATCTCGGCGCCCGCTTCCGCCCTTGCCAACAGGGCCTCCAGCGGACGCTTCAGAATGCGTTCGGCATCCGCTCCGCGCCCGAGCTCGAACTGCTTTTCCGCCACTCCCGAGAGCATCTCGAAGACGCTGCCGTGGTGGGTGGGCTCGGATTCGGGAAACATGCGGGATCCGGGAGGCGTCGACGAGGGCCGGCGATCGATCACCGTATCCGCTGCAGGACGACTGCTGCGCGCTTCGCGCTGGCGAGGCCGGCGATCTGCCGCGGACGCGGGCACCCAGCACAGCTCCGCGTGATGTTGACCGAGCGTGATGTGATCACCCGGTACGACGATCTGCACCTCGTCCACGCGCGAGCCATTGACCAGCACGCCATTGGTGCTGCCCAAATCTTTGAGTGTGATCTCGCGATCATCGACGACGAAACACGCATGCCGCCGGGAGATCAACGGATCGTCCAGAATCAGCTGGCACCCCTCTCCGCGCCCGATGATCGTCACGCCGGCAGAGAGCTCGAAGTCCCGCTGGTCCTGAAAACGCAACCAGACCCGTGTCCGCAATCCGTCACCACCCACTGGCAAACCGACTAACGGGCGCACGGACGCTCCGCTTGCCTCTCCCGTTGCGCCTGTTCAAACACTGCACGGATCATGCGTCTCGAGGATCGAAGTTCTGGCTCTAGCCTATCTTGGCGCACGAGGTGGCCGACCGGCAACGCAAAGCTAACGCGGGCCATCCTACTGTAGAAACGCGCGCGAAGCAGCCGCGGAGCCGCAGGGCAGCATGGGGGCTGACCGAGGGTGAGGTACGGCAAGGTCGCCTCAGCCCCGCAGCGCCCCAGCGCCTCTGCCCCGCAGCGTTTCAGCGTCTCGGGATCATCCAAGCGAACCTTGCCCTCGAACAGGGTTGGATCGCCGCCAGGGACCAGCTCAGATTAGCAAAAATCGTGCCCCGGAAAGCCGTGCCCGCCTCCGCCCTGCCCGCCCCGATGCGCTCGATGATCTCGCGGCGGATGCGGCGTGCGCGCGCAGGATCCGGCAGCGAGGACGCGACGACGTGCGCTCACGACGTGCGCTCGGGGCTCGCGCTCACCCCGCTCGCCTCCGGGCTCACCGGCGGCAGGTGCGAGAGCTCCATCTGGAGCTGCTCGCTGAAGGAGAAGATGCGCTCATCCCGATAGAACTCGCCGAAAACGATGCGCACGATGCCGGCGTTGGCGATCAGTTTGAAACACGAAAAGCAGGGCGAAGCCGTGACGTAGATCCCGGCCCCGACGGTCTGCACGCCGTTGCGAGCCGCCTGCACCAACGCATTGGCCTCCGCATGCACCGTGCGCACGCAGTGTCCGTCCTGCATCAGGTGACCGACGTCGTCGCAATGTTCGAGCCCTCGCAAGGAACCGTTGTAGCCGGTGGCGAGGATCATCTTCTCCCGCACGATCACGGCGCCCACGTGTTTGCGATCACACGTGGAGCGCGTGGCTACCTGCGTTGCGATCGCCATGAAGTAGTTGTCCCAGTCGACCCTGGAGCGCGCCATGGCCCCTCCTAGCCTCTCAGGTGCTCGGGTCGCAACCAGCTCGCGCGCGGCCGCGGGCAATCGACGCTGGCCTTTTGGCCGATGACTACTGCGACTTTGCTCTGGGGCTCGGCCCACGGCCGGCGGAGACGAGCACCCGCGGCGCCCCCGCAGCAGGCACCGCGGGCCCGAGCGGAGGCTGCGACGGCTGCTCCGGAGCCGTTCCGCTCGGCGGTGCGTAGAAGTCGACGAGGCGGATGCGGCGCGCGGCGAGAGCCACCCGCATCTCGCCCGTGACGCAATGAAAGTCGCCACCCACCTGGAAGGGTGTGGGCGGATCCATGCACAGCTCGACCTCCTGTACGAGGAAATCACTGATGCGCTCCGGGCTCTGATATTCGCCGCGCCAGATCGCCGGAAAATGCCGGACGAAGCTCGAGGCCGACAGGTTCGCGATGCGCAGGTGCATGCGATCGGGCCGCTCCTCCGCGAACGGAAAGGCGCGGAAGCCGTAGCCGTAATACGGGATGGTCGCCACCGCGACCAGCCGCGCCGGCCCTTCGAAGAGCACCTCGCCCGCGGCGATGGACGCCCCTTGGACCACGCCGCTCGGTCCCACGCGGTAGCAGGGCTGGCCGCGATTGATGACTTTGCAATGGGCGGGGCGCTGCACCAGGTAGCGCGGCAGCGAACGGGTCAAGCTGGAGACGGTGTAGCCCGCGGCACCACGCCCGAGGCGTGCGAAGGGCGTGCCGCCCAGCAGCCTCTTGGTGGCCTCGTAGTCCTGGAGCACGACCGCATCCACGCCGAAGCCACAGAAGGGAGCGAGCACGCCATCCACCTGAACGAGGCCGATCTCCCGGCTGCCCGCATCCTGTCGCAGGCGACGCATGTCCGCCGCCAGATCGCCCCCGCCCGACCCGCTCGCGCCGACCACGTGGGCGAGCGCATTGCCGGTGCCGAGCTTCAGAAAGCCAAAGCGTGGCAGTGCCGTGCCTTGACGCTCGGCCTCCGCATACACCTTGGTCACCATCACGCTGAAGGTGCCGTCGCCCCCGCCGGTGAGCACCGTGCCGTAGCCGCGGCTGACCAGCACCTGCGCGATCTCGTCCGCCTCCTCCAGACTGCGCGAGACGAACAGATCGCCCCCTTGCAGGATCTGATCGAGCGTCGAGATGACTTCGGCCGTGACGTTCTTGGCGTTGCCGTTCACGACCACCGCGATGCGCCCCGGCGGCTCCGGCGCTACCGAGGACGGCGGCAGGCTCTGCCCGGAGGGCTCCGCATCGCTATTGCCCAGGTCGCGCGGCATGTCGGCTTCTATCATGCCCGGAGGCGGGGCCGAGGCGGTCGGCGCGCCATTGCGGGGCATTTTTGTTGGGGTTGGCCTCGCCATGCTGGCCGCCCGGGGTTTTCGGGGCGCGCGGAGCGGCCAAACGGCGCTATAACCGGTCACGCACATGCATTTCGTGGACGAATGTCGCTTCCGCGTGGAAGCCGGCGACGGCGGCAACGGTATCGCCGCGTTTCGCCGGGAGAAGTTCCTGCCCAACGGCGGCCCCTCCGGGGGAGACGGCGGCCGCGGCGGCAGCGTGTACCTGGAAGCCGACCCCGGCCTCGCCACCCTGTTCGACATCCATCGGCAGGCCGTCTACCGCGCCAAGTCCGGTCAGAATGGCCAGGGGCGGGACTGCTACGGCGCGGCCGCGGACGATGTGGTCCTGCGCGTGCCGCTCGGCACCCAGGTCTCGGACGCCAATACGCAGCGCCTGCTCGGCGAGCTGCTAGCCCCGGGGGACCGGCTGTGTGTCGCCCGGGGTGGCCGCGGCGGCCGCGGGAACAAGCACTTTGCCACGCCCTCCAACCGCGCTCCTCAGCACGCCGAGCCGGGTACCCCCGGCCAGGTGCGGGATCTACTGCTCGAGTTGAAGGTGCTGGCCGACGTCGGGCTGCTCGGCTTTCCGAACGTGGGCAAGAGCACCTTCGTGAGCGCCGTCAGCCGGGCGCGGCCCAAGATCGCCCCCTATCCGTTCACGACGCTGGAGCCCCACCTCGGCGTGGTGGCCCTCGAAGGCGTGCCCTCGTTCGTGGTGGCGGACATCCCGGGGCTCGTGGAGGGAGCGAGCGCGGGGGTCGGCCTCGGGCTGCGCTTCCTGCGGCACCTGGAGCGCACGCGGCTGCTCTTGCACCTGGTGACGCTGAGCCCGGATCCGGAGCGCAACCCGCTGCACGATTACGCGGTGGTGCGGCGCGAACTCGCCCTCTTCAAACCCGAGCTGAGCGAGCACCCGGAAATCGTGGTCTTGAGCCAGGCCGATCTACCGGAAGTGCAAGCGGCGTATCCGGAGCTGAAGGCGGCGTTTGCGGAGCAATTCGGCGTGGAGCTGTGGGCGGTGAGCGCGGTCAGCCACTGGCAGCTGCGGCAGCTCTTGATTTCGATCGCGCAGCGCTTGCCTGCGCGCGAGGCGCTGCCGCCCACGCGCGGAAAGCTCGCCCGGCAGGCCCCGGAGAGCGAGGCCGCCCCCGCGGGGGATGCGGCACCGGCGAGCGACGTCAAAGCCGGCTAGCGGCCGGCAAATGGGGTTCGGCGGGACTGCGACCCGGCGGGCCCCGCCGCCGCCCCGAGCGCCCGGCTACGGCTGCTCGTTGAAGCGGTCGTAGTCGTCGAACTCGTAGGTGTCGGGCGCGCGGTTCTCGAAGCGCGTGCACGCCTTGTTGAAATGAAGCTTGAACTTGCCGGTCGGGCCGTTGCGTTGCTTGGCGATGATGATCTCGGCGACGTCGGGTTCCGTGGTTTCCGGAAAGTAGTAGTCGTCGCGGTAGATGAACATGATCGTGTCCGCGTCTTGCTCGATGGCGCCGGACTCACGCAGATCGCTGAGCTGCGGCCGCTTGTCCTTGGTGGTGCGTGTCTCCACCGAGCGGTTCAGCTGGCTGAGCGCGATCACGGCCACGCCCATTTCCTTGGCGAGCTGCTTCAAGCCACGCGACAGCTCGCTGATCTCTTGCTCGCGGTTCTGCACGCCGGGCCGCCCCGACATCAGCTGCAAGTAGTCGATGCAGACCAGGCCCACCTTCCGCGCCTTGGGCCCATCCGAGCCGCGGCGCTCGACTTCTGCCTGTAGGCGCCGGACGCGCGCGCGCACGTCCAGCAGGCTGATGGCTGGGGTATCGTCGAGCCAGAGCGGCAAGTGGCCGAGCCGCGATGCCGCTTCGGTCAGGTTGATCCAGTCGTCCTTGCCGATATTGCCGCTGCGGATCTTGGACACGTCGACGCGCGCATCGCTGGCGAGCATGCGCGCTGCCAGCTGCTCGCGCGGCATTTCCAGAGAGAAGAACACGACGCCGGTGCCGAACTCCTCCACCGGCTCGGCGCTGCCCTCGGTCTGCACGCGCCGGGTCTCCGCGAGCTGTGCGGCCAGGTTGAGCACGAAGGAGGTCTTGCCCATGCCCGGACGGGCCGCGACGATGTACAGGTCGCCGGGATGTAACCCCGCACACATGCGATCGAGATCGATGAACCCGGTCGCCATGCCCGTGATGCCACCGCCGCGTTTGGCGGCCTCGCTCAGGATGCCAAACGCGCCGTGAATGGCGTGCTTGAGGCTCGTGAGCTTCGACGTCTCGGGCTGGCGCGCCAGATCGAAGATCGCCTGCTCCGTCTGATCGATGAAGCTCTGGATCTCCCCGGTATCCCCGTAGCCGAGCGCGGCGAAGTCCTGGCAGGTGGCGATCACCCGACGCAGCCGCCACTTCTCCTTCACCAGCCGCCCGTGCGCCTCCACGTGCGCGATCGTCGGAATGGCGTCGGTGAGCTGCGCCAGATACGGCGTGCCGCCGATCTGCTGCAGCAGGTTCTTGTCGCGCAGCCAGCCGGCGACGGTGACCACGTCCACCGGATGGCTCTCGCTCTGGAGCTCGAGCACCGCCTCGAAGACGCGCTGGTTGGCGCCCGAGTAGAAATGCTCGGGACGCAGAAACTCCGCAACGCGATCGAATGCCTCGTGCGAGAGCATGACCGCGCTGAGGACCGCCGCTTCGGCGTCCAGGTCGTGCGGAGGCACGCGACCGGCGCTGGGGCGTAGCTCACTCCCTTGGTTACCGGAGTGCCGCTGAGCGCCGCCGACCATCTAACGTGCCTCCCGGCAGCTCAGGTTTGCTTGACTACCTCGACCCGCAGCAGCGCGGATACATCGGCCGACAGCCGAATCTTCACCTCGGTGAGACCGAGCGTGCGGATCGGCTCCGGCAGATCCATGAGCTTGCGATCGACGGTGATGCCCTTATCGGCGTAGGCGCTCTCGATGTCCTTGCTCGTCACCGAGCCGTACATCTTGTTCTCCTCGCCGACGGCACGCGTGATCTTGACGCTCACCGCGCTGAGTTGCTCCGCCGTGGCCAACGCTTGCTTGCGCGCCGCTTCGGCACGGCCGCGCGCCTGGCGCTTGAACTCCTCGACCCGGGCCGTGTTGCCCGCCGTCGCCGGCAACGCCAGCGAACGAGGATACAGGAAGTTGCGCGCGTAGCCGGGACGCACGCGAACGATGTCGCCGCTTTCGCCGAGGTTGTGCACCTCTCGCTGCAGCACTACTTGAATGGGAACAGCCATCTTACAGTCCTACCTAAACGCCTACCTAGAGAGGTTGCCCTACCTAGAAAAAATTACTCTGCCCTCGAAGTTACGGAGTAACCTCGACATCGTCGGCGGCTTCCTCGGGCTCGTCCGCGTCCGCGGTATCCAGCGCCCGGTGGTAGTCGTCGCGCAGATTATTGCCTTCCAGACCGAGCGCGCGGGCCACCGAATCTTCGGGCTCCGCGTCTTCGAGCACGTCGAGATGCTCGAACTCGATCTCCGCCGCGGCGGGAGCTGCACCGCTCACCACGTCCTCGAGGCGAACCGTCTGGAACTTGAGCACCGCGTCCTGAAGGCGCAGGTTGCGCTCCAGCTCGCTCACGAGGGCACCGTCCCCGAGGTACTTGAGATACACGTACACACCGCGGCCGTGCTTCTTCACCGGGTACGCCAGCTTGCGGTAGCCCCAGTTCTCGACCTTGGTCAGCGCACCGCGCTGCTTCGTCATCACGTCTTGCACGCGGGTCGAAATACTCTCCGAGGCTTCGCGCCCGGCGTCGGGACGCAGCACGTAGATGGTTTCGTACTCTCGCGCCGAAGTTATGCTTTGTGATTCGGCCATATCTGTCTCCTCGGAGGTTGGTCCTTGTACTGCATAAATGAACTAAGCGACAGAGAAGCCGCTTTCCCCGCCGTTCTTTCGGCGGGTGTTAGAGGACGGGGGTGCGTCAGTGTCGCCAAGGCAGCCGGGAACGAGCGACCCGCCTGCGGCAGCCACATCTAATCTGGACGGCCGGTTTCCGGGCCATCGCCCTTGCGTTCGACCGCTCCGCTGCGCTCGAGCGCGGGGCTTGGTCCAGACGCTGCGCCCTGTCCGAGCGCTACGCTGGGGGCCTGGCGGTTGATTTGGTTCATCGCTCGATCGATGCCCTGGCGAGCGACGACCAGGGCCGCGTCGCGCGCGGCGTCGAGCGCGCCGCTGAGTTCGGCCTGCTGCGTCGCCGTCATGGGCTCCAGCAAGAAGTCCGCCACCGCGCCGCTCGCCGGCTTGCCCACACCCACGCGCAGGCGCAGATAGTCGCGCGAACCGACCTCTTCGGAGACCGATTCGAGCCCGCGGTGCCCCGCTTCGCCCCCGCCCCGCTTGAGCTTCACGCTGCCGAACGGGAGATCGATCTCGTCGTGGACGACCAGCGTGCTCTGCACGGGGATCTCGAAAAAGTTCATCGCCTCGCGCACGCTCTCCCCCGAGCGATTCATGAACGTGAGCGGCTTGAGCAAGACCAGCTCTTCGCTGTCGACGCGCGTCAGGAGCACCTGTGCGCGAAAGCGATCGGTCCAATCCGGTGCGGCGGGCGAAGCCGCCGCTAGAGAGCCCTTGGCTCCACCGGAAAGGTGCTCGGCCAACTTGTCGAGGACGCAAAATCCGACGTTGTGGGGACTGCCGGAATAGCGTGCGCCCGGGTTGCCGAGACCCACGACCAACATCACTTCTTCTTCGGCTCCTCGGCCTTGGGCGCCTCAGACTTGGCGCCCGCTGCAGGAGCGGCGGCCTCGGCACCGGCGGCCTTGGTCTCTTCCTCTTCCTCGCGGCGCTTGGCTGCCTGCACGCTGGCGATGGTACGCTCGGGCGGCAGCACTACTTCCACGCCCTCCGGCAGCTTCAAATCCTTCACGTGCGCCACGCCGTCGAGCGCGAGCTCGGTCACGTCGTGCACCAGCTTGACGGGGATCTGCCCGGGACGACAACGCACCGGCAGCTTGCGAAACACCTGGTGCAACTCGCCGCCGGCGGTCACCCCTGCGGCCTTGCCGGTCAACTCGAGCTTCACCTCGACGTCGACCGTCTTGTCCAGATCGACCTTCTTGAAATCGGCATGCAGGAAAGCGCGCGTCACCGGGTGGATCTGATAGTCCACGACCAGCGCCGCAAAGCTCGACTGACCGGCGACCTGCACGTCGACGACGGTGTTCAAGCCGTGCTCGCCCGCGAGCAACTTGCCGAGCGCCTTGGGGGAGACGGCCAGCGCGATGGCTGCCAGATCACCACCATACGCGACCGCGGGGATCTGACCCAGCGCGCGCAGGCGGCGACAGGGACCCTTGCCGTGGGCAGGACGAACGGTGGCCTCGAGAGTGTTTGTCATGTTCAATTTCCTGGGCGTTGCCCGCCGACGGGCTTGCCCCGAGAGAGAGAGCGGGGCTGGGCCCCCGCGGGGGAGCAGTCGGGGCTGGGCCCCCGCGGGGGAGCAGTCGGGGCTGGGCCCCCGCGGGGGAGCAGTCGGGGCTGGGCCCCCACGGGGGAGCAGTCGGGGCCAGCCTTCTGTCACCACACCGCTGGTCGGTCAAACGAAAAGCGAGCTGACCGAGTCATTCGCGTCGATCCGGCGAATTGCCTCCGCCAGCAGGCGGGCGATCGACAAATACCTGATCTTTGAAGACCGCTTTCCATCCTTGGCAGCGGGGATCGAATTGGTGACGACCACCTCATCGAGCGGGGACTCTTCGATGCGCTGGATGGCGGGACCGCTGAACACCCCGTGGGTGGCGCAGGCCACCACGCGCTTGGCCCCCTTTTCCATGACCGCCCGGGCCGCATTGCAGAGCGTGCCCCCGGTGTCGATCAGGTCGTCCACGATGATGCACTCCCGATCTTTGACGTCACCGATCAGGTGCATGACCTCGCTCTCGTTGGCCCGGGCGCGGCGCTTGTCGATGATGGCCAGGGAGGCGCCGAGGCGCTTCGAGTAGGCGCGCGCCCGCTCCACGCCGCCGGCGTCCGGAGAGACGAACACGGCCCGCTGATCAAACGAGGTCTTCAAGTAGTCCTCGAGAAACACCGGCAGGGCGAACAGGTGATCGAACGGGACGCTGAAAAAGCCTTGAATTTGCGCGGCATGCAGGTCCACGCACAGCACGCGGCTGACGCCCGCGGTCTGCAACAGATCGGCCACCAGACGCGAGCTGATGGGCGTGCGGGGCGCCATCTTGCGGTCCTGGCGGGCGTATCCGTAATACGGCAGCACGGCGGTGATGGACCCGGCCGACGCGCGGCGCAACGCGTCAACCATGATCAGCAGCTCGATCAGGTTGTCGTTGACCGGAGAGCAGGTGGGCTGGATGACGTAGCTGTGGACGCCCCGGACGTTCTCCTCGATCTGGCAGAACATCTCGCCGTCACTGAAGCGCGACAGGCGCGCCGCCCCCAGCTTGATTCCGAGCCCGTGAGCGATGGCTTCCGCCAGCTCGCGGTTCGCGTTTCCCGAAAACAGTCCTAGGCTCTTGATCGCCACGATTTACTGAATCCCGCGCCTGATGGTGCAGCGCCCGCATGCCCCGGTTCGGGGGCAGCCCCGGGCCGCCGCACGGGGGGGCGGCTTAGCAGCCCCCCTGGGCAGAGTCAAACGCTGGCACCCGACGGCGTCACCGTCGGTGAAACCAGCATCCACGAGGCCGTCACAATTGCAGGCCAGCGGGCCTGTCAGCTCAGAGCAGCAGCCGATCCGGGTCTTGCAGGAACTCGGCCAGGTTCAGGACGAACGACGCGCCCGTGTGACCGTCGATCACTCGGTGGTCGAACGAGACCCCGAGATTCATCACGTTGCCCACGACGATCTGCCCGTCCTTGACCACCGGCTTCTGCTTGATCTGCGGCACGTACAGGATGCCGACCTCGGGATAGTTGATCACCGGAGTCGCGAAGCTGCCGCCGAGCTTGCCGAGCGAGGTGATCGTGAAGGACGAGCCCCCGAGATCCTCGCGCCGGACCTTGCCGTCGCGCGCCTCCTGGCTCAGCCGGTCGATCTCCCGGGCGATCTGGATGAGCCCGAGCTGATCGGCCGCGCGCAGCACCGGGACCACGAGGCCGTTATCCGTCGCGACGGCGATGCCGATGTCGAAGGTGCTCTTGACGACGAGCTCGCCCTTCTCGTCGTCGACGACCGCGTTCAAGGTGGGATTTTTGCGCAGGGACGCGACCACCGCTTTGACGATCAACGGCAGGAAGTTGAGCTTCACTCCCTCTGCCTCGGCGTAGCCCTTGATGCGGCCACGCCAGGCCATGAGCGCCGACACTTCGCACTCTTCGAAATAGGTAAAGTGCGCGGCGGTGCGCTTGGATCGCGCCATGTTCTCGAACACGCGCTTCTTCATGCCGCGGATCGGAATGCGCTGATCCCCGCGGGCGTCCACCAGGCGAGGTGCGGGGGCTGCGGGAGCTGCCGGGGCTGGCGAACGCGCCAACGCGGTCCCCGTTGCCGCCGCCGGAGCGGCGGGCGCCGAAGCGCCTCCGCGCGCGTGCGCCTCCACGTCCTCGCGGGTGACGCGCTGATTGGGCCCGCTCGGCGCGACGTGACGCAGATCCACGTCGAGCTCCCGCGCCAGCTTGCGCGTCGCCGGAGCCGCCAGCGGCTTGTCGTTGAAGTAGCCGCCGTTGGAGGCGCCGCCCGAGGGCGCGCCGACACCGGGCAGGTTGTCCTCCAGCGTGAACACCGGCGACGACTCTTTGCTGTCCTTCGCGGCGGGCGCGGCGGCCTTGGCGGGCGCTGCAGGCGCGGGCGCAGCCTTGGCTGCAGGGGACGCTGCGGGCGCGGCCTTGGCGGGCGCTGCAGCGGGCTCCGCCGCCTCGCCGCCGCCCGAGATGTCGAGCACCACCAGCACCTGACCGACGGGGATGACATCCCCCACTTCCCCCTTGAGCTCCGCCACCTTGCCCGCCTTGGGCGCGCCGATCGTGACCGTCGCCTTGTCGGTCATGACCTCGACCATGTCCTGATCTTCTTTGACCCCGTCGCCAACGCCGACGAGCCAGTTGACGATCTCGCCCTCGCTGACGCCTTCACCGATATCCGGAAGCTTGAACTCGAACTTTGACATGACTGGTCTTTCCTGGACGGGCTGCCCGCGCTCGATGCGAGCCTTGCAGCGGCGACTCCGAGACGGCTACTCCGCTTGCATGGATCGGAGCAGGGCCGGAAGGATGCGGTTCGACAGCGGTAAGTAATCCATCTCGAGCGCGTATGGGAACGGGGTATCGAAGCCGGTAACCCGGATCGGCGGCGCCTGTAGATGATAAAAAACACGCTCCGTGACCAGGCTGCTGAGCTCGGCCCCGAAACCACAGGTTCGCGGTGCCTCGTGCACCACCACGAGTCGCCCAGTTTTCCGGACGCTGCCGATGATCGTGTCGAGGTCTACCGGCCACAGCGTTCGGAGGTCAATGACCTCGGCTTCCACGCCCTGCGCCGCGGCCTTGGTCGCCGCATCGACCGCCTCGTAGAGCATGGCGCCGTAGGCCAGCACGGTCACGTCCGAGCCGGAGCGCACGATGGAGGCTACGCCCAGGGGCAGCGCGTAGTCGCCCTCGGGCACGTCCCCCTTGGCGGCCCGGTAGATCCGTTTGGGTTCCAGAAACAGCACCGGATCGGGATCCCGGATCGCGGCCGTCAAGAGGCCCTTGGCGTCGCTCGGGCTCGATGGGCAGACCACCTTCAGACCGGCGACGTGGATGAACTGCGCCTCGGGGTGCTGGGAGTGATAGTGGCCGCCGCGAATGCCGCCGCCCACCGGCGCGCGAATCACCATCTTGGCCGTGTGGTCGCCGCCGGAACGATAGCGGATCTTCGCCAGCTCGTTGACGATCTGATCGTACGCCGGCCAGATGAAGTCGGCGAACTGGATCTCCGGGATCGGCACCAGGCCGTACAGCGCCATGCCGATGGCACAGCCGATGATACCGCCCTCGCTGAGCGGCGTGTCGATCACGCGATCTTCCCCGAATTCGTCGAAGAGCTGCTGCGTGACGCGGAAGACGCCACCCACCTTGCCCACGTCTTCCCCCAGGATCACCACGCGATCGTTGCGCCGCATCTCCTGCCGGAGCGCGTCGTTGATCGCCTGAACCATGTTCATCTGTGGCATCGTTTCATTCCGAGGGGCGCCGCACCGGGCCGTGGCCCCGGGCTGCGCCGTGCGAGGGGGTTTCCCCGTGCGCTGCATCGACCCGAGCGAGCAGCTCCGCACGTTGTTCGTCCAGGTTCCAGGTTCGGCGCTCGTAGACGTCGTCGAACATCGACTCGAGGCGCGGCCGCGGCGCCTGCTCCGCGATCGAGATGGCGGCCCGCAGGCGATCGAGCAAGGCTTGCTTGAGCTCCTCTTCCTGGCGCTCGGACCACTCGCCGTGCCGCTCCAGATAGCGCCGCACGCGTAGCAGCGGATCGCGCTCGACCCAGGCCGCCAGCGCGTCCGACCCGCGATAGGCGTTGGGGTCATCGTTCGTCGAGTGCCCGCCCATGCGGTAGGTCAGGGCCTCGATCAGGGTGGGCCCTCCTCCCGCGCTCGCGCGAGCCAGCGCCGATTTGACGGCGAACACCACCGCGAACAGATCGTTGCCGTCGACCCGAACGCTCGGCACGCCGTAGGCCACGCCCTTTTGCGCGAACGTCTCCGACGCCGTCTGCCGCTCCGTCGGCACGCTGATCGCCCAGCCGTTGTTGCGGCAGAACAACACGCTCGGCGCCTTGAAGACGCCGGCGAAGTTCATGCCGCTGTGAAAATCGTTCGAGCTCGTCGCGCCGTCACCAAAGTAGATCAGCGTCGCCAGGTCTTCCTTGCGCAGCCGGGCTGCCCAGGCAAAGCCGACCCCCTGGGTGATCTGCGTGCCCACCGGCGAGCTCACGCTCATCCAGTGCGCGCGCCGGCTCGTGTAGTGATCCGGCATCTGACGCCCGCGCACGGTGTCATTGTCGTTGCCGAACATGTTGTCGATGAAACTCTGGAACGGCAGGCCCCGCATCAGCGCCGCACCGAACTCGCGATAGCAGGGAAAAATCCAATCCTGCGGGCGCATCGCGAAGGCGGAGCCGAGGATCGCTGCTTCCTCCCCCAGACAGCCCACGTGGAAGCCGACGCGCCCCTGGCGCTGCAGCGCGGTCAGCCGCTCGTCCAAGAGCCGCGTCTCGACCATGTGCCGATAGACGAAGCGAAGCTCGTCCCAAGACAGTCCAGGATCGTACTCCGGCGCGAGTGTTCCATCATCCAGAAGCGTTCGGGAGATCTTGGGGTTGACGCCCTCCATTGGGAGGAAACGTAGTGGTCGTGGGCGAAAGTCACAAGGCTGTTGGGAGGTGGGCCTACAACGTTAGGTCCCCGCTCCCTGCCCTCGCGGGCTTCGGGCGCCGTACGATTTCCGTCCAGCCGCGAGCATGGGGGGGCGACCCCACCGCACCCTGTGACGGGGGGTAGCGCACCGCCCGCGACTGGCACGCGCCGCGCCAGGGCCTGCCGTCGTGCGGCACGCCGCGGCGCGGCGTGCTGGGGAGTATTTTCCCCCCGGCAGACCTCGTGCAGCTCAGCGACGGACGAGGTCGGAGGCGCGGATCAGTTGCGGGGGTGGCTCGCTCGGGCGCGCTCGGAACGCCACGGGGGGCAACGGCTCCACTGACGACGGCTCCGCTGACGAAGGCTGAACAACCGGACGAGGCGAGCCCTGCGAACGCTTGGCTAGCGTGGCGACGAAGCCCTCCGCCGCATGATAGCTGGAACGGACCAGGGGCCCCGATGCCACGAACTGAAAGCCCATGCTCTGGCCCTCGCGCTCATATGCGGCAAATTGCTCTGGCGTGACATAACGGGCCACGGGCGCGTGCCGGGGCGAGGGCCTCAGATATTGCCCGACCGTCACGATATCGACCCCCGCCTTCTGCAGGTCCGCCATCGACTCCAGGATTTCGTCGTCGGTCTCCCCGAGCCCGACCATCAGCGAACTCTTGGTCAAGCGCTCGGGCGCCTCTCGTTTGGCGATGCGCAGCACGTCCAGGCTGCGGTCGTAGCTACAGCGGGCGTCGCGGATCTCCGGGGTCAGCGCCCGGGTGACCTCGAGGTTGTGTGCGAAGACGTCGGGCAGCGCCGAGACCACGGTGGCCACCGCGTCGCGCTGGCCACGGAAGTCTCCCACCAGCGTCTCGATCAGCATCTCGGGCCGACGACGCTTCAAGGCGCGAACGGTGGCCGCCACGTGCTCGGCGCCCCCGTCCAGCAAGTCGTCGCGATCGACCATGGTCAGAACGGCATAGGACAGCCCGAGCTCGGCGAGAGCCCGCGCCACGTGCTCGGGCTCCCGCGGATCCACGGCACCGCGCGGGTTGCCGGTCTTCACGGCGCAGAAACGACAACCCCGCGTACAGGTGTCGCCCAAGATCATCACGGTGGCGGTGCCGGCCGCCCAGCACTCCCCCACGTTGGGACAGCGCGCCTCCTCGCACACCGTGTGCAGGTCGAGCTTGCGCAGGGTCTGCTTGATGCGCCGGTACTCCGCGCCGCCCGGCGCGCGCACCTTGAGCCACGCGGGCTTGGCCTCCCGCGCCACGGGGGGATGAGCCACGGGATCAGCAGCGTCGCCCGTGGCATCGGCAGCAGGAGCGCCTGCGGGATCGGGATCGAGACTCATGGCGCAGCCACCTCTCGCAACCGAAAACCCAGGTTGCCACCGGCCACGCCGGCTCCCGCCGGCGCAGGCGCCGGGGCGAAGACGCCTCGCTCGGTGAACAGCCGGGTCACGTACGCCGCTGGTGTAACATCAAACGCGGGGTTGAGCACCCCCACTCCCTCCGGCACATAGCGCGGCCGGCGCCCCGGTGGCGCTCCAGCGCCAGGCGGCGGCGCATCGAGCTCGAAGGCCTCGGTGATTTCGCGGGCGTCGCGCAGTTCGATGGGGATGTTCGCGCCGCTCTCGCAGGCCAGATCCACCGTCGACCAGGGCGCCGCGACGTAGAACGGCCGGGCGTGCAAGTGGGCCAGGCAAGCCACCCCGTAGGTGCCGATCTTGTTGGCAAAATCGCCATTTTGGGCGATCCGGTCGGCACCCACGACCGCCAGCGTGATCTGCCCGCGCCCAAAGCAGTAGCCCGCGCTCGAGTCACAGATCACCTCGACGGGAATGCCACTCCTGTGCAGCTCCCACGCCGTCAGGCGTGCGCCCTGCAAATAGGGCCGGGTCTCGTCCGCGAGCACCTGCACGCGCTTGCCCGCGTCGCGCGCCGCGCGGATCACGCCCAGCGCCGTGCCGTAGCCGCCCGTGGCGAGCGCACCGGCGTTGCAATGCGTGAGGATGGTGGCGCCGTCCGGCACATACTCGGCACCGAACGCGCCCAGCGTGCGGCAGGCGGCCACGTCCTCGACGTGGATCGCGCGCGCCTCGGCGGCCAACGCCTCGCGCAGAGCGGAGGGCGCGAGCTGGCGGGCCTTGCGCAACATCCTGTCCACCGCCCAGGCGAGATTCACCGCCGTGGGACGCGCGCGCCGCAGCCGCTCCCCTGCCGCCTCGAGGCTGCCCGCATCCACGCCCCGGGCCGACGCCAGCACCATGCCGTACGCGGCGGTGATGCCGATCGCCGGCGCGCCGCGCACGAGCATGTCGGTGATCGCGCCGGCGACCTGTTCCACCGAGGTCAAACGATAGTACTCTTCGCGCTCGGGCAAGCGCCGCTGATCGAGGACGATCACCTCGTCATTGGCCAGGCTGAGCTCGACCGCCGAGTAGTCCTCGCCGCTCAGCGGCGCCGGATGGGGAAGCGCCGCCACCTAGCTGCCCTCGACCGGTCCGAGCAGCTCCGTGAGCAGACGGCTCACCAGCTCCGGGTTGGCCCGGCCGCCGCTCTGCTTCATCACCTGACCCACGAAGAAGCCGAGCAGGGCTCGTTTGCCGGAGCGATACGCCGCCACGTTCTTGGGATTCTGGTCGAGGACCTGTTGGCAGAGCGGACGCAGCTCGCCGGCATCGGAAACCACGCTCAGGCCGAGCTCTTGCAGCAGCTCGGTCGGGGAACGCTGGGTGCCCACGAGGGCCGCATGGATCTTCTTGGCCTGCGCGCCGCTGATCTTGCCCGCCTCCACCAGACCGAGCAGCTCCGCGACTTGCTCGACGCTGACGGGAAAGCTGGCGGAGAGCCCATGCGAGGTCGTGTCGCGCAACACTTCCGTCTGGATCCAGTTGGCGACCTTCACCGGCTGCGCAAACCGCGCGCACACTTCATGGAAGAAGCGCGCGTACTCGGGGTGCTGCGTCAGCGTGGCGGCGGCAGCCGGAGACAGGCCCAGCTCGCTCACCCAGCGTCGCCGCATGGCGAGAGGCAGCTCCCCTACCTTGGCTTGCTCGCCGCGGACCAGCTCCGCATCGATCACGAGCGGCGGCAGGTCCGGCTCGGGAAAGTAGCGGTAATCGTGCGCGTCCGCCTTGGAGCGCATGGGACGGGTCTGCCCGCTCTCCGGATCGAAGGAGCGGGTCTGCTGCTCGACCTCGCCCCCGGCGTTCAGAATGGCGGTCTGCCGGGCGATCTCCACGTCGATGGCGCGCTGGACGTAACGAAACGAGTTGATGTTCTTCAACTCCGTGCGCGTTCCAAGCGTGGTGGAGCCCAGCGGTCGGATCGAGACGTTGGCATCGCAGCGAAAGCTCCCCTCCTCCAGGTTTCCGTCGTTGGAGCCGATGAACATCAGGATCTCCCGCAGCGCCCGCAGGTAGGCCGCGGCCTCGGCGCTGGAACGCAGATCCGGGGCGCCCACGATCTCGATCAGGGGTGTGCCGGCGCGGTTCAGATCCACCAACGATTCGCTGCCTGCCGCGTGCACGTTCTTGCCCGCGTCTTCCTCCAGGTGGACGCGCTGAATTTGCGCGCGCCGGGTCGTCCCCTCGAGCTCGATCTCGAGCCAGCCTTCGGTGGAGAAGGGCTGCTCGAATTGGCTGATCTGGTAGCCCTTGGGCAGGTCCGGATAGAAGTAGTTCTTGCGCGCGAAGACGCTGCTGTTCTGGATGGTGCAGGACAGCGCCAGCGCCGCCCGCACGCCGAGCTCCACCGCGCGCCGGTTGCCGACGGGCAACGACCCGGGCAAGCCCAGGCAGACGGGGCAGACGTTCTGATTCGGGTCCGACCCCACCATGACCGAGCAACCACAAAACAGCTTGGTTGCGGTCAACAGCTGGGCATGGACCTCCAGCCCGATCACTGGCTCGTAGACGGTCACGGCGCTTGATGGCGGCGGCGGAGCGGCGGCAGGGGGCGCGGGCTCCGCGGCTCAGCCCTCCTTAGTGGGGCAAATGCTCGCGCGTCACGCCGGGATGCGTGGGATCGCCCGGCTCGTGGCGGGTGTTGCCGCTGTCCCGGGTGCCGTCGCGACCCTGAAACTGCATCAGCAGATCCTTCTTGAAGATGAACTGCTCGCGCGAGTCGTAGGGAGCCGGATGCAAGCCCGTATCCATGCGGATCGCATCGACCGGGCACGCCTCCACGCAAAAGCCGCAAAACACGCAGCGCAGCTCGTCGATCACGAACTCGGCCGGGTAGCGCTCGTAGCCGCGACGCTCATCGCCCACCGGGTACTCCGCGGGCACGATGTGAATGCATTGAGCAGGACACGCCGTCGAGCAACACAGACACGCGACGCACTTCGGATCACCGCTCGGGCGCTGGGTCAGGCGGTGCACGCCTCGAAAGCGCTCCGGATACGGGCGGCGTTGCTCGGGGTAGCTCACCGTGTTGACGCCGTCGCTCATGCCCTCGAGCACCGGGTCGTTGCGCTGGCCGAGCGCCATCTCCTTCGTGTTCTTGAAGAAGTGGGACATCGTGATGCCGAGCCCTTTGGCGATTTCCGGCACGTAGGTCTGCACGCCGACAGGCCGCTTCGGCCGCTCGACGACCTTGCCGACCACCTTGCGTGGTCCGAGAGGTTTGCTGTTCGACATGATTGCTTCCTTATGCGCTCTGCGTGGCGTTGCGCGTGCCGCCGGCCGCCGTTGCGTAGCGGGCCGACGTGCTGGCGTTCGAGTGGCTGTGCCGCGGCGGGCTGAGCAGGAACCGGACCATCGCCACGGTGCCCACGAGGCCGCCCAGGGCCAGGAGACCCTTGGTCAGATCCGCGGTCACGCGCAGGCCGCTCGCCAGCGCTTCGCTGCCCGATTGCGCCACCAGGACCAAAAAGCCGGTCACGAGGATGTTCGCCAGGGAGAGCGGCAAGAGCACGCGCCAGCCGAGCCGCATCACCTGATCGTAACGGAAGCGCGGCAACGTCCAGCGAATGCTGAGCTGCAGCCAGCACATGAACAGGACCTTGAGCACAAAGGCCAGGAAGCCGAGCGCGATCACCGCGGCATGCGGCAGGGCCGCGCTCCAGAGCTCCGTCTGGCCAAACGCGACATGCAATCCGTCCCGCTGCAGGAAGGGCACATCCCAACCGCCAAGGAAAATCGCCGCCATCACCGCCGCGGCCGAGACCATGGCGACGTATTCGGCGAACATGAACATCGCGAACTTCATGCCGCAGTACTCGGTAAAGTAGCCCGCCACGAGCTCGCTCTCCCCCTCGGGAATGTCGAACGGAATGCGCTTCGACTCGGCCACTGCAGCCGCAAAGAACAGGATGAACGCCAGCGGCTGGACAAAGATGCCCCAGGTATTGTGGGCCTGCCAGCGCACCATCTCGTCCACCTGGAGCGTGCCGTAGATCATCATCGCGCCGATCAACGTCAGGCCGAGGGTGACCTCGTAGGAGACCATCTGGCTGGCGGCGCGCAGCCCACCCAGCAAGCTATACTTGTTGTCGCTTGCCCAACCGGCGAGGGCCGCACCCACGATGCCGGTGCCGGCCACCGCAAAGAAGTACAGAATGCCGACGTTCAGGTCTGCGACCTGCAACTGGAGCGCCCCCTCGGTGCAGACGCCTTCCCCGGGCACGCTGTCGAGCAGGCCGAGGATATCGATGCCGCCGGACGCCGTCGTGGCAAAGCACAACGTGTCGCCGAACGGGATCACCGCCAGCACGACCAGCGCCGGGAAGAACGCCAGCCACGGCGCGAGGCCGTACATGAAACGGTCCACGCCGAGCGGGATGATGTCCTCCTTGAACGCGGTCTTGAGGCCGTCGGCCGCGGGATGGAGCAGGCCGAGCAAGCGGATGCCCACGCGCTCGCCGCGCATGTTCACCGCGGCAAACACGGCGCCGCCGAGCATCGCCCCTGCCAGCAGGAGCACGCCGCCCCCGTACGCCGCGCCCGCCACCAGCGCTCCGATGGGCGAGCCTGCCACGAGCGCCAGCGCCACGAGCAAGCCGAGCTGTGCGCACACGCCGAACAGGGCGATCCGCCGCGGCGCGCCGATCGACACGAGCGACCGATCGAGACTCGATTCGGCGCCGCGCCGGCCGACGTGGGCCACCATCGCCGCCAGGGTGGCCCAGGCCATGAACAAGGCCAGCTCACTGAACAGGAGCGCGCGACCCATGGCGACGGGCTCATCCCCGCGCACCTGCTTGTCGTGAAACGAGAGCGCCATCACCGCCGCGGCAGCGCCTGCCGCCGGCAAGAGCGCCAGGATCCGGGCGAGCCCGGTCGGCAGCCAGATCACGGCGCGGTCCGGCCCGACGCGATCCTGGATCAACGCCCCCTGACGTCGATCGACCCAGGTGCAGATGACCGCCACGTTCATGCCGAACATGACGACGAACACGGCGCGCAGCGCCGCCAAAATCAGCTCGATCACGAGACGGCTCCGGGCTGCAGGGACCGCGCCACCTTGGGCAGGGCAGCCTGCCGCCCCGCGAGCGATTGGCGCAACTCTTCGAGGCTATGCCACGCGATCGGCTGGCCGAGGCGCACGCCGAGGGCCGCCGCCAGTTTCCAGGCGGGCCGCGACTGCCCGGCAGGCGCCACGGCCTGCTCGCTCTCCTGGATCATGCCCTGCGCATTCATGAACTGACCGTCCGCTTCGGCCCAGCTGGCCGCCGGCAACACCACCTGGGCGCGGTCCACGAGCGGGCCCTGCCAGACGCCCAGCAGCACCAGCGCCTTCAGCTTGGCCAGACTGGCCAGGCTCTGCTCGTTCTCCACCGCGCTGGCGAGCGCCAGCACGCTGGTGACCGCTCCCGAGTCGACCGCCTGGCACAGCGCTGCGAAGTTGCCGGGACGGGCTGGCGCGGTGAGGGAGAGCACGCCAGCCGTGTTCGAATTCTTGTCGGTGTGGCGCAGGATCTTGTCGCCTTTGCCCGCCGGGCGCCCCGTGGCAAACAGGCGCGCCGTCACACCTCCGGAGAACATCGCGGGCCAGACCGCGCGCACCAATTCCAGGAGCGCGAAGTTGTCCTCCAGCGAGTGTTGCGCGCTGAGCAAGAGCGCCGTGCGGTTGGGATCGGCCGCCTTGAGCAGCTCCGCGGCGCGGTCGAGCGCACTACCGATCTTGACGCTCTCGCCGCCGATGCTCGCTTCCAGGATGCGGTCCGCCGACTGCGCGCGCTGATAATCCAGCATGCCTTCGTCGCACATCCAGTATTTGTTGACCTGCATGTTCTCGCGCGGGCGGTGCCGGTAGATGGTGCCGTCGCGCGGATCGTAGTCCAGGTAAGCGTTGCAGCCGGTGGCGCAGTTCTGACAGACGGAGCGCACGCTGCGCAGGAACCAGACGCGCGCCTTGAAGCGGAAGTCGCTGGCGGTGAGCGCGCCGACCGGGCAGACGTGCTCGGTCATCAGCGTGTAGTCGTTGTCCAGCTCGCGGCCGGGCGCGACCACGATCTCGTTCACGTTGCCGCGCTCGCGCACGCTCAGCACGGGATCTTGCGCCACTTCCTCGCAGAAGCGCACGCAGCGCGTGCACACGATGCAGCGCTCGGCGTCGTACACGATGGTGGGGCCGAAGACCTGCGCCTTGGGCTTGTGCACGGGCTCGTCGTGCATGCGCTTGGCAGTGCCCTGGTGCTCCAGCCAGTAATCTTGCAGCCGGCACTCGCCGGCCTGATCGCAGATCGGGCAATCCACGGGGTGGTTCAAGAGCAGGAACTCCTGCACCGAGGCGCGGGCCTTGGCCACGTGCGGGCTGGAATCACTCCGGATATCCATGCCCTCCGCCACCACCTGTTGGCAGGCGGGCTGTAGCTTGGGCTTCTGTTGATCGATGTACTGGCCCGTCTCCGGATCGTAACTCAGCACATTCAGCATCAGCGCAGGCCGCCCGGGAGGCGGCGCCACTTCGACCAGACACATCCGGCAGTTGGCAGCGATGCTCAGACCGGGATGCCAGCAATAGTGCGGGATGTCGATCCCGGCGCGCTGCGCGGCCACGATGACCGTCTCGCCCTTTTCGAAGGGAATCTCTCGACCATCTATCTTGAACGTCGGCATCCAGATCTCCTACGAGCTCAATCCCCTACGGCCGGGCCGGGCAAGACCCACGCAAGGGACAAGCCACCACGCCCGTGGCAAAAGCAACCACGCCCGTGGCAAAAGCAACCACGCCCGTGGCAAAAGCAACTGCACGGGGTCAGCGATCGCACTCCCCGCCAATCATGTTGAGCGAGCCGAAGCACGGCACCACGTCGGATACCATCGACCCGGTGATCACCCGCTCCAACCCACCGGTGATCAGAAAGCACGGCGGACGAATCCGTACTCGATACGGTGTGCCGCTGCCGTCGCTGACCAGATAGAAGCCGAGCTCGCCGTTGCCCCCTTCGCTGTACGAGTACACCTCGCCCGCGGGGATCTTCAGGCCTTCCATGATCAGCTTGAAGTGGCGGATCGTGCCCTCGATGGTGGTGTACACATCCTGCTTGGGGGGGAGCACCACGCGCGGGTCGTCGACACTGATGGGGCCCGAGTTGGGCAGCTTGCGCAGCGCCTGCTCGATGATCTTGGCGCTCTGCTTGATCTCCTCGAGGCGGACCACGAAGCGATCGAAACAGTCCCCTTCGGAGCCGACGGGCACGTCGAAATCGAACTCGTCGTAGCGGCCGTACGGGTGCGACTTGCGGACATCGTACGGCACGCCGCAGGCCCGCAGACAGGGGCCCGTCCAACCAAGCGAGATGGCGTCCTCGGTGCTGATCTTGCCGACGTTCTGCAGGCGGTCGAGGAAGATGCGGTTGCCGAACAGGAGCCGCTCCGACTCCTCCACGATCGACAGGATCTGGGCCACGGCGGCCCGCGCCGTCTCCTTGA
>Ga0315912_10000843_pt1 | contig 44997 bp, 44 predicted proteins | sample VfabasoilMG_FD_204469 | JGI IMG/M metagenome (GOLD analysis project Ga0315912, IMG submission 204469) | Garden soil microbial communities collected in Santa Monica, California, United States - V. faba soil | ecosystem: Environmental > Terrestrial > Soil > Garden | place: USA: California... | reverse complement strand
GCTGATCCGATGGTCAACTAGCAGTACCGCACGAGCGAAGCGAAGTGCGCCCGAACGAGCGCAGCCGAAATCCGCCTGCGTGCGTTAACACTGGAGGCGGATTTCGCGAGCGAGTTCGTTGGGGGGTGCGCGGGGGCGAAGCCCCCCGCATAAAAATGGTCGGGATGGCGGGATTCGAACCCACGACCCCCTGACCCCCAGTCAGGTGCGCTACCAGACTGCGCTACATCCCGATGTCGACGACCTCCGGCGGGCTAAAGCCCACCGGTTACGTTACGAGAGAATCAATCACCGCTTCTTCCGACCACGCGCCGCAGGTTTGGACTTCCGCGCGACGATCTTCACGACCTTCACGCGCTTCACGTCCTTCCGTCCGCTCTTCACGTCCTTGCCGCCGGCCCGACCGACCTTTGATTTTACTGCGATTCGCGGGGCCGGTGCTTTGCTGTCTTTATTCAGCACCTCGAGAATCCAACCCAGCCCCTGCCGGACATCGCGAAGGCCCTTCAGTGTCTGTCGATCGACGAGCGCCGCCACGTCAGCGTCGGTGATCGTCTCGGTGTCCGGAGCCGCCGATGCCGCACCCTCTTCAACGAGGCGGCGTCGCGCGCCGGCCAGCGTCAATCCATCGACGAGCAGCAGATCCCTGAGCTTGAGCACCAGCTCGACGTCCGCGCGCCGATAGAGGCGCGGGCCGTCCGGACTCTTGGACACGCCGAGATCCGGAAACTCCGCTTCCCAACTGCGCAGCACGTACGGCTGCACCTGGGCGATTTCGCAGACGTCTGGCGCCCTAAACACGGACCGATTGGGAATCGCAGCGGTCGTCACGGCTCGGTTGGAAGTATAGCCCGACCTACGCCCTACTTCTGACTTCTGACTTCTAACTTCTGACTTACCGTTTGCCAGGTCGCCGATGGCCTGTGCCCTTCTCTCGTTGCCCGTGACTTCGTGCGCCGCGTTGCGAACCTCTGGCCTTCGCCTGCTGCCCTTTGTCCTTCTTCCGTTTCCCTTTGCCGCCTTCGCGGTCGCCGATATTGTCCTCGGGCTTTTGCCCTTTGCCCTTTGCCCTTTGCCCTGCTTCTGAGCGCTCCCGTCGCCGGATCGTCAGGCGGATCGGCGTGCCCTCGAAGCCAAAGGTCTCGCGCAACTGATTCATCAGGTAGCGCTCGTAGGAAAAGTGCAGTTCAGACGCTACGTTCGTGAACAGCACGAACGTCGGCGGCGCCGTGGCGGTTTGCACCCCGTACAGGATTCGCACTTCCCGCCGCGCTTTGCTCGTCGGCTTGTGAGCCGACGTGGCCTTCTCGAGGAATCGATTCAGTTCCGACGTGGACACGCGATGCTGGCGCGCGGCCGCAACGCGATCGACCACTTCCAGCAATTTGCCGGTGCGATCACCGGTCAGCGCCGAAAGGCGCACGATCGGCGCGAAGTCCAGGAACTTCAGCTGAAATCGCAACTTGTCGTCGAACGCCGCAGCAAAGTCCTCGCCTCGGCCTTTCATCAGATCCCATTTGTTGACCGCAATGACAATGCCGCAGCCGGCTTCTTCCGCTTCGCCCGCAATCGCGCCTTCGCGGTCCCCCGCGCCCTCAGTCGCATCCACGACCAGCACCACGACGTCGGCGCGCGCCATCGCACGCTTGGCGAGCACAACACTGACTGCCTCGACCTGGCCCGCCGACGCCACGCGGCCGGGCCGGCGCATCCCGGCGGTGTCTACGAGCCGGAACTTCCGCTTATGCCACTGCAGCACGACGTCCACCGAGTCGCGTGTCGTGCCCGGCATTTCGCTGACCATCACGCGCTCTTCGCGCAATAGCCGATTGACCAGCGACGACTTCCCGACGTTCGGCCGCCCCACAATGGCGACGGCCGTTTCTTCGTCGGGCGCCGTCACGATGCCTTGGGTGCCCGGCAGCCGCGCGACGATCTCTTCAAGCAGTTCGAACACGCCGTCACCGTGCTCGGCGGAAACTTCGGTGATAGGTTCGAAGCCGAGGCTGAAGAACTCGTTCGCCCGCGTGCGCGACCGCTTGTCGTCGGTCTTGTTGACGGCCAAGAGCACCGGGACGCCCATTTGATGGACTCGGCGCGCGATCTCCTCGTCACCCGGCACGAGGCCCTCGCGGCCATCGACGACGACGACGACCACGTCAGCCGTCTCCAGAGCCTTGAGTCCGTGCTCGACGACCATGGCGTGCAACGGGTCGGTGGTCTCGCCGAACAGGCCCCCGGTGTCCACGAGCGTGAACTGTCGGCCGCCCCATTCGGCCGGCGCCGCCAACGCGTCTCGGGTCGTCCCGGCGACGGGTGCCACGATCGACCTGCGCGTACCGGTAATTCTGTTGAAGAGGGTGGATTTCCCGACGTTGGGCCGTCCCACCAAGACGACGGTGGGACCATCGTGCCGCTGACTCATTGCTCGACGAGTGTATCCCGCGCATGGGCCGAACGGGCCATCGCCGTCGAACATTTAGCCGTATACTTGACTCTGTAAGTCCTTTTCTTTATTGTCACTTACGGGCTTTTCCAACCGGCTAAGTCATGATCAAAGTCGACATCGTCACCGAAGTGTCCAAGCTTGCCGACATCACCAAGGTCAAGGCCGAGGTGGCGGTCGATGCGGTCTTTGACGCCATGCGCGCCTCGATGATGCGCGGTGAGCGCATCGAGCTTCGGGGCTTTGGCGTGTTTCAGGTCAAGCCCCGCAAGCGCGGCATCGGACGGAATCCGCGAACGGGCAAAGAAGTTCGCATCCCGCCGGGCCGCACGATTCGATTCAAGCCTGGCAAAGAGCTCCAGAACATCGGCGGCTGAGATCTTGGAAGCCGAGCCGTTTTCCTTCGCGACCTACCAGCCGCCTCGCAAGTTCCAGCACCGCTACTGGTTGCACGCGCTCCTGTTCCTGCTGACGGTCGGATCGACGACCTGCGCCGGCGTTCAGCACTACGTCGGTTTCCAGTTCGCCAAAGGCGTCGTCACCGTCGCGGATTTGCAAGCCGCTGGGCCATGGTTCTGGCTGGTCTGGCCGTGGGTCGTGGCCGGGCTGACGTATTCGCTGCCGCTCCTGGCCATTCTGGGCGCCCATGAATTCGGACACTATTGGTACTGCCGCAAGCACAACGTGGACGCGTCGCTGCCGTACTTCTTGCCGGCGCCCATACCGCTGACCGGAACGGTGGGCGCGGTCATTCGCATCAAAGAAGCCTTCCCGTCGAAGAAGGCTTTGTTCGATATTGGCGTCGCTGGCCCGATTGCGGGTTTCGTCATGATGGTGCCGTTCCTTATCTGGGGCGTGACGCATTCGGCGAAAGTCAGTTTCGCGCCTACCGACGAAGTGTTTTATTTCGGCGAACCGCTGCTGCTCAAGGCCATCGCGTGGTGGCACTTCGGCGTGTTGCCCAAGGGCGTCGACCTCACGCTCCACCCAGTGGGTTTCGCCGCCTGGTTCGGAATGCTGGCAACGGCCATGAACCTTCTGCCCTTTGGCCAGCTTGACGGCGGGCACATCGCCTATTCGGTCTTTGGCCCGCGGGCGAGATTTGTGTCGATGGCGACACTCGGCATCACCGTCATCCTCGTGGTGGTCTCTGTCAGCTGGATCTCGATGGCGGTGATCATGATCGCCATGGCCATTTTCCTCGGCTTCCGGCACCCCACCATCATCGACGAACACGAACCGCTGGATCCGCGCCGGCGCGTCGTCGCCTTCCTGGCGCTGCTGATTTTCGTGCTGTGTTTTACGCCCGTGCCGATTGAGACATTTCTCGGCAAATAACGCCTGTCAGTCCACACGGAGTCACGGAGGATCCAGGAAGGCACGGAGACTTCTTGGGTAAGGCTCTTAGCATGCGGTCACTCCCAGGAATTACTCCGTGTCTCCGCGTCCCTCCGTGCCTCCGTGTGAACTGACAATCGTCAGATCACGCTGACCGGATCGACATCCACGATTACTCGCCGTTTCAATTCGGGCCGCTCGTTGAGGGCGGCGACAAGCGCCAGGCGCATCGGCTTGCGCTGGTGACCTTTAATGAAGAACTGGGCGCGAAACTCGTTGTTGATCTTCGCGACCGCTGCCGGCGCCGGGCCGATCACCTGCCCGTTGGGATGATGGTGTCGGGTTCGTTTGACGAGATCGTGCGCATCCGTCAGCGCGCCGTCGCTCGAGCGGCTCTTGACCACGACGTTAATCATGGCGACCGCGGGCGGATAGTGCAGGCTTGCGCGAAATTCCATCTCGCGTCGATAGAACGTCTCGTAGTCCTGGGCCGCCGCGGATTGAATAGCGTAGTGATCCGGATACAGCGTCTGAATGATCGCTTCGCCGCGGATCTCGCCGCGGCCGGCGCGGCCGACGACCTGCGTCAGCAGTTGAAACGTTCGTTCGGCTGACCTGAAGTCGGCAAGCCCCAGCCCCACATCGGCCGATACGACGCCGACCAGCGTCACAGCTGGGAAGTCGTGGCCCTTCGCAATCATCTGCGTGCCAACCAGAATGTCGAGGTCACCCTTGGCGACGGCCTGCAGTACACGCGTCATGGCGCCGCGCCGCCGGATGGTGTCGCGATCGACGCGCGCCACGCGCGCGCCCGGAAACTGCGCGCGCACGTCAGCCTCGAGCCGCTCGGTGCCGATGCCGGTTTGCTCGAGATACTCGCCCCCGCACGCGCCGCACTTGCGCGGCACCGGCGACGCATAGTTGCAGTAGTGGCACCGCACGCGCCGCTGCGCCTTGTGAAACGTCAGCGAGACGCTGCAGTGCGGACACTCGAGCGACGACCCGCACTGCCGGCAGAACACCACGGTCGCGAAGCCGCGGCGGTTCAGCAAGATCACCGTCTGTTCGCCGCGGCTGAGCCTATCGGTCATGGCAGCGACGAGCGGCCGGCTGAGGGCCGTGTCCGCCCCCAGCGCCGCGTATTCCTCGCGCATGTTCACGATGCGCACGGCGGCCAGCGGGCGATCGAGCACGCGACGCATCAGCTGGATGTGGTCGTAGCGCCCCGACCGGGCGTGGGACGCCGACTCGAGCGACGGCGTCGCCGATCCCAGCACGACCAGCGCACCGTGCGCCTTCGCCCGCACGATCGCCACATCGCGGCCGTTGTAGCGCGGGGCCTCGTCCTGTTTGTAGGAGCCGTCCTGCTCCTCGTCCACGACGACGAGACCAATCTGCTCGAGAGGCGCGAACACGGCGCTGCGCGTCCCGACCACCACATCCACCTCGCCGCGTCGGATTCGATGCCACTGGTCGTGACGTTCTCCGTCCGACAACGCACTGTGTTGAATCGCGACACGATCACCGAAGCGCGCGCGAAACTGGCCGACGACCGAGGGCGTGAGGCCAATCTCCGGCACCAGAATCAGGACGCGGCGGCCGGCCGCCATGACGCGGCGCGCCAGGCGCAGATACAACTCCGTCTTGCCGCTGCCAGTGACGCCCTGAAGCAGGATGGTCTTGAACACCTGCGCGACGGCTGCGTCCTCGAGCCGTCTGAACGCATCCGCCTGTTCGAGCGTGAGCTCGGGCTCGGGCCGCCCATTGACGTCCACCGACCAGCGCCCCGGGCCGCCGTCAGCCGACTCCATGAACGGATCGCGCATGACGACCTCGTCGCGCACCTGCACGACGCCGCGCGAGACCAGCGACCTGAGCGCAGCGGCGCTGACGCCTTCTTTGGCCGCGTCCGCCGCCGTGGCGCCCGCCGGCCGCGACTCGAGCCACAGCATCGCCGCCTGTTGTTTCGCGCCGACCCGGCCTGCGGGCGCGGCAGGCGGGGCGGCCATCGCAAAGACGCGAACGGTCCTGAAGGATTCGCGGTCGCCGGACCGGGCGGCCGGCGGCATCGCCAGCGCCAGGGCGCCGCCGGGGCCACTGGCGTAGTACTCGCCGACCCACAGGGCGAGGTCCACCACATCCGGCGGCACAAACGCCTCATCGTCGATGATCTCGAGAATGTCGCGGAGTTCCTGGCCGGCCGGCGCCTGCGCCTGCGCGTCGGCGATGCAGCCGATGACGGATCGGCCGCCAAGCGGCACGCGCACGCGCGCGCCCTTGTGCAAAAGCGCGGCCCCTGGAGCGCGATAGCTGAGCACGCCCAGCCCCGGCACCGGCACGGCGACGCTGATGATCCGATCAGTCGGGACGGGCGAGGAGGTCACGCACTTTCTTCATGTCTTCCCACACGTCGCGCTTGCGGTCCGGGCTGCGCAGCAGATACGCCGGATGGAACGTCGGGATGAGGCTCGAATCGTGACGAAATGGATGCACGTGCCCGCGAATGCGGGAAATCGGCGCGTCGGTCCCGAGCAACGCATGAGCCGCAAACGTACCGAGCGCCACGATCACGCGAGGCCGAATCGTATCGATCTGCCGAAACAGAAATGGCTGGCATGTCGCGACTTCGTCGGGTTCGGGATTGCGGTTGTTCGGCGGCCGGCACTTGATGACGTTGGCAATGTACACGTCGCTGCGCTCGAGGCCAATCGATTGAATGATCTTCGTCAGCAGCTGGCCGGCGCGGCCGACAAAGGGCTCGCCCTGCAGGTCTTCGTCCGAGCCCGGCGCTTCGCCGACGAACATCAGCTGCGCCTGCGGATTGCCGGCGCCGAACACGACGTGCGTCCGGCCTTGCTTATGCAACTTGCAACGCGTGCAATCGCCGATGTGCGCACGCAGCGCCACCAGTTCTTCGGCCGCAGTGCCGACGACGGGCGACGAAGACTCGGGCCCAGCGTCTCCACTTGCTTCGACGGTATCGCCGCTCTCTCGTTCGCGCCACTTGGGGTCTCGAGAGATGCCGCGCACGCCCAACTCCTGGAAGAACTGCAGGTGATCGGCGAGATCGCGCCGATTGGTCATCGCGATGCCACGAGCGTGGGGACCGCCAGCAGAAGCGGCTCCACGCGATCGAGAATGGCCGCGGCCACGTCGATCTTGGGCATCAGCGGCAGAGGATCCGAGGCCGTCGCCGTCACGAACGTGACTTGATTGGTCTCCACGTCGAAACCCGAGCCGGGCGCCGACACGTCGTTGGCGACGATGAGATCCGCGTGCTTGCGCGAGAGTTTGGCGTGGGCAGCCGGTACCGGATCGCCGGTCTGCGCCGCGAATCCCACGAGTACCGGTCGACGCCCTGCACCGCGACGATCGCCCAGGTCCGCGAGGATATCCGGCGTGCGCTCGAGTTCGAGCGTCAGCCGCCCGTCATTCTTGGATAACTTCTCAATCTTCGTTGTCTGCGCTCCCGCGATCGGCATGAAGTCCGCCACCGCGGCCGCCATGATCACGACATCGGCCCGGTCGGCGGCGGCGAGGACCGCCGCGTGCATCTCGCGCGCGCTGCGCACGCGTACGAGTTCGGCGACGTCCGGCGGATCGATCGGCGTTGGCCCCGCGACCAGGGTCACCGTGGCACCACGCCGCGTCGCCTCACGCGCGATCGCAAAGCCCATCCGCCCGCTCGATCGATTGCCAAGGAAACGGACCGGGTCCAAGTCCTCGAGTGTCGGTCCGGCCGTGACCAGCACCCGCCGGCCCGCCCACGAGCCCGTACCCGGAGACAGCATGCGCTCGACTGCTGCGACGATCGCGTCCGGCTCGGCGAGGCGGCCCTTGCCGACCCATCCGCACGCCAGGTAGCCGTCGCCGGGCTCGACGAACTGCACGCCCCGCGCGGTGAGCGTCCGCACGTTGGCGGCGACCGCCGGGTGCTCCCACATGTTGGTGTTCATCGCGGGCGCCATGAGGATGGGCGCTTTGGTCGCCAGATGCAGCGCGGACAGAAAATCATCCGCGATACCCTGCGCGAACTTACCGATGATGTTGGCCGTGGCCGGTGCGACGAGCAGCAGATCCAGGCTCGACGCCAGGGCGATGTGCTCGATGTCGGCGTTCATGCCGGCGGCAAACTGCGAGGTGATCACCGGCTCGCGAGTAATCGCCTCGAAGGTGAGCGCGCCGACGAAGCGGCGGGCGTTTCGTGTGAGGACCGCCTGCACACGATGGCCCCGCTTCTGGAGCAGGCGTGCGACCTCGACGGACTTGTAGGCGCCGATGCCGCCGCTGACGCCAAGGCCGACGAACGCCATCGTGCACCCTACCGGTGAGCCGGCGGATCAGTCAGGCGCGAATCGGAGAGGCCGACGGCCCCGCTCGCCACTTCCTGCAGTGCGCGGCGCGCCGGCTTGACCGATCCGTCGACCTTCGGCAGACAGCCTTTCAGCAATTGCCGGGCGCGTGCCGCGGCGATGGTCACAAACTCAAAAGAATTTTCTGGCCTCACCGTGGCCTTGGATCGTTCGGTCATCATCTTGCTCCCTGTGTTCGAAAGGTGTTCACGATGGGCTCCATGCTCGCCCGATTTCTCACGCGCCGCGCGCGCTCCGCCGTGACGATCGCGCACAACTCGCTCACGCAGCGCGTGAGTTCGTCGTTGATCACGACGTAGTCGTATTCCTCGATCGCGGTAATCTCGCTCCGCGCCGTAGCCAGCCGTCGCAGGATGGCGTCTTCGTCATCCTGGCACCGGCCTCGCAGCCGGGACTCGAGCACGGCAAACGAGGGCGGCAAGATGAAGATCCCGACGGCTTCCCGCATCCGGGCGCGCACCTGTTGCGCGCCTTGCACGTCGATGACCAGCACGACATCGGACCCGGCGGCCAGCACCGACTCAGTATCCTGTTGACCGGTGCCGTACAGGTTACCGAAGACGTCGGCCCATTCGAGAAACCCGTTGCGGGCGGCCATCGCCTCGAAGGCCGACCGCTCGACAAAATTATAGTCGACCCCGTCGATCTCCCCTGCACGGGCTTTTCTCGAGGTATACGAGCGGGATCGGGCCAGTCCCGGGCACACCCGGACCAGCTGTTCCACAACGGTGGTCTTGCCGGTCCCCGAGGGGGCGGAAATCACGAACAGCAGGCCCCGGCCGACGCTATTCGACATTCTGCACCTGCTCGCGGAGCCGTTCGAGTTCGGCCTTGGCCGCGATCACCGTCTCAGTTGCCCGGGCGGCATCGACCTTCGACCCGATCGTATTAATCTCGCGGTTCATTTCCTGCAGCAGAAAATCGAGCTTGCGGCCGCACGGTTCCGGCCCGGTGGCCAGCGCGCGCCAATGGTCGAGATGCCCCCGCATGCGCATGATTTCTTCGTCCACGTCGGACCGCGATACGAAGCGCACAATTTCCTGCGCGACGGCCGTCGGATCCCCCGCCAGGTCAGCCGGCAGCAGCGACAGCCGCTCGCGCAGCCGCGTACTCAGGTCAGCCTGTCCGGCGCGCGACAGACGCTCGAGGTCGTCAACAAACGCGGCAATCGTCGCGAGCCGCGCATCAAGATCAGCCTCGAGGAATCGCCCTTCGGTTGAACGCATCACGATAAGCGCGTCAATGGCTTCCTCAAACACGGATTCGACCAGGGCCGACAGGCTTTCCGAAACGCCCGCGGTGCCAGCCTCGGTCTTTGTCCTGATCTCCATCGCTTGCGGAATCCGCAGCAGGTCAGAGGCGGTCAGCGCGCCGGTGACCAGTCCTCGCGCACGAGCCGCTTCGACGACCGCCGACACCTGATTCAACAAAACCTCGTCCAGGACCACCTCGCGTACCGGCGGCGCTGTGTGATCCACGCTCACCGCGATTTCCACGCGGCCCCGCGCCAGTTTCTTCTGCAGCAGGCCCCGCAGCCGGGACTCCATCGAACCGAGGCTTTGCGGTGCTTTCAACTGACTGTCGAGGAACCGGTGATTCACGGACTTCACGGTCACGCTGACGCGTTCACCCGCGTCCTCACGCCCGACCGCCGCGAATCCTGTCATCGAACGAATCACGCCCGCTCCTCCCTGCCGTTGCCCGTCTCGTCGTGCAGCCGATCGTCGAACATCTGGATGGCATACAGCTTGGCGTATACGCCACCCGGACGGCTCAGCAGTTCATCGTGCGTGCCGACTTCGGCGACACGGCCCTTCTCCAGAGCGACGATCAGATCCGCGCGCCGAACCGTGGACAATCGATGCGCGATCACAAACGTCGTCCGGTTCTGCATCAGGTTCGACAGCGCGTCCTGCACCAGCGATTCTGATTCGGCGTCCAGCGCCGACGTGGCCTCGTCAAGCACGAGCAACGGGCAGTCCTTCAAGATAGCCCGGGCAATCGCGAGCCGCTGCCGCTGTCCCCCAGACAGCCGCTGACCGCGCTCCCCAATCCGGGCATCATAGCGCCCCGGCAACTGTGCGACGAATTCGTCGGCGTGCGCGGCACGCGCGGCAGCCTCGATTTGGTCGCGGGTGGCGCCCGGCATGCCGTAGGCGATGTTTGCCGCCACGGTGTCATCGAACAGGACCGTTTCCTGGGTCACGAGGGCAGTCTGCGCGCGCAAGGATTTCAACGAGACACTGCGGATATCCACGCCATCCACGGTGACGGCACCTTCCGTGACGTCGTAGAACCGCGGAATCAGGTTGACGAGCGTGGTCTTGCCGGCGCCGCTCAGACCGACGATGGCCGCCACCTGGCCGGCTTTCACCGAAAACGACACGTTTCGCAAAATGAAGCGGTCAGGGTCGTCGTCGTACGCAAAACCAACGTCGTGAAACGCCACAGCCGAACGAAGCGGCGCGATGGCCGGCGCGCCCGGAGCGTCTTTGACCTCGCTGTGCGTGTCGAGCATTTCGAAAATACGGTGCGCGGCGGCCAATGCCTGCTGAATCGACGCGTTCACGCGGCTCAGCTTCTTGATGGGCTGATACATCATGAACGCCGCGCCCAGGAATGCCGAGAACTCACCCGGTGTGAGCAACTTTTGCTGGATCCGGCTCGCGCCGTACCAGAGTGCCGCAATGGCCGCGACACCACCCAGCGACTCCATGATTGGCGGCAGCGCCGACAGCGCGCTCGTCACGCGCATGTTCGTTCGATACAGTCGCTGTGTGGCGCCGCCAAACCGCTCGGCCTCACGCGCCTCGGCACCGAATGCCTTGACAATCCGATGGCCGGCCAGCGTCTCGGTGGCGATCTGCGTCACTTCCGCGAGTTGCTCCTGTCCGCGTCGCGACGTGCTGCGCACGCGCTTGCCGAGGGTCACCAGTGGGTACACCACGAGTGGCGCCGCCGTCAGCACGACCAGCGCCAGATGCCAGTCGTAGAAGAACAGCAATCCGGCGAGCCCAACCACAGACAGCGACTCGCGAATGAGGTCCGCGATGGTCTCCGACACCACGCTCTGGACCTGGTTCACATCGTTCGTGATGCGAGAGACGAGTTCGCCCGACGTCCGTCTCGCAAAGAAGGCCGCCGATTGGTCCAGCGTGTGGCGGAACAACTGGTTGCGCAGATCACGGACCACCCGCTGGCCGACGTCCGCCATCAGGAACCCCGACGCATAGCCACCGATGCCCTTCGCCAGATAGGTCAGCAGGATCAACCCGGCGACCTGGCTGACGCTGCCCGACACGGTCAGGACATGGTCGAAAACCAATTGGATGAGGGCTGCGAGTCCTGCGGCCCCCGCGGCGTAGACCACCATCGCCACGAGCGCGACGATGATGCGGCCGCGATACGGCCTTGAGTACTGAAGGAGGCGTCGGAACTCGTTCACTCGGTGAACCGGTACTTGATGAGTACCCACAGCGCGACCACCCCGTCGCGCCACGTAATCTTCTTCCCGTCTTCGTAGCCGCGCCCATCGTACGTGATGGGCACCTCGTACACGCGATAGCCGCGTTTGAAGATTTTGGCCGTCATCTCAGGCTCAATGCCGAACCCGTTCGAGTACAGCGCGAACGAGCGCAGCACGTCCGTACGCATGACCTTATAGCAGGTCTCCATGTCGGTGAGCATGGTGTTGTAGAGGACGTTGGTCACGAGATTCAGCACAAGATTGCCGGCATAGTGCGTGAACAGGAACACACGATGCCGGCCAAGAAAACGGGAACCGTACACCACATCCGCGCGCCCTTCGCAGATGAGGGAGATCAAGTCGGGTAGCTCTTCCGGTGAATATTCGAGGTCGGCGTCCTGAATGACGACCAGATCGCCCGTCACGTCCTGAAAGCCGCGGCGCAACGCGGCGCCTTTGCCGGCATTGGCCGGTTGAAAAATCAGCTTGAAGGGCCGGGTCGCGGCCAGCGTCGTGAGAATGTCACGAGTGCCGTCCGTCGATCCGTCGTCCACCACGATCAACTCAACCCGGACCGGAATCGCAAGAACTCGGTCGATGATCTCTTCGATCGTCTGGCGCTCGTTGAACACCGGCATGACGACCGAGAGGAGCGGATCGGCGAGAACACCCTTCAGGCGGGACATGTCTGGTCCGCGTCAGTCCTGATAGCCGTTCGGCATGCGTTCGTGCCAGTGCCAGGCGGTTTCGACGATACGCCTGAGTTCGCCCAATTGCGGGTTCCAGCCCAGTTCTCGCCGTGCGGCCGCGTTGGAGGCGACGAGCCGCGCCGGATCGCCAGGCCGTCGCGGCCCGATCGTGTGCGGCACCGGACGTCCGGCGACGAGCGCCACGGCCTCGACGACCTGCTTGACCGACATGCCGTTTCCGCTGCCCAGGTTGAAGGACGCGGACGCGCCACCCTGCTCCAGCCGCCGGAGCGACGCCAGATGCGCATCCGCCAGATCCGATACGTGCACATAGTCGCGCACGCACGTGCCATCAGGCGTATCCCAGTCACCGCCGTAGAGCGTCAATGCCTTCCCGCCACGCGCCGCGGCAATCGCGAGTGGAATGAGGTGTTCTTCCGGATGATGGTCCTCGCCAATCAGTCCATCCGGATCCGCGCCGGCCGCGTTGAAGTAGCGCAACGTGACGGAACGGATGCCGGCGGCACGCTCGATGTGCGGGAGCGCACGCTCGACGGCGAGCTTGCTCTCGCCGTAGGCGTTGATCGGACGCTGCGGATGCGATTCATCAATGGGCGTGCTCAGCGGCTCGCCGAACGTGGCGGCGGTCGATGAGAAAACAAACGCTTTCACGCCGACATCCGCCATGGCCTGAATCACGCTGAGGGTTCCGGCCACGTTGGCGCGATAGTAACCCAGCGGCTCGCGGGTCGACTCCCCCACCGATAGACGGGCCGCGAAGTGCATCACGGCCGTGGCGCCGGATGACTTCAGTGCGTCCCGAACCGCGGCAGTGTCCTGGATGTCGGCCTTGACGAGCGTGATCTTCCGCGAAGGAAACGCCGCGATGATGCGCGCCACCGCTGCCTCGTGGCCGTTGCACAGGTTGTCGTACACGACCACGTCGTAACCCGCCGCCGCCAACGCTTTAACGGCGTGACTCCCCACATAGCCGGCGCCACCGGCCACCAGCACAGTACTCATGGACGGCCGATCGATGAGTACGTGAAGCCCAGCGCGCGAAGCTGCTTCGGGTCGTACAGGTTGCGGCCGTCAAAAATCACCGGGTCCTTCATCACCCGCCGAACGCGCGTGAAATCGGGTTCACGGAACTCGTTCCACTCGGTCACGAGCAGCAAGGCATCGACGCCCTTCACCGCATCGTAGGCGCTGGTGGCATAAGTAATCCGGGACTTGAAAATCCGGCGAGCCACGCCCCGCGCCGCGGGATCGAACGCGCGCACCTTGCCGCCGCGCGCCAGGATGCCTTCGATGATGGGAATCGCAGGCGCCTCGCGCATGTCGTCAGTGCGGGGCTTGAAGGCGAGTCCCCAAATCCCGATCGTCTTCCCCTTGAGCGACTTGCCGAAATGCGCGTCAAGCCGGCCCAGTAACCGCTGCTTCTGCTTCTCATTGACCGCTTCGACGGCCTCGAGAATCCGGAACCGGTATTTCTTGTCCGACGCGAACTTGACGATGGCTTTGACATCCTTCGGAAAACAGCTGCCACCGTAGCCGATGCCGGGAAACAGGAAGGCCGGCCCGATACGCTTGTCCGAGGCGATGGCCTGCCGCACCTTGTCGGCATCCGCGCCAAAACGTTCGCACACGTTCGCGATTTCATTCATGAACGAGATGCGCGTGGCAAGCATCGCGTTCGCCGCGTACTTGCACAACTCCGCGCTCGTGGTGTCCATCACCATGATCGGCGCGCCCGTGCGGGTGAACGGCCGGTACAGGTCGGTCATCATCGTCGCGGCGCGCTCGTCGTTGGCGCCGATGACGACGCGGTCGGGCTTGAGGAAATCCTCGACGGCCGCACCCTGCTTCAGAAACTCCGGATTGCTGACCACGCTGAACGGATGCGTCGTCTCGCGGCGGATGGCTTCGTGTACCAGCTCCGCCGTGCCGGCCGGAACGGTGCTCTTGTCGACGATGACTTTATAGCCATTCATCGCGCGGCCGACCTCGCGTGCCGCGGCCAGCACATGCTTCAAATCGGCCGAGCCGTCTTCTCCGGTCGGCGTGCCGACCGCGATGAAAATCACATCAGCGCGCTTGACCGCGTCCGGCAGCGTCGTGGAGAACGTCAATCGTTTTTCGGCCCGATTGCGCCGCACGAGTTCCTCGAGACCCGGCTCATAGATCGGAATCTTCCCGCCGTTCAGCATGCGAATCTTGCCGGCGTCCCGGTCCACGCACGTGACCACGTTGCCCGTTTCCGCAAAGCAGGCCCCGACTACCAGGCCGACATACCCCGTTCCGATCACCGCCAGCTTCATGCGTGCCGTCTCCTCCCAGCGAAACTACTCACAGTAGCATGCGCTCGAAAACGCTGTCAACCACTTGATAGTAAAGGACTTGCAGGTAACGAAGGCCGGCAAAACGCTTGCGTGATAGCCTACGCGAACCTTCGCCCGTGCGCATCCTGCTCGACTATCGGCCGGCGCTTCGCCAGCGGACAGGCGTTGGCGAATACGCCCACGAGCTGGCGCGGGCCCTCGTGGAGACGGCTTCCGGCCACAACGAAGAGCTGACGCTGTTTTCGGCCTCCTGGAAAGACCGCCTCCGGCCGGATGTCCTGCCGGGAGCCACCGTGATCGACCGCCGCATCCCGAATCAGCTGCTCAATCTGGCGTGGCACCGATGGGAGTGGCCTCCCGTCGAGACCGTGGCTGGTGCAGGATTCGCGATCGTGCAGACGTTTCACCCGCTGCTCATGCCGACGCGGAACGCCGCGCAGCTCGTGACGATTCCCGATTTGGATTTCCTCGATCATCCCGAACGCACCGCACGCGAAATCCGGCGCGACTACCCTGCGCTTGCCGGCGACCATGCTCGACGCGCCGACCATGTCGTGACCATTTCTGAAACAACGGCCGCCGCGATCCGCGATCGGCTTCAGGTGCCCGCCGATCGCATCACCGTCTGCACGCCCGGCGCGCCGGCATGGACGCGGCGCGAACGTGAACCCGCGAACGGCTGCCTGCTCTTTCTCGGAACGCTCGAACCGCGCAAGAATCTGGGCGTGTTGCTGGATGCCTACGAGCGACTGCGGCAGCATCTGCCGGATGCGCCACCGCTTGTTCTCGCCGGACGCGCGTCCGAGGCGGCCGGCGACATTCTTGACCGGGCGCAACGGGCACCATTGGCCGGACACGTCGAACTTCCCGGCTATGTCCCCGCCGACGCGCGCGAGGCGCTCTACCAACGCGCGCTCGTCTTCATCATGCCCTCGCACGACGAAGGCTTCGGGATGCCGGTCCTCGAAGCAATGACCGTCGGCGTCCCGGTCATCGCGGCCAATCGAGGCGCACTGCCGGAAGTAGCAAAAGGCGCCGCCCGATTCTTCGATCCCGATGACGCCACCCAACTGGCCGCCATGCTCGCCGATCTGGTGGCGAGTCCCAACGCGCGGGAATCCATGCGTGAGGCCGGCTGGCAGCGTGCGCGCGCGTTCTCGTGGCATGAATCCGCCGCGCGCCTGCGCCACGCATGGGCCCAGGCACAGATCGCGCAACGGAGCCGGCGTGGTTGATCGCGCGCTGCACATTGCAATCGACGGGCGGGAGCTTGCCGGCCGCCCCACGGGCGTCGGCCGTTATCTGCTGGAGATTCTGAAGCAGTGGGCCGCCACGCCGAGCACCCACCGTTTCACGGTCGTGATGCCATCCCAACCGCCGGCAGCCCTGACGGCCCTGGGCAGCCAATTCACCTGGCGCGTCGTGCCCGATCCGGTCGGCGGCACGTGGTGGGAACAAGTCCATCTGCGGCGCGCCCTTCAGCGCGAGCGGCCAGACGTCCTCTTCGCACCTGGATACACGGCACCTATCTGGTCGCCGTGTCCAGTGGTCCTGACCGTGCACGACGTCTCCTTCTGCGCACATCCGGAGTGGTTCGGGCCGCGCGAAGGGCTGCGTCGCCGAACGCTGACGCGCATGGCTGCGCGTCGCGCCAGGACGGTCGTGACCGTGTCGCAGTTCTCGAGCCGAGAGATTCAGCGTTACCTGGGCGTGCCGCCCAGCCGGATTGTCGTGGCCACGCACGGCGCCCCCGCCGTCAACGAAGCGCCGGCAGGTGCGGCGAGCCGGATCGTGCTGTTCGTGGGATCGCTCTTCAACCGGAGACACCTGCCGGAGATGATCGGCGCGTTTGCCCTCGCGGCTGCGACCGTGCCCGACGCGCGTCTCGTGATCGTCGGCGACAACCGGACGTCCCCGCCAATCGATCCGCGGCAGATGGCAGCCGACCTGGGTGTCGGCGACCGCGTGGACTGGCGCGAGTACGTCGATGACGCCGAACTCGATCGCTTGTACCGATCCGCCCGCGTATTCGTGTTTCTGTCCGACTACGAAGGCTTCGCGATGACGCCGCTCGAAGCGCTCGCGCATGGCGTGCCTTCGGTGCTACAAGACACGGAGGTCGCCCGCGAGATTTACGGGCCCGCCGCCGTGCTCGTGCCGCCAGTGCCGGCCGCCATCGCCACTGCGCTGGATCGGTTGCTCAACGATGACGCCGCCCATCAGGCGCAACTCGCCGCAGGGCGCGCCCGCCTGTCGTCGTTCTCCTGGAATCGATCGGCGGCGCTCGTCATGCAGGCCCTCGAGAGGGCGGCGCGATGAGCCGGCCGATCGACGTCATCATCGTCAATTACAACAACCGGACCGATCTCCTTGCGTGCCTCACGTCCTTGCAGACGGCGTGGCCGGATACCGTCGAGCGAGTCATGGTCGTCGACAACGGATCCAGCGATGGCAGCGTCGACGCCATTCGATCGGCGTTCCCCGCGGTCTCGCTGCAATCGCTCGGTCAGAACCGAGGATTCGGTGCGGCCAACAACGCCGCGCTTCGCGCGTCGACCGCAGACTTCGTTCTCTTTTTGAATAGCGACACGATCGTCCCGCCCGGCGCAATCGACGGATTACATGCCCGCGCGATCGCGCGGCGTGCTGTCGCGGCCGGGCCCAAATTGCTTGATGCGACCGGCCGGCCCGAGATTTCTTTTGGACGGATGCTGTCACCCTGGTCCGAGCTGATTCAGCAGACGCGGCAACGTTTGGCGAAGAGTGCCAGTGGTTGGGCGCGGCGTTATGTGGACCGCCTCGTCGCCGGCGAGCGAACCGTGGACTGGGTGTCGGGCGCCTGTCTCCTGGCGCACCGGGAATCCGTGCTCGCCGCCGGCGGGTTCGATGAGCGCTATTTCCTGTATGAAGAGGACGTGGACCTCTGCGCGGCATTGCGCGCACGCGGCGGGACGATCCTGTTCACGCCCGCCATCCACGTTGTCCACCTGCGCGGCCGTTCGGTCAGCCGCACTGACCGCCCCGCCGGCGCGCCCTCTCACTACGACACGAGCCACCTCGCGTTCTACGAGAAACATGCGCCCTTCTGGGCGCCTTGGTTGCGGCGCTGGCTCCGCCTCCGCGGGCGATCCATTGGATAGAATCTCAGCGGTGCCCAAGTGCGTGTAGCCATCGACGCCCGCAAGCTGCACGACTATGGCATCGGCACGTACGTCCGCAACCTCATCACCGAACTGGCGAAGCAGGACGATGACGCGGAGTACGTCCTGCTATGCGCGCCGCCGGACGTCGGCGCGCTGAGCGCACTGGGTTCGCGCTTCCGGCCCGTGGCCGTTCGCGCGGGCAACTACAGCGCGCGCGAACAGTGGGGCGTGCCCTGGGCGCTGGCCAAGTCGCGGGTCGATCTCTTCCACGCGCCGCACTACGTCGTCCCCGTTCTCGGGACCACGCGCGTGGTCGTGACGATTCACGACTGTATTCACCTGCGGTTTCCGGAGTATTTGCCCAATCGCCGCGCCTTGTACTACGCGCGCGCGATGATGACGATGGCCGCCCGGCGGGCCCGGCGCGTGCTCACGGTGTCGCAGGCGTCGAAGGACGACATCCTGACGTACCTTGGCGTGCCCGCGGACAAGGTGGAAGTGATCTACAACGCGCTCGATTCGCGACTCGCCGGCGAACCGACGGCCGAGGACGTCGCCCGAGTGCGCGAGCGTTTTCTGCTCACGGCGCCGTTCATCCTCTACACGGGCAACATCAAACCTCACAAGAATGTGGACCGGCTGATCGAGGCGTTCTCGATCCTTCGTCGCGATGGCCATGAGGACGTCAAACTCCTCATCATCGGCGACGAGATCTCGAAGTATCCGAATCTTCGCCGGCTCGTTCACAAGTTCCAGCTCCATCAGCACGTCCGCTTCCTGGGGTTCGTGCCCGACGCGACATTGGCCGTGCTCTACCGGCTCGCCGCGGTCTTCGTGTTCCCATCGATCTACGAAGGGTTCGGCCTGCCGCCGCTCGAGGCCATGGCCGCCGGCGCGCCCGTCGTCACCTCCAACACCTCATCACTGCCGGAGGTCGTCGGCGATGCCGCGCTGTTGATCGATCCACTCGACGCGACGGCTATTGCGCGGGCCATGGGCCGCGTGCTGAACGAACCGGAGTTGCGGCAGACGCTGATCCGGCGAGGCCACGAACGCGTCAAGGCGTTTTCGTGGGAGCGGTCGGTGGCGCGGGTCCGGCAGGTGTACGGAGAACTGGCGCGAGGGTCCGATCGTGGTTGAGCGCGCGGCCGCACCTGCGGCCATGCCCTGGGCCGGCCTCCGCGTAGTGCTCGTCCACGACTGGCTGACCGGGATGCGCGGCGGTGAGAAGGTCCTCGAGTCACTCTGCCGGATGTTCCCATCGGCAGACCTGATCACACTGGTTCACGATCGCCGATCGGTGTCCCCGTTGATCGAATCGCGACGAATCCGCACGTCGCTGATCCAGCGCCTGCCTGGGTCGCGCAGTCTGTACCGCCAGTACCTGCCACTATTCCCGTTCGCGGTCGAACAGTTCGACCTGGACGATGTCGATCTCGTGGTGTCGACGAGCAGCTGCGCGGCAAAATCGGTCGTGCCGACCGGGCGCGCGCTGCACGTCTGCTATTGCCACTCGCCGATGCGGTACGCGTGGGATCAGTTCGACGCGTACTTCGGGCCTGAACGCCTCGGCCGCGCGGGAAGCGTGCTGGCGCGCATGACGATGGCCTGGCTGGCACGATGGGATCGCGACACCGCGCATCGCGTCCATGCGTTCGTCGCCAACTCGGGTCACGTTGCCGGTCGAATCGCGCGGTACTATAATCGGCATGCGACGGTCGTACATCCGCCGGTGGACACCGAGTTTTTCACACCGGGTGACGGGCCGCCGGCTTCCTACTTTCTGGTGGTGTCTGCACTAGTGCCTTATAAACGGATCGATTTCGCGGTGGACGCCGCGACGCGGCTCGGACTGCCGTTGAAGATAGTCGGATCCGGTCCTGACGAGGCGCGACTACGGGCGCGCGCCGGGTCCACGATCGAGTTCGTGGGTCCTGTCGAAGGCGACGCGCTCCGCCAGCTCTATCGCGGCACGCGGGCGCTGCTTCTCCCCGGTGAAGAGGACTTCGGGATTGCTCCGGTCGAGGCGATGGCCTGCGGCCGGCCCGTCATCGCGCTGGGCCGAGGGGGCGCCACGGAAACGGTGCGACCCGGCGTGACCGGCGTGCTGGTGGACCAACCCGGCGCCGAGGCCTTCGGCGCCGCCATGCAGAATCTTGATCCCGCCGCGTTCGACGCGCAGGCCATTCGCGCGCACGCCGAGACGTTTGCCACCGCGCGGTTCGAGTCCGCCTTCGCCGGCGCGGTCGCCCAGGCTCTCGTCACCGGAGCCTCATGCTAAGGCGCTACAACCGCCTGCTGGTCGCGTGTTACGTCGCCGCGGATCTGTTCTCCGCGGCCGCCGCCTTCTTGTTGGCGTATCTGATTCGATTTGAGAGCTGGTTCATCCAGCTCGTGCCGGTCACGAAAACGCAGCCGCCGCTTTCGCAGTACCTGATCAGCCTGCCCGTCATCGCGTTGATGGTGCCGCTGGCGTTTCAGCTCCAGGGACTCTACCGGCTGCGCCGCGGCCGCACGCGCGTCGACGATTTTTTTGCCGTGCTTGTCGGCAGCATTCTCGCGGTGCTGGCCGGCGTGGCGGTGTCGCTCTACGCGCACGCCTACTACACGGCACTGAGCGAGTTCCACCCGATCTCGCGAGCGGTGTGGCTGCTCTTCCTCGTGCTCACCGTCCTTTTCACCTACACCTCACGCGAAGTCGTGCGCGATCTGTTGCGGCGTCGCTGGCAGGCCGGCCTGGGCCTGAAACACGTGCTTGTCGTCGGCGCCGGCGATCTCGGCCGGATGGTCGCCGACCGCATTCTCGATCACAGCGACCTCGGGTTCCGGCTCGTGGGCTTTGTCGACGACAAGGCAGCCGCCACGGACAACATCGGCTATCGCGGGCTCCCCGTGCTCGGCGCCATCGCCGAAGCGCCCGAGATCTGCCGCAGCGAAGGCATCGACGAAATCTACGTCGCGCTGCCGCTCGACGAGCACCTCAAGATGCTCGGCGTGGTCGAGTTCGCCAGCCGTGAATGCATCAATATCCACGTCGTGCCGGACCTGCTCCAGTTCATCGCCTTGCGCGCGCGCCTCGAAGATCTGGACGGGCTGCCCATCATCGGCATCAACGACGTGCCCCTGCGCGGCTTCAACAGCGTGCTCAAGCGCCTGGTGGACATGGCGTTGTCGTTCATGGTCGTCGTCGTCGGCGCCATCCCCGGCTTGATCATCGCCTTGGTCATCAAGCGCAGTTCTCCCGGCCCCATCTTCTACACGCAGGAACGAATGGGACTCGATGGCAAAGCCTTCACGGTTTACAAGTTCAGGTCCATGCCGGTCGACGCCGAGGACGTGACGGGACCGATTTGGGCGCGCGACGATGACCCGCGTGCCACGAGCATCGGACGCTGGCTCCGCCAACATGACGTCGACGAACTGCCGCAATTCTGGAATGTCCTCAAGGGCGAAATGTCCATCGTCGGTCCGCGTCCGGAACGGCCGTTCTTCGTGGAACAGTTCAAGCACCGGATTCCGCAGTACATGCTGCGGCACAAGGTGAAGGCCGGCATCACGGGTTGGGCACAGGTGAACGGCTGGCGTGGCAACACGTCGCTCGAGAAACGCATCGAATTCGACCTCTACTACATCGAGAACTGGTCGCTGTCGCTCGACTTCAAAATCATGTGGCTGACCGTCATTCGAGGTCTGGATCGCGCCTAGGCGCAGAAAGCTGCTATGCGAATTGTAATTACGGGCGCGGCCGGCTTCATCGGATCGCACCTGTCCGAGCGACTGCTGGACCTGGGACATTCGGTCGTCGGCATCGACAATCTGATCACCGGCGACCTGGCGAACATCGCGCACCTGTCGGGCCGCGACTTTGTCTTCATCCGCCACGACGTCACGAACTACATCAACGTCGAAGGTCCTGTGGATTGCGTGTTCCATTGGGCCAGCCCGGCCAGCCCGATCGACTACCTCGAATGGCCGATTCCGACACTCAAGGTTGGCGCGCTGGGCACGCACAACGCGCTCGGATTGGCGAAGGCCAAGGGCGCGAAGTTCGTGATGGCGTCCACCTCCGAGGTCTACGGCGACCCGCTGGAGCATCCACAGAAAGAAACGTATTGGGGCAATGTCAATCCCGTTGGCCCGCGCGGCGTGTACGACGAAGCCAAGCGCTTCGCCGAAGCCATCTCGATGGCCTATCACCGCTATCACGGTGTTGACGTCAAGATTGTCCGCATCTTCAACACCTACGGTCCGCGCATGCGAATCCGTGACGGCCGGGCCGTGCCCAACTTCATCGCGCAGGCGCTGACGAACGAGGATGTCACGATCTTCGGCAGCGGCAATCAGACGCGGAGCTTCTGTTACATCAGCGACCTGGTGCGGGGCATTCTGGCGCTGATGGAATCGACAGTGAACGATCCCGTCAACATCGGCAACCCGCACGAACTGTCGATTGCCGACATGGCGCATTTGATCATCAAGATGACCGGATCCCAGAGCCGCGTCGTCTTCAAGCCCCTGCCGACTGATGACCCGCAGGTGCGCAAGCCCGACATCACGCGCGCCAGAACGTTGCTCAATTGGGAGCCGAAGGTCGAACTGGCCGAGGGGTTGACGTCGACGATTGACTACTTCCGCAAGAAGATGGAGATTGCCTAGCTCGCCGGCGCGTCGGGCGGGCGCCGGGTCATGCGGTACAGGTATTCGAACCCTGACACCAGCGTAATCGCCAGCGTGAGATAGACACAGCCGTTCACGAGGGGAAGCGCGGCGACGTTGTAGTTCGCGTAGAGCGTGACGACGCCGGTCACGATGTAGGTCGCGGTGGCGACCTTGCCAAGCGGTGAGGGCCGGAACGTGCGACGCGCGACCGCGAGATTGAAGATCGCCACCGTCAGGATGATCGCGACGTCCCGGCTGATCACGAGTACGGTCAGCCACAGCGGAATGCGCGCGACCAGACCCAGCCCCGGGATCGTCAACATCACAAACATGGTGGCCAGCAGCAGCTTGTCCGCCATCGGATCGAGCCAGGCCCCCAGCGTCGTCGGACCGGTGCGTCGGGCAATCAACCCGTCCAGCGCATCGGTCACGCCCGCGACCACGAACACCACCAGCGCCCAGCCAGGGCGGCCGTACAGCATGCACAGTGCGAACACGGGTACGAGCAGCAGGCGCAGCAGCGTCAGCTGATTGGCGGCGGTGAGAACGCTCGCAGACACCTAGCGGCCTGCCAGTTGGGAGTCCGCCGGAAGACGGCCGGCTAATTGCTCAATGCGACCGAGAGCCGCCAGCACTTCGGCGCCGGTCGCCGCGCGCGTGGGCTCAAACCGGTCCGCGGTCACGGACATGGCGCCAGCGGACACAGCGAGCGCGGCCGATCGGTAGAACAGGTTCGCCGGCGCGACGTCAGCGAACGCCGGCCTGGCGTTCTGCCAGGTGGCGAACTGCGCCGGCTTGCTCTCGGTGGCCAGCGCCGCGAGTTTGGCGACGGCGGCTGCGAGATCCGTCCGACGAACGATGCCGGCCGGCTGAAAAGTGTGGTTCGCGTAGACGTCCATCACGCCTGCGCGTGTGACGTTAATGATCGCGTCGGCGGCCCAATAGCCGCGCGCATCCGTCGCGACATCCGGAACGCGATTGGGTACAGGGCGCAGCAGCGCCGTGAACCGCGCGTCGATGAGCGCGGCCAACTGGCCGCGCGTCACCGACGTCGCGGTGGCGATGGCCTTCATCTCCGGCGGCACTGCCGCCTCTGCCGCGCGCGCGCGCGCTGCCTCGGCCTTCTCGCGCCACGCCGCCGGATCGATCGTCGCAGCCAGTGCCAGTTGCGCCGCGGCCTCTCGCAGGCGTCCTTGCGCTTCGAATACCGATGCCAGCGCAGCCAACGCGCCGGCATCGGTCGCATCGATCTCGACGGCCCGCCGCGCATGCACTTCCGCTTCGTCGAACTGCCCGGCCGCGACTTCCACCTGCGTCAGTTCGCGCAGCACGGCCGTGCTGGACGGCGATTGCGCCAGCGCGCGCGTCAGCAGGCCGTCCGCCTCGTCGAGGCGGCCGGCCTGCCGGGCGCGAATCCCGGCATCGATAAGCCTCTGGACGTCGCGCAGGCGCAACAACTCCAGGCGGGTGCGATCTGATTCGCGCGAGCCGTCGAGCGCCAGCAGGCGCTCGAGGGCGGCCATGGCTTCGGTATCGTTCCCCGCACCCGCCTCCGCATCGACCAAGCCACGCCAGGCCGGCACGTACGCGTTGTTGCCTCCCAAAGCGGCGCGGAATCGGATGGCCGCCGACTTGTAGTCTCGACCGGCAAGCTCAACCGCTCCGAGGCCGGCTTCGGCTGGATAGAAACTGGACGACGCGCGGAGAATCTCCGTGTACGCCCTGCTCGCACCACGCGCGTCGCCGGCCTGAAGCCGCCGCCATGCTTCGGCATGCTGGTCGCGCACGGCCTGCGTCACGCGCAGGCTGGCGGGAATCTCCGGCACCGGAAGGTCCGGATATTTCGGCGCGCCGGGCGCCGCCGGCGGCGCGGACGCACAGGCGGCCGCCGCAAGAATCACGCACGCCAGGACGCCGCGCACCGCGACCTTCATCATGCCGGCACCCGGGCGTGGCGGAATCGCGGCATTAGCCGCGTCGGCACGTCGGCCTCGACCGCGATCCGATTGTCGTCGGCCACATGACTCAGCACGCGCGCGTGCCGGTACAGATCCGCCAGCAGGCGGCGGTCGCGTTCCAGCGATCCATCCAGCGCGAAGTGCACGCGCTCCGAATCCATGGACAGCTTCGCGGTGATCGCGTCCGTCACCAGCGTGCGGCTGGTTTCCTCGGTCGCCGCGATGAACAGACCCGCCGGATGCACGGCCTTGAGCCGGGCCAACTCCTCACGGCCAATCAGGTCGATCTTGTTGAAGACCTCGATCGTCGGGACGCGCTCCGCGCCCACTTCCGTGAGCACCGTCTGCACGGCTTCCATGCGCCGTTCGCGATCCTCCGCCGCGGCATCGATCACATGAATCAGCAAATCGGCAGCTGTGACCTCTTCGAGCGTCGCGCGGAACGCGGCCACCAGCTGATGCGGCAGCCGATCAATAAACCCGACCGTATCCGACAACAAAATCTGCCGTGCGTCCGACAGTTTCATTTTGCGGACGAGCGGGTCCAGCGTCACGAACAGGGCATCAGACGCGACAGCCTGCGCGCCGGTCAACGCATTGAACAACGTCGTCTTACCGGCGTTCGTGTAGCCGACCAACGCGACGGTCGGCACATCGGTGCGCTTGCGTCTGGCGCGCAGATAGCCGCGCCGCTGTCCGACGCCGCGGATTTCGGTCTTCAATACCGAAATGCGATGCCGGATTCGCCGGCGGTCGGTTTCGAGTTTGGTTTCGCCAGGGCCCCGCGTACCGATGCCGCCGCCCAACCGCGACAACGCCTCACTGGATCCCGCCAGGCGCGGCAGCATGTAATCGAGCTGCGCCAACTCCACCTGCAACTGGCCTTCGTGCGTCTGCGCGCGCCGCGCAAAGATGTCGAGAATCAGCTCCGTGCGATCGACGACGCGGCGGCCGCAGGCGGTTTCGAGATTGCGCGCCTGTCCCGGCGTGAGTTCGTTGTCCACGATGACGAGATTGGCGTCGAGCTCGTCGCAGGCCTTGGTGAGCTGCTCGACTTTGCCTTTGCCGATGAGCGTCGCCGGGTCAGCACCCGCGCGCTCTTGGACGACGCGCAGCACGACCTCCGCACCGGCCGCCTCGGCCAGTCCCGCGAGTTCATCAAGTTGTCGTTCCGGATCAATCGAACGAGACCGCCGTGTCACCAGGCCGACGAGTGCAGCACGTTCCACAGGCGGCTGGTTCGACACCGCGCCGCGCGATTTCATGTTTCGAGCGAGTGTAGCACGCGGTCCCACGCGACCGCGCCTGGCCGCACCAGGATAGGCGATGCCCCGCGCGCGTCCACAATCGTGGATGGCGCGCCGCCTGCGGTCTCACCGCCGTCGAGGATCAGCACGTCCGGCGCGGCGGGTAATTGCAGGTCCGCGGCACGTCGCGCCGGCGGCTCGCCGCTTCGGTTCGCACTGGTCGCCGTGAGCGGCCGGCCCCAGGCCAACGCCAGCGCACGAGCAATCGGATGATCCGGAATGCGAATCGCGACGGTGCCCAAGCCTCCATGCACGGCCGGCACGACGGCCGCCGGTGCATCACAGACCAGCGACAGCGGTCCTGGCCAGAAGCGATCGGCCAGTCTGACGCTGGTGGCCGTTAATCCGCACCACGCCTCGACCTGTGCACGCGATCCGGCCACGAGTGGAATCGCCGCATCCGCCTGCCGGCCTTTGAGTGCGAACAACGCCGCGACCGCCTCCGTCGCGGTGGGATCGACCGCGAGTCCGTAGAACGTGTCCGTCGGAAACGCCACGATCCCACCGCGCGCCAGGTGCGCCACGGCCGGCTGTAGATCGCGCGCGCTGAAACTGTTCGGATCGACGTTAACCCGCAACACGAGTCATTCCCCGCCGCACGGTCCATGCGAGCGCGGCAAGGCCCGCCGCATCCGCCAGAAACACGGCGCGCATGCTCTGCGCGCCGATCAACCCGGCCAACACAGGGCTGACCGCCAGACCAACCAGATACGCCGACGTCAGATAGCCGAACGCAATGCCGCGTGAACTGACCGGCAGCGTGTGGGTCGCTGCAGTGTAGGTGCAGGTCGTCGCCACGCCGATCCCAAAACCGAACACACAGGCCGATGCGACGAGCACCGACCACGGCGCCGCTGCGCCAAACACGAGCGCGCCCACGCCTGCGACGCCGGCCATTGACGGCACGACAATCGACGCGGGCCATCGCAGAAGGATCCACCGGCTCGCCTGATTGCCGGCGGCCGCGCACGCCGCGGCCGCTGTGAACAACACGCCGGCCAGGAACGGCACACGAGCGGCATCGAACCCAATCTCGCGGAGATAGAGCGGAAGAATCGGGCCCAAACTGCGGTCCACCAGTTGCAGCCCGAAGACCGTGGCCAGGAGCAACACGAAGTACGGCACGGCGGCCAGCGTGGCAAACGTCACTTTGCCCGCGGCCGGTTCATGCGGCTCACGTCTCGCCGTGCGATGCTCGTGATAGCCGAAGACGACGAGCAGCAACGCCAATCCGTACACGCCGGCCGAGACGAGAAACGTATGCCGGATGCCGAGCGCCTGGGCCAGGCCGCCGCCAATCACCGGACCCAGCGCCGGACCCAGGCGCTGCGCCGTCTGCACGAATCCGATCGCCGACGCCACCTGATCCGGCGGCGCCGACTCCGCCGCCATCGTCAACGCAATCGGCCCGTAGCCGGCGAAGAAACCCTGGATCGCGCGCAGCGCAAACACGTGCCACGGCGCGGTCACGAACGACATCAGGCCCATGATGATGATGAAACTGCCGAGCGATCGCACCACCATCATCTTGCGTCCGAACCGATCGGCCATGCGCGCCCACACGGGCGCCATCGCGGCAGTCACGGCCGGCGTCACGCCAAGGCTCAAGCCGGACCATACGGCCACCTGCGCAGGATCGGCCACGCCGAGTTGCTCAAAGTAGAGCGGGAGAAACGGCATGACCAGCGTGAAACCCGTGAAGCCAATGAACGTGGCCCCGGTCACCGCCGCCTGATTGCGCCGCCAATTGGGCACGCTCATGGTTAGCGCCCGAGCAAAGCGAGGGGCGCCCACGCGAACGGAGCGGGGCTGAGGGGTCCCCGCGAGAGAGCGTGTAAGGGGGGTGCGGCGGGGACGAAGTCCCCCCGCCTAAAATCTAATCCGCAGGTCGTCGTCTGTCCCGTGCACATGGATGGTGTCGATGAAGCGAATGAGATGCGGCGAGCTCTGCATGACGATCGAGCTCGTGCGCGTGCCGTGGCCGAAGAAGCGCACGCCGCGCATCAGCGCGCCGTCGGTGACGCCGGAGGCGGCGAATGTAATGGTGTCGCCGGAGGCCAGCTCGCCGGCCGAGTAGATACGCTTGAAATCGTTGATCCCCATGGCCCGGCAGCGCTCTTCGTGCTCGGGTTTGGAGACCACCAGCCGCGCGTAGATTTCGCCACCCAGGCACCGCATGGCGGCCGCGGTGAGCACGCCTTCGGGCGCACCTCCCGTGCCCATGACGGCATGCACACCGGATCCGTCGACCGCCGCCGCAATGCCCGCGGAGAGGTCTCCGTCACCGATCAGGCGAATCCGGGCACCGGCAGCCCGAATGTCATTGATGAGTTTGTCGTGCCGCGGCCGTTCGAGCACCATCACGACCAGGTCTTCAATCTTGCGGTCGAGCGATTTGGCGATCGACTTGAGATTCTGTTTGACCGGACGGTCAAGACTCACGGCGTGTTTCGCGCGCGGGCCGACCACCAACTTCTCCATGTAGAGATCCGGGGCGTGCAGCAGGCCTCCCGAATTGGCCGCGGCCAGCACCGCAATCGCATTGGGCGCCCCGGTTGCGCACAAGTTCGTACCCTCGAGCGGATCGACGGCGATATCCACTTTCGGCAGGCCCGTCACGCCTTTGGCGCCCCGGCCAACGCGTTCTCCGATGTAGAGCATCGGCGCTTCGTCGCGCTCACCCTCGCCAATCACAATCGTCCCGTCGATCCTGATGTCATCGAGCGTCTTGCGCATCGCTTCGACCGCCGCGCGATCGGATCCCTCCCGGTCGCCCTGGCCCATCGTATGGGCGCATGCGATCGCGGCCTGCTCAACCACGCGCAGCAGCTCGAGAGACAGGTCGGTGGTCACATGCGCCTCAATTCCACCACGTCGCCGACGGCCACGCCCAGGAGTTCCGCCGCGTTCGATGACGCCGCGGAACACTCCAGATGATCCGTACTGCCAAACAGCGCGCCGATCTCTCCAGGTGCCAGATCCGCATAGGTCGAGACCAACCGATCGATCGTCTTGCCCTTGACCGTCAACTGCAGACCCGACGGTCCGCCGACGAACCGCTCGCAGCTCTTCCGATCGAGATTCGTGACGACGTTGCCAAATCGATCGATTCGGACGACACGGCCCGTCAACGTCGTCTCGGTCGTGACCGGCGCCTGCATGTCGAGCAAGTGATAATCCGTGACGGCGCGTCCGAACGCCTCGAGGTGAATGCCCTTGGCCAGAAATGCCGCCGCCGGCGCGAACCGATCGCGTCCTTCGAAAGTGCGGCTGACGGTGGGACGCGCGTAGCGGCGTTCGCTCAGTTCGACGACGCGCTTGGGTGCCGTTTCTTGAAACACCCGCGTCAGCACGCCATTATCGGGCGCGACAAACTTCCGGTCGGCCACGTCCGCGGCAATGCCCCGCCGCGTGGTACCGACGCCAGGGTCCACGACCACGACGAAGATGGTGCCGACGGGAAAGAACTTATACGTGGCGGCCAGTTCCTGGGCGGCAAAGGCCACGTCATGGGGCGGCAGATCGTGCGACAGATCCACCAGCGTCACGTCCGGACAAATGCCCAGCACGACGCCTTTCATCACGCCGGAATAATGATCGCGGGTTCCGAAATCGGTCAGCAGAGCGATGATCGGACGTGGCATACGGAAGGGGTAGTTTACCCCGGTCCGTCAGCCCGGCAGGCGGAAGAGCGACTCGCGTGTCTTGCTCTGTAGCAGTACGGACTCGACCACGTTCATGCCCTCAAAGAGCCGGGCGATCTCCCCGCTCTGCAGCGGAGTGCGGTGGATGGTCTGGCCCGGTTCGCAGCGGCATTTCACCGACGTCTCGGATTGCACGATGAACTTGGTGCGGTGCTTGAGATCGGCGGATGTCGTGCCAAAAAAGCCGTGCAGGACGCCTTTCGGACGCAACGCGCCGCGCAAACTCAGCGCGAGCGCCCGCGCCGTGGGGCGATCGAGATAATCGAAGATGTCCCAACACAGCACGCCGTCGATGGGCCCGGATGCGGCCGACGTGATCCGCCCCGTCAGCGTCTCGGCAAGACCTTCCGTCGTTCCCCTGCGCGCCGCCGCGTCGATGTCCTCGTAGAGATCTTCGATGACCATCTTGCACGACAGGCGCTCGCCAAAAAACGAGACGTTCGTGCCTACGACAGGACCGAGATCGAGCAATGTCGGTGCGGGAAGCACGGCCAGTGCGGAAATGAATTTCGGAAGAGCGCGCGAAGCCGAGAGCGATTCAACAATCAGCGCCGCGGGCTGTGCCGGCGCAGACTTCTCCCCACTTCGCGCGCCCCAACTGAACATAGGAGACAACGGCCTCCGCTTCTTTACTTGGACGATCGGGGGCGACTACCGCGCGACGGCGGTCGGCACCGAGCCCACGTGCGCAGGCGCAGGCACCGCCGACGGTTTGGCGTCAGTCGCCGCACTGTCACTCTTGGCAGCGCCGCCGCCCTGCATGTCGATGCTGCCGCGGAAGTGCGCGCCATCCGCAATCGCGACACGCGGCGCCGCGAGGTTGCCCTCGACTACGCCTTTGTCCCGAATGTCGATGCGCTCGCCGGCGCTGATGTTGCCGTGCACCTGCCCCTCCACGACGACGGTCTTGGCAAATACCTGCGCCTTGATCTTCGCGTTGGGACCGATGGTGAGCAGATTCTGGCGAAGCTCGATCTTGCCTTCGACCTGACCTTCAATCGTCAGGTCTTCGCTTCCGCTCAGCTCGCCCTTGATGACGACGCTCTTTCCAATGTTCACGGCTGCCTTCTCCTGGCGTTGTTCGGCGTGCGGGGTTGATGGCACTGGTGCGGCGGCCGCCGGGGCCGGTGTTGACACTGGAGCCGGCGGCGGGCTGACCGGTTGAGACGGTCGGACGGGTTCGTCACGTTTCCACATTTCTAGACTCCAGACCCCTAGTATCGGCCCAAACTGCGACGTCATCAGTGCCTGATTTGCAGCAAAGAGCCGAATGTTCACCATGGGGGGCCATGAGGGCCATGGGGGTGAGGCCTGGTGGCCCGGCTACGCCGGGCTAGCGATGAGATGGAGCAATGAAATCGTAAGAGGCACCAGCATTGAACGGCCGCTTGCGATTTCATTGCTCCACCTCATCGCCGGCCGCCGAAGGCGGCCGCCAGGCCCGACTCAACTTTCATGTCACTCTGACCCGAGGGCATCCCCATGGCTCCACATGGCCCCCCATGGTGAGATCCGTCCGAGTGCTACGATGTGAAGAACTGTGCGGATTTACCTTGATTACAACGCCACGTCACCCGTGGCACCAGAGGTCGTGGAGGCGGTCGCCCGCGCCATGCGCGAGGACTTCGGGAACCCCTCGTCCGTGCACAGCTACGGCCAGCGCGCCAAGGGGGCCCTTGATCAGGCGCGGTCAGAGGTCGCGAGTCTGATTGGGGCCGACCCGACGGAGGTGGTTTTCACCTCCGGTGGGACTGAATCCGACAATTTTGCGATCCGGGGCGCCTACGACGCGCTGGCGGCCAGCGGCCGCCGCCGGATCGTGACCACGGGCATCGAACACGAGGCCGTCCTCAACACGGTCAAGGCCCTCACCCTGCGCGGCGCCGAGGTCATTACCGTGCCGGCCGGGCGCGATGGCCTGGTCGATCCGGCCGCGGTCGCCGAACACGTCAACAGCGAGACCGCCCTGGTGTCCGTGATGCTCGCCAACAACGAAGTGGGCACGATTCAGCCGTTGGCGGAGATTGCTCTCCTGTCGAAGGCACATGGCGCGGTGCTTCACACCGACGCGGTCCAGGCTGCGGGCAAGATTCCCGTGTCGGTCCGGTCGCTCGGGATCGATCTGCTGTCGATGTCCGCCCACAAGTTCAGCGGGCCAAAGGGCGTCGGGGCCATCTGGATCCGGCGCGGCGTCCGGCTCGTGTCGCAGGCGACCGGCGGGCGGCAGGAGCGATCGCGCCGGGGCGGCACCGAGAACGTGCCAGGAATTGTCGGGATGGGCGTCGCGGCGACTCTGGCACAGCAGGCGCTCTCGCACGCCGACGCCGTCGCGGCACTGCGCGATCGGCTGGAGACCTCGATTCTCGGCTCCGTACCGGGCACGGCCGTCAACGGCGCCCGTGATCATCGCGTGCCTAACACGACCAACATCAGCTTCGACGGCATCGAAGCCGAATCACTTCTGATCGCTCTCGATCTCGAAGGCGTCGCCGTGTCCACAGGATCGGCCTGTTCGTCGGGCACGCTCGAGCCGTCGCACGTTCTCAAGGCGATGGGGTTGCCGCAGGCGTTCGCGCGCAACTCACTGCGCTTCAGCCTCGGCGCCACCACCACCGCCGAGGAAATTGAGTTCGTCGCCGGCGCACTGCCCCGCCTCGTCACGAAACTCCGCCGCCTCGGGCGAACCGCTGAGGCGCTCCGATAGCCATGCGCGTTGTCGTCGCCATGTCCGGCGGGGTCGATTCCTCGGTCGCCGCGGGCCTGCTGGCCGAGGCGGGCCACGACGTCATCGGTCTCTCGATGCAGCTGTACGATCAGCGCGCGAAGCCGGAGGCCTTCGGATCGTGTTGCAGTCTCGACGATCTGCACGATGCGCGTCGCGTGGCGGCCGCGCTCGGCTTCCCGCACTACATCCTGAACTTCCAGGAGCAGTTCCGGGCCGCGGTGGTCGATCATTTCGTCGCCGAGTATGCCGCGGGCCGCACGCCGATTCCGTGCGTGCAGTGCAACGCGGATCTGAAGTTCTCGACGCTCGCCGAACGCGCGCAGGGGTTTGACGCCGCCGCCGTCGCGACCGGCCACTACGCGCGCGTCGTCTTTGACGAAGACCGGCGTCGCTATCGCCTCCTCCGCAGCGTGGACGCGGACAAGGACCAGACCTACTTCCTGTTCTCGCTCACGCAGGATCAGCTGGCGCACGCGATGTTCCCCGTTGGCCACCTGACGAAGTCAGACGTCCGCCACCACGCCGCGCGACTCGGCCTGGCCGTTGCCGACAAGCCTGACAGTCACGAGATCTGCTTTATTCCGGACGGCGACACGGCGGGCTTTGTCGATCGACAGCTGCCGGCTGACGATCGCTCAGGCGAGATTGTGGACTCGGGCGGCGCGGTGCTCGGCCGCCATCGCGGTATTCATCGCCTGACCGTTGGCCAGCGCAAGGGCCTGGGGCTCGCCACGGGCACACCGATGTACGTGCTCAAGCTCGAACCGGTCGAGTCACGCGTGATTGTCGGTCCGCGCGAGGAACTGGGCGGCCGTCACCTGACGGCGACTCGCGTGAACTGGATCGCCGGCGCGCCGCCTGACGCGCCGCAGCACCTGACCGTCCGGATCCGCCACCGCCACCAGGACGCCCCCGCCGTCGTCACGCCGGACGGCACAGATCGCGCGGCCGTCACGTTCATTGATCCGCAGATGGCCATCACACCCGGCCAGGCGGTCGTGTTCTACGACGGCACCGACGTTATCGGCGGCGGCTGGATCGACACGGCCAGCGCGTAGCCCACGCCCGAACCCCAGTGGGGCTTGGCCTTGCATCTCGACAGTTCGACATCCCCTAAAGGACTCCGCGGCTCCGTGAGCCTTCGTGCCTCCGTGTGAACTGACAATCAGTGTCCGAGATGTTCGAGATACCGCTCGGCGTCGATGGCCGCCATGCAGCCGGAGCCGGCGGCGGTGATCGCCTGGCGGTAGATGTGATCCTGCACGTCGCCGCACGCGAAGACGCCGTGCACGTTCGTCTTGGCGCCACCCTGCGTGATCAGGTAACCGGCCGCGTTCATGTCGAGCTGTCCTTTGAAGAGTGATGTGTTCGGTTCGTGACCGATCGCCACGAAGACACCTTCAACCGGAAGCGTCGATTCGACCTGGGTCTTCACGTTCCGCAGCGCGAGGCCCGTCACGCCTCCGCCGCCACCATCCTGCACGTCGAGCACTTCGGTGTCCCACGCGAACGAGATCTTCGGGTTGGCGAAGGCCTTATCCTGCATGATCTTCGATGCGCGCAGCGTGTCGCGGCGGTGAATCAGCGTCACGTGTGATGCGAAGCGCGTGAGGAACGTCGCTTCTTCGAGTGCGGAGTCTCCGCCGCCAATCACCGCGATCGGTTTGCCGCGGAAGAAGAAGCCGTCGCACGTCGCACAGGTAGACACGCCGTGCCCCATGAGGCGACGCTCGGATGGCAGTCCGAGCAACTTGGCCGACGCGCCGGTCGCGATGATCAAGGCGCGCGCTTCCACCATGCCCTCGTCGACCGTAATCGTGAATGGCGCCCTGGAGAGATCGACTTTGCTGACGTTGCCGCGGACCATCTCGGCGCCGAAACGCTCGGCTTGCGCGCGCATCGCCGCCATGAGATCCGGGCCCATGATGCCGTCGGTAAATCCCGGAAAATTCTCGACCGCCGTCGTGAGCATCAACTGCCCGCCGGCCTCGACGCCTTCGATCACCAGTGGCGTGAGATTCGCGCGCGCCGCGTACAGTGCGGCCGTGAGGCCCGCGGGACCGGATCCGATAATGACAACGTTGCGTCGGCCGTACATGAAGCGGCCGGATTAGACGTGGCGGTCGAGCATCTGCTTGAGGACGCCCTTGTCTACGGCGCCGACGACCTGGTCGACGATTTGGCCGCCCTTGAAGAGCATCACCGTCGGGATGCCGCGCACCATGTATTTCATCGTGACGCTGGGATTGTCGTCCACGTTCAGTTTGCCCACCGCGACCTTGCCCTTGTAGTCGGCCGCCACGGAATCGATGGCGGGTTCCATGGCGCGGCAGGGGCCGCACCACTCCGCCCAGAAATCGACGAGGACCGGCGTAGCCGCCTGGAGCACGTCCGCATCAAAATTACCGTCGCTGTAGGTCTGCACGTTTTCGGAAGCCATTCGATGATCACCTTTCGCCGGACATTATATGGATGGGCCTGGCGGACGCCCTCTGTCGGCGCCGGCCGCGCGGGCCCGTCTGTACACTTTGCCATATTCCCGGGCCGACGCGCGCCATGAGTGATCCGCTGTCATGCCATTCCGCATGAGCTTCCGCCACACGTCGGGATTGTGATACAGCCGCACCGCCTGTTGCACCACCCGCACGAGCGTTTCCGACGATCCGTCCAGAGCCTTGAATCCGTTCGCGTGAATCGCCCGCGCCGTGTATGGCTGCACGGTGTCATGCAACCCGCCGACCGCGCGCACGATCGGCACGGTGCCATAGCGGAGGCTGTACATCTGATTCAGGCCGCACGGTTCGAACGCGGACGGCATCAGGAAGATGTCCGATCCGGCCTCGATCATGTGGGCCAGGCGTTCGTCGAATCCGATGCGCGTGGCCACACGGGTGGGATGCGCCGCGGCCAGCGCGCGCAGCGCCGTCTCGTATTTCACGTCACCAGTGCCCGCGAACACGTAGGTCGCATCCAACTCGAGCAGCTCGCGGCTGGCGCCGACGATGGAATCGAGACCTTTTTGCGGAACCAGACGCGACACCATCCCCACCAGCGGCCGCATCATCGCATCGTCGCCCCGCGGCAAGCCCAGCGAGCCAAGCAGTGCGCGCTTGCATTCCGCTTTGCCGGACAGATCGTCGGCGTCAAAGTGCGCGGGCAGGTACGGGTCGGTCGCGGGATTCCAGACCTCGGTGTCGATGCCGTTCAGAATGCCGCGATACCGATCGCGCTTCGCTTGAAGCACGCCTTCCAGTCCCACGCCGAATTCCTTCGTGAGCGTCTCCCGCGCATAGGTCGGGCTGACCGTGGTCACATAATCCGCGCCGTTGATCCCGGCCTTGAGGCAGCTGAACTTGCCCCAGAACTCGCCGGAGTCCACGCGAAACGTATCCCACGACAATCCGAGCGCAGGAACCGTCTCGCGCGGAAACACACCCTGATAGGCCAGATTGTGGATGGTGAGGACGCGGCCGGCATCGCGGAGCCGGCCCCAGCGATTCTCCGTGGCCAGTCGGGCCAGAACGAGTGACGCTTGCCAGTCATGCGCGTGCACGACGTCCACGTGCGGCGCGCCATCTAATGACGCGAATTCCAGCGCCGCGAGGGCGAGTACATCGAAACGCGTGGCATTGTCGCGATAGTCCGTCCCGCCTTCGCCGTAGATGCCTGCGCGCTCGAACATCTCCGGCGCTTCGACAAAAACGACTCGGCGCGCAGGCGAGAGGTTGAGGATGTGCCAGACAATCGGGCGATCGACCGCGCCCTGCCGGATTCGGTGCGGACGCACGGCGGCGCCTTCCGCGCGGACGTCCCGGTACTTCGGCATGACCAGGGTGGTGTGGTGGCCGAGTGCTTCGAGCGCCACAGGAAGCGCGCCCACGACATCCGCCAGACCACCGGTTTTCGCCCAAGGCACGGCCTCGGACGCAACCATCAGAATGTGGGCGGGAGAACGAAGGGAAAAGTTAGAAGTCAGAAGTTAGAAGTCAGAAGTCAGAAGTAACGACGCACACTCGGACGCGGCACACCGACTTACTGAATGACTTCGGTGCCACCAATGAGACCGGCGGACCGGCCGACGACCCAGTTAAACAGGTGGCGCGCTTCCCAGAATCGAATCGTGCTGTTCGCGGCGCCGAGGACGACGACCGCGACTTGCGGACCCTGAGGCATGCGCAACAGCGTGGCGAGGCAATAACCGGCCTTGCTGATGAAACCCGTCTTCCCGCCCAACACGTCCATGCCGCTGCCGACGAGCGAATCACCCAACAGCCGGTTGGTGCTGTGAATCGCGATGGTGCGGGTCTTGGTCTGTGCGGTGTATTCACTGGTGCGGACGATCGGGCCGAGCACGGGATCCGCGCTCGCGAAAGAGATGAGATGCGATGTGTCGTAGGCCGACGCCATGTTGCGCGCGTCAAGACCCGACGGATCGGCATAGGTGGAATTCGTCAGACCGAGGCTCGCGGCCATCTCATTCATCCGTCCGACGAACGCGGCAGTGCCGCCTTCGGACGTGCGCGCCAACACGCGAGCCGCGGCGTTATCCGACGGGATCAAAGCCAGGTGCAGAAGGTCGCGATAGCTGAGACGATCACCAGTGCGCAGGTACGTCGTGGACGCGCCGCGCATGTCTGCGGCCGTCACCGCTACGACCTGATTCAGGTCCGGTTCGTCCGCGACGAACGTGAGCGCGGTCATGAGTTTCGTCAAGCTGGCCACCGAACGGCGTTCGTGCGCGTTCTGTTCCCACAACACGGCGTTCGTCTGTGGGTCGAACACGATGGCGGCGGCCGCCCGCACTTCGGGCACCTGATTGCCGAGCAAGTCTCGGCGATAGAGCGGCGTCATCGCCTCGCGCTCGATGCGCTCGCGCGCGAGCTGCGCGGAGCGGGCGCGGGACGCGGCGGCGCGACGTGCGCGCTCCGCGGCGGCGGCGCGCGACGCGGCAAGGCTGCTGCGGGTCTGTGGCGGCTTCACCGCCGGCGCAGTGGTCGGTTTTGCCGGCGCGGGCGCGGCTTTCTGGGTTGTGGCGGATTTGGCGGGCGTGGTCGTCTTGGAACTGGCGGACTGAGCCGCCACGCTGACGACGCCCGTCAGGACGAGAGCGACAGAGGCCACCGCCCCAACGCCGAACCGCGCGAGCCGATCACTTACGCGCACCAAGCCTCCAGATCTGAACCAAACTGGGACCGTAGCCCCTCGGCGAAGGTGTGCGATAGTAACACCACAAATCCTTGGCGCGCAATGGGTAGCAGCCGTTTCGAACGGCCCCTTTGTGCCCCGGACCCGTTCCCCGGCGAGGCTCGACGAGCCCGACGGGGACTCCGCGCCGCTGATGATTGCAAGATGCGGGGCATTCTTGGTTTCGGAGCCGTTCATGTCTGACACACCAGATTCACTGCATTTCGAGGAGTATCGCGCTCTCAGATCTACGATTCGGGAGCGCGGTTCGCTTCGCGTAATCGTGATCGCGATTACATTTTCCGCCTGGGCTGGTGCGCTCCTGGCCACCTCTGCCCTGTTCACGATTCCGTTGTTCAGCCTGGTTCCCTTGACCGTGCTGGCCGCCGGTTTCGAGGCCGTCTTCGCGTTGCACGTCGCTGTAGAACGTATCGGTCGTTACATCCACGCGCACTACGAGCCGTTGTCCGCCACAACCGCCGGTTGGGAACACGCGATGACGGCGTTCGCGGCATCATCGGGCGGAGTCAATCCGCTTTTCCCTGCCGTGTTCATCGCGGCGACACTCGTCAATCTCGCCCTGGGCACGCTCACGTCGTTAGACGCAGGCGGCGACGCGTTGGCCCGGAACCCCTGGGAAATGCTGCCCTATGCCGCGCTCCACGCGGGCTTCATCATCCGGGTCGTCATGGCCGGCCGGTTCGCCGCCGGCCAGCGTGCGGCCGACCTTCGAGAATTCGAGCGACTGCGAACTCCTCGACGAATGGACCCGCTCTAGTTACCCGTCGTTACCTGTGAACCGATCCAACCTTTTGATGTCATAAATCCATCAGAGCGGTTAGAAAGACACACCCGCTCCGATTCGGATTTTCGGGCTAGCCCAAAACGCTCGACTTTTTGGGGGGTCGAAATATTTACCCATTTCTTAATTCAGGTACATGGATTGCAAGGCATTTTGTCGGGAATAGCGATGAGCCTCGTCAGACTTCTCGGATTTCGGACTCTCCCTTGTGGCTGTGTCTCCGGCCGGTATCGGGACGTCGGCACTAGCCGCGAGGTCACGTACATCGAGGAGAAAGGCGGGGCTTGTTCCCACCACGGCCATCTCCGCAATCAGCCGGTGAGTGCCGACCGGGTCGCCCACGGCTTCACCTCCGCCCCGGACATAGCTAGGGTTTCGTAATTACGCGGGGGGACTGCGTCCCCGCCGCACCCCCCTTACGCGCTCGCTCGTTACGACTCGCCTCTCCTGAAAAAGCGCTCAGGCAAGTCTCCACTCCGCTCGCGCGGGCGGGCTTCGCTATGCTCGCCCGCCTCAGTAGGCCCAGGGGACTTCGTCCCCGCCGCACCCCCTTACGAGCTCACTCGTTCGACTCGCCTCCCAAGAAAAGACCCTTAGGCAAGTCTCACTACGTTCGCTCGGGGCTTCGCTACGCTCAGCCCAATTTTGCGGGGGGCTTTCGTCCCGCCGCACCTCGACCCCCTCGACACCCTCGCCCCCCAGACCCCTTCACTTCCTTCACGCCCTTCACGCCCTTCACGTCCTTGTCTCCCTCTGTACTCTTTTGCACGAATGACCGACACTAGGTAGGTCATGGCTCTGGCGATCGTTTCGCGCCGGCCGCTCCAGCCTCGTTTTGAGTTCTCGCTGGGCCGGTCGACCTTCCGCTTCTTCCACGGGGACAGCCTTTCCGTCCTTGAAGAACTGGAACCCGCCAGCATTGGCGTCGTCGTTACTTCCCCGCCCTATAACCTCGGCATCAAGTACCGCAGCTATCGTGATGACCTGCCTCGCGGCGAATACCTGGCGTGGACGGACCGGTGGGTGCGATCGGTCACGCGCGTGCTGGCGCCCTCAGGGTCGTTGTTCATGAACGTGGGCGCGAAGCCGACCGATCCGTGGATCGCGCTCGAGGTCGCGCAGGTCGCGCGCAAACACCTGAAGCTGCAGAACACGATTCATTGGGTCAAGTCGATCGCGATCGATCGAGAGGCCACCGGAACCGGCAGCCGGCTCGATCGCGACGTGGCCGTCGGTCACTACAAGCCGATCAACAGCGACCGGTTCATCAACGACTGCCACGAGTACATCTTTCATTTCTCGCCGGGCGGCAAGAACCGGCTCGACCGCCGCGCCGTGGGCGTGCCCTATCAGGACCCGTCGAACATCAAGCGCTGGGCGAAATCCGGCGAAGGCCTGCGCTGCCGCGGCAACACGTGGTTCATTCCGTACGAGACGATTCAGAGCCGCGACCGTGACCGGCCGCACCCCGCGTCATTTCCGCCGAAGGTGCCGGAACAGTGCGTGCGGCTGCATGGCATCGAACGCGCGGGCGTGATGTTGGATCCGTTTCTGGGCCTGGGAACGAGCGCCGTGGCCGCCGCGCGGCTCGGCGTGGACTTCATCGGGATCGAAATGGACGAGCACTACCTCAAAGAAGCCGTCAAGCGCGTCAAAGCGCTCACCGTTTGATCCGGTACACGTTCGTATAGATGGGCTTCTGCGCGCCTGGCCGCAGGACTTTGATTTCGATGTGGCGCTCAATCTTGAGCGGATCGGGATTGTTCGACTCGTACCCGATGATGTAGTAGTCGCTCATCTCGTTGTCGATGCGCTGCAGCCCGCCCTTGATGTCGTTGGTTCGGCAGACGCACTTGCCGCCAGTTTCGCCCGCCAGCACGTCCATCGAGCTCAACGAAGTCGTCACGAACTCGAACCACTCCTCGGTCGAACCCGGAAAATTCGCGTCCGGTCCGGCAATGAGTCCGCGCGGATCCACGGGATAGAACAGGACATTCGCGCGCCGCGCCCGCCGCACGAGTTCGCCCAGCTCCGAAGCCAGAATGGCATCCGAAAACTGCAGCCCGTTCATCTCGAACGGGTTTCTGAACGGCGTGGTCCCGGCCCCCATGTTGTCGAGCGGGTTGCGGCTATCGCCGCTGGTTTGATCCACCGGCGCTGCCTGTGAGTACTGATTTTGGATGGCTTTATAGCGGGCATCCGTGAACGGATTAAAGTCGTAGCCGCCGGTTATATAGATGAACGCCTTGCGGCGGTTGGTGATCTTCTCGGCCTGCTCGAGAATTTCGTAGGCCAGTTTGAAGGCCACGTGCGCATTGTGCCGCAGCCCCGAAGGGCCCTCGACCGTCTGGTTCGCCTGAATGGTCTCGAGCGGCGTCATCCCCGCGCCCATCGTTTTCTCGATCGCCTCGTTGATCCGGAGGTGCCGCGGATCGGGCCCGACGTCAAAAGAGACCGACGAGTAGCCGGTGGTCACGATGCCGACCAGGTCTTCGTCGTGAATCAGATTGTCGCGGACATGCTTCAGCACCTCTTTGGCCTTGATGGAATCCAGGGGCTGCAGGTGCAGATCGTCGATGAAGATGATGAAAATCCGGCCCTGAATGGTGGGCGGTTTGCTCGTGCGCGGCAACACGAGCCCCTCACGGACCGGTTCGACGACCGGCGCAATCTCTGTCATCGCACGGCCGCCGACCATGGACACGAAGTTCGTGATGTTCTGGCGGACGCCGTCTTCGTAGACTTCGAATTCCTTGATGGTGAGGTCTGGGATGAAGCGCCCGGACGCGTCTGTGACGCGAACGTCGGTGGAAATCGCGTCAGTCGCCGCCCTGAATTTCGGGACGTTCTGCGCCGGTTTCGGGGTCTGTGCCGTCAGGATTGCCGTCGCCGCCAGCATCGCCGCCAGCAGACTCGGCCCGATTCGCCTGTTCAACGTCATCATTCACCCCACTCCCGGTCGTACCCGAGTCCCCTGCCGCCATTATGCCAGACGGGGTCCGCTCCCCTTCGCGCCGGCGACCCCCTCGACGGCCACGCCGCCGCGAGGGCAGCTCGGCGTTGATCGCGTCCAGGGCCGCGTCGATGGCGGCGGCCTGACTACGCATGGTGGCCTCGTCAAGCCACCCTTCCGGGTTCAGACGCTGGGCCCGCTCAAGCAGCCGGTCTCGCTCTTCGGGGGTGCGGGCCCGGCGGCCAATCCGCTGGATGACGTCGCCATAACGTTGGCGGATTCGGGCGGCCTGCGAGGCGCCCAGCACCCGGCCCAACATCGACCCATCGTCCGCAACCACTGGCGGTAGCGCTGCCGCCGGTGGCGGCGCATTTCGGGACTGCGATCGGTCCGCTGGCCCCGCAGGACGATTTGGCGGTCGCCGCTGATGGCGGTCGACCTGCTCGGGCCTCGCGATCACTGTTTCGCGGGGGATCGAACCCCAATCGAAGCTCAGATCAGGATGCGTATGCTCGAGCGCTTCCATGACCTCGGCGTCGAGCGCGGTTCGGCCGACTTTCAGATTCGCCGGCGAACAGAACATGTACAGCACGCGCGCACGCTGCTGGCCGCCACTGGTCGGGTGATACGTGTGCAGGACGAGCGTGTGCTCGAACCCGCGCTTGTCCCGGGTCTGACGAATGATGGGCACGCGCGCCTACTTTCTGCGGGCGGACTTCGCGGGTGCCTTGGCCTTGGCCGCAGGTCGAGGCTTGGCCGGCGCTTTGGCCTTTGCCGGAACCTTGGCTGGTTTGGCGACCGGCTTGGCCGCGGGTTTCGCGGGAGCGGCTGGGGCTGGCGCCGGCTGTCGCGCCGATGCGGCGGCCGGATCCTGGAAAATACGGACCAGGTCAAACCCGTCATGCGTCCCGCGATATGTCCAGATTTCCGCCGGACGCGCGCCGTTCGCCGTGCACAACCGGCGTGCGGCGTCGTAGCCCGGAACGGGTACGTACAGATGAAAGGGAACGCGGGCCCGGGAAAAGTGGGTCCACTGAGCCATGGCTTCGAGGTTGTTGACCGACTCGCCGGTCTCCACCTCGACAAGGCCCGCGAGCTTCTTGCCGCTCATGAGCACGAGGTCGGGATAGAACGTGCCGGTCCCTATTTTGACGGGGACAAGCCGTTCATCGCCGACGTTGATGGCCGCGTCGAACTTTCGTTTGTACTTGGCCTGTAAAAATCGAATCAGACGGTCATGTTCGAGTTGTTCCCGAACTGGCCGCACAAAGATGGGCGACAAACAGCCTCCCGCTGGGCCCCATCCTAACATTTTTCAGGCTGCCCGCCCGGTCGCCGGAGTGCCATAATCCCCTCTTGGCCCGGTTGCTGCTGATAGATGACGATCCGGCGGTGAGCCTCACGCTGGCCAGGATGCTGGAATTCTGCGGCCATGAAGTGACGCGCATTGAATCGGCCGAAGAGGGCCTGAGCGCCGCCGTCTCCTCGCCCCCCGATGCACTTCTTCTCGATATGAAAATGCCGGAAATGGGCGGCCTCGAGTTTCTCAAACGTCTGCGGGGCACCCCGGGACTCGGGCGGCTGCCGGTCGGCGTGATCACCGGCGACTATTTCCTGGGTGAGCCCGTGCTGCAGGAACTGTCATCGCTCGGCGCCACGGTACGGTACAAGCCGATTCGCATCGAGGACCTCGCCACGCTGACGGCGCAGATTCTCGGACAGAACGTGGTCGGCGATCCCGGCACCCGGTCATGACCTCGCCGCGACTCGTTCACATCCTCGGAGTGCCTCTGGACCTGGGTGGCGGCCGCCGCGGCGTAGACATGGGTCCGTCGGCCATGCGGATCGCCGGCATCAGCGAACGCCTCACGGCCGTGGGCTGCGTGGTCATGGACAAGGGCGATCTGGCGGCGCCGATTCCGGAAACGCAGGCGGAACGTGATCCGCGCAAGAAATACGTCCGCGAGATCGCGCGTGTGTGTCAAAAGCTGTACACCCAGGTCTACCAGGCCCACGAGGATGGCGCCCTGCCCTTGGTGCTGGGCGGCGATCATTCGCTCGCCGCCGGATCGGTGGGTGCGTCGGCGGATTTCGCCGCGGCGAAAGGCCAGGAAATCGGCCTGCTGTGGATTGACGCGCACGGCGACATGAATACGCCCGCGTCCACGAGCAGCGGCAACGTGCACGGCATGCCGCTGGCGGCGCTGCTCGGACCTGAACCGGCGGAGTTATCGAAGATTGGCGCCCGCTCACCGAAGGTGCGGGCGGACAAGACGGTCCTCATCGGCATCCGCAACCTGGACCCGCTGGAGCGCGACCGGATCCGCGACGCGCAAATCAAAGTATTCACGATGAAAGACATCGATCGTGACGGCATTGCCTCGGTGATGGAGCGCGCGCTCGCGATTGCCGGCCACGGCACCTCGGGCGTGCACGTGTCGTTCGATCTCGACGTTTGCGATCCATCAATCGCGCCCGGCGTCGGCACGCCTGTCAAAGGCGGCCTCGACTACCGCGAGGCCCACATGGTGATGGAAATGGTCGCCGACTCCGGGCGATTGCTCGGTCTCGACCTCGTGGAGATCAATCCGATTCTGGATGCACAGAACCAGACAGCGATTCTGGCGGTGGAGTTAGTCGGATCCGCGTTTGGCCAAGGAATAATCTAGTCCCAACCATTCGCCAGGCTAATCGGTAGACCAGGCTGGAAACAGGGCGACGGACCTGCGCCTCGGCGGAGCTGGCCCTCGAAATCGTGCCTCCATGCGCTCGGGTTTCAAACTTGCGCTCATCGCGCGACTGCAGTCTGGAAAGCAGACCAGCTCGCGCTCGAAACCCTCGCTTCTTTCGGCACGATTTCAAACTAGCGAATGTCGGGCCACACCGATGTCGGCGCCGGTCCGTCACCCTGCTTCCAACCTGGTCGAGTCGTGTTGCTGATTCTAGTGGTGCCGGCGGCGAAGCCCTGCGGACTCAGGCTGCGGTTGCCAGACGCGGTAGATCAGGCGCAGCAGCATCACTGCGGACACCGTAAGAATCCAACAATCAAAAAGCGTCGGGAACATGTGCATCTCCTCAGAAACAATCGAGCGGAGTGACATGGCCGAGAAGAAATACGAAGCGATCGCGGCCGCGAGTGCCTCGGGCTCCCTGAGCCGGCCGATCGGGAAGATCAACACCAGGAGCGCAAAGCTCAGAGTGCCGACGTACACCACGACTAAGGGGCGGCGATGGCTCGCTCTCCGTAAATTGGTGGGCCGCGCAGGAATCGAACCTGCGACCCTCTGGTTAAAAGCCAGGTGCTCTACCCCTGAGCTAGCGGCCCACGCGTGTGATTGTATCGTGCGCGACGCCTTTGACCACCCCAGTGACTCCCCAGTTTGGAAGCAGGGTGACGGAGCGGCGCCGACATCGGAGTGGCCCGACGTTCGATAGTTTGAAATCGTGCCGAAAGGAGTGAGGGTTTCGAGCGCGAACTGGTCTGCTTTCCAGACTGCAGTCGCGCGATGGGCGCCAGTTCGAAACCCGAACGTATGGAGGCGCGATTTCGAGGGCCAGCTCCGCCGAGGCGCCGGTCCGTCACCCTGCTTCCAAGCTGGCTTCAGCTGGCAGGCCGAACTTTCAAACTTACCTTTGACCTCTGACCTTTAGCCTCTGACCTTGTCCAAACACTTCGCCGCCTGCGCAAGTCCTTCGGCGAAAATGGCGGGATCCTGCCCCACCCCCAGCCGCAGGTGGCGTTCATAGCCGAACGCGGAACCGGGCGCGAGCATCACGCTGTATTCCAGCGCGAGTTTGTCCGCCAGAGGGAGCGAGTCCATCGGCAGGTCGTATTTGATGAGCGCGAGCAATCCGCCGCGCGGCGGAGTCCATGAAAGGAACGCCGATCGCTCGGCCATCCACCGCGT
>Ga0315912_10000842_pt1 | contig 45063 bp, 38 predicted proteins | sample VfabasoilMG_FD_204469 | JGI IMG/M metagenome (GOLD analysis project Ga0315912, IMG submission 204469) | Garden soil microbial communities collected in Santa Monica, California, United States - V. faba soil | ecosystem: Environmental > Terrestrial > Soil > Garden | place: USA: California... | reverse complement strand
TGGAAACTGCGGGAGTCGCTTTTCAGAATTGTCATCTGCGAAAATGACTCCCGCAGTTGCTTTTTGTCGCGAAACGACTCCCGAGGTCGTTATCCTTACACGCTGATGCCCACCGCCACACGCACCATTCGCGCTCCTCGCGGCACCGCGCTCTCCTGCAAAGGCTGGGCACAGGAAGCCGCGCTGCGCATGTTGATGAACAACCTCGATCCCGAGGTGGCGGAGCGTCCCGAAGACCTGGTTGTCTACGGCGGATCGGGGCGGGCGGCCCGGAGTTGGCCGGCGTTCGACGCCATCGTCGCGTCGCTGCGGTCGCTCGAGAACGACGAGACGCTGCTCGTGCAGTCAGGCAAGCCTGTCGGTATCTTCCGCACGCATCCGTGGGCGCCGCGCGTGCTCATCGCCAACGCGATGCTCGTGCCCGCGTGGGCCAACTGGAAGACGTTCCGCGATCTCGAAGATCGCGGACTCACGATGTACGGCCAGATGACGGCCGGATCGTGGATTTACATCGGCACCCAGGGCATTTTGCAGGGCACCTACGAGACGCTGGCCGCAGTGGCCCGGCGTCACTTCGGCGGCACGCTGCGCGGCACCCTGACGGTGACCGCCGGCCTCGGCGGCATGGGCGGCGCCCAGCCGCTCGCCGTGACCATGAACGAAGGCGTGGCGCTGGTTGTCGAAGTGGACCCCACCCGCATTGCCCGCCGGCTGGCGACGCGCTACCTCGACGAAGCCGTCACCTCGATCGACGAGGCGCTGACGCGCGCGGCCGACTACAAGCGCCGGGGCGTCGCGCGATCCATCGGCCTCGAGGCCAACGCGGCTGACGTGCTGCCGGCGCTGGTCGCGCGCGGCCTGACGCCGGAGATCCTCACGGACCAGACGTCGGCGCACGATGCGCTGCAGGGGTATGTACCGAACGGCCTGACGCTCGCTGACGCCGTCCGGTTGCGCCACGACAACCCGGACGACTATATTCGGCGCGCGATGCAGGCCATGGGCACGCATGTGTCCGCGATGCTCGACCTTCAGGCGCGCGGCGCCGTCACGTTTGATTACGGCAATAACATTCGCGCGCAGGCGGTTGAAGCCGGTGTCGCCGGCGCCTTCAACATTCCCGGCTTCGTGCCGGAGTACGTGCGTCCGTTGTTCTGCGAGGGCAAAGGCCCGTTCCGATGGGCCGCACTCTCCGGCGATCCGGCCGACATCCACGCGACCGATCGCCTCGCGCTCGAGATGTTCGCCGACGATGCCCCGCTGTGCCGATGGATTCGGATGGCCAGTGAGCGCGTCGCGTTCCAGGGACTGCCCGCGCGGATTTTCTGGCTCGGCCAAGGCGAGCGCGCGCGCTTCGGCCTCGCCCTGAATAATCTCGTCCGCACCGGCGCGGTCAGCGCGCCCATCGTGATCGGCCGCGATCATCTCGACACGGGATCGGTCGCGTCGCCAAATCGAGAAACCGAAGGCATGCGCGATGGCAGCGATGCGATCGCCGACTGGCCCGTGCTGAACGCGCTGCTGAATACGTCGTGCGGCGCCAGCTGGGTCTCCGTGCATCACGGCGGCGGTGTCGGTATCGGCTATTCCCTCCACGCCGGCATGGTCATCGTCGCCGATGGATCGCGCGAGGCGGACGAGAAACTGGCGCGTGTACTGACGGCGGACCCGGGCAGCGGCGTCATGCGCCACGCTGACGCCGGGTATCCAGACGCAATTGCGACGGCTGATCGTCACGGCATTCGAATCCCGATGCGTGAGTTCGGATCGGAGCCGGCGCGATGATCGTCGAGCGTCCCGCTCTCGAACGCCGCGTGCTCGGCTCGCTCGACGCGGGCCGGATTCCGGTGGTTCTGGGCGCGTGCGGATCCGGCCGCACGTCCCTGTTGCTCCGAACGGCTCACACGATCGGCGAGGACCGCGGGCAGTATCTCGACTTCGGCGCGGCGGCGACCACGCCCGAGCGCTGCTTTGGCGCCGTGACTGCGGCGAGCCGGCCTCAGGCCAACCGATCGGGCCTGCAGGTCGAGTCGACATCGTCACCTCGCGGCGCTTTCGACGCGCTCATGACGTTCTTCGATGAGGCCACGGGCCCTGGCGGTTCGCAGGCGACGTTCCTCATTGACGAAGCGCTCGACATCCGCACGTTCGAACACTTTCCAGGCCTCCGCCAGGTACAGCGCGACTTCATCGCCCGGCTGGCGGCTAGCCCGTCGCGCTTCGTGCTGGCGTCGCGATTCACCTCACGTGCGCATCGCTTGCTGCGGGATGCGCCCGCGCGATTCGAAGTGATCCACATGCCGGCGCTGACGGCCGGTGAGGCCCAGGCGCTGGCGTCGCGGTTCGACGGCGGTCGGCGGGATCAGGCGGGCACGCACGCTGCGGCGATCGCCGCGCTCGCGGCTGGCCGCGCGGCGTACGCGCATCTGCTCACGGAGGCACTCGCGTCGCAGGCCGCGTCCGTGGACCCGACGGCCGCGCTCGCGATGCTGTGCGGCCCGGACGGCCGGCTCACGGCGCGATGCCGGGAGAGCTACGAATTCAGGCTGCACCGCGCCCGTGGGTACGGCGCGCTGAAGGCAATCCTTGGCGTGCTGGCGGACGAAGAAACGCTCAATCTGACGGAGATCGCGCAGCATCTGCGACGCACACCGGGATCGACCAAGGACTATCTCTCGTGGCTGGAAGACGTGGACCTAGTGGTCATGCGAGGCAAGCGGTACAGCTACGAAGACCCGTTGCTGCGTTTGTTCGTCCGGCTCTACGGCCGGCCGGTGCCTCCGGGCGATGCCGATGTGGTGCGCGAAGTGCGCGCCTACGCGTTCAACCGGTTGCAGGCGATCGGCGAGCCCGCGCCCGTACCGGTCGCGGCCGCCGCGGATCGCCCTGCCGAAGCGGGCGGCACGTCCGGCATCATTGAAATCGACTGAGCGCTGCTTTGGCGGCTTGCTGCTCGGCTTCCTTCTTGGATTTCCCGCTCGCGCTCGCCACGACTTCCCCGCCGACTGACACTTCGATGTGAAATCGCTTCCGATGATCCGGCCCTTCGACGGACGCCAGCCGGTAGTGCGGCAAGCCGCGGCCATTCGCCTGCGACCACTCTTGAAACGCCGACTTCCAGTCCTCGGTAAAACTCGCTTCGGCCGCGCGATCACCGGCCGACGCCACGAGCGGTCCAAAGAGCGACAGGATGAACGTGCGCGCCGGTTCGATGCCGCCATCGAGATACACGGCGGCGATCAGCGCCTCGAAACTGTCGGCCAGAATCGCGTGCTTCTGCCGGCCGCCTGTTTTCTCTTCGCCGCGGCCCAACATCACGAACTGCCCGAGGCCGATCTCTTCGGCGAGGCGCGCGAGCGACGCCGCCGACACGATGCCGGCCTTGACCTTCGATTTGTAGCCCTCGCTGTGCGTCGGAAACCGGTTGAACAGCAGATCCGCGATGACAAAGCCCAGCACGGCGTCGCCCAGAAACTCCATGGACTCGTTGTCGATGACGCCGCCCGACGCATCCTCGTGCGCGCGCGATCGATGCGTGAGCGCATGTTCAAGCAGACCGAGATCGCTGAAGACGTAGCCGATCCGCTTCTGGAGCGGACCCAGCGTCTCGCTGATGCGGCGGACTTCGGCGGCCGCGGCTTCATCGAGATGACCGGCGATCAATTCCCGGGCGCGAGCGGCCTGTTCGGTCGGCACCGTGAGGCTGAACTCCGCCGGGCCCAGGCGCAGCGCAAACAGCGAGCCCGCCATCGCAGAACCGAAATGCGTCTCGATGTCATGCGCCTCGAGCAGTCCGCGGACGACCTCGACCTCAATCGAGGAGTGCGTACGGAAGATCTCGACCGGCGCCGGAGGACGCGTCGCCATCAGCCCACCACCGCCGTTTCAGCCAGCGCGTCCAATCTGCCGGATCCCACCGGTCCATCGACCTTCAACACGATCATCGTCATATCGTCATGCGGCTCCGCGGATCCGACGAACGAGCGCACTTCGCGCACGACGCGCTCGCGGATGCCCGCCGCATCCAGTTCGTGCTGGTCCGCCACCACCCGCGCCAGCGTCTCGTCGGAGAACAACTCCCCCGCTTCGTTCATCGCTTCGGTAATGCCGTCGGTGTAGAGCACGATCAAATCTCCCGGGCGAATCGGATGCGTGTGTTCGTCGAGCACCTGGCCGAATCGCTCCGCCGCGCCGGGCAGCCGCAACCCGAGCACCATGCCTGACGGCGTGACGATCTGGCTGTCTCCGCCGGAGACGACGATGAGCGGCGTGTGGCCGGCGCGAGCGCAGATGAGCGTGCCGGCATCGAGATCGATGATGGCGTACGTCATCGTGATGAAACTGCGATTGTCGAGATGCTCGGCCAGCAGGCGGTTGGCTTCGATCAGCAAACGCTTCGGCGATTCTTCCTCGCGCGTGAGCGCCAGCATCAGGCCCTTCAGTTCGGCCATGTAGAGCGCCGCGGACGTGCCTTTGCCAGAGACGTCCGCCACCATCACGCCGAGACGTCGCGGCCCCAACGCGAAGAAGTCGTAGTAGTCGCCACCCACTTCGCGCGCCGGTTCGCACAGATCGGCAATCGTCATGCCGGGAACCGACGGCGGCGAAATCGGCAGCAGCGATTTCTGAATCTCGCGCGCAATGCGCAACTCGTCGTCCAGCCGCTGCTTCTCGCGCTGCACGTGCAGCAGATGCTCGATGCTCGAACTCATGCGATTGTGATTGCTGGCCAGGTCGCCGAGCTGGTCATCCGAGTCAATGCGGATGCGGTGCGAGAAGTTGCCGCGCTGAATCTGCTCAGTGCCGACGGACAGTTCGTGCACGGCGTACGTGATCGACCGCGCCAGCAGAATGCCCATGAACAGCGCGGATCCTTGCATGATGATGAACAGAATGGCGAGCAGCGGGAGCAGGACAATGGTGAAGTCGCCTTGCCCGGAGCGGAAAGCCGAGACCTGTCCGTAGAGTCGGCTGAGCGGCGCTTCCAGACTGACGAACATGGGGGCCGAGACGCCGGTCCTCCAATTGGTGCAGTCAATCCAGACGACTGAATGCCGGAACAGCTCGGTCACGCCCTGCGATGGCGCCGGCGCCGTCACATCGGCCGGTCCGCCGCATGGCTCCACCGTGAATTGGCCCATGCGCACCTTCGTTCGATCTTCGATGGCGGTGACGAGCTGGGGATCGACCGGCAGGTCGGCGATCACGGCTCGCGAGTGGTCACGTGTGGGTGACACCGCGCGGATCACGAGCATCCATTCGCCGGACGCACCTGGCGTGGGCACCGCGATGACCCCGCGGAACCCGGCGGTCGAATTGGCCAGCCACTCGGGCGCCTCCGTCGGCGCCGCGGTATGGCGCCATGGGCCCGCCACCGGGTGTTTGACAGAGTTTCGCCCGTCGGCCGGTGCGGTCTGCGCGCCGACCTGAGGGGAGAGCGGCACGACGGTCAATGACAGGGCCGGATACCGGCCCGACTGGTTTTCGTACTTGCGAGTCACGGCCTCAGCGGCGGCTGTCGGGACGCGCCCGATCTCGGCCGCCGTCGTTTCCGCGGCCTGCTGCACGTCGCCACTGAAGTCCTGAAAGCCCTCATGGAACATGTAGCCCGTGACGTTCATGTACAGCCCGAGGCCGCCCACCAATGCCAGCGCGAGCACGAGCAAGACCGGCATGAAGCCCAGGAACAGGTACGACAGGATCAGCCGTTGGCGCACGCGCCACAGGAACCGGCGCCGGTTTTGCGCGATCGCGCGAACCGCCAGCACGACAGCCGCGACGATCCAGGCAAAGTGCGCGACCTTTTCCAGCAGACTCAGGAAGAGCGGCAACGCCACGAACAGCTTCGCGCCCCAGAACGCGAGGGACAGGACCGACGCGAGGATGAACAGGCGCCCCGTGAGCGTGCGGAAATACTGGCCAGGAGTCAGCGGGGGCGGCGGAGACGGCGTCACGGCAGTTGCCAAATTGCAGTGCGCATAATAACAGACTAAGGTATCGTCGCTTAGCTATGAAACTGTCTGATCACGCCAGATTTTCCACCGTTTGCATCCACGCCGGCCAGGAACCCGATCCCGCGACAGGCGCCATCATCACGCCGATTTATGCGACGTCCACCTACGTGCAGGAGGAACTCGGCAAGCACAAGGGGTTCGAATACGGCCGCACGCAGAATCCGACGCGCCTGACGCTCGAGAAAAACCTCGCGGCCATCGAGGGCGGCCGGGCGGCGTTTGCGTTCGCGTCCGGCATGTCCGCCACGAGCGCCATTGCGGCCCGCCTCTCGCAGGGCGACCACGTCGTCGTGACCGACAACACCTACGGCGGCACCTTCCGGCTATTCGACAAGGTGCTGACCCGCTACGGCCTGACGTTCAGCTACGTTGACACGTCGGATCCGGCGCTGGTCGAGGCCGCCATGACCCCGAAGACGAAGCTGGTCTTCATCGAGACGCCGACGAATCCCGTGCTGCGACTCACGGACATCGCGGCGGTCGCCGAAATCGCCCATCGCCATGGCGCGCTGCTCTCGGTGGACAACACGTTCGCGAGCCCCTGCCTGCAGAAGCCACTCGCGCTCGGCGCGGATCTGGTGATGCACAGCACGACGAAGTACCTGAACGGCCACAGCGATTCGATTGGCGGCGCCGTGATCGCCAAGCGCGACGAAGACATTGAGTGGCTGCGGTTCATTCAGAACTCGGCCGGCGCGATCCTGAGTCCGTTCGATTCGTGGCTCGTCCTGCGCGGCACCAAGACGCTGCCGGTCCGGATGGCGCAGCACACGGCCAATGGCCTGGCGCTCGCCCAGTTCCTGGAAACGCATCCCAAAGTCACGAAAGTCATCTATCCGGGCCTGCCGAGCCATCCGCAGCACGCTCTTGCCCGCCGCCAGATGCCCAACGGCTGCGGCGGCATGTTGTCCTTCGAGGTCGCGACGTTCGAACACGCCCGGCGGGTTCTGAATCAGTTCAAACTGATGTCGCTGGCGGAGAGCCTGGGCGGCGTGGAAACGCTGGTCTGCCATCCGTCGACCATGACGCATGCGTCGGTGCCTCCGGAGCGACGCGCGCTGATTGGCCTCAGCGACAGCCTCATCCGCATCTCCGCCGGCATCGAAGACATCGAGGACCTCAAAGAAGACCTCGACCAGGCACTGCGGCACGCCTAACCGGGGAATCCTTTGTCAGAAGCCATCGACTTCGTACTGCATTTCGACGCGCATCTGCTCGAGTTCCTGAACACCTACGGCACCACGTGGGTCTATGGGCTGCTGTTCACGATCGTGTTCGCGGAGACCGGCTTGGTCGTGACGCCGTTTCTGCCGGGCGACTCGCTGTTGTTCGCCGTCGGCATGGTGTCGGCCGGCACGGGCGCACTCAATCCGTGGCTGTCCATCGGGCTGTTGTTCACCGCGGCTTTCGCGGGCAACGCCGTGAACTACGCCATCGGCCGAAGCATAGGACCGAAGATTTTCTCGGCGACCGATCACAGGGGCTGGCTGCACCGCTTACTCAACCGCGACCACCTCGCACAGGCGCATGCGTTCTTTGAACATCACGGCGGCATGGCCGTCGTCCTCGGACGCTTCGTGCCGATCGTCCGCACGTTCGTACCGTTCGTGGCCGGCGCCGCGCAAATGTCGCGACGCTCGTTTGTGTTCTACAACTTCATCGGCGCTGCCGGCTGGGTCGTGCTCTGCGTCGGCGCCGGCCTGCTTTTCGGCAACATCCCCATCGTCAAGAACAACTTCTCGCTGGTCACGCTGGGAATCGTGGCGCTGTCGCTGGTGCCCGTCGCGATCGGGTTGCTGAGAAGCAAGAAAACCTAAAACCGCCCGTCAGTTCACACGGAGGCACGGAGGACAGACGGAGACACGGAGCTTTTTGGGTAGGGCTCTTGTCGAACACTTTTTGGTAAGGTTCTTGTCCCGCGGTCACTCCCAAGAATTGCTCCGTGCCTCGGCGTTCCTCCGTGCCTCCGTGTGGACTGACAATCGGTGTGAACTGACAATCAGGACTCTTTGCGGGGCCCCACGCTGTTGTTGACCCAGTCGAGGTACTCCTCACTCCCTCCCACGACGGGAATGACGATGAATTCGGGTGTGTCGTAGGTGTGCCTGGCCCTCAAGGCATCCCAGAGGGCGTCCACCATGTTGGCGGTAGTTTTGATGATGAGCTGCTGCTCCGCGTCCGACTGTGGCACACCCTTCCAGGTGTAGACCGAGGTCACGACGGGGATGATGTTGACGCAGGCCGCGAGGCCCGAGCCGACCAGTTCTTTGGCGATCGCTGTCGCGTCCACTTTGGCTGGCAATGTCGTGAGCGCGACCACAATTTCATTCATTCGCTCTTTTCTCCCTGTACATCCGACACGAAATCTGATAAAACGAGCATCGATGCCCGACCTTCTGGATTCAGCGCCCGAGTCCGAGCCTACCGCACCGCGGCGCCCCCGTGTGCGCCATCGGTTGCGGACGCCTCTGGAAGCGCGTCAATGGCGTCGCCGCGTCACCGGGTACGTGCTGTTCGCCGTGTCCGTGGTCCTCGTCGTGAACGCGCTGGTCGGCGAGAATGGCTATCTGGCCACGTTCAGCGGACGTCGTGACCAGGCCGAACTCAAGGCCGAACTGCGACAACTGCGCGAAGAGAACGCACAGAGCGCCGAGGAACTCCGCCGTATCCGTGAAGATCCGGCCGCGCTCGAAGACGCCGCGCGGACGGGCCCTCACCTCGGGAAACCCGGCGAAAAGATGATCATCATCAAGGAACCGGCCCCCGCGAAGACGGCACCCTCGACGCCACCGACCTCCGGCCGCTAACGACCCGTGTCCGGCCCCTCCGGCTGGAACGTGACACCGGCTCGATCCTTCTGAAGATCCGCGACACGGCGCGCTTCGTCCTGCAGGAACTGCTGCGCGCGAAACGGCTCCTCCCCCGGCTCCGGCCGGATCCGTCGATACACCCCGTCCGCGCCCAGCCGGCTGGATTTGACCGTATCCCGGAACATCGCCTCCAGAGCCGCCAGCACGGTGCGCCGGTGCTCCTCCGATTCGATCGGAAACATCAACTCGATGCGCCGATCGAGATTCCGCGTCATCCAGTCCGCACTGGCCAGATAGACCTCTTCATCGCCGCCGTTGCGGAAGTGATAGACGCGTGCATGTTCCAGGAAGCGATCGACGACGGAGACGACGTCGATGTTGGCGCTGAGGCCGGGCACGCCCGGCCGCAACGCACAGATGCCGCGAACATTGAGGCGGATGCGGACCCCCGCGCCAGACGCGGCGTACAAGGCCAGGATGATCGCGCCGTCGGTGAGTGAATTCATCTTCGCGGTAATCGCAGCCGGCTGGCCGCTTTCGGCGCGACGCCGCTCGCGATCGATGAGTTTCAGGAAGCGGCGGCGAAGGCCGGTCGGCGCCATCACCAACTTGGTCAGCCGCGGCGGATCCGAATAGCCGGTGATCGCGTTGAAGACGGCTGAGGCATCCGTGCACAGCGTGTGCGAACTCGTCATCAGGCCGAAGTCCGTGTAGAGCCGCGCGGTGCGCTCGTTGTAGTTGCCGGTCCCCAGGTGCAGATAACGGCGTACGCCATCGAGCCCGCGGCGGACGATGAGACACATCTTGGCGTGCGTTTTGTAGCCGCGGACACCGTAAATGACGTGCGCCCCGGCGGATTCGAGCGCACGGGCCCATTGGATGTTGCGCTCTTCATCGAATCGCGCCGTGAGCTCGACGAGCACCGTCACCTGTTTGCCGCGTTCCGCGGCGCGCTGCAGGCTGGCGATGAGCGGCGATCGGCTACTGGCCCGATACAGCGTCTGCTTGATCGCCAGAACATGCGGATCGTCGGCCGCGAGGGCGACGAGCGACAGCACCGGATCGAACGCTTCGTAGGGATGATGGAGGAGCACATCGCGTTCGTCGAGCAGCGCGAACAGATCCCGGTGCTCGCCGGCCAGGCGATCCACCGGCTGCATCGCGGGATCGCGCAGGCGTTCCAGTCCCGGCAACTCCACAATGCTCATCAGGAAGCGCACGTCGAGCGGCCCCGACACCGCCTCCACGTCGTCGGCATCGAGATCGACCTGTTGGGCCAGTACGTTCGTCAGTTCGTCCGACGCGGTGCCGCTGATTTCGAGTCGCACGACGTCGCTCTGGCGCCGGCGGCGGACTTCGCGCTCCACCTGCTCGAGATGCGTGCGGCCTCCCTCATCGTCCAGTTCCAGATCAGCATCGCGGCTGATCCGGATGCACACGACTTCGCGAATCTTCTGCCCGGGAAACAGTTGCGCCAGATGCGCGCTGATGAGGTCTTCGAGCAGGACGAAGGCTGTCTTCGCGTCGTCTGTCACCCGCACCAGTCGTCCGAGCCCGGGCGGCACCTGCACGATCGCCAGTCGATGACCGGCGTCGGATCCGTCTGGCGCGTCGAGCAGGAGCGCCAGATTCAGACTGAGTGATGCCAGCAGCGGGAACGGCCGCGAGACGTCGATCGCCAGCGGCGTCAGCACGGGCAGCACGGTGTCGCGGAAGAACGCGGCCAGGCGAGCTCGCTCTTGTGCGGGCACCTCGGCCCAGGCCAGCCACCGCACGCCCTCGGCCGCCAGCGCGGGCCGGATTTGGCCTTCGAGCAGTTCGCGCAGCGCCGCCATTTGCGCGCGCGCCCGATCGCGCACGAGCGGTAGCTGCTGGCTCGCCGTCAGGCCTTCGAGGTCCGGTTCGGTGTCGCCGTCGTCGGCATCGCGCATCAGGTTCGCGATGCGGACCATGAAGAACTCGTCGAGATTCGAGGAGACGATCGCGGCGAACTTGACGCGCTCCAGCAGCGGCACGGACGGGTCGGCGGCTTCTCCGAGCACGCGCTCATTGAAGGCGAGCCACGACAATTCGCGATTGATGAACCGCGTGTCGATCGCCTGGGTGCCGCTCATTCCGCCACCCCTGCCTGGCGAATGATTAACTGCCGGCCGTAGGTTTCGGCAAACATGTCCGATCGCGCCGTCGCAGCCATGCGTTCCATGGTCACGTCTCCGGCGCCGTCAATTTCCAGAATCCACGCTTCACCGTGCGGGATCAGCCGAACATCGCGCACTTTCTGGAGGTGCTCGGCGTCAAGCGCGTTGGCGACGCGCAGGATGGCGGCCAGCTTGTTGACGATCAGGCGATCGGGTCGATCGAGCGACACCCACGGGAGATGGCTCTTCTGGGGCAACCCGCGGCGATGGTACCGCGCGATGTTACTGACCATCGCGGTTTCGGTATCGGTCAACCCGAAGATCTGCGAGCTCGCGAGCAGGTACAGCGAGTGCTTGTGATGCCCGCGCAAACTCACGAAGACACCGATGTCATGCAGCAGGGCCGCGACTTGCAGCAGCAAACGCTCACGGCCGCCGAGACTGTGCTCCTCGACCAGCGCATCGAACAGGCGAATCGCGAGCTTGGACACGTGCCGTCCATGGCTGCGGTCGTAGCGATACTTGACGCCGAGGGTGTCGGCACTCGCGAGCACCTGCTTGGCGAAGTCCACGGCGCCCAGTCGCCCGCCTGGTTCCGCCATGTCCAGCAGTACGCCGGCGCGCAGGGACGCGTCGGACACGATCACCCGTCGCGCGCTGGTCTCGGCGAGCAGCGCGCGATACACCAGCAGCGCGGGCACCAGCCCTTCGGCTTCACCGGCCGGCAGGCGGAAGCGCTCCGCCAGGACTTCCTCATCGGTTGACTCGATTTGATCGCAAAACGCCAGAAACTCGTCCCGTGGAATCGCTTTGGCCTCGCCGGCGTCGCCGGACTGCACCTGCGACGCCACGAACCGGACATCGCCGCCAATCGCGATCAGATGCGTGACCTTGTCGAGCGGAATGTCCACGTGGATTTCTTCGATGAGCGTCGCGATGTAGCGCTTGATGAGGCTGATGCGCAATTCCGGACCCTGGCGCTTCAGATTGAGCTGCTGCCGCATCCGAATCGCGCCGAGCGCATAGACGCCGGATCGATTCGGACGGCCGCGCCGGAGCAACGTCAGATCCGTGCTGCCGCCGCCCACTTCGACCACCAGCGCCCACTCGCCTTTGAAGGCCGCGTGGGCGCCGAGCCGTTGGCGGACAGCCAGGTAGACGAGGCGGCTTTCCTCGGCCTCGTTGATGATTTCAAAGTTGATGCCCGTTCGGCCCCGGATGCGGTCGAGGAACATGTCCCCGTTGCGCGCCTCGCGCACGGCGCTGGTCGCCACCGCGCGAATCTGCATCACGCCATACCCGTCGAGAATCTTGCGAAGGCCCTTGAGCGCCGAGAGCGCCGCGTCCACGGTCTCGGACCGGATGACGCCGGTCGAAAACGCGTCGCGCCCGAACGGCACGCTCCGGGTCGCCTCTTCGAGAATGCGCACGGGCTCGCCCGGCCGAATCTCGGCAATCACGAGCCGGATGGCGCTGGCGCCCATGTCAAGGACCGCTGCCAGGTGGGGCGTATTGGTTGCTGGAGCTGATGATGTTGGCACAGGCGGACAGTGTCTGTGATGACTGTCACGGCTATGTTACGTGGCAACGGGGTCTGGCACGAAGTGCCTAAAGGAACGGACGACGGACCGGGTTCCGGTCGACGTCGTCAGGGCGACCGCTACTTCGGTAGGAACAGCGAAAACAACCCCAGGAACATGCCCTCCCAGCGACCAGCCTGCCGCTCGCTGCCCGATCCGGCCGGAAGGCTCTGCGCGGCAAACGAGTCGAGAATCTTCTTCAACTCGCCTTTGTCGAGCCAGATCCCGTGCTTGGCGCACATCTCGACTTCTCGCGACCCGGTCGGCCAGTTTGGGCTGGAACTGACTCAGCGCTCGCATCGGCAATCAGCGACGCGTAGGAGCCTAGACGGGAGTGAAGCGCGCATGCACGGATGCGCCTATTCCGACTCGGTCCGGACCGAGTTGAATCCGATTCGCTTGCGCGGTTTCGTCGGCGGGTTCATCAGCGCCCGGATGGCGGCGAACACGACCTTGAACTGCCCGTCGTACCTCCGTTCCAGCTCCTCGAGCTTACGGGCCAGGCCCGCGTCCGAGTCCAGAAGACGGCGAAGCGCCACAAAGGCGCGCATGATTTCGATGTTGACGGCGATTGCCTTTCGACTGCGGAGTACTGACGAAAGCATTGCAACACCCTGCTCGGTAAAGGCATAGGGTCGGTAGCGTCGGCCGCCGCGGCGGTTTGAGATCACAGATTGTGATCTCAAAGCAGCCCCAGGTTGGCCAGTTGGCGTGTCTAAGATCACAGATTGTGATCTTAAAGACTGGGCCTCGTCTGCGGTCAGCCGGAACATGAAGTCCGACGGAAAGCGCGACAGGTTCCGCTGAACGGCTTGGTTCAGCTCACGGGTGTTGACGCCGTACAACTGCGCCAAGTCCGCATCCAGCATCACGTTCTGCCCGCGAATCCGACCAATGGCGCCCTCGATCCCTGCGATGTGCACGGTCTTGGAGTCGGTGCCGCCCATGCGCGCCTGCATTGCAACCCCGATGCCGAACGCCGAGCCCCTAGTGACGCGCTCGGCGCCAATCACCGTTGCGTTCTCTGCAGTTGCATCAGCGCTCTCCGCAACCGTTTGAAGTCACACTTGTAGCGGAACCTCGCCTTCCCGCCTGTTCCGCGACTATCTGGGCTGGCCTGGAATGTCAGCTCTTTGGCTGCTGGGGTCACTGAACCGCGCGTGCCATCTCCGTCCCATCAGCTGAGGTGGCACATGACAGAGCATGTTGAATGGACTGGTGGTTCAGGCAGAACGTACACGTTCGTGGTGGTGCCGTGGCCGGCGCCCCTGGACTTCGGAGTGGTGGACGGGAACTACATCTGCGCGCGACAGACCAAGAACGGTGAGTGGATTCCCGTGTACATCGGCGAGGGCGATCTGGCCGCGCCCTGTGCCGAATCTCACCCGAACTTCGACCAGCTGGTGGAGCGGGACGTCACGCATCTCCACTGTCACATCAACGATGACCCGGCGTCTCGTCGTCGTGAAGCCCACGATTTGTTGTCCGGCCATGCGCTCGCGTTGATGCCGACGGGCTGCAATGATCCGCTCGACGGCAGTGGACGGGTACTGCGTTTTCCGGCAGCGAAACGACCGCACGTGGGCGTCCGCGCGCGAGCGGCCCAACGAGAGCGACGGCGGAAGTGAGAGCCGCCGACCTCGGCGAATGGCGCCAGCCCGCCGCCCGGCTGGCCTGGAAGGTCAGGCAAACCGGCCGAAAATAATTCGTCGCCCCTGACGCAAACCGGGCGTATAACGTCTCAATCGACAAAAGGTTTAGTCCGATCGGACCTTGGGGATCGTTTACCTAGTCGGGGTGTCCGATGAGCCGAGCTGTCCTTGGCCTCCTGCGCGGGCTGGTCGTCGTTTTGCCATGCGTGTTATCTGCCGCAGGCTGCAACAACGGGTCGCCCACGCGCCCGACGCCGGCGTTCCTTCGGAAAGCCGTCGTGTCGGACTTCAACATTACCGGGAGTGGGACGCTCCTGGGGGTCGGGCAGACCACCGTTCTCGGGGCGACGATGAAGACGCCGCAAGGCGTGGGGAATGTGACGCAGGTCGTCACGTGGTCCTCGTTGGATCCGAACATCGCCACGGTGTCCCCGGCCGGGGTGGTGACGTCCGTGGGCGTCGGCACGACGACCGTCAAAGCCACGTTCGACGCCCAAGAAGCCAGCCTGCGGATCGACGTACTCGAACTGAGCGGGTTGTCGGTGGGCGGGGCGCTGGTGAACAACGCGTTGTTGTTCAACGCCCTCAACGTCACGAGCCAGTTGTCATTGACCGCCACCTATCCAGGTGGGATTACACGCCAGGTGGCCGCGCTGGCGACATGGAGTTCGAACAATCCCGCCATTGCATCGGTGACTGGCGCGGGCCTTGTCCGGGCGATTGGGTATGGCAGCACCACCATCACCGCAACCTACCTGACCAAGTCGATCTCCGTGAACGTAACCGTGACCCCGGCGCTCAGTTTCGTGAGCATTTCGGGCAACGTGACACTGACGGCGATCGGGCAGACGAGCGCGCTGACCGCCATCGCGAGGTACGCCGACGCGTCGACGAAGGACGTCACGACAGAAGCCATTTGGACCTCATCTAATGTGTCCGTCGTCACCGTGTCCAGTTCGGGCGTGATTAGCGCGACAGGATTGGGGCAGGCCACCGTGCAAGCCGCCTACCTGACCCGCACGGGGTTCGCGAACGTCCAGGTGTCGCCGCCGGGAACGTTCGTCCTCTCGGGACGCGTGAGGGATCCCGGGCAGGGACAAAGTTCGGGTTTAGGGGTTCCCGGATTTACGGTGCGAGACGTCGCGACAGGAATAGTCACGACGACCGACAGCTCGGGTGGTTACACATTGGCCGGTGTCCTCCCGGGCGACCGCGTCATTTACGAAAAGGGCGGATGGGAGACGGTCGAGCGCGTTTTCAATTCGGTCAACGACGACAGCAGTCCAGGAGTGCAACGAGTCATCAGTATCTCGGCGGGAAGCACGGCGGTCATTTCCACGGCGCCCAATGACGTGATCTATCAACTTCAGCCGGGCGGAACCTGCACGCCTTGCCGGCTCATACGCGTCAACAGCTCGACGAGCGGTACGCTGCATCTGAGGCTGACGTGGGGTGGCACGTCGCCGAGGCTCAATCTGTGGGTCGCAGGCGTGACGTACAGCGTTGCCAGCCCCGGGGCGATTGAGGTTGTCGCCGACATTCCGATTGGCGCGGGCGAGACGGTCGTGTACGCGGGGCTTGTCGGCGGGCAGCCGTTCGCGACCGGTTACATGACCCTCACGTTGGCGACAACGATCCTGCCGGCGCCGAACAGCCTTGTGCCTTTACAACCTGTCCGCGCTGTACGCGACGACCGCCGCAAACGCTGAGTGCGAGGAATCGACATGCGTACATTTCGAATGGGAAGCGTCGCCGCCCTGCTGCTAACCCTGTGTGCGGCCCGACCCGCCGCGGCACAACAGGCCAATGCCGGCGCAGACGGCAATCGCGCCACGATCATGCTTGGTGTCTCGATGCTCCATGAGACGTATGGTTCGGGCTGGGGCGGGGACGTCGAAGTGACCGGCGCTCCTACGTGGTCGCCGCTTCGGATCGGCTGGGTCGCTGAGACCGGCTTCAATGCGTTTGACGGGTTCGGCGAGTTCACCGTCATGGGTGGCGTGCGCTTTGGCCCGCGCCAGGGCGCGATGTTCCGGCCGTTCGCCAAGCTCATGGCCGGTCTTCAGTACTGCCACGCGTGTGACACGCTGGATCCGACCTTCGAGCCGGCGGCCGGCGTTGACGTGGCGCTCGGTGGCAGCGGTCGAGTCTCTATTCGTGGGTTAGTGGGGTACCGAATCACGCCGTCGGAGCGCGAGACATTCAAAGAGGTTCACGTTCAGGTAGGCCTCACGATTGCGATTGGCGCGGGTCGGTGAGATCGCCGGACGGCACGCATCTCCGCTGTCACATCAACGAGGCCGACCCGCCATTCACAACGACGCCAGAAATGATTCCGTGGAGTGAAGGTTGCGAAGGGCGGCTGCGTCAATCGGGTCAGTTCGGAAATGCAGGACCGCATTCCGCGTCTTGCGCACTCTCTCGAGGCGTTCGAGGACGATTGCAGCGTCGACCTTCAAGCGCAGCCTTGTCCAGTTCCCTGGGACCTGAAGGAGACGTACCGTCTCCCCTAGGCTCAGGTCTTCGACGCCTTCGACTGAGCGGTTCGAAGGGACGAATGCACGTAACTCTTGAACATTGAAGCGATCGCCGACGAGTCGCCTTACCTGGCGCTCAATGTTGCCTATCAACAGGAACGCGTGGGTCAAATCTCGAAGATTTTCACTAAGATCCGTCGTAGTGACAATCCCGGTAATCTTCCTGTCGTGATCCTTCACTAGCACGACTTCGTGCCTGATGATCTCCGAGACGGCATCAATCAAGGACATGCTGATCGGCAGGACCCTGATTTCGTCATCCATGCAATCGACAACATTTGGCCCAGCCTTTCCAGCCACCTGCGCTCGACCGATGGACTTCCAGCTGATCATACCGTGCACGGTGCGCCCGCCGGTCATCACCGGAAGCTGTGAATAGTCATCGGCCAGCATCTGTGTTTCGGCCTCTCGCACAGAAGCTTCACGAGGAATGGTAACTGGAGCGCGAGTGGCCGCGGCAAGAAGGCCGAGTGTCGGAACCTGATGGCGCGCGGCGCCCCGAGCATTGGAGGAGCCGCCTGGTGATGACATGAGCGCGAAGGTTAACACGACCCTTGTCCGGACCGGCAGAAGACTCGGAGAATCGGCTACTCTTCAGACCATCAGGAGAAAGGACGGCCGGTATCGTTCTATGCCGTTGCCCGTTGAGCTTTCAAGGAGAACGCCTTGGCAACGAATTTCTACTACGTCTATGCGCTGAAGGACCCGCGAACTTCTCCGGCTAAGCCGTTCTACATCGGCAAAGGCACCGGAAGCCGTGCGTTCGACCATCTTGTGACACCCGACCGGACTCGGAAGTACGAACGAATCAGGGAAATCGTCGACTCCGGAGCCCGACCGCTTATTGACATCTTGGTAGAGGACCTGACGGAATTGCAGGCCCTTCGTCTTGAAGCAGAGTTAATCTCTGCTTTCGGAACCGAAGGCACTGCCGGTCTGCTCACAAACACTGTCTTTCCGGCCGGTATCAGCGCCAAGGCCCGAAGACATGTCGTGGTTCCACAAGGCGCGGTTGAGCGCGCTCAATTGGGCTTGGAGTTACTGAAGACCGCCATCGTGAATCTAGCCAAGGCCAATCCGAACGGCATCTCCAATTCAGACGCGGCCAGTCTGCTTGGACTTCGCAGCGATTACCGCGGACGGCAGAAGGATTACCTGTCCTACAGTGTGCTGGGCTTATTGCTTCGGGAAGGACGAGTCAAGCGCGTTGACGGCGGATCCCCTCGTCACATCGCCGATCTCTAGCCGGTCTCGAGATGGCAGATGGCGATCGAGCCAAGATAAGATCAACGGTTCATGGCCCGCACCTCGCGCTCGCCCATTCCTGTGATTGACCTATTCGCCGGTCCGGGCGGTCTCGGTGAGGGATTTTCGACGTTTCGGCAAGCCGATGGGAAGACGCCGTTCCGCATTGGGTTGTCCGTCGAAGCCAACCCGGTCGCGCATCAAACCCTAAGGTTTCGAGCCTTCTTTCGAACTTTTCGCGACGGGGCTGTCCCCGGCGAATACTACGACGTCTTGAGGGGACTCCGGACGCCTCTGGACGCCTTCGACCACCATCCGAAACACGCAGAAGCGGCGGATCACGAGGCTTGGAATGCAACGCTCGGAGTCACTCCGCGTGCTGAGGTGAATTCCCGCATCGCAGCTTGTATTCGAAATGCCCGACACTGGGTTCTCATTGGCGGCCCGCCGTGCCAAGCCTATTCGTTGGCCGGTCGTTCACGGAATTCCGGAAAACACGGGTACTCGCCGGACGAAGACCATCGCCAGTTCTTATACGTTGAGTACCTTCAAGCCATCGCAGACCATTGGCCGTCAGTCTTCGTCATGGAGAACGTCAAAGGGCTCCTGTCAGCGAGTTTGAACCATCAGCGCCTCTTTGAGCGCATCCTTGGTGATCTCGAGTGCCCTCGAGACGCTCTTCGTCGTGAAGGGCGGCCTCTCGTAGGCCGCCGTGGCTACCGGTATCGTGTCAAATCAGTGGCTCCGAGTGAGGCTCGGACAGCTGCCGGGGTTAGCGACTACGTTGTTCACGCCGAGAGGTACGGTGTGCCACAGGCTCGACATCGCGTCATATTGATAGGCGTTCGGGAAGATCTCGATGCACACGCCCTACAAGCGTTGAACCCAAGCAGTGAGTCAAACGCTGGCGATGTACTCGACGGACTGCCCAGGGTTCGAAGTGGAATCTCCAAGGGCGACGATAGCGCCGAGGCTTGGCTGGCGACCATCCAAAGCGCCCTGGACAGTGTGTGGCTGCGGAGAGTTCGGCGCGGGGAAACTACCGAAGTGGCTGACTACCTGATGGACCGGCTCACGAAGTTGAGGCTGCCCCGTCTGGACAGGGGCAGACCGTTCATCGAGGGAAGTTTTCGGCCAAGACATGAACCTTCTTGGTTTGGGGACGCTCGCTTGGACGGAGTTTCGCAGCATGAGACGCGAGGTCACCGACGGGACGACCTGCATCGGTACTTATTCGTGTCTGCTTTTGGCCACATCCTGAAACGATCGCCCCGCCTGCACGAGTTTCCGCAAGAATTGCTGCCGGCTCACCGCAATGTCCACAGTGCCGTTAAAGGCGGCAATTTCGACGACCGCTTTCGGGTGCAAGTCCAAGGCCGCCCCTCAACAACGATCACGAGCCACATCGCCAAGGATGGCCATTACTACATCCACTATGACCCGACGCAGTGCCGAAGCCTGACGATGAGAGAGGCGGCAAGACTTCAGACGTTCCCCGACAACTACTACTTCTGTGGCAATAGGACGTCGGGATACGCGCAGATCGGGAACGCGGTCCCCCCTTTGTTGGCGCGACAAATCGCCGGTTCCGTTCTAAGGCTCGTGGAACGCTGACGTGCCCGCTAAACGACGCTACAGTTCCCAGGGTACTCAGCCTGCGCACCGCAGCTGGAACATGTCCCGGATCAAATCCCGCGACACCGCCCCGGAGATTGCGGTGAGGTCGGTTCTCCATAGACTCGGCTACAGGTTCGGTCTTCACAACCGAACCCTGCCCGGTCGGCCGGACATCGTACTGAGACGCCATCATGCCGTCGTATTTGTCCACGGCTGCTTTTGGCACCGACACCGCAACTGCCGGTTCGCGTACACCCCGAAGAGCAACGTGCAGTTCTGGACCGCTAAGTTCGCCGGCAATGTTGCCCGTGACCAAGTGGCCATCCGGCAACTTCGACGGGACGGATGGAGAGTTCTCGTCGTCTGGGAGTGCAACATCCAACATCCATCGCGTTTGAAGCGCGACATCCAGCGGTTCTTCCAGGCCGTCCCGTCAGCGGTATCGGCGCTACGGACCAGAACAGCCCGGCTCAGTCTCGGCTGAACCCTTCCGATTCCATCGCTCGGCGAATCTCAACCAGTTTTGTCGACTCGCGCTCGGTGGGTAGCCGCGCAGGCAGCCTCGATGCGACCGTGAGCAGTCGCGCTTGGTCCGGACTCACCAAGTTCCTGCTGCGGGCCCACGCCAGCAGCTGGGCCCAGTAAGCCCCGCCGAGGTTCGCGACTTCTATTTGGGCAGTAATTCGATCAACCGATCCTTGTTCAGCGCGCGCGCCGGCCTGGATGGCACGGTCATCGTCCTCGTCGAGCAGTTCTCGAAGCAACTCCGGGTTGAGTGACATCGGAAGAGCGGCGACCTTCTGCCAGCACAGCTCCTTTTTGCACCACTCGGTGACGTTCTGAATGCCCGGAGGTGTGTCGGTCAAAATAGCTACGACGCTTTTCGCAACCTGCGCGAGTTGACGCTCCAACGCAGTTGAGATGGCCTGGGCTGTCCAGATGACCCGAAAGTCAAGCGCCTTGCCACGCTTTGTAAATTCAGCCGACAGTCGCGACACAGCATAGGCCACAATGTTGGCCCGATAGCCACCCTCGTACCACTCCTGAGTTGAGACGAGGCGTTCCGTCTCTCTGAACAGAATCGTCTTGACGACTGCCCGCCTGAAATACTCGCTGTTGAAACCGGTGCTGCTGCGGTCCCACTGGTCGGTGATCCAAGTGGCGAAGTTCAGGAAGTTCTTCTGCGCACCGAGACTCACGATCTGGGGCAGCCCCCTCCAAGTGTTCTCAACCTTGGCGAAGTCCGTCTTCGTAATCAGCTGGCTTCTCGGATTCTGCGTCACAAAACGCTTCTTCTCGGGCTTCGACATCGTCGCCTGTTCGTTAACGTACTGTCCGCGAGCCCGCTCATAGAACCAGCGCGTCTCGTACTGCGCTCCTCCAACCGCTGGAGCCCTCTCGCCACGTGAAAGCTGTTCCATCCTCCGGTGGAACTCGTGATTGCTGAAGAAGTCAGCCTCACTGACCTTGTTCTGACTGTTCGCGTATTTCGCGATTCTCGGAATGACCTCACCGGAGCGGTCGCTTGGGACCACAGCCAACTTCATCTGGACGAAAACACCCTCGATGGACGACTCGGCAATGGCAGCCGCAAGCGAAGCCGTCGTCTGGCCGCCGTTCACAATCTGAAGGTCCTTTGCACTCACAAGCCGGAGACCGCTTGATGACTGCTTAACGACTGCTTCGGTAGCAGTCGCTGCGATGCCGTTGTTGTAAGCGAAGAACATCCGCGGCTCCTCCGAAAGGGTCTTGCGGATGCCCTTATTCACCTTCCCCTTTGCAGATAAGAACGAGCGGACGTTTCCCTCAAGCAGGCGGCTCCCGTGCTCGTTGTACAAGTCGCCAAGAACGCCGCCGGGCATTACGCATAGAAAGGCTCTGTAGTCGTCGCTCTCGACGCCAGCCGCGAGGCACGGGATGCCACCGGAGAGATGTTTTGAAAAATCGACCTCTAGTTCATCGCGACCGGTAGCAGACTCAGCGACGCGATGCATTCGTCCGATATCCCAGATGTGGAACTCGACCGGAACATCGCTGATTTGTCCCTCGGGCCAGTCCTTGACACGCTCGCTCAGCCTCGCATCCGTGACCAGGTAGATGCGGTACCGGGAAAGCGTGCCGCGCATCTGCTGGATGGCGCGCGCAAGCCCATAGACCTCGGTCGCGACATCAACGTGTTCTGTCAGGCTTCCGGAGTGCGCCTCCTCGACGAACGCGCGGACCTTGCCCAAGAGGGTCTTGGCGTCAGTCTGGGTAAGAGTTCGAAGCTCCTCGTTGCCGGTCCAATCTGCGACGACGAGGCGAAACGAGTCGTCGGCTCCATCAAGTGCATACCCGTCAACCGCGAGCGATCGTTTGCGCAGGCCTGTGCCTCTGAAGTGGCACGGTTCGAAATCCGCGATCTCGCCTGCGTCGACAAGCGCATCAACAGCGACATCAAGGAATGCCGACAACTCAAAGTTCGCGTCAGCAGCAGCTCTGGCGCGCACGGACTGCACCAATTCATCCCGAAATTCATCAAGGGTCATGGGACTAGGTCCAACGCGGCAAGCGCGAATACCTCACATTGTCGAAGGTCGATTCCGTAGCGAACATCGACGATTCCACTTGGGACGTCCTGGCGCCGGATACGGGGAAATCCGGGTCCGATCTCAAAGTGCGAAACGCCACTCAGCGTGTACCACCGCGTCGCATAAGTCTGGTGGTTGCGAAAGCCCGCCAAGGCCAGCTTCTCGTCGAAGGTACTAGTCGCTCGCGAGTCGCCCAGCAGGGCGGTTCGCAACGCGGCCACAAGCTCAGTGGCCGAGAAAGCCGGTTCTGCATCACTGATGGAACGCTCCAGTTGGAAGACCGACAAACGAAGTGGCTTAGGGCCCTCGTCTAACTGCTCTGCGGAGGAGATGGTGACGACGCGCGATTCGGTAACGCTCTTCACTTCAACAGCGACGCGAGCGAACTCAAAGTCGTGGTCGTTTCCAAGAGGGCCGCGCCATGCGTGCACCGCCGGCGCCAAACCGAAGGCTCGCAAAGCATAGTCTCGAAGAAAGAGAAGTTCGGCTAACAGGCCCCTCAACGCCGCTTCATCCAAGAGCCCGTCAGAGTCCCGCGCAAAGAGCGTTTCCCACCTGGCAATGCGTTCTTGAACGAAGGCCATGACGTCTTGGTCGGTTCGTCCACGTGCCGACTCAATCAGATCCTCGCAGAGATGGCCAAAGAGGGCGCGAAGTTCGGGGCGTCTCAGACGAGTCGTCAACGCGTAACGACCGTCCTCCCTGACTCCAGTCGTGATTTCAAAAGCCTTGAAGCGCTGTGATGAACGGGCCGGCTGGCGAGCGGCTACCAAGACGAGTTCACGAACGCCTTGATCATCGACACCAAGATAAAAATCACAGGGGTGCGTGTCGTCGATCCTGAGATGCGCCGGACGCCCACTCGCCTCGAGGGCCTGCCAAATCGACTCAGCTGACACGGGTGTCCTCTTCGTCGTCGTCCAGCTCATCCTCGAACATGGTTCTAAGCTCGACGACGTTGATGCGGTAGAGCACTCGCTCCTCTTGAGCGGTGTCGGCAAACTTCGGAAAGCTCAATCCCAACGCAATAAAGCACTCGGTTTTCGGTGCCACGCGATTGCCCTTCTCATCATGAGCCTCGATGCAGTGTATAAGGAGCAGTGGACGTGAGCGATAGTCTCGGTATGCCCAATCAGGAACACTACGCTTCTCAGGGTTAGCCTCCTTGTAGGCCGCTTCAGCCATGTCAACCTGCGAACTGGACATGCCTTCGCGCTCAATCCCTCTCGAACCGACCCGAGCACTCTTTCCAGAAACCAAGACCGTAGGCCCTGGGCCGACGGACACGACACGTTTTTGCAGGTGCACGGCTAGATCATTCAACATGGGGAATGCCCGCCCCTCGCCAAACGGGATAACGACATCCCACTCTGAGAGGCAGGCTTCGTCTGTTCGGTCCAAGAAGTCCGCCAATTCAGTCCCACTGAATGCAAAGTTCCTAGGGTCCGTCCTGAATCGTCGAAGGAGGTCGCTAACCCTTTCCTTCGGCACGCCAACCCATAAAGGATTACCAGCCGCTACGAGCGAGACTCCACGCTTCACGCCGGCGCGTTCGATCGTCCCGATGAAGTCACGGATGACGAACGCATTAGCCGCTAGGGGCGACTCATCCGACAAAACGCGGGGCGTCTCAAGCGCCTGCTTGCTGAACGACACCACCCTTTCGATAGTTTTTGCCGCTCGCATCTTATTCCGAGCCGTCACGATCAGGGAGTCTGGATGCGCCCGCACCTTGAGACCAAAGTCTTTGGGTGTCAGGCCGAGTCGCTGCATGCGCCAGATCTCCGATCGAAGCTCGAGCGTTGCCCTGGTGATGTGGCGGTACCAGTGCTGGGCGGGTCCCGAAAGCCAGAGCCTGCACACGTCTTCATAGCCATCCCGGTACCCAAACCATCGTCCCATCTGAAGCAAAGTGTCGTACATCTGGGAGTTCCGGTGGAAGTAGCTGGTACTCAGCCCTTCCAAAGTCAACCCTCGCGAAAGACTGTTTCCACCAACAGCGATGACCCGGAGACCGTTCTCACGCTGCACCGCATAGTCCAACGCTGCGGCGCCCGTGCGCTGGTTGACAGCCCGAACGGTGACTGGAAGTAGTGCGTCCTTCAGGGCGACCTGCACTTCGCCCCAGTCAGGCCACGCGTCCCTGAATCGCGTCTCCCACACGCCCTGAAGTCGGCCGATCGTCGGATTCCGGCGCGCCTCTACTTCGGACAGTCTTGAGTAGTTGCGAACGTCTCCCTGCATCTGCCTTACGTGCCGCTCAATCAGCCCAGAGACCTGCATCTGAACGTTAGTGAGATGGCTCACGTTGACCAGCATCGACCGATGAGTTGAACCCTCGCCCCGCAGATCTCGCACGGCATTCGCCATGACGAAATCATCGATCGCTCTCAGGAGCGAGGTCGGAAGTTCTGTAACTTGCAGGTCGGACTTGTGCCCCTGCGGGAAATACGGCTCGGCGTCCTCAATCGTGCTGACAGCTTCCAGACGAGGCTCATCACCGAAGAGCGCCGCCGGTCCAACGTAATTTGTCGGAGGCTCCAGTGCGTAGATGTAGTCGCGCGGAAAGAGATCGTCGCCGAGCATCGCGGTCTCCGAATCCGGATCGATGAAGATATTGGCGAATGGCGTTGCGGTGAAGCCAACATAGGACGCTCTGTGAAACAGCGACAGCAGACTGCGAATGCGCCCATTGATCTCGGTCGGATCTTCGTCTCCTGACCTCGTGTTGACGGATGCGTTGTCGGCCTCATCGTCGATAAGAAGCAAAGGACTGCCGACGAGTTCATCGGGCCCTGCGTTGTAGTCATGCAGCCAGTTGTAAAGGTTTTCGAGAATTCTCTTGTTCTTCTTTACCACTAGCAAAATTGGTTCGTGGAATGCGTCAAGCCGAAAGTTCAATTGATTAACGAGCGCTGTACTGAAGTCCTTGATTCGAGAAGTGAAGACAACGCCCGTTCTTGAGTGATCAATCAGCCCGACGCCAACCTCTCGACGCTGGCGACGTTCCGAGAGAAACCCGGAGCTATCAAGACCAATGAACCCGGCGTCCAAACGCTCTTGCGTCTGTCGCCGCAGGCTCTCCAACGTCCCGGTGAGTAGGATAATGAGCCTGTATCCTGCGTCGGCCGCCTTACAAGAGAGGGCTGTATACGTTGATGTTTTTCCCGACTGGACGTCGCCAACGACGAGGCCTCTCCGTTGCAAGCGATGTTCGTGAAGTGGATCGCCGCAGAGGTCAAGGACGTCGTCCGTGACTTTGTCGATGGTGGTGACAACCGAGGCCGGCCAGCCGAACGACGCAAGGTACTTTGAGTATCGCTCCCAGTAGAACGGATCGATCTGGGAACGGCGTGCGAGAAGCCATGGCGTGTGGCCAATGTCTACCAAGGCGACACCCACGTCCATGCGAATGGCTAGCTTGGCATGCAGTCGACGAAGCAGCGCGTCACGCGCAGCATCGTCGATTGGAAAGATCTGCCGGAACTGCTCAACGCGAATGCGCAGCTCGGCTTCTGCCAGAATCGTGTTGGGCGGCAAGGTCACGAGGATGGCGTTCTCAATCTGTCGTGGGTTATCACTCATACTGCAATCTCGCCACAATCGTTCGCGTCAAATCCGGGTGATGGACGAATGGATCTAAGACAACCAAGCCGTCAAGCATCCGTCTCCTCTCTTCTGGTCCGGAGCAGGCGTCACAGAGCCGTCCGGCAAGTTCGAAGAGTTCTTCTTCGGTTGTCGACGCCGCTCGCGGCAACGCCTGTGGCGTCGCCGCCATATCGGCATAGATGGCGTCGACTGGCAGGGTTCTCTCGACGTGCTTGATGAAGGCATCAAAGAGCCCTGAGTCTGAATCGTCAAGTGCGCCAGCGACAGCCTTCACGAGGGGATGGTCACGGTTGACCTGATACTGGATACCGTCGCGATGTTCGGTGCGATCCCACAGGTGGACCCATGGGTCATCGTTCACGCGACGACCACGATGAACGTAGACGCGCCGACTGCTGTTGGCGATCCTCGCAACAATGGTGCGGAGATTCTGCGCGACAATGGCGGGAGGAGAAGCTACTGATTTCTTGATATCCAGCGTCCAGAGAGGATCCAGGGAATTCGGAATATCCACCCTGACGCGAGCGAGCTTAGTGAGTTCATCTTGGCGTGCAAGACGAAACCACGAACCCCACACAATCAGGCGACGGCTCCGGTACACGTAGAATCCCTGGCGTCGACGGAGACCCTCCTCTCCTCCGGCCAACTCCAGTTCTGGTGGTGTGAGTTTACTGAAGTGAGGAAGGATATAGGGTTGAACGACAACGTCGGCGTCGTGAAGCCGGACGCGCTGCTCCGGCAGCTTGTGGGTGGAACGGTGCGTCGTGAGAAACGGATCCCTCGGATCAATCGGGTCCTCATTGAGCGAAATCGATATCGGTTCGGTGGAGCGGACTTCGGGCTCGATAAACCGATGAAACACGAGCGCGAGATGCTCGCGGACGCGTGTCATTCCTTCTCTCAGACCGGCTTCAATTGAGCCGTCCTCAAGGCCGATGCGGTCAAGATCAGTCCACAGAACCAGAGTGCCGTGTTCGTAACCTCGAAGCTCGGGGACGAGAACGAGACGGTCAATTTCGTCTGGCTCGAGCTCCAAGAGGGTCCACTTCTGGGTCTTGGCGATAACATCCAGTGACCACGTCGCTCCCGTTAGCCTGCCTTTTTGTAAACTGACTACCGTAAGGGTCCGGCACTGCGACAAGGATGCGGTCTTCAGGCCCAGACCAAAACGCCCAAGGTCGTCCGGGGCCCTGGTTTCGCTTGGATTGCGACTGCCATGTCGCATAGCAGCGATCAACCCTGATTCCGACATGCCCGTGCCGTTATCGAGGATTGCGACGTAAGGTGTGTCGAACGGCTGATACCGAACTCGGATCTCCGACGCAGTAGCGGAGATGCTGTTGTCGATCAAATCAGCAATCGCAGATTGCAAGCTGTAGCCAACCGCTCTCATCGATTCGATGAGGGCCGGCGCGTGCGGAGCGTGCTCTCGCTCTCGGGCCAAAGTCGGTCTCCAAATCACCCCCATAGAGAGGAGCTCGTCCGCCTAGCGCACGCTACTAGTACCGGACGGCTGCCAATGAGGTGGTGGCAGATTGTACTGTGGACATGGGTCCGGCAGTTTTGAACGCATCGCGTGCAGGCCGGCATCGAGCCCGGATGGGACCTCCCGGCTGAGGGAGTTGCGGGGGCGAGTCGTCGTCGTTATCGGCGTCCACGCGCCACCTGCCTAGGGCAGATTGCTGGGAACGGGCCACCAACTTGAGCGAGGGTTGAGGTCGATCCTACTCAGAACGACCTGACCGATCAAGGTTCCACGAGCCACCATCTCTACGGCGTCAGAGGTCCGCATGGACTTTGCGCGAGCGCGACAGTCGGCAGGCCCGCTTCAGCCAAGTGTGTGCGTGCCTGCTCGGCATTACCACCCCCATGCCCGCCGGAGCCGACGCACGGTCGGGCGGGGCACGTCAGCCGAGGATCTTCAAGTCAACGTTCAGAGTCGAAACGAACTGCTTGCGGCGACGAGGACCTCCCTCGCAACAAACTGGATCAGTTCGATGTCCAGGTAGAGAAGGTCGGCTTCTTTCGAATAGGGCAAAAGCAACTCGACATCACCGTCGCGGCCGCCGGACTTCGTGTGCACGATTTTGCACCGGATATCGTAAATTCTATCGGCCACCTCATTGCGGAGGTCCGCATCCTCCCTACGAATCGATATCTTCTGTTCCGTCAACCCTTCGGTCTTCGAGGAGAAGAATGAGGACCGTTCAGGCGTGGCCGTAAGGAATTCTCGTAGTCCATTTGGTTCAAGACACTCGTTCAAGGTGGCTTTGAGCTGCGCCCGCTCGTCACCATAACCCTGTCCAGTTGCCCGCGTGGCAGAGAGGATCTTCGCAAGATCGGCATCGCGGTCTGGCCTAAACGCAGGATTTTTCAAGACATTCCTGACCTTGCGCCTTGCTTCCGCCTGAGAATATGTGGGGAAATAGAACTCAATGGTCTGGTAGAACGCGAGGTACTGAAGCAGAGGCATACCAGTTGCATTACGCGCATACCAATACAGTGAGATCGGGTCCTTGTCGTACTCCGTACGAGGGAACTCCAGTTCCACCGCCGCCGACCTGCCGGAGGGACGAAGCGGTTGTCGAAGTGGCCGCCTCCGTCGCGATAAAGTGATCACCACTTCCGCAGTGAGGTCAATCTGAAAAAACACCGAATTGGCAACGCGTTCCAGAAGGTCCAGCGCTTGGTCGTGCGTCGAAATCTGGACTGCTTCGATCCGCAATGACAACCTTTTACGACTGCCCTGCACCAGACCGCCCAAGCAGTCGAGTGCCTCTGTGCACGCACCAAGGACAATTCGGCCCTCAACGCCTCCGTCCAATACCAATGGTTCCGGTTCAACGGTCAAGTCCAACCGCCGGCGCCTAACGCGCTGCATGACAAGCGCCGCATTCTGGATAGTCCGTGTCGCGGCCGCGGCCTCGATCGTACCATCCGCGTACGAGCAGATCGCTAGGTAGTCCCCGAGGAATGTGAATCTTTCAAACGGCAAGGAGAGGAATTGCCTAATGCTGGAGGAGTCCTGAAGGACGACTGTGCGGGTAGTTCGGCCTGACGGGAAGTGAACGCGGTCCGACGATCCCCATTCTGGATCGTCTGTCTCTTCGTGCGTCAGGCCAGCAACCTGACAGCGCTTGTGCAGCTCCTGCCTCAGAGCTGCTAGCTCGACCGGATTGTCTGGCGTCTCAAGGTCGACTGGATCAAAACCAGGTTCATCAGCCATACATCTCTCCGGCAAAGAATTCAAACCAAACATGGGCTTGAAGGAGCCCTTGAATTCTATTGTGGAATCCAGAACCCAGGCAGGTCGCGCAAACCCAAAGGCAGAGTGCATCTGCTACTTGCCCTTCACCACCGCCAGCCTGTGCCCCTTGCGATGCGGTCTCCGTGTATGAGTCCACGGTATTGTCCGCCGCCACACTACGGCTCTTGGCGATGTAGCAACCGTGCACGGGCGTCAGGATCTCGTACGCGCTGGTGGCTGAATCGACGAGTGCGTCACCGGATGTGGTGCGGATGAGCAATTCAGTACCGATGGTGCCAGACGCCCCACACGAATCTTGTTACGCCGCGAATCGCTTCCCCTACATCTCATGCAGTCCGGGCGAAGATGGCGCTGGGGCGATGCGGTTCCAGGCTTTGGCGATCCCTCCAGAACGCGGATCCCATTGCGTCAACGAGCGCCTACCGAGTGAAGCCAAAACCCATTCCAAAACTAAGCCAAAACTTGTTTTCGTATGGATAGGTTGGATCGCCGATGTGATCGACGCCAACTACTCCGCCAATCTGAAAACCCTTGCCAACATCGATGACGATTCCGCCAGCGCCGGTAAGGCCCGCCTTTGTCACCACTGTCCCAGCGTTAATGTCCTGAATCGGAATCGTTGAGAGTCCAGCCGACGCAAGCAACGTCGTCCGTCGGATTTTCCACCCGGCATAGCCGCCCACGGTCGCACCGGCCGAAACGGCGCCGTCGTCTAGTTGCAATTTAAAGGGAACGGTTAGTATCCCGTACGCAAAGCCAGCTAGGAACTGGTAGTTGTAGTCCGGCAGCAATCCCTTTTCGATCGTGTAGTTCCTGCCGGTCGCTACGGGCTGAGGTGCGGCGACTTGAACAGTCTTGGTATAAGCCGGTAGAAACGCACTGCGTAAGTCCTTAACCTTGGTGAACCTAACAATGACGTTTGTACCGTCATCGTTGACAATCGTGAAGTCCGATCCTCTAGGTCCAACGCACACCACATTATTCGCATCGTGGAAGTAAGGCACGTCGACTAGAAGCCGATGCTGGCTGGCCTGTGCAGGCACGGGAAGAAGTAAAAACGCCGCAACTAGTGCCGCCTTGACTATGGATTTCACCATGCTCCCCCTAAGCCTTCCTTGTTAAGACTCCGTAACGGTTACTGCGCCACATGATTCGGCCCATCAAGTGCCTCTTGCGCGTCCGGACACCAAGGCAATCCCCCCAGTCAAGGAGCCCAATCCGTCAGCACACCTCGCTGGGGTGGCAAAGCATTATGTTGAGCCGGTGACGCTGTCAATCAGAATCGTCTCAAGGTTGCAGACCACCGTGAGCCTTGCGCTCGTGGAGACCACACACCCGTACCAGTACGGAGAGCTGAACGGCTCTGCCGGTCAAGATTAGCGCCGGAACGAATCACCTGACTCCGACTCCGCCGACATCCCCGCTTTGAGCGGCGATCCTGACGTGCCCCCAGTTTTGAGTAGCGTTTCGGTTTAGAGTCCGGCCTAGCGAAAGGGTCGGACGATGAAGAAGCGATTTACCGAAGCGCAGATTGTGGGATTTCTCCGAGAAGCGGATACGGGCGTGCCGATCAAAGACCTGTGCCGGCGGCACGGGTTCTCCCAAGGCAGCTACTACCTCTGGCGCAGCAAGTTCGGCGGCATGAGCGTGTCGGACGCCAAGCCGCTGAAGGAGCTCGAGACGGAGAATGGCCGGCTGAAGAAGCTGCTGGCCGATGCGCTCTTGGAAAACGAGGGCACGCGGGAGGTCCTGCGAAAAAAATGGTGACCGCACCAGTCCGGCGCGAGGCGGTGCGGGCGATGGTCACGCGCGGGGTGAGTGAGCGCCAGGCGTTGGCGGTCGTGCGCATGAGCGCGTCCTCGCTGCGGTACCGCCCCGCACCGGATCAGAATGCCGCGCTTCGGGCTCGTATCGTCGCGCTGGCGCACCGCCACCGTCGGTATGGGGCCGGGATGATCTATCTGAAATTGCGCCAAGCGGGCGTGGTCGTCAACCACAAGCGCGTCGACCGGCTGTACGCGGAGGCCCGGCTCCAAGTGAAACGCCGACGCCGGAAGAAGGTGCCGCACGCCGATCGCCAGCCCTTCGTCCGACCGCAGCAGCCCAACCAGGTGTGGTCGGCAGACTTCGTCTTCGACCGCACGGCCGAGGGTCGCGTACTGAAGTGCCTGACGATCGTCGACGACGGCACCACGGAGGCTGTCGCCGCGTTGTCGGCGCGGGCGCTCGGCGGCCTGGCCGTGACGCGCATCCTCGATCGGCTGGCGATCGAGCGCGGCCTGCCCACGATCTTGCGGACCGACAACGGGCCCGAGTTCTGCAGCCTCGCCATGCTGACGTGGGCGTACGATCGCGGCGTCACCCTGGCCTGATCAAACCGGGCAAGCCGACGCAGAATGCGCATATCGAATCGTTCAACGGACGGTTTCGTGACGAGTGCCTCAACGAGCACTGGTTCACGAGCGTGCCGCACGCGCAGACCATCATCGAGACATGTCGACGGGAGTACGACACCTCGCTCACCGGTGTGCCGTGAAGAGAGGCGGCACTAATTTCAACGACGTCGCTATCGCTGCGTACGTCGCCATCCCGTTCGCGAGCGCCATCTGCCTCGGCGTCTGGCACTCGGGCTCGAACAGCGCCGGACTCGCCACGACAACGACGACACATTGGGCGCGCGAGGTGGCGACGTTCAGTCGGTTCAGCGAATACAGAAACTCCATCCCGCGAGGGGCGTCGGCGGCCGTGGACGACGCCATCGAGTAGATCACGACGGGCGCTTCCTGGCCCTGGAATTTGTCTACGGTGCCGACATGGAGGTTTGGCAACCGTGCGGATAATCGAGACACCTGCGCGTTGTAGGGCGATACAACCGCGATGTGCTTCGCCTCGATGCGCTGCTCCTTACCCTCGCGATCGACCCAACTAGACGGCGCGGCGAGCAAGCGCTCGACGAGCGTGGCGACGGCATCAACCTCCTGCGTCGAATAACTCTGGTTGCGCGCGTGCGATACCGGCAAGACCCAGAGCGCGCCGGTGTCGAGCGGCGGGATGTGCGCGAGGCGCTGGTTCGCGAGCTCGGGCAGCGTATCCAGACGCCCTTCGTAAAACGCCTCGGACGTGAACTTCGCAATCGCCGGCGCGAGACGGCGCGTGCGCGGCAGGAAAATGCCCCGCCCTTCGGGCAACGTTCGCCCGCCCGCCAGCATGTGCTCGAGCGCGGACACGCCGATGCCATCCGGATGCGCGGCCTTGCTGGGCTGGCTCAGCTGCTGCTGGTCGCCAAGCAGGACAAGGCTCTGCGCGGCGCTGGCGGATCCGAGGACGTTGGCCAGCGACATCTGTCCGGCTTCATCCACAAACAGCACATCAACCGCGTCCTTGGCCTTGTCGCTCGCCCACGTCCAGGCAACGCCGCCGAGCACGTCGAGGCTATTGACCTTCAATAGCGCCACGGCTTTTTCGGTCGAGCCTTCGATCTCTTGGATGCCAGCATCCTCGGGCTCGTCACCACCGCGATGCCCGATACGAACGACCTGCCCCGTCTTTGCGGCTTCGTTCCTGACACCCTTGAGCAAGTTGCGGATCACCTTGTGACTATTTGCCGTGACGCCTACCTTCTTACCCGCGGCGACGAGAGCACAAATCATCCGCGCGCCGGTGTAGCTCTTGCCCGTGCCCGGCGGTCCCTGGATAGCGAGCACCGTGTGATCGAGCTGGGTGGCGATGCGGACGGCGAAATCACTGGCCTCTTCGGGAGGACCGGCGGGCTGACCGGCGGCCTGAAGGCCGCCGGCTACGTACCGCGGCGGGCGCCGCAGCAACAACTCGCGCCGGCAATCGCGAGGGGCTGATTCCGACGCCAGGCCATTCGCGAGCACGTCGTCTGCGAAATCGAGGACCGACTCCTGAATGATGTCCGTCGAAACGCTGAAGAACGAAAACGCTGAGGTGGCGTGGAGCTCGGCGAACTTCGGTCCTTTGCTCACGTCGATCGCCTTCGCGATCCGATCGACGGCGATGACCTTGCCCCAATCGCTCTCGTCGGCCAGCGTGAGGCCGTCCCCTTCGTCGATCTCCATCTCCTGATCGGGCGCATACCGATACCGGTCTGTGACAGTACCGGTCGGCTTTCCCTTCTTGCTCAATTTCACGACCACGCGGTCGACGAACTCGAGTCCGACGATGGCCATGGGCTCGTCGGCTTGGTCTTCGGGTGGCAGATCGCGCAGGCGGTAGTACTCCCACCAGCTCGCCTTCATCTCGCGCGTGTGCCAATCGAGGGTGTAGGCGAGAAGAACACGGGCAAAGTAGTCCCGGGTCCCGGGTCCAGCGTCCAGAGTTCCGGGTTCGATGTCTAACAGCTTCGCTCGCAGTTCGCGCGCACGTGCTTCGAGCTTGCCGGGCTCGCTCACCTTGATTTCCTTGACCACGCGCGGCACGCTCTCCCCGCGCGCGATCGCCTGCTCCCGCAACGCTTCCAGCCAATCGCGCAGATGACGCGTGGAGACGCAGTCGTCCTTGTTGTATTCGCGGACGACGCCGAACTCGGCGTCCTTGATGAGATGCGGCGCCCGGCGGTCCAGCGCGCCTTCGACGAGCCCGCGACAGCGCCCGGCTTCCTTCAGCGTCACGGTCCGAGTGAATCCGTAGAACCGTTCCAGCTCCTTGATCGAATAGCTCTCGATGCCCGCCCGGATGGCGTGGCGAATGATCCCGTAGAGATCAACGAAGCGCTCGGCGCGCAACAGGCGGTCGAGCTCCGGCCCGCGCGTCGCATGGCGACCCATCAGCTTTTTGAGGTTGGTCTGTTCGTAGGCGCCGAAATGATAGACGTGCATGTCCGGGTGCGCGTCGAAAGCTGCGATCAGGTGATCGATCACCGCTTCAAACGCCGCCTTCTCCTGGGCGTCGTCGAATGCCTTGAATTCAGCGTAAATGGATTGGCCGGCGCCGTCGATCGACACGACGCCGAAGAGATACTCGCGACCGCCCTCACACGCCCACGTCGCGCCCTCGAGATCCAGAAAGATGTCCCCGGCCGACGGCTCCGGAAGCAGGCAGAGCCCGAGCTTCGGTTCTATCGGCAGCGCCTCGAACTTGGGCGCTTTAGTGATGCGCGCCTCGAGCTGAAGGCGCGCCTGATCCTGAAGCCGGATGTACGTCGCTGGCGTGCCGCGTGACGGCTTGAAGTCCGCAGGCAGCTTCTGGCGGCCAAGCGACTCGAGCGTCGTAATGCCACGCGCCGCCAGCTCATCGCGCTGCAGCCGGGAACAATTGGCGACGAAGGACAGATGGTCGTCGGCGCGAAGCTTCTTCTCACAGGCCGGCTGCCAATCGCAGATGGCACAGTGTGCAACAGGCTCGGGGTATGGCTCGGCGACGCCTGCGCCGAGCGTGGCCGCGTTCTCCAGCAGGCCCTTCCGCATCAAACGGAAATACGCGGCGTAGTCGCTGACGCGGTACTGTTCTTCTGCGGCGGGCGTGACGACGTAGAAGTGCTCGGGGGCGCAGCCCTGAATCTCGCTGATGGCGTCGGAGTAAACCGAGAGCTGGAGGATGGTTGCACCCTTGGTTTCCTCAGCGAGCTTGGTGTCGATGGCCTCGTAGCTCCAGGCGCCGAGATTCGGACTTGGCGTGTCGATGCGCCGCAAGACGTCGGCGTAGCCGAACCATCTTCGGTCGTTCGACGCGAGCGCGGCTTGAACGATGCGCGCGGCGCCACGGCGCATGGCCGCAACCGTTTCCGCGATCGCGCGGGGGCGCTCGCTCCGCGGAATGTCGGACAGATCGGCAATCTCGTGCCCGGCCGCGCGTTCGGCTTCGACGAACTGCTTCTCGTGCTCGGCGCCGCGTTCGCGCAGAATTTCAAGGAACCCGTCGTCTTGCGGCGCCGGCTTCGGGATTTCGCCGCGCATCACGGCATGGTCGAGCGCGGTTTTGCGGCGGCAGGCGAGAAAGTTCGAAAGATCCGTCGCCGAAAAGACGACACCGGCGTCGGTGTTCTTCATGCGGGCGATGCTATCTCAAGGGGTGTGACAGGCTAGTTCCTACGTACTCTCTTCGCCTTCGCAGTATTTGCAACCCTCGCGCCGGCGAGTACGCAGTTCTTGCAACAGCACCTCGAAAACCCCAACGTTGTTACGTCGGATCGGGCACGACCTTTGCGATTCACTTCCCCACCGGGACGATGTATCGTCGTCGTCCCTTCGCGGATTGAGGGGATAGTGAAGTGGCGACAATTGAAGAGCGCGTCAAGGGACTCGAGCAGCGCGTTGGGAAAATGGACATGGAGTTGAAAGAACATTTCGACGATCAACAGCGCTTCATCAGCGGCGCGCTGGCCGGCCTCGAGAAACGCCTCGTCGAAAAGCTCGGGGAACAGATCACTGGCGTCGAGGAACGGCTCGGGGCACGCGTCGACAAAATGGACCGCGACATGCACGCGGCCTTTGCCGGCATGGACTCAAAGCTGAGTGTCCTGATTGAACTGGCCCGCGACACCAGGACACAGCGGTCTCGGCGGAGATAGCAGCTCTTGCGGCAGGCCCCTACCGGCAGCAGGGCCGAGCGGAGCGAAGGCCCCACACGAACGTAGTCAAACGTGTCGCATCGTTAGTGAGCGACGCGTTTGACGAGTGAGTGTGTACGGGGTCCCACCTTCGCTGCGAAGTCCAATTGCGCAGCTTCGGCGGGCAGGCTTGGGGGCGAAGCCCCCGCCTGCAGCAGCGCACGAGCGAAGCGAAGTGCGCCACACGAACGAGCCGAGACGTGTCGGTCTCGATCCAGCCGACGCGTCGAGCGAGAGAGTGTGTAGGGGGTCCCACCTCCGCTGCGAAGCCACGCTCGCAGCTTCGGCGGGCAAGCCTGGGGGCGAAGCCCCCGCCTGCAGCAGCGCACGAGCGAAGCGAAGTGCGCCACACGAACGAGCTGAGACGTGTCGGTCTCGATCCAGCGGACGCGTCGAGCGAGTGAGTGTCTAGGGGGTCCCACCTTCGCTGCGAAGTCCAATTGCGCAGCTTCGGCGGGCAGGCTTGAGGCGAAGCCCCTGCCTGCAGCAGGGCCGAGCGAAGCGAAGGCCCCACACGAACGCAGCTCGACTTGTCCGTGTCAAACCAGCGGACGCGTCGAGCGAGTGAGTGTGTAAGGGGTCCGGGGACAAAGTCCCCAGCGTAATGAGCGAACGAGCGATAGCGAGTGAGCCTCGCGAACGTAACGCGATTTGCCTAAGTGCTTGTCAGAGGAGGTGAATCGCGTGAGTGAGCGAGTAGGGGGTCTGGGGGCAAAGCCCCCAGACTAATGTTGGTTGCGGGGGCCTGCAACCGCCGTGACTTGGCGACCCGGTGGACGGTCGCCTAAGCACTGGTCTGTCCTTCCCCGCCTCTGAGACCGGCCGAGAGCCCGGGGCGAAAAAGATTTCTGATGTCTTCTCACAATTTGACGCGAAAACACGACGCGCAAGGCTTCCGCTCACGGCGCCGCCGACGCCAATGAGGCACCGGTGCCTGGTCGTTGCGTGATTCAGAAAATCGCTCCGTGTTTTGCGCTGACGTTTCAACCGAGACGACGAATCTTGTACGCGCGCCGGCACCGGCATTGCCGGGACACGCGTCCGACCCTCTCGCCGCGCGGGAGATACGTCCCACGGCTTTTTATCTGCTAGCTGGCTACCACCTCTTCCGCAGGGAGTTTGGCTTCGCTTGAGACCCGCTTGAGATTGCGAATCCGCTCTGAAATCGCCGCCAACTCCTGGCGCCGCTGCTCGAGTTCGCCTTGCCAGTGTTCACGATCCCGTTGGGCGCGCTTCAGCCGGCTTTCTTCCGCCGGCTTGTTCTCGCGGAGCCGATCCAGAGTTTCGCAGGCTTTGCCGAGCCTCGTTCTGAGGTTTCGGCTCGCGACCACCTGTTCGAAAACGCTATCGACATCGCTCGCCTCAAGGTCGGCTCGGCCCCACCGCTTCAGCTGCTGCTCGCACTCCCGAATTGAAACCTTGACGATATGGACCGCCGAGTTCAACTCGACGAGACTCTGACTCGCGTCCTCGGCGGACGAACACGCAGTCGCACAGGCTTCTTCGGCCACCCGAACATCGCTGACCAGTTGCGCGCCCGCAGGCCCTCGAACTCGTTGACGCCGCGAGCGATGGCGCGAATACGGGCAGCGCCGCGGTCGGTGTTCGCCACGGCGACGTCCCCCCGCTTTGAGTAGCGGATCTGATTAGAATCCAGCGGTTACTTTCGCCACCTTCGATCCTGTCAACTGTCGAGCATACGCGGCGGGCGTCAGCCAGCCCAGCGCCTTTTTCGGTCGTTCGTCGTTGTACTCCCGTCGCCACGCCTCGATGATGGTCTGCGCATGCGGCACGCTCGTGAACCAGGGCTCGTTCAAGCACTCGTCGCGAAAGCGTCCGTTGAACGATTCGACATACGCATTCTGATTCGGTTTGCCTGGTTCGATCAGCCGCAGCGTCACGCCGCGGCCGTACGCCCACGTCAGCATCGCGCGGCTGCAGAACTCGGGTCCGTTATCCGGCCGCAAGATCGTCGGCAGGCCGCGCTCGATCGCCAGTCGATCGAGGATGACGTCTCGCGACACGGCGGTGAGTGGATGCAGTGCAGATGCGGCAATTGCTTAATTATGGTCTGCGGTACGTATTGACGTTCGCCTTCGCTGGGAATTCCTTGTTCGAATCGAGTGCAGGAGCGCGAGGCCGTTGTCGACGGGCCTTAAGACACTCCCAGACGCCGCTTCACTTCGTCCTGACGCGACCGGTCGAGTTCACCGGTCCAGGCGCCGACCACGGTACCGTCGGATTCGACCACCACCAGCGTCGGCGTAGCCCTAAACTTGGTCGCACTCATCTGAATGCTGGCGATCGCAGCCGGGCTAAGGTCGTAGGAAGCGCAGTATGTGGCCAAGGTTTCTTTCGACTCGGTGCCGAGGACAATTAGTCGCGCTCGCTTTTGCTCACCCATCAATTCACGGTAGAACGGCATGCTCTGTTTGCAATAGATGCAGCCGCTTCTGACAAATAGGAGGATCGAGCGCTGGCCCGGCTCCAATGAGACCCCGGCGGGTACCACGAACTTCTCGCCTCGAGCGTACGGGGCCTTCGAGGGGACGGCGGTGCGGCGGGCTCCGCCGGTCCAGACTGTCCAGCCAACGCCCACGGCCGCCAGCAATACCGCAAGGGTGGTGACCCATTCGAGCAAGATCTTGAACCGTGTCCACTGCATCATCAAGCGACTCCTGAAAACCGTGTTACGCGGCGCCTGCCTATCGCAGGGCGCTACCGAGAACCACGAATCGCGACGACGAGATTCTGGGCCAGGCTCTGACTTTCAGTGACCGAGACTCGTGTACCGACACTGGCCAACCAGTCGTAGAAACCAGGTTCGCCGGGCGAAGTACCGCGGACCGCGGCTACGAAATACGTGCCGGGCACCAACGGCAGTCGGTACGTGCCGGCCCGTCCTGGCGCAATCCGCCGGAACGAACTCAGATCGGGCCACAGCGACCGATCGGTGGGAATAGCGTAGACCACCGCATCAGACGTCGGCGCCTGTCCGTCGCGAATCTCCCCGACCACCTCGGCGGGCTTGTAGCGGTAGCCGAACCGAACGACGCACTTCGGCGCACTAGCGGCGGTGACGGCGATCGCTCGCGCGTACACGTTCACGCCGTCGCATTTCATCGACGCGACTGACCAATCCTGAAAGGCGTCCACGTGATTTGCCAAGGGTATGAAATTCAGCACATAACGACCAGGAATCAGCTCGGCCGTGGCAAACGTGGCATCGGCTTCGATCCGCGAGGCACGAATGGCGCTGCCGTCGAGAGAGGCTGCCGGAAGAATCAAGATCGGCGTAGCCACGAAGTCATTCGCAGATGGCGCTTGTCCCGCGCCCTCGAAGATCACGCGGCCAGAAATTCGCACACCGGGACGCATCTGCAACTGCACGTCGGGTATCGCCCCCGGTCGGTCAGACACCTCAATCGTCGTCTCTCCCCAGAGAAGCGTGGCCGACGATGCGTCTGGCAACGGCCCCCTGTTGAACACTGTTAAACCGCCGATTGTGCCCTGCCCTCCACGGGGAAGCGCTCCTTTGACCGCACGGACAACGTACCGCCCAAGAGGAATGCCGTCGATGGCGAATCGACCGTCATCCCCCGAAAGCAGGTCGGCCGTCTCCAGCCCATAGGGCATGTCGGCCGATTCGGCAGGCGTGACGCGCACTTCTGCGCTCACGGGGTTGCCGTCGGGTCCGACAACAATGCCAGCCACACTACCTGACGGACGCACCGTGAGCCGAAAGTTCACGCCGACCGCAACCGCGCCTGACCGGACAGTGACCGGCAAAGCGTCCGCGAGCGTCACGGTGTCGGGAAAGAACGTCGTTGGATAGCCACTCGAGCTCTTGTGAGCGGTGTCAGTACCCGACACGACCGCCACGACGTAGGAATCGGGCGTCAGCCCCGCCAGGCGATAGTTCCCCTGATCATCGGTTGTTGTAGTTTTGGCGATAGAAAATGCGCCGGTCGCCACGCCGCCCTCGCGTTGTAGCGCCACGACCTGCACGCGTACCAGCGCGTCGCCCGCTTCAGCCACCACGTTCCCCGCAATGGCCGCGCTTGTCCATAGCCGGAGCGTGACGGTCTGCTGGCTCACACCCGGATCGAACTCAAATGGCGCGAACGGCCCATCCGGATTCTGTTGATGGTAGCGGCCACCAATATAGCCGGGCTTTGCCGCCCTCAGGGACAGGCTACCTTCCGTCGGCACGCCCGTCAGGGCAAACTGACCGCTGCGATCAGCCAGCACCGAACCTGTGGCGGCTCGCGTTCCTGAGCGCGACCAAGTCACTACCGCGCCCGCAATTCCGGCACTCGAGTAACCGTCGACCACGCGGCCGACGATCAGACCATCGTCGCGAGGGGAACTAGCAACGCCCTGCCAGACCAGCGCTGCACATGTGATGACGACGGCACGCACGAGCATACGAGCCTACTGACCGCCTTGCGTACATTCGCAGTATCCGAGGGAGTGGTAACTGGGGAAAAACTCTCCGCCATAGTTAGTCTCGTCTAGTGGACAGTCGTAGCCGACCCAGTCCATTCCGGTGCACGCGTTATCAGGCTGTTGGTCCGATTGACAGAAGTCTTCGCACCAATATTCAACGAACGTTTCGCAGTGGTATTGCGCGATTTCTGGGGATTGAGTACTGTAGCCGCCGATTGGTTCGTGACACATGGTATCTGCGCTAACTGCCCGCGAACTGCTGAACGTCCACACCAGACAGGTGGCGAGGAACAAAGCGTTACGAGTGAATCGGAGTTTCGTTCCAACCATTAGTGACCGAACCTTTCCCTGGGCATTAGGCCTCAGGATTTGACGCCAGCCAAACCACACTGACGACGGAAGCCCTCGCGAGCTCATGTCTTCTCTTCCTGTGTGTGGCGGCGAGTGTTTCACGGACCCTAGAGGGCGTCAATGCGTAGTGGTACGGGTTCTGACTTCGGATCGAGGTGAGTGGCAACACTCGTTGCCTTCCTAGTTCTCCACAGCCGCGATTTCACTTTGAAATCTCAATTCTTCGCTTCTCCGACCTCCCTCGGCTTTGTGTAGCGCTTAGTTTTAGAGTCCGGCCTAGCGAAAGGGTCGGACGATGAAGAAACGATTTACGGAAGTGCAGATTGTCGACGTGCTCCGCGAGGCCTGCGCGTTATGTTAATTACGCCGCTTGTGTCGATCGCTCGTACGCCGCCGGACTCATGCGACCGGCCGACGAATGTCGTCGTCGCTGGTTATAGAACACCTCCAGGTAATCAAACAACTCGGCCTTCGCATCGGCGTAGCTGGCGAAGCGTTATGGAGCGGCGAAAAGGACGCGAGGGCCGCAGCCGTTCGACAGGAATTGGCCACGCTCGAGCGCCGAAAGGGTGAGCTCGCGGCGACCATCGAAGCGACCCAGCGCGCGCAACGCGCCAGACCACTGCTCCACCCCGAAATAGCTCTACCGCGACTGGGTAATCGAAGCTCGAGACGGACTGAACGACGCCGACCGTCGCGCCGGTGCAACAACTGCGCTCCGGACGATGGTCGAAGAGATCGTGCTCACGCCCGAGGGCAAGACGCTTGGAATCGTGTTGAAGGGGGACCTAGCAGCGATGCTTGTTGCCGCAGGTCCGAAGTCAGACTCCGAGGGCCTGCGGCGCCAAGTTATGTTGGTTGCGGGGGCGGGATTTGAACCCGCGACCTTTGGGTTATGAGCCCAACGAGCTACCGGACTGCTCCACCCCGCGACAGGGAAACCTCATAGTAGCCCGCCCAGCCCGAACGGTCAATGCGGGAAGCACGCCCATCGACTATTTTGGCCCGATATTCCGGGCATCCTTGAGGCGTATAGTGTCAACGGTCCGATCGAAGGCCCCAGTGCAATTCGTTGCACTTCGATGATGACCAGGAGAGCAACCATGTCCCAGGGAAGCGACGTCAAGAACGACAAACACGATTTGCTCGATCCCTCAGCGGTATTGCCCGCGGAAATTCCAGCGGGCCTTGACCGCCGCAAATTCATCATTCGCAGCGCCGTCATCGGGGCTGCGGCCGTCATGACCGGCTGCGCGCGAGCGGAATCCGAGCAGAAAGGTCCGCCGGCCGCCGCCGCGGCCCCAGGAGCCGCCGCCTCAGCTCCCCCGCTCTCGGCCGACCTCGACGTCGTGAAGAAAGGCGCGGGACCGGTCATGACCACCGTGGACGAGTTTTATAAGGTGGGCCCCGGCCCGTCCAGCTCGCACACGATCGGTCCGATGCGCATCACCTACGACTTCTACCAGCAGGCCGTGAAATTGCCGGCTGACAAGCTCGCCAAGGCGACCAAACTTCAAGTCAACCTGTTCGGCAGCCTCAGCGCCACGGGCGAGGGACACGGCACACATCGCGCCGCGCTCGCCGGACTCGTGGGCAAGGAACCGGCGACGGTCGATCCGAAGTTCCTGGATGCCATGAAAGAGAATAAAGACCAGGTCTACCCGGTCAAGCTGGGCGACAAGTCAATTGATGTCAGCCTCAAGGACATCATCTACGACGCCACCAAGGGCGACTTCAAACATCCGAACACGATGACGGTGAAGCTCCTGGCCGGCAACGAGACGTTGCTCGAGCAGGAGTACTACTCCGTCGGTGGCGGGTTCATCGAGTGGAAGGGCTACACGCCGCCGAAGAAGAACGCGCCGAAGTATCCGTTCAGGACGATGAAGGAACTGCGGGCGCACGCCGACGGCAACAAGACGACGATCGCCAAGATCATGTTGGCCAATGAAACGTCGATCAGCGGCAAGTCGGAGGCGGAGGTCTATGCCTTCATCGACAAGATCATCAACGCGATGGTCGCGACGGTGAAGTCGGGCCTGTCGATGCCCGAAGACGATGTGTTGCCCGGTCCGATCAAGCTGCACAGCAAGGCCGCCAGCGTGTACAAGCGCGCCATGGACGACAAGTACGAAGCGGACCGCGGGATTGGCGCCTTGTCGGCGTTTGCGATCGCGGCGTCCGAAGAAAACGGGCGCGGTCATCTCGTCATCACGGCGCCGACGGGCGGCTCCGCCGGCGTGATGCCGTCACTGGTCTACGGACTCCTTGAGGTCCGGAAGGTCGATCGGCAGAAGATCCGTGACGGCATGCTCGCTGCGGCCGCAGTCGGCTATCTCTGCAAGCACCACGCGACGCTGTCGGCCGCTGAGGGCGGCTGCCAGGCCGAAATCGGCGTCGCGTCGTCGATGGCGGCGGCGCTGACCGCGACGGCGTACGGCGCCGAGTCGAAAGTCGTCGAGAACGCGGCCGAATCGGCGCTGGAGCATCACCTGGGCATGACCTGCGACCCGGTCGCCGGTTACGTGCAGGTGCCGTGCATCGAGCGCTGCGCGTTCGGCGCCGTCAAGGCGTGGACCGCGTATGCGATCGCGAGCAACGAGATCGCGTCGCGGCACCGCGTCGACTTCGACGCCACCGTGATGGCTCTCGCGCAGACGGCGAAGGACATGAACAGCAAGTACAAGGAAACCAGCGAGGCTGGTTTGGCACTGTCCGTAGTACTTTGTTAAGTCTGGGGGCTTTGCCCCCAGACCCCCTACTGGCTCTCTCGCGCGACTCGCCTCCAGTGAAAGGCACTTAGGCAAGTCTCGCTGCGTTCGCCAGGCTCACTCGCTATCGCTCGTTCGCTGCGACATGCCCCTCGAGTTCCGATACGATGGGGCATGCTTAATCAGCGCCCACTGTTGACGTGCTCGTTCGTGCTCGCCCTCTCACTCGCGCCGCTTGCCGTTGCGTTCGCGCAAGCGCCTCCCCCACCGCCGCCGCCCCGGCAGGAACTCACGGCCGGGCTCGCGTTTGTCGGAACAACCGGCAACACGAAGGATCGGACCCTGAGCGCCGACGCCGAACACATCTTCCGGCCGACCAACTGGCTCTTCAAGAACCGCTTCAATGTCGTTCGCGGAGACTCGGATGGCGTGCTGGACACCGAGACCTGGTTGTTTGGATCCCGCGTCGAACGCACGCTGAATGCGCGCGTTTCGGCCTTCGGGGAATACGCGTATTTCCGCGATCAGTTCGCCGGCATCGACAACCGCAACGGCGTGACGGGCGGCCTGATGTTCAAGATCATTACTTCGGATCGGCAGACGCTCAGCGCCGATGTCGGCCTGGGCTACCTCAATGAACAGCGGCTGGCGGGAGATGACATCTCGAGCGGCACCTATTCAGGTGGCGCGGCCTACAAGCTGAAACTCTCAGAGAACGCCGTGCTCACCGACGAACTGCGTCTGCTGGGCATCTTTGACAACTCATCCGATTGGCGCGTGTCCAACACGTTCGCCGTGACCGCCAAGCTCACCACGGTGTTCTCCCTGAAGTTTTCGAACACCGTCCGCCACTTGAACCTGCCGGTGCCGGGGTTTACCGGCACGGACACGACGACGGCAATTGCGTTTGTCGCGGCGTTTAAGTCCAAACAGTGACTCGGGAAAGTCAGAAGTCAGAAGTTAGAAGTCAGAAGTAACTTCGAAACTTACTTCTGACTTTTGACTTCTAACTTATTTCTTAGGGATGCAGGGCGCGTTAGGCTGCATGGCCATGAGTTCGTCCCTGGTAAAGAGACGTTCGTGCTCGGCCATGAGCGCCCTGGACTTGATCCGCGACTCTTCACCTTCCGGCCCGTCGACATAGGTCGAAGCGGTGATGGACTTGATTACGGCCTCGAGTGACGCTTTCTGTTTGTCGTCCAGCCGCGTGAGGTTCGCATCTCGCCAGCGCTCCAGCTGAGTCTTGACCAGCGTCCCGCGATTCTCGGCTGTCGTGGCGAAGAACGCGGCCCGCTTTGACTCCACGTCTGGTAGCTTGCAATACGTGTCGTAGTCGATAGGTTTTGCCGCCTGCCCCTGAGCCGTCAGAACCGATCCGGCTGACACCGCAAGCACGACAATCGCGATTAAGCGTCGCATACGTCCTCCAGTTAGGCTAGCTGCGTCGGGACCGAACTGTGCGCCGTGCGCGCACGAGGCCAACGATTAGCGGCGGCCCGAACATCAGCAACGGCATGATCAACGGACTGAGCGGCGCAATGGCTGGTGGGTGGCCGTTGGCGCTCCAGTAGTTGTCGGTGTAGTTATCTCGGGAAAACGCCACCGTCACCCACGCGGCGAAACCGATGAGGAACGCCACCGCAAGCAGGGCGGATTCGACCAGGGCACGACGCAGGACGCGCTTCATGATGGTTGTCCTCCGGCAAATTAGACACCCGGGGACCGACGATGGGCAAAGACAAAACAAGGTCAGAGGTGGTGGGTCAGTTTGGGATGGGACGGACGGATCGCAGCCGACATCGGAGTGACGCGACCGCGTTAGCTTGAAACCGCCGCGAAGGCAGTAATGGAATGGACTCCTCCTGGTTCTATCGCAGCATGATTGCTGTGTTGTGGGTCGCACCACAAAACCAAGAGGAGGTCCACTATGAATCCTACGAC
>Ga0315912_10000841_pt1 | contig 45097 bp, 35 predicted proteins | sample VfabasoilMG_FD_204469 | JGI IMG/M metagenome (GOLD analysis project Ga0315912, IMG submission 204469) | Garden soil microbial communities collected in Santa Monica, California, United States - V. faba soil | ecosystem: Environmental > Terrestrial > Soil > Garden | place: USA: California... | reverse complement strand
AACGCGTCCTGCTCCACGGTTGTTTCATCTTCGGAATCTGGAACTACTCCAGACCCGTTCTTTTATTCATGGCTCTCACCTACGTAGGCAGCGGCATCGTCGTCAGGATCGGCGGAATCATCAAACGTGCCATGCGCCCCTCTCCGGAGCCCGCCAATGGCTAATCAAATCGCATTAGTAGGCGGAGAATCCCTTCTGGGCAGTGAACTCCGCACAGCCCTCGGCCGCGACGTTCCCGGAGCCAAAGTAAAACTTGTAGGCAGCGACACCGGCGGCGCGCTTATTACCGAAGTAGACGGCGAAGCCGTTGTCATGACCAGTCTCGACGAATCCACAATCGCCGATTCCCAGGTCGTAGTCCTCGCCGGATCTTCTGAGGCGTCCTTCAAAGCACTTGAGCTCGTCAAAAAAGCCAAGCAGATCCCAGTCCTGATCGATCTCAGCTACGCCCTCGAAACCCAACCAGGCATGCGCCTCCGCGCACCTATGGCGGAGCTAACCGTTGCCCCAGCGCAAAAAATGATGAGCGTCGCAAACCCGGCCTCCATCGTCCTGGCCACCTTCTTGCGTGCCCTCCACGCTGCCGCGCCAGTCAAGCAGGTGGTTGCACAAGTCTTCCAGCCCGTCAGCGAACTAGGCCGAGCCGGTGTGGATGAGCTCCATCAACAAACCATTCAGCTGCTGCAATTCAAGAAGCTCCCGCAGAAAGTTTTCGACGCCCAGATTACGTTTAACATCCTGGCAAAATACGGTCTGGAAGCCCCCGTCAAACTGCAAACCGAAGAAGTCCGTATCGAAAAACACCTCGCCTCACTGCTGGCCGGGGAGATCCCCATGCCGTCCCTGCGCGTCCTGCAAGCCCCCGTCATGCACGGCCATAGCTTCTCTCTCTGGGTCGAATTGGACGAGGCCTCCACCTTACCCAAGCTCAAAAAAGCACTCTCCAAAGATCCGTTCGATTGGTGGGGAGAAGATCTCGATGGACCCAGCGTCGTCAACGTAGCCGGACAAAACGGAATCACCATCGGAGCCGTCGAAAAAGACCGCAACAATCCCAACGCCTATTGGTTCTGGATCGTCACCGACAATTTCATCATCAGCTCTTCCAACACCGTCGCGCTGGCCAACAGCATCTTCCAGAAAGGCAAACGGTGAGGCTCGCCGCGACGCTGGTCCTTCTCTCCGTAGCGCTGTCTTCCTGCGGATATCATGTAGCTGGCAAAGGCTCTCTGCTGCCGCAGAACATCCGCACCATTTCCATCTCGGCCTGGGGTAACGCCACACCCCGCTTCCCACTCAGCGCGAAACTCCCCGCAGCAGTCACGCGCGAATTCCTCCGCCGCACCAAGTATCGTGTCGTGGCCGATCCAAACGAGGCCGATGCCGTGCTCACGGGTTCAGTCCTGGGCTACAATTCTTATCCCATCACCAATGATCCAACCTCGGGCAGAGCATCTGGAATTCAAATGATCGTCCAGCTTCAGGCTAAACTCACCGAACGCGGAACTAACAAAGTCTTGTTCGAACGCACTGGTTACGAAGTCCGCGCCAACTACGAAGTGAGTATCGATCAAGCGGCCTTCTTCGACGAAAGCGGAGCCGCGATCGAACGCCTATCCCAGGAAGTTGCCCGCTCTCTGGTGAGCGGCATTCTGGAGAATTTCTGAACCCATGACCGCTGACCAATTCCTCTCGCAGTTAAACCGATCGGTACCTGCTGCGGCCTACCTGTTCATCGGTCCGGAATCCTATCGCCGCGATGAATGCCGCCGACTGCTGCTCGACAAAGTCCTAGGCACCGCGGACCGCGAAGAAGGCTTCCAGCGTCTGGACCTTGATGAAACCCCACTTGCCGCAGTCATTGACGACGCTTGCTCACTTTCGCTTTTCGCCCCGCAGCGCGTCATCTGGGCCGGACGCGCCGAAGCTGCCCTCCCCCGTGGACGCGCAGCGGCAGCCTCGGAAGACGACGACACCAAGCCCGCCGCAGGAGACGCCGCCGCCATCGAAGGCTATCTAAGAAACCCGGTCCCCGGTGTGGTTATCGTCTTCGATAGCGCCCGCTTTGAATTCGACGGCGAAGACAAAACCAAAGTCGAGCGCGTACGAAAGTTCTACTCCGCTATCCGAGAAGTAGTCGAATTCCCCAGATACTCGCCCGTCGAGGCCCGTCGTCTTGCACAAGACCTGGCCAAAACACGCGGACTCCAAATCGGTTCCAAAGAACTGCAACTCCTCTGCGAGGCCACTGGCAACTCGGCCACAACCATCGCCACTGAGATCGAAAAGCTGGCACTCTACGCGGTCGGCGGCAAAAAGGTCACCGAAGAAGTCATCGCACAACTGGTACCGCAAGCCGGGTCCACCACCATCTTCGCCCTGGTAGCCGCGCTAGGCCGAAAGGACCGCAAGGCTGCATTGGATTCGCTCGACACCCTGGTAAGAAGCGGCGAATACCTACCGCTAGCGCTCTCGTTCCTGGCAACCCAGTTCCGCCATGCGCTGGTAGCGGCAGAAGCAGGGCTCCGCAGCGCAGGACAGGTTCAAAGTCACTTCTCGCGAATGGGAGTACCCATGTGGGGCTCCCGCGCCGAGCAGATCGCCCAGACAGCTGGCGCTTTCCGCCCAGCCGAAATGAAAGAAGCACTGCGGAAGATCGCCAAAGCAGATATCGGTCTGAAAGACATCCGCCCGGATGATCGTATTGTAATGGAAGAATTTGTGCTGACTCTAACAGCGCGAATCGCTTAGTTATTTCCGCGCAGCAGGCGGAGCCGCTGGCCCGGTGGCCAACATCGATTCAATCTGCTGTCTGACGTAAACTTCTTCCATCTCGCCCATATGCTCCATCCTCACGACACCCTGCCGGTCAATAAAAACAATTTGGGGAACCTGTGGAAGCTGCGTGGTCGGAATCTGCAGGAATGCGTAGTAGGGCTGTAGGTCGGATGCAGCCACTGGGAACGTGATGCCGAAGGTCTTGAGAAATCCAGGCACCAGTTGTGCTGACTTTTCGTTGATCGCGACAGCCAACGGCTGGAATCCCCGGGGCCCATATTCCTTCATCAGCTTCTGAAACATCACCGAGGATCGCTGACAATGTTCACAGCCGGTCGAAATGAATTCCAACGCGACAGCCTTGCCGCGATATTTAGAAAGGTCAAGAACCGTCCCGCCAGGAATCGGCACAACTAGCGGAGAAGCGGGCCGGGGAACGCTCCCTGCCTGCAACAGAACGCATGCAAGCAAGATCGCTGCGAGCTTCACTACGCGCATGATACTAGGAAGCACCCTTCTTAGCAGGTGCCTTCTTCGGCGCTGCGCCGCTCTTGGAAGCCCCATCCGGCTTAGACGCGCCACCGAGCGGCCGAGTAATCGGCAGGCCGAGCATCTTTTCCACTTCTCGAATCACGTTGTTCTCTTCGTCATCGTAGAACTTGTCGCCAGCCGGATAATACGATTGAATCATCCCTGCCTTGTCCACAAAGAGCAAGTTCGGCACATACATCAACTCGGTGAAGCTCTTTTGCAAAAGGTTATGTGCGGTTTCCAGCGTAGTAAAAGCAACCGGATAAGTCAGGCCATATTGCTTGATATAGGGATTGATAACCATCCCTGTAGGATCGTTAACAGCGATGCCAACCGGCTGAAACCCCTTCGATCCATACTTGGCGTACACACTCTGTAGAATCATGGAAGCCTTCTGGCAATGAGGGCAGGTCGTATTCAAAACCTCAATCGCGCAAACCTTGCCTCGAAACTTGGCAAGATCAAGCTTGGTTCCATCAGGAAGCGAATACTTATAATTCGGCAAAGGCCGGGGAAGAGGAGGAGCCGCCTCCGCTTGAGGCAAAGCAGCGGCCACGATGGGCAGAGCAAGCAATTCACGTCTACGCATACCAACAGTGTAGCCCAACACGGAATCCGGATGGACAGCCGCTAAAGCATTCCAAGGGGCTTGTTCACTATTTGGCCTCTCCACATGCTCGCTCTTTCGAGCGTCATACTGTTCACGTGGCTCGGTACGAAGATGAACTCGCTCAGATTGTGGCGGACTTGAACCGTAGTGTTTCGGGTTCCAAGGATGCTCCTGTGAACTTAGCTGGTCTGGACACGCTGCTTTCATTGGCCGTTCGGAGTGGTGCTTCGGATGTTTTGCTGATTGCTGGTGCTCCGGTTACGTTTCGGATTTTGGGGAAACTTTCGCGGGATGGTGGGCCTTTGTTGACGGCGGAGGAGACGCGTCATTTGTTGCTGCCGTTGTTGACAGCCGCGCAATGTCAGGAATTGCAACAAAACAAATCCGTGGATATTTGTTTCACGCGGGATGAGATTGGACGGTGCCGCGCGAATGTTCATTACCAGCGTGGGACGCTTGCTGGTAGCATTCGATTGTTGCCGGAGAAGATTCCATCGCTGGAGTCGCTGCACTTGCCGATGTCGTTGGCGCGATTCACCGAGGCTCGGCAGGGGTTGGCGTTGATTACGGGATCGACGGGGTGCGGGAAGAGTTCGACGCTGGCGGCACTGGTGGATTTGATCAATACGAAACGGCAGGATCATGTGGTGACGATTGAGGATCCGGTGGAGTATGTTCACGTGAACCGAAGTTCGATTATTGAACAGATTGAAGTGGGTCGCGATACTCCTGGGTTTGCGGTGTCGTTGCGGAGTGTGTTGCGGCAGAATCCGGATGTGATTCTTGTTGGTGAGATGCGCGATCCTGAGACGATTGCTACCGCATTGACGGCGGCAGAGACGGGACACCTGGTATTTTCCACGTTGCACACGAACGACACCTCGCAAGCGGTTTCGCGGATTCTGGATTCTTTCCCAGCTGCGAATCAGCCGCAGATCCGGCAGCAGTTGTCGCTGGCTTTGTTGGCTGTTGTGGCGCAGCTTGTTCCCACTGTAAATGGCGGCGGGCGTTATCCGGCTGTTGAGATATTGACGGCGTCGAGCGGTGTGCGGCATTTGATTCGGCGTGGCGATGATCATCAAATCTATAGTGCGGTGTCGACGGGTCGCGGTGATGGGATGAATACGATGGAGCAGTCGCTTGCGGATTTGGTGCGGAGTGGGCGTATTTCTTCGGAGACTGCTTTCGCGCATTGTTTTCGACCGGACGATTTAAAGCGCTATCTTCAAGGGTGATGTTGGAATCGCGGCTTCGATACTTGTTGCCATTGCTGCTGGCGCTCTGCATTGGGCGGATGTGGTTGATGCCGTTGGATTCGAGTTTCTGGCTGGATGAGACGGCGACGGTGTTTGTGGCGGAGCACGGGTCGGATCATCCATCGCTTGCGACAGTTGCCCCGCAGGCTTGGCAATCGGTCTACTATCCGGTGGCGCGGGCGTCGGCTTGGTTGCTGGGGTCTTCCGAAATTGCTTATCGATTGCCCTCCATATTTGCGATGGCGATTGCGCTGTTGTTGATTTCCCGATTGGCGGGGTTGTTGATTCACGCGGAGGCGCGATGGTTTGCGGTGTTTGCCTGTGTGGCATTGAGCGGGATCAACTATGAGGCTCGTGATGCGCGGCCTTATGCGTTGGGGATCTTGGTGATGTCGGCGAGCGTGTTGTTTTTAGTGCGGTGGTTGGAGGGGAACGGGATCTGGAACGGCGTTGGATTTGTGGCAGGTGCGATTTTGCTGCTGCGGATTCACTTGTTGTTTCTACCCTGCTACGCGGTTTTTGCGGTGTGTGTGTTGGCGTACAAGCTGCGGGGTAGAACTGCGTTGAGTTGGTTGTCAATACTTGTGACGCTGGGGCTGATCGGAGCCGTGCTCTCGCCGGTTATAGTTGACATCGCCATGTTGTCGAAGGAAGCGTCGGCGCATGTGTTCGCGAATCCTCCGCGTTTGAGTGAGCTGTTGAAAGCTCTTCAGTGGCGCTTGATTCTGGGGTGCGCGATGGGTGCTTGGTTGTTGCGTTGGTTTTTTCCTGGCGAAGGTAGCGGACGACAGCACGGCGTGAGTTTGATTGTCGCTTGGTGGTTGACGCAGCCTGTTGTTCTTTTCACATACTATTTGGCTAGCGGGAATAGCGTGTTTGTGCCACGCTACCTCTCGATTGGATTGCCTGGAGCGGCGCTGGCGGCGACTGCGGTAGCTGCACTATTTGTTCCTGTGAGGTGCTGGCGAGGGTTGGCTGCGGGAGTGGGTGTTATCGCGTTGGTGTCTGGGGGACAGTGGTCTGCGTTGTGGCCGCTGCATCATAACTCGGATTGGCGCGCGGCGGCGGCGGCGGTGAATACGGCTATTGAATCGGCGACTACTCCGGTGTTGTGCCCGAGTCCGTATATCGAAGCGCGGCAGGCGTTGGTTGGCAATGGACGATATCGGTTACCCGGGTTTTTCTATTCTCATCTGGAAGCGTATCCGATTGAGGGTCGGGTGGTGCAGTTACCGTACGAGCAAGGATCAGGGATTCCACTTCCGGGGATGGCTGGTACGAATCGATTCGTAGTATATGGTTGGGAACCGCAGGTGCATGCATGGCGTGGCCGATTGCAGGCGGATCGCGTTTATGGCAAGTGGCGAATGGAGCGATTGGGGCCGTTTGCGGATGTGGATGTAGTGGTTTTCCACAAACCGGAATGACCGCGTTACCATTGTTTCCATGCGCATCGTTAAGGTTGAAACGTACATTGCAGGGAATCCCTGGAAGAACTGGCTGTTTGCGAAGGTCATCACCGATGAAGGTATTTACGGTATCGGCGAAGGGACCGTTAACGGTTTTGGCAAGACGGTAGAGGCAGCGATACACGAGTTGACGCCGATCATTATCGGCATGGATCCGTTTCAGATTGAGGTGATTTCACAGAAGCTGATTCGTGACGTGTACGCCGAGGGCGCGCAGATTCATATGGCTGCGGTGGCCGCGATTGAGATTGCGTGTTGGGACATTATCGGTAAGGCGTGCAATCAGCCTATTTATAATTTGATGGGCGGGCGTTGTCATGAGAAGCTGCGAGCGTATGCGAACGGCTGGTATCGCGGTCCGCGTGAACCTCAGAGTTTCGCGGATAAGGCGAAGATTGTTGCCAAGAAGGGTTACACGGCGTTGAAGTTTGATCCGTTTGGTTCGAACTGGCGTATGTTGACGCGGTATGAGTTTGATCTGAGCATGGATATTATTCGTTCCGTGCGTTCTGCGGTAGGACCGTCGGTTGATATTTTGATTGAGGGTCACTGCCGGTTTAATACGGCGACGGCGATAGAGATTGCGAATGCGATGGCGGATCAACGTCCGGCGTTTTTTGAAGAGCCCACGCCGCATACGAATATCCCGGCAATGATCGAGGTGGCCAAGCGAAGCCCGGTGCCTATTGCGACGGGGGAGAGCCTTTCGAATAAACAGCAGTTCGCAGAACTGCTGAGCCACAACGTCATCAGCATTTTGCAGCCGGAGCCGATCAATCTTGGCGGGCTGTTTATTACGCGCAAGATCGCGGACATGATCGACGCGCATTACGGCATGGTTGCGGCGCATAGTGCGCAGGGTCCTGTGTGTTCGGCGGCTTGTGTGCAGTTGAATGCGTGTCTGCCGAATTTTTATATCCACGAGATCTTTGATGAGTTCAATGAACCCTGGGAGAACGAGATCATTACGAATCCGGTGACGGTTGTGGATGGATACATCAGTTTGCCGGAAACGCCGGGACTTGGTGTGGATTTGAATATCGAAGAGATCCTGAAGCATCCGTATCAACAGGAGTTCTACATTCCGTTGTTCAAGCCAGGTTGGGAACGGCGTCGGCCTAAAGAGTTGTGAAGCGCAAAGTCTACATTGAGACAAGCGTCGCAAGCTATTTGACGGCGCGACCGAGCCGTAGATGGGAGACTAAAGACATGAGAGACCCAATCGTGGAGGAAATTCGGCGTATCCGCGAAGAGCACGCCGCGCACGGTTCCAAAAATGCTTCCGGCTCCTGAGGTTGATAAGCGGACTTCGGTAACTACCCACAAGTAGTTTCTAAGCCTGCTTCCGAAACGCTTCCCGACGCACAATCCCTGCGCCTTCTCTCACGGTGACCAACTGGTCTGCTGCTACTTTGTTGATGATTTCGACGGCGCCGCTTGGCCACCGGATTTCCAGGTTTGCGGTTTGTTCTGCTCCCAACCCGAAGTGCAAGCGACGGTCGTTGACGGACAAATAGGAGGACTGCGCTAGCATGGCCTGGGTTTGTTTCCTGTCTCCAAAACTTGCAATCACGGTTGCTCCGATGGCGCTGCGATTTGATTGCACTCCTTGCAGCAATACTTTGAGCCAGTGCTGGGTTGGGCTGACGTCGTTGCGCAGTAGGGTTGGCGGTTCATTCTGATTGACGATCAGGATGTCGATGTCACCATCGTTGTCGAAGTCGCCGAACGCGGTGCCTCGGCTGGAGTGTACTTCCGGGATTGTCGGCAACTCCTCGAATTTTCCTCCGCCTAGATTTCGAAAGATTACGCTGGGCGACTTGTATGGCGCATCGGGTGCTTTGCGGTATGCGGTTGGGTAGACCATTCCGGTTGTTAGGAACAGATCTGCGATGCCGTTGTTATCGAGGTCGACGATTGCCGCCCCCCAGCCGACATAGCGGGTTTCCACGCCGAGTCCTGCTCGGATCGTCACGTCCTGAAAATAGCCTTTCCCATTGTTGCGGTACAGCACGTGCGTGTCGTCGCGAAAGTGTGTCTTGAAGATATCGAGTGCGCCGTGGCCATCGATGTCGCCGATGCCGAGACCCATACCTGCTTGGTTCTTGCCGTCTTCACTGAGAGAGACTCCGCGTTCCAGGCCTTGTTCAGTGAACGTTCCGTCGTGATTGTTTTTGAAGAACAGACTCGGCGAGGTATCGCAGGCCACGTAGATGTCCTGCCAACCGTCGCCATCAAAATCCGCTGCCACTGCTGTGAGCGCGTAGCCTGGTTTGACTGCGGCAATTCCGGATTTATCGCTTACGTCGGTGAACGTGCCATCGCCGTTGTTGTGGTAGAGACGGCACCGTTCCTGAGGCAGTCCAGACGGGCCGCAGAACACTGGTACGCCGCGCCAATTGCAGCCGGGGTCTTTGCCTCGCGGGGAAATTTTTGCAGGATCGAACACTGCGTAGTGACACACGAATAGATCGAGCAGACCATCACGATCGTAGTCCACCCAGGTGCAGCCTGTACTGTAGCGCGTGCCTTCAAAGCCGAGTCCGGCCTTCGCGGTGACATCGGTGAAGGTGCCGTCGCCATTGTTGTGGAAGAGCAGATTTTGTCCCCAACATGTGATGAACAGATCGTCGAAGCCGTCGTTGTCGTAGTCGCCAACGGTTATGCCCGCGGCCCAGACGCTGCGTCCCAGGCCAGACTTCTCGGTCACATCCGTGAACGTCCCGTCACGATTGTTGTGATAGAGGCGAAGGGTCGCCTCTCTGGGCGTAGTATCCAATCGGCGACCAGTCAGCAGGACGATATCAATCCAACCGTCGTTGTCGTAATCGACAAACGCCGCACCACAACCCATCGATTCGAGAATAAAATCGTTCTCCGCGATCCCTCCATAGATCACAGGCGATCGCAAGCCCGCAGCCCTTGCGACATTACTGAAGCGCGCGCCAAAGGGCAGGCCCGAAGGCTTACCGCGCGGGACAGGCTTCACACTGCGCGATGCCATACCGCCGCTTTGTGCATTAGCGGTTGCGGCAATTCCAGCGCACAGCAATTCCCGGCGAGTCATCCTTTCAGCATAGCCGCAGCAGTGCGAAACTGGTAGCCTTATGGCGATTTCTCTCAAACGTGTACTTGCGACCTCCGTAGTGCTGGCAGCGTGTGTATGGTTTGCTTCGGCGCAAGTGCAGCGAGCTACGCCTCCAAATAACACTGCGCGCATTTGGGAACTGCGCAACCTTGGCAAAGCGTTCTACGAAAATCCCACCATGCAGAAGGAAGCCGTCGCGCAGTTCCGCCAAGCCTTGGCGCTTGCACCGGCCTCTGCTCGTGAGCGCGTGAACTATGCCCTCGCCCTGCTTCGCGCAGGAGACACTGCACAAGGCATGGCGGAGTTGGAGAAAGTGCAGAAGCAAGATCCCAAGCTGCCGCACAGTTGGTTCAATCTTGGAATTGCCTACAAACGACAAGGCGATGTCCAGCGGGCAGAGGCACAGTTTTTGGAGATGGTGAAGCTGGTTCCTGAAGACGCCGTGTCGCATTATCAACTCGGCGCGCTGTACGCATCATCCGACGATCTAGATGCGGCTCTCTCGCATTTGGAAGCTGCGCGTCGATTGCACCCTCAGCTTGCGGCTCCTCATTTTCAGCTCTATAACGTTTATCGCCGGATGCAGTTACCGCAAGAGGCGGCCACCTCTCTAGCGACTTTCCAACGATTGAAAGATCAACAACAAGGCGCAGCAATTCCAGAAGACATGGAGTGGGGATTTTATTCCGAGATCTATGATCCAGTGGACGGTCCGCGGTCTCCTCCCGCACCGGTTCCAATCTGGCGGAGCCAAAAACTGGGAACATCCTTCACCGGCGTAGTAGCGATTCCTGTTGTCACCGGACGCCCCAGCGCCATCGCGTGGTCCGCCTCGAAAATCGCCGTCTTCAATTCTCTGCGCATCGCGGTTCCTTCGGGAATCGAAACGTTGACCGACACGGTGTCCATCGCGCCTGGAGACTACGACAACGACGGCCGCGCAGACCTCTGCATCATCAACAAGACCGGAGCCGCGCTCTATCGCAACATCGCCGGCAGGTACAGCAAAGCCGCCGATCTCGCCACAGGTTCGTTCCGCAAAGCGCTCTGGGTGGATTTTGATCACGACTATGATCCCGATCTGTTTTTGTTCGGGGATGACTCGCGTTTGCTGCGCAATAACGGGACCGCGGGTTTCAGCGACGAATCGGCACGCTTTCCTTTTCAATCGGCCCGCGCATTGGATGCCGTAAACTTTGAGATTGAGCCGGATACGCAGGGGTTCGATATTGTTGTGTCGTATCAGGACCGTCCTGGCGTTCTTTACAAAGACCAACTAGGTGGAAGCTACTCGGCGCTTGCGCTCGACATCATCGCCATGGGATCCACTCACTTGGAAGTCTCCGACATGACACAGGACAGCCGCATGGAAGTGCGTCCAGTAGATGCGCCGCTGCCTGCGCGCACGGGACGTCTGGATCAATTTCATGTCGACGCAAACGGATCATTGTTAGCCAGTCGCAACACGGCTATCGACGGCAACTGGCTTGAGGTGGCACTGGAAGGGGTCAAGACTGCCAAGATTCCGCTCAATGCAAAAATCGAAGTCAAAGCCGGGGCCATCTATCGCAAAGCTGTCTACGAAGGCACGCCCGTTTCTTTTCGGCTTGGCAGGGCGACCAAGGTGGACACCGTGCGCATCACATGGCCGAACGGGTTGATTCAGAACGAAACCAACAAACTCGTCAATCAGCTTTTGCGAGTGAAAGAAGCGCCGCGTTTGGCCGGGTCATGCCCGATGGTGTTCACCTGGGATGGACAGAAGTTTCAATTCATCACGGATGTGTTGGGAGTAGCCCCGCTAGGTGCCAGCTCCGGCGACGGCAAATACTTTCCGGTGGACCACGACGAGTACGTTTCCATTCCGTCAGAAGCGCTTCGCGTTCGCAACGGAAAACTGGATGTGCGGGTGACCGAAGAACTGCGCGAGGTAACGTACCTGGATCACGTGCGCCTGTTTGCACTGGATCATGATGCGTCTGTCGATGTTATTACGAACGAAAAATTTAAGGCTCCTCCGTTTCCTGAATTCCGGCTATACGGATCAAAAATGAAGATTCACCCTATTGGAATGCCGACGCTGGCAAGGCGTGATCGTGTTTATCCGGACGGCTTCAGGCGTGATTTCGCCGGTGTTGCCGAGACTCACAATCTCGACCTGAACTTCGGAAAAGCAGCCGCTGATAACCGTGCCATTCTGATGCTGAACGGTTGGGTGGATTGGGCTGATGGCAGCACTTTCCTGGCTGCCACGCAGGCCAAGCGCGATCTCATTTTTCCTTACCTGCAAGTGAAAGACGCAGCGGGTAACTGGAAGACTGTCATTGAAGACATGGGTATTCCGGCGGGCAAGCCGAAGACGATAGCGGTTGATCTTACGGGAAAATTTCTTTCGGCGTCGCGAGAAGTTCGGATTGTCACAAGCCTGTGTGTGTACTGGGACGAGATTTATCTGGTGGAAGACACTGCTGCGCCTGTCACGACTATGACGCCAGTACCGCTCGCGTCCGCGATGTTGCACTATCGCGGGTTCTCTGAAGTCACCGTTGATCCGCTCCGCAAGCAGCCCGACTCATTCAATTACCAAAACATGCGCACTCCGCCATGGAGCCAGACACCAGGCAGCTACACGCGCTATGGAGCGGTAGACCAACTCCTCTCCGCCATCGATGATCGCCTCGTCGTCATGGGTTCCGGAGACGAGATCGCCCTCCAGTTCGATCCCTCCACACTGCCCGCTCTGCCAAAAGGCTGGCGACGTGATTATCTGCTACTCTTCGACGGCTGGGCAAAAGACGCCGATGCGAATACGGCGTTCTCACAGACTGTCCAACCACTGCCTTTCCACGCAATGAGTCAGTATCCGTACCCAGCGAAAGAAATACCGCCGCCCAACATGAACAGAGATCTGACCAGACCAGCGCTCCGTTTGGTGAGGCCACTCGTACAATAGTCGGTTTACACTATTGCCGGGCTAGTGCGAATCGGTGTAGACTCGACAATCGCCCCAGGACCACCGCCTGCAATGAACAAATACAGCCGCATCGGCGCATTCGCATTTCTCTTTCTGCTCGTCAATAGCGGATACATCGCCGCGCTGCCGCAGCCGACCATCTTCTACATGGCGAACGTACTGCTGCATCTTGGCGTCGGCGCAATCCTCATGCTCGCCGCATTGCCAATGCTGCGCCGTTATCCCATCGAGAGCCTCGTGTTTCTAGCGGCAGGCGCGCCAGCCCTCTACCTCGCCATCAAAGGAAACACGCTAGACCAACGCAACATTCTATGGGCGCACATCGGACTCTCAGTGTTGGCAACGCTGCTCATCGGGCTACGTTTTTTCCGCACTCAATTCCGACCTGGCTTCGCGTTCGCCTCGGCGATACTTGTGCTCGCGCCCGGATCGGCCATGCTCTACAACCGGTCGAATCCACCCAAACGCATTGTGAATCCAGCCACTCCGCCCATGTCGATGGACGAAGAAGGCGCCGGCGCAAAATCACCATTCGCACCTTCGTCAGCAAACACCAACACCGGCTCGACGATCCCATCCAACTTCTTCATGGAGTCCGAAGTCTGCGGACGCTGCCACACGGACATTTATCAGCAGTGGAAGAGTTCCGTGCATCACTTCGCGTCGTTCAACAATCAGTTCTATCGCAAGTCGATTGAATACATGCAAAGCGTAAACGGGACGCGATCCAGTAAGTGGTGCGCCGGATGCCACGATCACGCGGTATTTTTCAACGGACGTTTTGACAAGCCGATCAAAGACCAGATAGACACAGACGCTGCGCAAGCAGGGCTTGGATGCACTTCGTGCCACGCCATCACACACGTCGCCAGCAGCATGGGTAACGGTGATTTCACCGTGGAGTACCCGCCGCTACACGATCTTGCCGCCAGCAAGAATCCCTATATGCAGAAGTTCGATTACTTTCTGACATATCTCAATCCCGAACCGCATCGCCGGACATTTTTGAAGCCGTTCATGAAGCAATCCGAGTTCTGCGCAACGTGCCACAAGGTCCACCTGGACGTTCCGGTGAACAACTACCGCTGGATTCGTGGCTTCAATGATTACGACAACTGGCAAGCCAGCGGCGTCTCAGGTGAAGGTGCGCGATCATTCTACTACCCGCCGAAATCATCCACGTGCGGCGATTGCCATATGCCGATGGTTGCCTCGAAGGATCCGGGCAATCGCGATGGCAAGGTCCACTCGCATAGTTTCGCAGCGGCGAATATGGCGGTTGCTTACGCCAACAACGATCAAAAGCAGATGGATGCGACGGAGAAATTTCTGAAGTCCGGATTTATCACGGTGGATATTTTCTCCGTTGCGCCGGTCGCAAAAAGCGCAGGCCAGATCGAGATGCGCAGGCGTAGCGATGGCGTAACTGCCAGCACTACATTCGGCGTGGGTGAAGAAGCCGAACAAAGCGGCGAGGTGTTCTTGCGCGAGGTGGGCCAAATGGCCGCGCCTGTGGGGGCGACTGCTGTCGCCTTGGAGCCGGGTACGCAGGCACAAGTAGATGTGGTGGTTCGCACGCGCAAGATCGGCCACTTCTTCCCAGGCGGCACCGTCGATTCGTTCGACATCTGGCTGGAGCTCAAAGCCGAAGACGCTGACGGCAAGACCATATACTGGAGCGGGAGCGTAGATGACAACGGCAAAGGCCCGGTTGAGAAAGGCGCGCACTTTTACAGAGCGTTTCTACTTGATGGCGAGGGCAATCACATCAACAAGCGCAACGCATGGCAGGCACGCAGCACGATGTACGTGCGTTTGATCCCTCCGGGTGCTGCGGACGTGGCGCATTTCCTCGTCGATGTTCCGAAGAACGCACGAGGACCTATCAAGTTTCAAGCCAAGCTCAACTATCGAAAGTTCTCCTGGTTCTACACGCAGTTCGCTTATGCAGGGGAGCCGAAGCCAGGACAAGATCCTGCGTTGCTCACCAAACACGCCAACAGTCTTGAGTATGAGTTCAAAAATATTCCAGCAAACGTCTCTGGCCAAATCAAAGACAAGATCCCGGACCTTCCCATTCTGACAATCGCCGAAGCAAAGACCGAAATACCAGTTGGCAAGCCGACATGGAATACCGTCGCACGCAAACAAGATCGCGAACGCTGGAACGATTGGGGTATCGGACTCCTCTTACAAGGCGACCTCAAAGGCGCAGAATATGCATTCCTGAAAGTCACCGAAGCCGAACCCGGTTACGCCGACGGATGGCTCAACGTAGCACGCGCACTCATTCAGGAAGGTGAGACCGAACGCGCGAAAACATACATCGACAAAGCGATGCAAATCAACTCCGAACTTGGCCGCATCTGGTTTTTCAAAGCAGCCATCCAAAAGGCAGACGGTGACTACGATGGCGCGATTCAATCTCTGCGCAAGGTATTGGCGAAGTACCCGCGAGATCGGGTTGCCGTCAATCAACTCGGTCGCATTCTCTTTCTAAAGCGTCAATACAAAGAAGCCATAGAAGCGCTAAAAGGTGTGGCCGCAGTGGACCCTGAGGACGTGCAAATGCACTATACACTGATGCTCAGCTATCGAGGTCTGGGCGACATCCCAGCCGCGGAGCGCGAAGAAAAACTGTTTCGAAGATTCAAAGCTGACGAATCCGCGCAGGCCATCACTGAGCGCCTCCGAAAGGCAAGTCCAGAAGACAACAACGAGAGACAAATGATCCATCGTCATGAAAGCGCGCTCAAGAAAGGTACACGATGAAACGCAAATTCGGATCTTTGTTCATCTGTGTTCATCTGTGGCTAATATTCGGTTCCGCAGCCGACGCACCCATCACCTTCACTGACATCACCAAACAAGCAGGCATCACGTTCACACACAACGCCGGCTTCACAGGCAAAAAGTATCTTCCGGAAACTCTAGGAGCCGGAGCAGCATTCTTCGACGCAGACAGCGACGGCTGGCAAGACATCCTGCTCATCAACAGCAAAGACTTCACTCCAAAAGGCCGCCGTTCCCTGCCCGCCTTCTATCGCAACAACAAAGACGGAACGTTCACCAACCGCACCGCAGGCAGCGGACTCGACGTCGAAATGTACGGCATGGGAACCGCCATCGCCGACTACGACAACGATGGCCGCGCCGACATCTACATCACAGCACTGGAAGGCGATCGCCTATTCCACAACGAAGGCTCAGGCAAGTTTCGTGACGTCACAAAGCTCTCCGGCATCGCAAACGCAGCCTTCGGAACCAGCGCCGCCTGGTTCGATTACGACAAAGACGGCAAGCTCGATCTCTTCGTCGCCAACTACGTCCAATGGACCGTCGCCAACGATCTCTGGTGCTCGCTCGACGGCAAAACGAAATCCTACTGCACCCCGGAATCGTACAAAGGAACCCGCAGCCGTCTGTTCCATAACCTCGGCGGAGGTAAGTTCGAAGATGTTGCCCAACGCGCCGGACTCGCCGACCCGAACAGCAAATCACTAGGCGTCACCGTCTTCGACTACGACAGCGATTCCTGGCCGGACCTCTTCGTCGCCAACGATACCCAACCCAACAAGCTCTATCACAATCTCAAAAACGGAACCTTTCGCGAAGAAGCCGTAGCAGCAGGCATCGCCTTCAGCGAAGACGGTGTCGCACGCGGAGCCATGGGTACCGACGCCGCAGACTATGATCGCAGCGGTCGCCCGCATCTGCTGGTTGGAAATTTCTCAAACCAGATGTTAGGTCTCTATCACAACGAAGGCAAGGGCCTGTTCGTCGACGAAGCACCTTCATCCACAGTAGGCCGCGCCAGTCTGCTCTCGCTTACCTTCGGCACCTTCTTCTTCGACTACGATCTCGACGGCTACCCAGACATCTTCGCCGCCAACGGGCACATTGAAGACAACATCTCGCGCGTGCAACCCAAGGTGTCCTACCGCCAGGCTCCGCTGCTGTTTCGCAACACCGGCAAAGGCAAGTTCGACAACGTGACGGCCAGCATGGGGGCAGCATTCAACAAACCGGTAGTCGCTCGCGGCGCAGCCTATGCGGACTACGATCACGACGGCGACCTCGACATCCTCGTCACCACCAACAACGGACCAGCGACGTTATTCCGCAACGACAACGGCAATCGCAACAAGTGGATCAACGTGCAACTCAGCGGCACCAAGTCCAACCGCGACGGCATCGGAGCCGTAGTGCGACTCGGTAAGCAATGGAACATGGTGCGCAGCGGCTCCAGCTATTGCTCACAGAGCGAACTGGCGCTCACGTTCGGCCTTGGCAATGAAACAACTGCGTCTATAGACGTCGAATGGCCAAGCGGAACCAAGCAGCACTTCGACAACGTGAAAGCTGGCAGCCGCGTTCTCATCGACGAAGAAAAAGGACTCAGTCTCCGTTAATCATCGCCGGAGCCTGCCACCCGCCGGAGATTTCTTCCACAGCGCGAGCCACCGCCAACGCAATATCCTCACGCCAGGGCGCCGCCGCAATCTGCACGCCTATAGGAAGGCCCTCCGCCGACGTTCCGCCACGCACTACCGCAGCCGGCCAACCGCAAAGATTGTAGATCATCGTGTGCGCAAACCCGCGAAAGTTTTCTTCGAGAATCGAAGTCCCATGCGGCAGCGCGACTTTTGTATGCACCGGACAAATCACCGCATCAAACCGCTGCAGCATCGCCGTCATGCCCTTGCGAAAATTATCCAACTGCCCCCAGTACTTCTGCAACCCCGTCACGCCCGTGCGATACGCTTCCAGCTTATCGAGCCAACCCGTCAACAACGGATGCGCTTCCTGCGAACCGATCTCTTCCATAAACGCTCGCAAAGAATCGCCGCCATCAGCACCCAACAACTTCATCTCCAGATCGTATGCCAAATCGATCCCCGCCGGACGGAACTCCTCTGCACGCGGAAACCGTTTCGCAATGTCGCGAATCACCGGATCAGCCACGCCATCCGCGTAGAACGCAATACGCAAATCACCAACATTCACCGCGTTCGGATTCAACACCGGCATACTGACGACGGTAGTATCACGACCATCAGCACCCGCAAGCAAAGGCATCATCGTGATGAGATCCTCCACCCATCGCGCCATCGGTCCAATCTGCCAAAGTGTCTCAATCCAACCACCAGCAGGAGGATAGTGACCCGTGCGAGGCAGTCGACCTGATGTCGGCTTAATACTCGCGATGCCGCAACTGGCAGCAGGCACGCGCACACTACCAGCCGCATCACTCCCCAAGCCGCAAGCAGAACCACACATCGCAAGCAACGCCGATTCACCTCCACTACTGCCGCCAGGCGTCCGCGACACGTCGTAAGGATTATTCGTCCGCCCAAAAATCAGGTTGTCCGTCTCAAACGAAAACAGCAAATCCGGGAGATTCGTCCGCGCAATCGGAATGCCTCCAGCGCGGCGTAAACGCGAAACCAACTTCGCATCCTCGACAGCAGGCTCTACATTACGACGTCCGATCGTCCCCGCCGTACAAGCCTTACCCTTGATCTCAATCGAGTCTTTGATGCTAATCGGAACACCGTGCAAAGGACCCACACCAGCAACTGAATCCGCCAGATCCGCAGCAATCAAAGCCTCTTCCGCAAAGACCTCAACCGCCGCATTGATCACAGGATTATACCGAGCAATCTGAGACAAATGCTCCGAAACAAGCTCACGCGAAGAGATGTGTTTCCCACGCACCAGCGCCGCTTGCCGTGTAGCCGACAGCCGAATGATATCCTGCATGGAAAGCCCATGCGCATCACTCTCCTGCCACTTCTTCTCACGGCTCTCAGTCCACTCACTCATGCGCACGACCTTTTTCTATCCGGCTTAAACATCGAAGTCAAAGCGCAGAGTACCACAATCACCGTAACCGCCCGCAAGCAATTTCTCAACAACGGAGACGCCGCCCAACAGATCAACGAAAGGCTCCGAGTCCTCGCCGACGGAGTCCGCCTTCGTCCCACTGGAATGTCCGTGAAAACTGACGACGAACACGGAATGCTCCAATGGACCGCAACCACAGACGCCAAGCCAACCGCGATCACCGTGCTGTCGCCATTATTCCCGGACGTGCCCACCGACAGAACCGTCGTTACGTTTCTGCGCTACGACATCGCTGTAGGCAACGCCATCCTCAACCCGGACTCCAAACCCATCACACTCGGCGAAGCGAAAAACGAAACCACCGCAATCATCATCGGGCGATTCCTGGGCGAAGGCGTCAGACACATTCTCGGAGGCATCGACCACCTCGCGTTTCTCCTCGCGCTATTGCTCCCGGTTCAACGCATCAAAAGCCTCGTGAAAATCGTAACCTGCTTCACGCTCGCACACAGCATCACGCTAACCCTGGCCGTCCTCGGCTTCGTCGATCTCTCGCCGAGCCTCGTGGAACCAGTCATCGCAATCTCCATCGTCATCGCGGCCGCCGAGAATTTCCGCACAGCCAAAACCGACACCAATCTGAGAATGCTGTTCGCCTTCGTCTTCGGACTCATCCACGGCTTCGGCTTCGCCGGCGCACTTGCCGAAACTGGACTACCCAAACAAGCACTAGGCTTTGCGCTCGCCGCATTCAACGGAGGAGTGGAACTCGGCCAGCTAGCGGTCGTGCTCATCGCAGCCCCCATACTCATGCTCCTCGAAAAACGCAGCACTGCACTCCGAGCCGCCATCGTCCGCTACACATCTATAATGATCATCGCCGCCGGTCTAATGTGGACCTTCCAAAGAGTTACCAACTAAACTCAAACTTTCACCAAACCATCCGATAAGATCCACGTGATCTCCCTAAAACGGCACATCGATGCCTTCGATGAAGACTTGCTGCGTTCCACGCGCAACTCGTTTCGCGATTCTCTCGACGCGATGGGTACCAGCGCTGCGCTCGTGTGTCCTCATCTTGGCGAGGGCCTTCACACCAGCCTGACAGCGCTTCAGCAGAAGCTCGTCGAAGGCGCATCGTCCGACGTGGTCGCCTCTACTGGCAACGAGGTCCGTAACGAACTCAACGCCTGGGGTAAAGGTACTGCGCAGTACTTGAAAACTCTCACCGAAGAAGTAAAAGGCCTGCTGCTTACGGTCGCCGATTCCACCAAGGCTGTTGCCGACCGCGACCAGACCTACGCCAAACGCCTCGACGCCTTTGCCGGTACCCTCCGAACCATCGGCCAACTCGACGACATCACTCGCATCCGCGAATCCATTCAAGAAAGCGCAACCCAAATCAAGGCCTGTGTCGAGGCAATGGTAGAGGACGGGGAAAAGGCCCGCAAGCAGCTTCAAGCCGAGGTCACCTCTTACCAGTCACGCCTCGACGAAGCCGAACAGGTCGCCGCGAAAGATCCCATGACCGGACTCGCCAACCGTCGTCGCGCCGAGCGCCAACTGCTGCTTCGCTTCGAACGCAACCAGCCCTTCTGCGTAGCTCTCCTAGACCTCAACGGCTTCAAACTTATCAACGACACCTACGGCCACGCCGCCGGCGATGAGGTTGTCAAGATGTTCGCCGAAGAGCTCCGGTCTTTCTTCCGTTCCACCGATCTTGTCTGCCGTTGGGGCGGCGATGAATTCCTCGTCACCCTTGATGGCACCGAGAAAGAAGCAACCTCTCGCATCCAACCCCTCCGCGAAAAGGTCTGCGGCGATTACACACTTCGTTCTACGGGCACCGCCACCAAGGTCAAAGTCGGAGCTTCCATCGGCCTCGCCGCCTGGCGCAAAGGCGAACCCATGGCTGATCTGATCACCCGCGCCGACAAAGCTATGTATGAAGACAAACAGCGCAGCAAACTAACCGCGCCGGGACGCTAGTACAATTTCCGCCATCTCTTCCATCCGGTCCACCAGAAAATCAGGTGGATGCTCTTCGAAAGTATCCGGCTGAAATCCGAACCGCACTCCACACGCCCTGATTCCCGCATTCCGCGCCGTCCGTACATCCACACCGCTATCTCCCACCATTAACGCTCCGGCCCGGTCAATATTCAACTCCACGACGAGCGTGTCAATCCCGATCGGATGCGGCTTCTTCTCAACAAAGGAATTCCCCCCGTACACCCTCAGAAAATGCTTCTCAAGCCCAAGCCCCTGCACAATCTCTTCGCTGATTCGCACCGGCTTATTCGTCAACACCGCCATCGGGATCTCCGCTCCAAGCAGAGTATCCAAAGCCTCCTGCACCCCCGGATACAACTTCGTCTCGTCCAGCTTATGCTCGCGATAGTAGGTGAGAAAAAACTGCAACGCCTTATCGACATCCGATTCGCTCGCCTCAGGACCAAGTGCACGTTTGATCAGCACAGGAGCACCATTACCAACATACGAATACACGGTCTCATTCGCAATCGGCGTCAAGCCCATATGCGCGCGAGACGCATTCACCGAATTCGCAAGATCAAGGCGAGAGTCAATCAGCGTTCCGTCCAAGTCAAAAACAGCCAGTTCAATTCGCCCTCCTGGAATCATGATCCGTGAGCTCCTTCCAATATTTCTTCGCCTTCGCGTAGCTCTCATCGAATCCAGACTGCAAATCCTTAGGTGCCATAGCCGCAAGCAAACTGGACGCGTCAATCACATGCGGAGCAATGCGGCTCTCCACAACAGAGGGCGGAGGAGGCGTTTTGGTGAACGCGCACAGCAGCATCACAAACACCATCGAAACCAGCACGCCTCGAATCAACCCAACGCCGCTCCCCATCAATCCGTCCAACCACCCAAGCCCAACCCACTTCATCATTTTCGAAATCAGGTGGCCGATAATGGACCCCGCAAGCATGATCCCGCCAAAGACCAGCAGGAACCCAAAGATGTTCGCCAAGCCCCGGTAGCTGACGTACTCAATCAGGAACCCTCCTGCCACCCCATAAGTCCATGACGCAATCACCAGCGCCACCAACACAGAGACCAAGCCAACAATGGTGCGCGCAAAGCCCTTCCTGAATCCAGAGAAAGCGGAAGAGAGCAGAACTATCGCCAGCACATAGTCGAGCCAGTTCATAGTGCCTTTCCGGTGATCAAACGGTAAGCCTCGCGATACTTCTCGCCAGTCTTCGCAGCGACATCCTCCGGCAATCCAGGAGCCGGTGGCTGCTTGTTCCAGTGAATGGACTCCAGATAATCGCGCACATACTGTTTGTCATAGGACGGCTGCGCACCACCCGCCACGTAAGCGTCGGCAGGCCAGAAGCGCGATGAATCTGGAGTAAGCACTTCGTCGCCCAGCGTCAGCACGCCGTCTACATGTCCGAACTCGAACTTCGTATCAGCAAGAATAATCCCGCGCGTAGCGGCGTACTCCGAACCTCGCCGGTAGATCTCCAGCGTCAGCCGTTTCAGTTCCGACGACAGTTCCAGACCAATCAGCTCGACCGAACGCTCAAACGAAATATTGATATCGTGCCCGCTCGCCTCCTTGGTCGCAGGCGTAAAAATGGGCTCCGGCAGCTTGCTGCTCTCCACCAACCCGTCCGGCAGCGCAATACCGCAGACGCTCTTGCTGGCCTTGTATTCCTTCCAACCAGAGCCAGACAAATAGCCGCGCGCCACGCATTCAATGTCGATCATCTTGGCGCGCTTCACCAGCATGGAACGGCCTTCCAGTTGATCACGGTACTGCTGCAACACCGCAGGGTACTCGTCGACATTGGCCGTAAGGAAATGCGTCGGCACTACGTCTTTCAGAAAGTCGAACCAGAAGATCGACAGTTGTGTCAGCACACGGCCCTTATCGGGAATGCCCGTGGCCAGAATGTAGTCGAAGGCTGAGATACGGTCGGTTGCGACGATCAACAACTTGTCTTCGACGGCGTAGTTATCGCGAACCTTTCCTCGGCTCAGCAACTCTACGTCGGGCATGTTGGTTTCTAGGATCAGTTTGCTCATAAGTTAGTAAGGCGGGTCGTAACGCGCCTCTTGCTATGATAGCTATCGCATGGACTGGAATGAAGCCGCCGAAGACCTCTTGCATCAAATCCTAATGACAACACCGCTCCCGGTGCGCGAACAGATCATGGGACACATCCGCCAGCTCGCCGAAACACAGGCGGAATCCGAGGGAAAACAGCGCGTCGGTGTGAACGGAGTGGTCGCTGCCTGGATCGAAAGCACCCCCGAAGCGTTGCGTGTGGAACTGCCCCGCCAAATGGAACGGCTAGGCTTGGACCCCGAGGAGTACGGCTTCTGAAGCAACTCGCGCTGCTGATCACGTTTTGCCTGTCAGCATCCGCCGACACCTACCACTACGCCGCCGAATGGCGGCTCATGCGCGCAGGCGACGCCAGCCTGAGTTTCGACAACCACCAAGCCTCACTCCGCTTGAAGACCACCGGACTGGCGAGCAAAATCTACAAAGTCGATAGCAACTACACCGTCGACTACGATACCGGTTTCTGCGCCTCCTCCAGCATCCTGAAAGCAGAAGAATCCAAAGACCGCTTCGAAGTTCTCGTAACCTACAACCACAAGCCCGGCAAGGTTGAATTTCTGGAGCGCGATCTGATCAAAGACAAAGTCGTCGAGACCAGAGAGATCGATTCGCCCGGACCCTGCGTCTACGACATGATCGCAGCGCTAGCCAAACTACGCACCACCAAACTGGAGCCTGGCGCCTCCACCCAATTCCCCATGACCACGGGCAAGAAAAGTGCCAAGGCCCGCATTGAAGCACAGAAGCGAGAGACCATCCGAACGCCTCTCGGCGAGTTCAAGACCATCCGCTATGAAGCAATGATCTACAACAATGTCCTCTTCCGAAGAAACGCCCGCATGTTCCTCTGGATCTCCGACGACGACCGCCGCTTGCCAGTTCAGATGCGCGTCCAGATGCCGTTCTACATAGGGACGGTGACGCTGAAGCTGGAGAAGTAGCTCTGCATTTCCGTCCACATCTCGTCCATCACATCGGTCAACTCATGCCCGGAATCCTTCAGTCGAACTTCCACATTCGGGTTCCGTCTTGCGAACTCATCTGAGACTTCGTAACGGACAACCTCGTCTTTGGTACCGTGGAAGATCAGCGTTGGCTGATTCACTTTCGGATACGCTTCATAATGCAAAGCGTCCTCCATCAGTTGCCAACCGACACTAGCTTCGCGGCCCTCTCCGTAGTGATAGACGCTCAAAGCCCCGGATTCCTTCCACTGCTGCATCGCCTTGTCTCCGATGCGCTGTTGCCATCGATTGGCGAAGTCGAACGCCGGGGCCAGCAATACCAGCTTCTCTACTTCCGCGTGCCGTGCCGCATACAACGCCGCCAAATAGCCACCCATGCTGGACCCAATCACGATACAAGCCTGCCCGTCCGCGGCATGCTCCACGACACGCAACTGACCGCTCAAACTCAGTTGTTCGAAACCCTCATCCGCCAGCTCCGGAACGGCCACTTCAAACCCGATCTCCCGCAGTTTTTCCGCAAAGAACTGCGCCTTTCTCGACCGTGGGCTGGATGCAAAACCATGCAGGTAAACCACACGCCGAGTCACTCTGGTTCCTCAGTAGGCGTGAACCTGATTTCGGTGTCGGCCCCGAACTTCTTGTAGTCCGAATAAGTGTGAGTATTCTCCACCACCAGCCGACCTTCCGTTTCCTTCGAGTACCGCACCGTCGAAGGCAGCAGCACACCGTGACGGGTCCGTCCATAGTCGATGACGGCGCGATGCTCGACAGGGCGTCCCTCTTCCTGCAACTGCACATTCATCGTGATACGTACTGGCAGTGAGTCCCGCTCGCGCACCCACAATTCACCGGCAAGCGGGATACGGATCATTTCCCGCTGCGTGAACACCGACGCTGTGTCCGGGCTATCCAGTTGCCGATAGCGCAATACCAGACACTCCTCGCCCTGAAGTTGATCCCGATATCCGAACGAAAACTCGTAGCCGCTCAGTTGGCGTCGACGGAACAACAAGAGCATCTGCCCCAGATCCGTAGTCGCGCCGATTGTGCCATAGCTTTCAAACTCCTGCAGCAAACGCTTACGCTGGCGGTCGTCTTCCGACGACATGTTTCGCGCCAGAGTTTCTCTCGCCTTCTCCGGCGTACTCACCTTCCGGCCATCCACGGACACAACCTGCCTCAGCTCGCGTAGAGCCTCCGGAGCTTCCCGAAAAGCTCCGAAGCCATACTCAGAGACCACCACTTTTACCGTGTACCTAGGGGCCACCGCGTTGCCGCCCAGCAGAATCTTGAACCGGGACGGCGCTCGTCTTCCGCTCGACTCCAACCGCTCCACTCCGATAATTTTGGGAGCCGTCTGTTGGAAAACCTCAGCCTCTTCCGAAACCCTGGCCAGAATCGGGTCCAGATTCACCTGCATGGCCACCAGCAGCGATGACATTGCAACCAGCATGGTCGAGCGTTACCTCTTCTTCTCTTTCAACTTCGCCTTAACCACAATCGGCGCTCCTGCAAAGCCGAACTTGTCGCGGATCTGATTGGCCACAAACCGCGCGTCACTAAAATGCAGCTCGTGGCTGTCGTCTTTGAACACCACAAAAGTCGGAGGCCGCACGCCCGCCTGCGTCATATAACGGAACGGCAGGTCTCGCTTGCCCTCCAGGTTCTCGAAGAACCGGTTCAATTCACCAGTGGTCACACGCTTGTTCGTCGATTCCCAACCCCGGCGAATAAGACTGAAGAGCTGACTCACCCCAGTGCCATCCTTCGCCGAAAGAAACGCGACAGGCGCATATTCCAGGTACTTCATAGAATCGCGAATCGATTCGAGAAACGCCTTCTTATCCCGCTTGGCTACCGCATCCCATTTGTTCAGAATGAGGATCACCGGCCGACCCGCCTCGTGTGCATAGCCAGCAATCGTTGCGTCAATCGCAACCGCGCCTTCCTGTGCGTCAATCACCACCAGTACAACGTCCGCCATGCGGATATGCTTGCGCGCCATTACGACGCTGAGCTTCTCCGCCATCATCCTCGTCTTGCCCTTCCGGCGGATGCCTGCGGTGTCCACGAATTCGAAGGTCACGCCATCGTTGACAACGGTCTCGTCCACAGCATCGCGGGTTGTTCCAGCAATCGGTGTAACGATCGAACGCTCGGTGCCTGTCAGGGCATTCAGCAACGTCGACTTGCCGACGTTAGGCCGGCCAATGATCGCGACCTTAATACTACGCGGACCCTCTTCGGGCTCTTCTGTTTCCTCTATGCCCTCAGTGGCGCGGTCCAGCAGCTCTTCAATGCCAATGCGGTTTTCCGCCGAGATGGCAAAGACATGTTTGAAACCCATTCCATGAAAGTCCGGCATGCGGTCTTCCCGTGACGGTGCATCGATCTTGTTCACAGCAAGCGATACGGGCTTGCCCAGCTTATGCAGCATCTTGGCTAGATCGCGGTCGGCCCCAGTGATTTCCGTTTTTCCATCAATCAGGAAAATGATGTGCGAAGCAGTCTTGAGAGCCACCCGCGCCTGCTTCAGAATCTCCGACGGAATCATCTCCTCATCATTGGGGATGATGCCGCCCGTATCAATCAGTTCAAATCTCCGTCCGCAATGAACCGCATCAGCGTGAATCCGATCACGCGTGATTCCAGGCTCATCGCCAACCAGGGACCGGCGCGAGCCGATGATCAAATTGAATAAGGTGGACTTGCCGACATTCGGCCGTCCTACAATCACGACTGTTGGTAACACTATAACCATGAGAACATGAAACCCACAACTGAAGTTACAGGCGGAGCGAGCTTAACGTCGATCGGCGTAATCTTCGAATGACGAAACCCAGTCTTCTTCCGCACGCGACTCGGAACCGAGCCACGACCGCAAGGGAGTGGTTTTCAGCGGAGCGGGCAGTTAGTTAGTCTGCACAGGTGGGGCCGATTCTAGCGGATCAATCTGGTCCGGCGGCATAGGCACCCGTTCAGACGCCGGACCCAACGGGCCACAAGCCCCATAACGCGCCAGAAACGTATCCGTCAGCCCGTAATAAACATTCTGCGTCGAGTTACCAACCATGGGCAGATTGCTGGAATTCGTGTACCCCGCAATCACGACCTCGCCGTTCTTACCCGCAGCAACCGACCTGGCCACCGTTCCAGCCGAGCCACCCAGATACGTAGAACAAGACAATGTCTCAACACCAATATTGCCAGGAGTGAACCAACTCAAGAACGCATCATAGTAACCAGAAAAATCAGCCTGCGCAGGGTTGCCGCGGACCGGGTAGTTCCGTGAATAAGTGTAGCCGGCAATCATTGCCTGACCGAATTCATTGACAGCCACTCCGTAGCCAATGTCGGTGGAGCCGCCACCAAGGTAGGACGCGTAGGTAACAACGTCGCCGGGCTGCTTGCTGAAGTCGAACACAACCAGCAGGGCATCAGCACCTCCCGCGTTTTGTGGCTGGTAGGCATTGCGCGTTGGCATGTCGGTGGACTGTGTATATCCAGTAAGGAACATCCGACCCGCCTTATCCACTGCCATCGCAGAGAACATGTCAAAGTCGTTTCCACCGAAGTGCGTCCCATATTCGAACGCATCCAGATTCTGCTTGGTGATATCGAGACGGATCAGAAAACCGTCACCACGTCCGCCATAGTTGGCTTGATAAGAAACTCCGTTGGTGGGGAAGTCATCACCCACCTGATACCCGGAAATGTAGACTTTCCCTTGAGCATCGACAGCAACACCAGTGGCCACCTCAGTACCGCCGCTACCGAAGTAGGTAACGTAAATTCCAGTTGCGGAGTTAGCTTTGGTTGTATCGAGTACGGCGAGAAAAACCTCGTAGCCGCCCCGGCTGTTATTCTGCACGACGTTCGGTGTAAGCACCAAATTGTCGGAGGAAGTATAGCCCACCACATAGACGCGGCTTTGAGCGTCCACGGTAACGGCGAGTGCTGCTTCGGCTCCGCTACCGCCGATCAACGAGGCGTAGGAAAGTGTCGCGTCGCCTGTTGCTTTGGTGTCGATGCCGATGACGAAGGCATCGAAGCCTCCGCCAATCGCCGACTGATAGCTGTTACGGACAGGGAAATCCGGGGAACTAGTGGTGCCAACCACAATGGCGTTGTTATCTCCCAGGACCTTAATAGCCGTGGCCTCGTCGTTGAGGTAGCCGCCTACGTAGGTCAGGTAGAGCAGCGATTGCGCTCCTACTTTGGTGGGGTCGATCTTGGCTACAAAGGCATCTCGAACAACGGGCTGGTTGCGATAAGTGTCAGGAGTAGCGGCCAGATCGTAAGAGACTGTGTAGCCGGTAATCCAGATGTTACCCGCTGGGTCCACCGCCGTGGCTGCTGCCACATCATTGGCGGAACCCCCAAGGAACGACGAGAGCGTAAGAACCGGATCAATCACCAGCTCGCGTGTCACATCGTATTGCCCCAGTTGGAAAGCCACCAGATTCCTGCCAGTGATCTTGTAGCTGGCGTCAACAGCCTGTCGATTGCCCCGCGCATCAGTCTGATAGACGTATGGCTTAGGCTGGCGCAGTTCGGTTTCCGCAGTCGCGATTACCAGATCTCCCGCCTGGTTAACGGAGAGTCCGTTCGCGCCAGAGAACTGCATCGCAATCACGTTCGGGTTCGCTCCGGGTGCAACGACAAAATCGTATTCCAGGCGCTTTCCATCCCCGTGATAGAGCATATCGACGCCGGGGTATATGGCTTCGTATCGAACAGCGGAGAAGTTCTGAACGTTGGACCATTTGGACCGATCATTCCCCATAAAGTAACCGGTCTTTCCGGGAAGAGGGTTCACACCGGAAATGGCTGGATTGACCCTGGCACCCTTGGGAGCCATGCGCAGAAATCCGCCAGGGATGGAAACGATGGCTTCGTTGGCAGTGAGCTGGACGTTCCGCTCAGACAGCCGCGTAACGAACTTGACGTCAGCAGGGAGTTGTCCCTGATTAGGTTCAAACCGCAGGGGCACCGCCCCGAGCAAGTCGTTGGCACGCCGTACCTCCGCACTCGTGTGCGCGGGTTCGGCAGTAGGCATAGGCTGGGTGAGCCCAGGCAGAGTGATGAAAGCTAGAGTCCAGACAAACATGGTTAATAGAGATACAGACGGAACTTATAGGATACCTTGATTACTAGCCGACGTGTCCGGGACAATCAGGGTTTCTTGTAAAACCTTAGCAGAATCCACCGGTCAAGTAAGGTCACCCTAAATTAGGGTCAAAGACCTCGGTACCAATTATCGCCGAGCGATTTTGGGCGATTTTGGGGAGTTTGAGGGCTTTTGCCCCCGTCTCCGGGAGACATGTATCAGGAGATTGGCACCCAGCTTCCGGCGCTACTCCAGTTTTGTAACCTCATCATAAAAAAGGCGTTACCGGCTAGGAAGATAGTATAAACCATTTCCAGGCAACAATGTTTTATGTTGCAGAATTCTCCTTTACCCCCAGCCCCAGCCGCCTCCTGCAAAGGGGGTCCGTTGCAAAAACACGCCCCCCTCATCAAAAAAAACCACAAACTTAAAAACCCCATAACCACCTGAAACAAAACCACTTACAATCAAAACAAACACCCCAACAAACCCCACCCACCAGCCTCAAAAAAACTAGTCACAATCGCAAGACATTTATTTCTCCCTTGTTATCAACAACATAAAGCAAATCACCCGCAATCACCGCCCCCGCCAATGCTATATATTAGCCAAGTCGAAAAACACGGCCACCCGTGCCACCCGACCAAGCGCCGAACCAACCTCGGCGCTTTTTTAATGCCCAAAAGAAAAAGGAGAAACAAAATGAGATCAGCAAACCAAACAAAAGCCTCCCGCGAAAACGGAGCGCAGTCCAAAGGCCCTGTCACGGCCGAAGGTAAACTCAAAGTCGCCCAAAACGCGATCAAACACGGCCTCACTGCCAAAAACGTAGTCCTCACCATAGACGACCAGGATGCCTTCAACGAAATGCAAAAGTCATTCTATGACCGCTTCCAACCAGCCGACGACGCCGAATGGTACATGGTGGAAGAAATCGGCACCATCACCTGGAAAATTCGCCAAGCCTGGTCCATCCAACAAAACATGTACCAGATCCAAATGACAGTCAGCGAAAACACCAACGGAAAGGAAAACTACGAAGAGGTTCCCGTTGACATCCGCCGTGCCTTCCTCGAAGCAGACCAGAGCGGCAACAAGGGCCTCGAAAACATTCGGCGTCACGAAGATCGTCTCTACCGCCAGCGCGACCGCGTCATCAACCAGCTTCGCAAACTTCAAAAGGACCGCCGCGACGCCGAACCACCACCACAGCCAGTTGAAAACACACAACCGGAACCCGCAAAACCGCAACAGCAAAACAAACCCAAGACCCTGGTCATGGTAGCCAACACCGCCCCCTATTCGACACCACAATCCGTCGAAAACCAGGTCCAACCGGACCCCGAATCAACCGAGCCACCCCCATCTATGAGCTAAACCGCAATCAAAAATCGAAAACATCCCATGCTTACGCCACAAGTGTATCTACTCGAAACAGAAACAGCTAAAGTAAAGGAATGGCGAAAACCACTCGCCACCAAAATGCGGATTCTTTCCCGGGCAATATTTCGTGAGGTCTTCGGAGCAGCGCTTCTCGGCACCCTGCTGTTCACCTCGGTGCTCTTCTTGCAGCAGTTGGGAAGCAGCAACAATAAGCTCTTCGAGATCCTGGTGCGAGGCTCTGCGCGCCCATCCATCGTCGCCTATCTGTTTCTATTGGTGATACCGCCAACGCTCGTATTTTCTCTGCCAGTCGGAACCTTAGTCGGTGTATTGATAGGACTCAGCCGCATGTCCAGCGACGGTGAAATTACCGCCATGCGCGCCTCCGGTGTGCCCAGTCGCGTCATCGTTGGACCCGTCTTCTTTCTCGCGCTCTTAATGACCGCCGCTGCCGCTCTCACTACACTCTGGCTAACCCCTCTCTCGGTACGCGAACTCTACCGCGTCGCCAATCAAGTCGCAGCCAGACAACTCACCGCGGCCCTTCAACCCCGCGTCTTTGAGGAACAATTCACAGACAGCAATACCGTCCTCTATGTAGGCGATGTAAAAACCTCCACAACCAACGTAGCCATCTGGCGCAACGTTTTCCTGGCCGACCTCACCCCGCCCGCCGAGCGCTCCGGTCGCGCCCAGCAGTTAAGCGATCATCCCATCATCACCGTCGCCGCCGACGCCCTCGCCAAGCCGGATCCCGTCAACAACCGCATTCAACTCTCCATGAACGGAGTGGTGATGTACGCCGTCGAGCCGGAGAAAAACGGAGCCAACGGCTTCGACATCACTGCCATGGCTTCCAGCAACCAGGTGCTCGCCGCGCGACAGAGATCGGAAGAGGTGCCAAAGGAGCACAAAACACTCACCACCAGAGACCTCTCCGAAAGAGCTCCCAGCAATTTGGCAGCCCGCATTGAACTGCATCGCCGCTACGCTCTGCCCCTGGCTTGCCTCCTGCTCGCCATCATCGGAATCCCCCTCGGAGTCTCCTCCAGAAAATCAGGCAAGTCCGCCGCGTTCGTCTTGACTGTTTTCCTGGCACTGCTTTACTACATGGGGCTTGTCAGCATGGTCAATCTCGCCGAACAAGGACGTGTGTCAGCCGTGCTGGCCGTGTGGACTCCCAACGCTGTGTTCGCCATCATCGGCATCTTCTTGCTGTCTGGGTTGGAGCGCCCCGGCGATAGCGACATGCTCTCTCGCATCAAATCCATTGCGGCGGACCTCTGGTGGAAAATCCGGTCGCAGTTCTCCCGCGGCGCGAAGAACATGCCCCTCACAGACCTGCCACGCCTCAAGCTGATGCCAGGTGTCATTGACACATACGTACTAACCACGTTTCTTTTTTGGCTCGTCATCCTGTTGGCCAGCTTCGTCGCCATGGCCCACATCTTCATCTTCTTCGAGCTGATCGGTGACGTCGTCGCCCATCGCATCCCCATGTCGAGGGATGCCCAATACCATCTGTTCCTCACTCCAAAACTGATCTATGACTCGGCACCCATGGCTGTCCTGGTCGCCGTGCTTGTCACCTTCGGACTACTGGCAAAGAGTAATGAAGTCACCGCCATGAAAGCCTGCGGCGTAAGTCTCTACAGGCTCTCCATCCCAATCATACTCGCCAGCATCCTGCTCAGCGGAGCGTTATTCGCCTTCGATCACTACTACATCCCGGAAGCCAATCGTATCCAGGATGGCATTCTCAACGAAATCAAAGGGCGTCCCGTACAAACCTACCTCCGCCCGGAACGCAAGTGGATCATGGGTGAGAATTCCTCAAGAATTTTCTTCTATAAATATCTCGACCCTTCCGAGAACCTCATGTCCAAAATCAACGTCTATGACCTCGACCCTAAAACGTTCCGCGTAATTCGCCACATCTCCGCCGAGAGCGCCCGCTGGGAACCCCAATTAAAAACATGGACCTTCCACAACGGTTGGACAAAGGATCTCACTTCTGCACAGCGAAACTACGCCAGGTTTCAGGCCCAATCCTTTCCGGAATTGACCGAAACGCCCGGCTACTTCCTCCAGGAAGTCAAACAGGTCAAGCAGATGAACTTTGTCGAACTCGAACGTTATATCGCTGAGCTGGAGCAAAGCGGCCTCAGCACCGTACCCCTCCAAGTCCAATTCCATAAGAAATTCTCAGTCCCGGTCTTCGCCCTCATCATGGCTCTTCTAGCCGTCCCCTTCGCCTTCATGGCCGGCAACCGAGGAGCAATGGCAGCAGTAGGAGTCAGCTTCGGTATCGCCATTGCCTACTTCGCCGTAGGCAAGCTCTTTGAAGAAGTCGGAAACGTCAATCAGCTACCAGCCGCAATGGCAGCATGGTCGCCAGACGTAGTATTCGCGCTTGCAGGCCTCTACCTATTCGGCCGGATGAGGACATAACCATGTCTGACAACATCACACAGGAAGTACGCTTCGCCGTCGTCATGTACGGCGGCGTGTCCCTCGCAATCTACATCAACGGTGCTGCGCAGGAAATGCTAAGCATGGTCCGCGCCACTTCTTTACCGTTAAGCGAACTATCGCCCACCGAAAAAGTCTATCGCAAACTGGGGCAGATTCTCTACCATGGGCGCAAACCCGGAGAGGCGTTTCGGCCAGACAATCCCGTGCGGACACGCATTCTCGTCGATATTCTCTCCGGCACCTCCGCCGGTGGCATCAACGCCGTATTTCTCGCCAAGGCCATGGCACAGGGCGAGACCAGCTTGAAAAGCTTGCGCGACTTGTGGCTCGAAAAAGCCGACATGGAGAAGTTGTTAAATGACGACGACGCCAAATCCAGGAACTACCCACCGTCCACCAATAAGACCTCGCTCCTCAATAACAACTACATGTACGGTTCGCTCCTGGATGCATTTCGAGGTATGAACAGCGGGCGGGCTCCGCTTGTTGATCCGATTGACTTGTTCACTACCACAACCGACCTGGCTGGAATCGACGTGCCCATTCAACTGACGGGAGCGCGTGTGATTGAGCGCGTGCATAAGACCGTTTTCCACTTTGAGCTGGACGGCGAGAAGGCGAATGATTTCACTTCCAGTCATGATCCGATGCTGGCCTTTGCCTCGCGCTGTACATCTTCGTTCCCTGTCGCCTTCGAACCCATGCGTGTCCGCAACATCGAGAACTGCGGCGTCAACTTAAGTGCGAACGAGCAAACATTCAAGCCCTTCTTCGGCAAGTACGCTACTGTCCCAGGTGATTGGACCAAACGCCTGTTTGCGGATGGCGGCTACCTCGACAACAAGCCGTTTAGTTATGCCATCCAGGCAATTCCACACCGCGATTCGGATTACCCCTATCTGCGCAAGCTGATCTTTATTGACCCGTTTCCAGAGCTTGAAAATAATTCATCCGGCACTACGGACATCGATTTTGTCACCAACGCGAAGCTTGCAGCCACGGACCTGCCGACGTATGAAACCATTCGCGGTGATATCGAGTCCGTCAATGAGCGCAATCTGGTGCAAGGCCGGGCAAAGAACCTGCGGCGGCGCGTTGAGCTGACACGCGGAATTCCAACCGTCAAGACCGTGCGTCCTTATCCAGAAGCAGACCTGCCTGAGATGGTGGACCTGCATGGTCCGGCCTACGCGCTCTATCACCATATCCGTGTGTTTCGGCTCACGGATTGGCTTGCAGATATCGGAACCAGATTGGGTGGTCTGGTGGAAGGCAGTGACCAGCAACTTGGTCTTCGATACCTGCTGCGTGTCTGGCGCGACTCGAAGTTTTTCAGCCATCGCGGCACGTGTAACGTTTCCAGCAAGACTGAGTGCGATACGGAAAACCGCTATCTGCATAGGTTTGACATCGACTTCCGCATCCGGCGCGCGCACTACATGCGCAAGCGTATTGACGAGGTGACGGCAACTCTCAACGACGAAAAACTTCATTGGAAAATTCGGCAGGATCGCGTGGGGCCACTTCCTCCCGAGCGGCGCGGCCCCCTCGATATGAAGCTTGTCCGGCAGGAACTTGCCACCCGCAGAGCCCAACTCCGTTTGGCACTGCGGGAACTGCGGGATCTGCGGCGCTCTGTTGGGAAATCTGGGGATGATACCCTAGGCAACGTCTTGAAATCGGGCGAAGCCGCTTCGCTTGCTGACGATCTCGCTTCCATCGTAAGCACGCTAAACGATGGTGCGCGCTACCGGGCCGCCAATGCCTTACTCAAAAAGCACGGCCCTTTGCTCGACCGTTTTGCCGAGGCGCTTGGCGGTGCCTTAGCCAATGTCGCCACACTCTCTGACAGGGTGCGAGGGACATTCATGGGAGCCGCCACTTCCAAAGAGGCATTCGCCGTGAACGGTTGGTTGCATTACCAATATCGCGATTTTATGGAATACGACATGGTGACCCTGCCAGTGCTGGAGGGAACCGAGGTCTCTGATTTCACAGAGGTGGAAATCTTCCGCATCAGCCCTGTCGATTCAACATTGAAGCCCGACCCAAACAAACTGGCCGGTCTCTCCCTTGGCCACTTTGGCGCGTTTCTGAGTGAAGAGTGGCGCAGTAACGATATGGCTTGGGGAAGATTGGATGCCGCCGAGAGAATCGTATTTGCCTGTCTTCCCGATGAAGCAGATAAGCCATTGCGCGACCGGTTGATTCACGAGGTCCAGGAACTGATTCTGGAAGAAGAATTTTCACCCGCCCGAACCAATCGAATTGCAAAATGGGTAGGCCAGCAGTTGCAGGGTCCGGTTTCGGAACAAAAGGTACCCGCTGGATTGGTCCAGCAGCTTCAGGCCGTCCTCCCGGTTCCGGGAACTTCTCTGAGAGCGTTCGTAGAGCACCACTACACAGTTCCCTCAGGGCCGGGTGCAAAGCAATCCATGTCCTGGGCTGGAAGGGCCACACGCATTCTTGGAAAAATGTTTGAGGACATCGAAGTCGAGGCTGGTTCCCGCCTGAAATGGATTGGAGGCTTGGCCGTCAACGTCGTAAGGGTTTCCGTCCCTGGAATTCCCGCCACCATCTTCGATTGGGGGCTGCGGTTGTTCCTTGCGGCATCTTTGCTGCTGATTGTTTCAGAATCCGTCGTGAAGCAGGAAGGTCTCCGCAAGCTGGGTTATATTTCGCTTGCATGCACGCTCGGAGTAATGGTAGTGCGTACCGTGCTGTCTCTGTGGTTCGCGGAGCGAAAGTCTGTCTTGCGAACCATAAAACGCGCGGCGACCGTGGTGGCTATCGGTGTTTTTGGTGTTGGTGTCGTAACCAGTTGGAACTGGCTCGCGGCCCACTGGCCGTTCTAACGCAGACGCGCTTCGGTGACAACTGCCATGCCTTCCAGACTGGAGATCTGGCTGCCTTCCAGGCGCAGCAGAAACAGGCCGTCGTCGCCCGACCCGCGCAGATTGCCAGCCGCTTCGGCACCGGGCTGGTACTTGGTCCACTTGGATGACAGCAGTTTCTGCCAGGCGTCGTAGAGTTCTTTCGCTTTTTCGGGAGACTCCAGCGCGAAGGTGTAGGAGATTACGGCGCGGTTGTCGGAGGCTCGCTCCCAGAGTTCGTATTTGCCTCCGCGCCAGGATTCGGCGAGTGGTTCGGATGTTTTGACGTGCTGGCGAAGCAGGATCATCAGGTCAAACTCGCCGAGCATTCCTTCGCTGGTTTTCTTCCAGCCGCGGCCCGCTAGCTGAGGCACCGATACGGTGACTGGTTTGGCCGATTCGAAGTACTTCGCCGGATGCAGTATCTGTTGCGTGCTCGCAGGAGGGGTCTGGAAGACTTTGGAAAAGCCGTCCTGTCCAAGTTTGATGGCGACCGCCTGTTGAAACTCAAGCCCCTTCATATAAGGGAAGATGAGCGATTCCTTCATATACATAGGAACGCTATTGAGTACAGGGAAACCAGCGCCGGATTCGGCTGTCTGTTGGGCGATCATCTGCATGATCATCGGGCTGGTCTTGAGTGACTGATTCATCTTCTGAGCCATATACTCAGCCATGAGCCAGGTAGCTTGGCCTTCCATCACGGCGGCGCGGGCCAGTGCGCTGTCGTCGTTGGAAGACGATTTTTTGATGTACTGTTCCAGGCTGAAATGCTGGTCGGCCAGGGCGTGGGCCAGTTCGTGAACCAAAGCGATATCCTGCATGCCGCCGGATGCGCCTTCGGGCAGCACCATGCGCTTCTTCTTGTAGTCGTAGAACGCGGCAGCCTGTTCGGTGAGGAGCTCGACAGTGGTCTTTTCGAGGTCGAAGTCGGCGGGGGCAAGGCCGAGTTTCTTCATGACCAGGCCTTGCACCCGGATCTCTTCGGGCTTGACCTCTTCTTTGATGCGGACCTGGAAGTACTGCCGCATCTGGTCCTTGGACATCCGGTCCATTGGGACCTGCCTGGTGATGGAGAAGCCGGTGATCCGGGAAAGCTCCTTCATCATCTCGGCGTTGGGATCTTCTGTCTGCGCGAAGGCAACAAAGCAGAGGATCGGTAGAAGGGAGAGGTAGCGTTTCATCTCTGTCTCGATGGTAGCAAGTCCTGTTAGAATAAAGATTACCTTCAAATTTAGGAGTCCCCAGTGGCAGAAGACAAGTTGTACAAAGCAGAATTGGTCGGCAGCGGTACTTTCATCATCACCAAGCCGAAGCGCAAGTCGGCCAAGCGCCGCCAGACCAAGCTCAAAAACGTGACGCGCGGTTCACGGCGGTAGTTCCCATGGCGAAACAGTATTCGGCTCCTCCGGCGATGTGCATCGACACCGCCAAGAAGTACACTGCGACCTTTGAAACATCCAAGGGTTCTATTGTTGTAGAGCTGTTCCCGGCGGATGCGCCGAACACCGTCAGCAACTTCGTGTTCCTTGCCAAAGACGGTTTCTATGACGGCACGACGTTCCATCGTGTCATTGCCGACTTCATGATTCAGGGCGGCGATCCGACTGCCTCTGGCCGCGGTGGCCCCGGCTACCAGTTCGCCGATGAGTTGAAGAACAACCCGCGTCGCCATCAGGTGGGTTCGCTCTCCATGGCGAACGCAGGTCCGAACACCAACGGCAGCCAGTTCTTCATCACGCACATCGTGACCAACTGGCTGGACGGCAAGCACACGGTTTTTGGCCAGGTCCTCACGGGCCAGGACGTTGTGAACGCCGTTCAGCAGGGCGATAAACTGGTCAGTGTAACCATTTCCGAAGCGTAGTTCAGGTACCGGTTCCAGTTGGTGTAAACTCTACTGGAGAGGTGCATGTGAATCGTCGATACTTCATTCTAGGCGCGGCCGCCGTAGCAGCAAAGGCACGTGCGCAGGCTCCGAGCGACAGAGTCCGTATGGCCGTCATCGGCTTGGGTGGACGTGGCCAGAACCACATCGATTCCTGGGGCGCTTTGCCCAATGTGGAGATTACTGCCGTCTGCGATGTGGACCCTTCCCACACCGATGACAAGCTTGGTCGCATCGCCCAGAAAGGCTGGAAGAAGCCGACTTCTTACGGGGATTTCCGGAAACTTCTGGAGAGTAAGGATATCGACGCGGTGTCGATTGCGACGCCGAATCATTGGCACGCGCTTCAGACCATCTGGGCCTGTCAAGCGGGCAAGGATGTCTACGTCGAGAAGCCTTGTTCGCATAACGTCTTCGAGTCGAAGCAGATCGTCGCAGCAGCTCGGAAGTATGATCGCATTGTGCAGCAGGGCAGCCAGAGTCGCTCCTCACCGGCCTTGAAAGAGGCGGTGGAACGTCTGCGAAATGGCGAGTTCGGCGAGGTTTATATGTCGCGTGGGCTGTGCTTCAAATGGCGCGACACGATTGGCAAGACTCCGGTGTCGGCTGTTCCGGACGGGGTCAACTATGACCTCTGGACCGGACCGGCACCAAAGCGTCCGTTCACCAAGAACAGGTTTCATTACAACTGGCACTGGTTCTGGGACACAGGCAACGGCGACCTCGGCAACCAGGGCATCCACGAAGTGGACATCGCCCGCTGGGGTCTGGGGGTCACGCATCCGACCAAGGTCACGGCCATCGGAGGCAAGTTTATGTTCGACGATGACCAGGAGACGCCGAATACGATGACGGCGGCCTGGGAGTTTGAGGTGGAAGGCAAGAAGAAGATGATGAACTTCGAGGTCCGGCACTGGATGACCAACCACGAAGCAGGCATCGGACCAAGGCCGGCGGACAATACAATCGGCAACCAGTTCTACGGCTCCAAGGGCTATCTGGTGATCGACAACTACAACAAGTACTACTCATTCATGGGGCGGGACCAAACTCCAGGACCCTCTGGCAATCAGAGGGATACCCACTTCGCGAACTTCGTAGAAGGAGTCAGAAGCCGCAAGCGAGCCGACCTGAACGCGGACATCGAAGAAGGGGCTCTATCCTGCAACCTGATGCACCTGGCAAACATCAGCTACCGCCTGGGGCGAACGCTGCACTGGGACGAAAAGACGCTCACCGTGAAAGGCGACCCGGAAGCCAACCGCATGTTAACGCGAGCCTACCGGGTGCCTTACGTAGTTCCAGCCAAGGTGTAGGCCATGTTAATAACATCCAAAGAACACGAGTTGGATTTGGGGAGAGCGCAGAAGCTAATTATCGCCACTCATTTCGGTTCCGAGCAAAGGTATTTGGGACGTTACGTTCTTATCAAGAGTTACTCGCTGACCGGACCGTAGAGTCCTCTCATACATTTCTGGCGTTATATCTTCGAGCGAGTTCACAGCCAGGAAGCAGTCGGCGCGATAGGTTCCCGGCAGTAATGCCTTGATTCCAAAACTTCCATTAGAATCCAGGACCGTCATGGAAGAAGTTCGGTCTAGTTCGTTTATGAGCAATACAAGCCCTTGAGATGCCAGTGATCCGTTCTTGACTTCGCAAGTTCCCTTGACCGCCGCTAGGTCGGCGGTCAAGGCAATCTCGATTGAGGTGATCGGTTTGAAGATATCTAAGATCGTAGACTTGAGACGAGTCCCATCAAGGCTTAAGTGATCAACCTGAAGGTTACTTGGTGATGCCACGCTTATCCGGTATCTACCTGGGGGGAGACTTTGGATGTTAAATAGGCCGCTTTTTGTAATAGGCAAAGGCAGACGAAGGCCCTCAGTAATTTCATCCAGCCAGAGTTGGGTAGCCACCACTGGAGTGGCTGTTCCCAGGTTTCCCTGGTACGTAACGTTCCCCTTAAAGGATGGCTGAGGCTCCAGAGGTATCCTGATGTTTATGGGAGCAGTTCTCACTGTAACTTCGGAGCGGACTATGAGCGCGGTAGACCCTGACCCAAGCTGCCCAGTAATCACATAAGATCCGGGCGGAACTGACTTAAAATCAAACCTGCCACTTTCGGCATGAACCGTCGTTGATTGGGATGGCCCCACAAATTGCTGAGAGGCTGGCCTGAGAGAGATGGAGACACTCTTTGATTCGGGAAGATTATCAAGAATCCCCTCCACTGTTACTGAAGTCACCATCTTCAAACGGATATCGGCGGATTGCACTTGTCCTGCACGGACTTGGACTGGGACCGCTTCGCTGTAGTCTCCGGCGTTGGGGTGACAAGTAATTCCATAGTCTAAATACTCTGCTAGCTCAGTCGCCGCTGTGCGATCTTCTTTGGCGGTAACGCGCAGCCCGAATGCACTGGCACCATCCCGATAGTAGGCACAAATTGAATACCTCCCTGGGCTAAGTCCGAAGAAGCGATATTCGCCGAGATCATTTGTCGCGGCCCGGCCGACACTAACTGTCGCTACTCCCGTCACCGTAACGCGCTGTCGAAGAAGCACAACCGTTGCCCCCATCACTGGGGAACCATTCGAGTCCGAAATATTGCCAGCAATCACGGCGAATCGCTTCAGCCGAATGCTTAGGAGATTCGCCTTGGGAACTCGATCCAGCAGTGCAAGTGACTCGCCCACGATTGCCAAGGGGCCGATCCAGGGTTGAAATCCGGGACGGGAGACGCTAATCACGTATCTTCCGGGGCCGCCCACACTCAACAAGAAATGGCCATTTTGCTTGGTAAGGACGGCCGCTTGGCCTCCCTGTGTCCCTTCAAGTCGTGCGATAGCTGTTGCCCCGATGACTGGTTCAGAAGTAGTGGCATCAATGACGTGTCCTTCTATTGCTATTGGAGACTGGGCGGTTTGTGGCTTCGCAATTTCCGATGCTGCAAGCATACCTAACACGAAAATCGCGGTACTGATAATTGAGCGTAGGGGCATATTGTTCTTTTCCATCATCTTTGCTGTCTTGCAAAGGGCTAACCTAGGGCGCATCTCTTATTGTTTTCCGAAACTTGGCTGGGGTCATTCCGAAGCGGCGACGAAATGATCGTATGAAGTGGCTCAAATTTGCAAATCCCGAAAGATAACATACTTGTTTTAGTGGTCTGTTCGAGTTTTTTAAGTGGAGCGAGGCTAATTGAAGTCGATTGTCAAGGATGAACCTGCGGATACTTGAGCCTGTTAGCCCCTTAAACATTCGGGTAAAATGCGATCTAGAGTAGCCAGCGCTCCTGGCTAAGTCAGACACAACCCAAGCATTTTGCGGATAAATAGTCAGGGCTTGAACGCATCTAGCCATTCGCGAATTGTCTGAATTCATGGCAAGCCTTATTTTCTCAAGCGCAGAAGGCTGCTCAGGATGGGCAACCTCCCCATCGTGGGCGCTATCTTAGTTTTCGAATGGGTAGTTGCCTGTATCCCATGGGATGTAACCTATTGGGCTAGTCAAGTTACTCTCCAGCCCCGTATTGACATCCTTGACAACAAGCCTCAGATCTCCAACCCGTCGAATGTCCCACAGTGGTTCGTAGCTGAACACTTCATCATACCCATAGAAGTAGAAGTTAATTTGACTTGCGGATTGATATTCTGGATAAGTTGTGAGTGGATACTCCCACCAGAGGCCCCAAGTGCGAAAGTAAATGATGACCGGCGGGGGAGTGATGCCTTCCACTTCGGGGAAATTGTGGGTTTCGACCAATAGGGCCCCCACATCCACGGCAGAGTCTCCTGTGGAAAGGTTTGACCCGTAGATCGACCACCAATAGAAGTCCTTGTATGTCGACGCGTCGTATGTCCCAGCTCCACCAATGCTTGGGGACTGGGCTATCAGACTTCCAGTGGCCGTAATTCCAATTGCGAAGAGCCACCAAAGGTGTTTTAAGGTTGCCTTGAGCATGATCTATTTCCTCCGTTTGTACTGAGATCTTCCTAATCGCCACGAGAAATGGCGTAGTGATGAAATGATTGTAAGGCAGGAACGGAGTAGGGTCAATCACATAAAGTGTTCTCAATGTGCCTTGCGAGACATGCCTGAGAGCGTCGCAGTCTAGGCCAAGTGGGTTTTGATCCTGTCCGTGGAGAGATAATTCCAATTTCGAAGAAACATTCGATGTATCAGTGCGGGGAAGAGTTCAGAAATTCGGCCTGGGTTGAAGGAGTTTGTGGTGTCTGAAACACCACAGGAAAACACTTCGGACCGCTAATGCGGCCTAATTCGGATGCGATGGGAAAGCGCAGCGATTAAGACTGGGTTTTTTGATTTTATTTGCTGGTATCTATAAAGATGCCGCGTTCCTCAAGCAGCGTACCGGTCTGAACCAGAAGGTTAAGCATATTGCGGCGAAGCGCGATGGAGGCTGTGACGAGGTTGGACTGTGCGTTGGTCAGGGCCACAGTGGCATCGGTCACAAGGAAGATGGTGCTCACGCCCAATTCGTAGCGTTTGTTTTCTGCATCCAGGTTCTTCTGGGCAAAATCGACGGCGGCCTGGTTACCCTTTAAGCTGGCCCGGCTGGATTCGATTGCAGTGATGGCGTTCAGGACGTTGAGCCTTGCAGACTGTTCGGCAGTTCGAATGCTCAGCATGTTGCTCTTCTTGGTAATCAGAGCATTGGACATGGCAACGGCGGCGGCCCGATCCCTGAGCGGGAGGGTTAAGTTCAGGCCAAAGCTATAGGTGGGAGCATTGAATCCCAGCATACTGCGAAGAGCATCGGATAGACCGGCTGTGCTGAGGAGCGTTCTACTTGCTCCGGTGCCCGTATACCGCCACCCGTCGGTGGTTGAGTTACCGTAAGCTCCGGTCAGATTGAGCTGTGGCAGTAATCCGTTCTTCGCTTGCATGATGGAGAGCTCGTCCAAGTCCAATGACTGCCTAGTGTTTTTCAAGCTCGGCAGTTTGTTGAGTGCCAAATTAACATAGGCTTCTTTGTCCAATGGACTGGCATCTTCGGGAACGTCGGCAGTTTCGGTTAGTACGATTGGCAGGTCACGATATTTGGGATCAAGGTCGGCACCCATTTGACGGCGAAGGGCGTCCTCTGCCTGTTGGACGGCGTAGCGTTGGCGTGTGACACCGATCTCTGCGTCCTGTTTGGCTTTTTGAGGCCGGAAGATTTCGAGGGGAGAAATGGCTCCCAGCGCCAATTCATCTTCGTTTCGCTTTAGGGTGGTGGATGCCTGTTTGAGACCTTCCTCCTGCACACCGAGGTTTAACTTTGCCTCAATGACGCTCCAATAGGCCGTTTCGGCAGTTTGCACGGCGCGCATGATCTGGTCATAAAGGCTATATTGTGCTCGGTTGTAATTGACACGAGCCCGGGTGATGTTCAAACGTGTGATGGCCGCACCGCGTCCGCGTAGAAGTGGTTGGGTCAGGTTGAAGCTCAGGCCACTGGTAAAAGAAGGATTCAGTGTACTAGTGGAGCTGGAGGAGACGTTTCGGGAGCCGTTGTAGTTGGCGGTGAAGCTTGTCCCGTTTTGGAAAGTCTGGCGGTAGGAGATTGGATAAGACTGAGCGAGATCCTTAGTGACGTTGTCACCAAAACGAGAGTCGTTATTGACGGTCGTCCGTCGTTGGTTGTTGAACTGCAACGTAAGGGTGGGGTCAAAGGCACCAAACGCGCTCGTGATGGCGTTGCGGCTTGTTGTGATGGCGAGCCGGTTGATTTGGATGTCGGTGTTGTTCGACAGCACCAGGTCGAGGTAAGACTTGAGCGACAGTTCGAGCTTGCCGTTCACCGTGTAGTCTTCGAACTTGGCTGGGGCCTGGAGTTGGATGGACTCCACTCTCGGCTCCAGGTGGTGCTTCAGGTATCGGATCGGCGATCCCAAGCTGGGGATGGGTAGCAGTTCCTGTGCCGGGAGGGCCAAGTTGACGCACAGTGCGACGAGGAGGAGTCGAAGTTTCATATGTTTGAAAGTGTCCGTATTGCTTAAGCTTTATTCGTAACGTATCGCTTCAATCGGGTCGAGCTTGGCGGCTTGGCGGGCGGGGTAGATTCCGAAGGCCAGACCGATAAAGACCGATACTCCAAAGGCGACAAGAATGGATATCGAGGTTACTTCTGTGGAATAACCGGCGGCGGCTCCAATGATCCAGGAGACGGTGACGCCGAACGCAATGCCGAGCAAGCCGCCCAGCATGGAAATGAGAATTGCTTCTGTCATGAACTGACGGATGATGTCACCCTGGCGTGCACCGATGGCTCGGCGGATACCGATTTCGCGGGTACGTTCGAGCACGGTGGCGAGCATGATGTTCATGATTCCGATTCCACCAACCAGGAGCGAGATGCCGGCGATGGAGATCATCACGATGTTGAAGATGGCCAGTGTTTTGTTCTTCTGGGCCAGAAGTCCGGCGGGGACGATGGGGGTGAAGTCGCCTGCGTCTTTGTGGGTGGCGTTGAGAATAGCCGTAACGACACTGGCGGTTTCGATGGAGTCCACTTTATCGGCGACCTTCATGTAGATGCCGTCGATTTCGTCTTTGAGGAAGCTGTTGTTGTCTTCAAAACGGCGCATGACGGCGTTGAGGGGGGCGATGACGAGGTTGTTACCGCCGACGACTTCGACGCCTTCTACGCCTGTGTTGGCTTCTCCGACTTGGGCCAGCACGCCGACCACTTCGAGCCAGGTTTCATTGACTTTGACGAACTTGCCGACCGCAGGAGCATAGCCGAGGAGGTTCACCTTGGCGGTTTCGCCGAGCACGCAGACCGGCGCGGAATTGAGGTTCTCCTCATCGGTAAAGAACCGGCCTTCGGCGAGCTTGAGGGATTGGATCTCCTGGTAGGAAGGTTCGACGCCGATGAGCATCGGCATTTCCTGGTTGGTCTTGGGGAGCACGCGGAGCGGCTTGAATTTCTTACGAGGGGTAATCGCGGCTAGGCCCGGGACGTTTTCCTTAATGGCTCGGAAATCGCGGAAGGTGAGACCGGGGGAGATCTGACGGCGGGTTTGCAGTTCGTTACGATCCACCGCTTCTTTGGCTTCAATCAGGATGTTGTTGACACCCAATTGATCAATGGAGGCGATGATATCTTTCTGCGCACCTGCGGTGATGGAGAGCATCGAAACCACAGAGCCGACGCCGAAGATCATACCGAGCATGGTGAGCAAGCTGCGAAGCTTGTGGACCAGGAGGCTGCTCAGCCCCATGTAAATTTCAGGAAGAATGCTGGAGACGCCTGACATGTATGTTCCTTAGTTACCCGGCATGGCGAGGCCGCCACCGCTATCGGATTTTTTAGTGCCTTTGCTGTCGTTTTTGAGGGTCGGGTTTTGAAGGGCTACTTCTTCGCCGACCTTGAGACCTTCCGAGATGATGGAGGAGTTCTCGCTACGTTTGAGAACCTTCACATCGCGGGCGATGAAGTTGCCGTCGGCCTGTTTGACGTAGACCTGGAACCAACCGTCTCGCTTACCTTGGAATACGGCCTGGGCCGGGATGTTAATGGCATTGGAAACCTTGTCGACGATGATCTCCACGTCGGCAAGTAGGCCCGGGCGTAACAGCACTTCCAACTGGTCGTCGTTCTCGGGAGGTAGCGGGAGCTTTGCTGCTTCCATTTCGGCTGCTGTGAAACGGGCATCGGGGCTGCCTCCCATGGCAACGGGTGCTGGCTGACCGCCGCCGTTGCGTCCGCCGCCGGGGCCGCGCCCGCCACCGCGGGC
>Ga0315912_10000840_pt1 | contig 45105 bp, 38 predicted proteins | sample VfabasoilMG_FD_204469 | JGI IMG/M metagenome (GOLD analysis project Ga0315912, IMG submission 204469) | Garden soil microbial communities collected in Santa Monica, California, United States - V. faba soil | ecosystem: Environmental > Terrestrial > Soil > Garden | place: USA: California... | reverse complement strand
GAGCATCGCGCCGCTTGTTGGAAAGCGTTGAGCGGGATGCAACTCCGGCATGGTAAACAACTGCAAGCGATGGCCTCGATGCAATCGGGGCTCAAGCTGACAGATAACCTGTCGCCCAAAGAGAAAATGCTGAAGGGGATGTTGGACAAGGCCATGAAGATGATCGGGCCGAAGTGAACTTGCCGTGATCGCAACGATCTACTCTCAACAAGACGCGCTAAGCCGCGTCTTGTTGTTTATAACGAAGCTATGTTGAAACCTCTATATTTTTATTGCGTCGTGTTAGGCTTATTGAGCGCCGCCTGCACCTCAGCCACCCCACCCGTCACGCCATCCCCGACTACGCTCCCGACCCTAACAGCCACCTACGCGCCTACCGCCACTGCCCTCCCTTCGCCCACGCCACCCCTACCCAGCGCCACCCCGCTCCCGCCGAGCGCTACCCCTCCCCCAGAGATCACGTTGCTCTTTACTGGCGACATCAACCCGGGGCGGTGCGTGTATCAGACTGTCAAACAAGCCAATGATATGGCGTTGCCCTATCGCCCATTGGCCGAGATGCTTCAAAGCGCCGATATTTTAGTGGGCAGTTTAGACGGCACGTTATCCGACTACAACCCGCCCGTGCCGTGCATGGAGACGCGCAATTTGATGGGGCCAACCGAGATGGTGCAAGGCTTTCAATTCGCCGGGTTCGACGCCATCACCCTCGCCACCAATCACAGCAAAGATTGTGGTTTGGTGCGTGGCTGTGTCAATGACTCGTTTTTCGATACGCTCACCACGCTCCAAACGGCCGGCATTCAACCCATTGGCGCGGGGCGGAACATCACGGAGGCACTCACGCCGACGATCATCACCGTGCGCGGTGTGCGGTTTGCCTTTCTCGGCTTCTCGGCGATTGATCGGACGCTTTGGGCGACGGACACCGACCCGGGCACTGGGCCGTTCGATAAGGCCGTCTATGTAGACGCGATCCGCCGCGCTACCGAGCAAGCCGATGTGGTCATCCCCCTGATCCATTGGGGGACCGAATATACGTTGACGATTAACTATGAGCAACGGGATGGCGCGCAGTTGATGGTGGACGCAGGCGCGACGCTCATCATCGGCAATCATCCCCATCATGTGCAAGGCGTAGAGACATTTCCCAACGGCGCAGTCGCCGCGTATGCGCTGGGCAATTTTGTGTTCGATCAGGAGTGGTCGGATGGGCGGCAGTTCCCCATCCAGGGATTGTTATTGAAGGCGACGTTTGTGGGGAAGACGTTAACGAAAGTGGAGCCAATCCCGATCCACATCTACGACAATTTTCAGCCGCGCTTGGCCGAACTCGATGAAGCGACACTCATCTTGGCCGATGTCGCGAAGTCACTAGCGAAAATGCCCAAGCGCCGACCAACGCCAAGTCCTTAAACAAAAACCGGCGGGGTTTTCATAAACCTCGCCGGTTGAGTATCGAATGACACTTCCGCGTGATGTAGCCACTACGGCGCGGCCGTTGGCGTGCTGGTGGGGACCGCCGTCACCAAATTGATCCGCACCGTGAGCGTTTGCCCCGCTTGCAGGGTGGCGTTGGAGACATTCTTGTTGTTCCGAACAATATCGTCCACTGTGCTATTGAATTTGGTGGCAATGGCTTCAAGGGTGTCGCCGAGCAACACCACATACTGAATCTTCGCGCCACGCGGCAAATTGCTGGGTAAGGGGCTGGGGGTGATGGTGGGGAAGTCGCCGCTGGGGATGATCAGAGTCTTCCCGACCGATAAACTGTCGTTCACGGTCAAGTTATTCACTTGCATCAAGAGTGTCACATCAATTTGAAACTGCGCCGCGATCCCGAAGAGCGTGTCAAACTCTTGCACGACATAGGTAACTTGCGTAGGCGTTGGGGAGGGGCCGGCGGTGGCCGTGGGCGTGGCCGTAAATTGGGGCGTGTCGGTGGGGACGGGTGTGAGGGAAGGCGGGACGGGCGTTAACGTAATGGTCGGGGTGGGCGTCGCCGTGCGAAACAAGGCTTGGCCGGTCTCGCTGGTAAAGAAGAAAATCGTCAGCAAGACACCGCCAAGCAAGATGGCCGCCGCCACGCCCGCGAAAATGAGTGGCATCGTCCGTGCGCGACGGCGTGACACCAAATCTCTCCCCCGGCCTGACGACCGAAAGTTACTGGACATGTCCGCCGCTATCCATCTTGACTGAAGGCCCACCGGTTAGGAACTTCTCCGGTTCTTTTTCAAACGACCGCTTGCAACCCGGCGCGCAGAAATAATAGGTTTGGCCTTGATAATCCAGTTTCCATTGGGCGGTGTCGGCTTCAACTTCCATGCCACATACGGGGTCAATCGCAGTCATGCCTATAGGCCTCCAAGGCAAATTCTACCACAGGCGTTTTCCGCCTCGCCCAAACCGAAGTGCCGCCTCGCCTTTTGCCTTTGTCACCCTCGGGCGTTTTTGCTAAACTAGTTTCAGTTTACGCTCATCGCTTATCGCTTTTCTCTCCTCCCCTTATGACCCCTCACACCGCCCTTGTCCAACAACAATTTGGCCCCCATGCCCAAAACTATGTGACCAGCCCCGACCACGCGCGCGGCGACAGTCTCGAGAGATTGTTGGCCGTTGTCCAGCCGCAACCCCATTGGCGCGTCTTGGATATCGCCACCGGGGGCGGGCATACCGCCCTCGCCTGTGCGCCGCATGTTCAAGAAGTCGTCGCCACTGACTTGACGCCCGAAATGCTTGCCGCCGCCGAAAAATTTATCCGCGCCCAAGGGGTGAGTAACATCACGTTTAAAGAGGCGGACGCCATGGTCTTGCCGTTTGAGGCCGCCGAGTTCGATCTGGTGACGTGCCGCATCGCCCCACACCATTTCCCCGATTGCGCCGGTTTCGTGCGCGAGATGGCGCGGGTGCTCAAACCGGGCGGGCTCGCGGCAGTCATAGACAATGTCGCCTCCACCGACCAAACAGCGGCCCGCCACATCAACGCCTACGAGAAACTGCGCGATCCCAGCCATGTATGGATGTATGCCGTCCCCGATTGGGAGGCGTTCTATCTGGGAGCTGGTTTGCGCGTGACCCAGGTTGAGCAGTTTGAAAAGGCCATGGATTTTGAACGCCATTGCGCGCGGCTGAACGTCCCGCCGCACATTCGCCAGCAAATGCGCGTGATGCTCCTCCACGCGCCGGCCCCAGCGCGGGCGGCGTTGAAGCCAGTGGTTGAAGGGGACCGGATCACATTTGTGTTGACGGAGGTGTTAATGGTGGGGCAACGCTAGGCCGTTAAACGACCACGCCCGCTAGCGGAGCGGGCGCGAAAGCCACCGAACGGAGTTGAACCGATAACCTCTCACTTACGAAGCGATTGCTCTGCCGATTGAGCTACGGTGGCGAGAACGAGATTATACCAAGACCGAGGGTGAGCGGTCAACAGATTTTTAAATTGGAGTAATGCCAATGGCTACTTTCAATCCTGACGATTATCTATGGGTGCCGATGAGGCCTTGGCCGCCGGCCAAGGTGCAGGCTTTTGAGGCTGTCTGGCAAACGGTTTTGGCAAGTGTGCCCGGTACGTGGTTAAACTACACAAGCCCATATCCTAAGCATGAGTTTTTGTGTTATTTGGCTGAACACCAGGCCGTTTTAATGCATGGCTCCAACAATCCTGAGATCACTCTGTTCGAGCCGCGCCTGCAAACCGATTATCTGGGGCGACCGATACGGGCGGTGTTTGCAACTGCCGATGGCATTTGGCCGATGTTCTTCGCCATCATCAAGCGGCAGGGTTATAAAGGCTCCTTGCGGAACGCCTGTTTTCGCGCGGCAGACAACACGGGCGCGCCATGTAAATTCTATCGGTTTTCTATCAGTCAGAAAGCTTTGGCGGGTTCACCTTGGCAACCCGGCACGATCTATCTCCTCCCACGCGCTTCGTTCACACCGGTCAAAGACGAGGCCGGTGAGGGGCTAGAAGAGTGGACCAGCCCCATCGCAATTGCGCCACTGGCACGGCTGGCGGTCTCCCCTGACGATTTCCCGTTCTTGCAACAGGTCCAAGGCCATGCTGACCCTTTGGCAGAAGTGCTGGATGACCTGTTCACAACTTATCAGTCACTGAACGAGTTGGAAGAGGGTTACGCTCTGCGTTACCCCGCCACGCCCGAACACGAACGCAAGTTGCAAGCGGCACTGGGGTTGTTGCAAGAAGCCGCTCCCCAGATCACGACGACTTACGAAGCGCACGCGGAGGCGCTGTGGCTCAAGTTCACTGGCCCGCCAGAACTGAAAGAATTTATCCGCGCGGCGATTGCGGAACAGTCCAAAACCTAAGCACGCTTCTAATGCAACTCTTACTTGCTCTGATTGAGGCTTTATACTATACTCCCCTATAGTATCTAGGAGAGTGCTGATGGTAGTGAAAAACACCACCCCTAAAGATGATTTACTCAAACGCCTGCACCGGATCGAAGGCCAAGTGCGCGGCATCACCAAGATGGTGGAAGAGGACCGCGATTGCCGCGAGATTTTGCAACAACTCGCCGCGGCCCGCGCGGCCATGCAAACCGCGAGCCAAATGGTGGCGCGTTCCTATGCGTGCCAGTGTTTACAAGAAACGACCACTGACCAGCAAAACACGATTGACGATTTGCTGGATGTGTTAAGCAAAGCCGCTTAAGGAGACGGTATGTCTGGCAATTTTAAAGAAGCCCTGGCCGTATGGAAGGGCGATATGGTGTTCGACGCCACCCCCGAATCGGGGTTTACCATTCGGATGGATGGTGACTCAAAACAAGGCGTCGGCCCGATGGAGATGATTTTGATGGGGCTGATGGGCTGTATGGGCGCGGATGTCGCTTCAATTTTGCAGAAGAAGCGGCAAATGGTCACGGCGTTAGAAATTCGCGCGCATGGCGACCGCGCGCCGGAACACCCACGCAAGTACATTCACATTGAACTGGTGTTCGTCGTTACTGGGCGCAACATCGAACCCGACGCGGTGCGCCGCGCGATTGAACTCTCGGAAGAGAAATACTGCTCCGTGTCCGCCACTTTGCGCGGCACCGCGCAGATCATCACCCGTTTTGAAATTCGGGAAAGCGAACTTGTAATGGCGTAAGCCGTTGCGCGACTAATTGAGACTGGAGAAATTAACAATGAATGAACCGATTCATGTCACCGATGATGCCTTTGAAAAGGCCGTTTTGCAATCGCCCACGCCGGTGATCGTAGACTTTTGGGCCCCGTGGTGTGGCCCGTGTCGCCAGATCGCCCCCTCGCTGGAAAAGATCGCGCAGGAATATGCCGGGCGGGTAATCGTGGCGAAAGTCAACACCGACGACAACCCACAATGGTCGGGGCATTTCCAAGTGCAGGGCATCCCCACTGTTCTGTTTATAGCGAGTGGCAAGGTGGTCTTCCAACAAGTGGGCGCGGTGCCATTTGGTTATTTTAAGCAGATCGTAGACAAGTTCTTGGCGACGGTGGAAGCGCCAGTGGCGAACTAATCGCTAACTGTTTTATCGTAACGACCCTGTCATGGCGTATCACGCTACGATAGGGTCGTTTTTATTACTGTCACATCCGAAACACCCCATACCGCGTGGCCTCTTCCGGCGCATTGGCGCACACGGCCAGCGCCAGACCTAACACGCGGCGCGTCTCGGCGGGGTCGAGGATGCCATCATCCCATAAGCGGGCGGTGGAATAGTAGGGGTGGCCCTCATGTTCATACTTCTCTAGCGTTGGGCGCATAAATTCTTGTTGTTCGGGCAGTTCTAAACGGGACTTGTCCTCGCGCGCCAGTTGGTCTTGTTTGACGGTGAGTAGCACGTTCGCCGCTTGCTCGCCGCCCATGACGCTGATGCGCGCATTCGGCCACATCCACAAAAAGCGCGGCTGATAGGCTCGCCCGCACATGCCATAGTTGCCCGCGCCAAAACTCCCACCGATGATCACGGTCAACTTCGGTACATTGGCGTTGGCGACGGCATGGACCATCTTCGCGCCGTCTTTGGCGATGCCGCGCATCTCATATTCGCGCCCCACCATGAAACCGGTGATGTTTTGCAAAAACAAGAGTGGGATGCCGCGCGCGGTGCAAAGCTCGATAAAGTGCGCGCCCTTCAAGGCACTCTCGCTGAACAACACGCCGTTGTTGGCGATGATGCCGACCGAGTAGCCCTCGATCGCCGCGAAGCCTGTGATGAGCGTCGTGCCGTAGTTCGCCTTAAATTCGCGGAAGCGACTGCCATCCACCAACCGCGCGATGATCTCCCGCACATCGTAACTCTCGCGGAAAGACTTAGGCAGTACGCCATAAATCTCCTCTGTCGCGTACAGCGGCTCTTCCGCATTGCGCCCGCTTACCAAGCGCTTCCGCTCCAATGTCTCCACGATCCCCCGCACAATCTCCAGCGCGTGGTCATCATCCTCAGCGAAGTGATCCGCCACCCCCGACTGATGTGTGTGGACAAACGCGCCGCCCAAGTCTTCGGCAGTCACTTCTTCGCCGGTGGCGGCCTTCACCAAGGGCGGCCCGCCGAGGAAGATCGTGCCGGTGCCTTTGACGATCACCGTTTCATCACTCATGGCCGGCACATATGCGCCACCCGCCGTGCAACTACCCATCACCGCCGCAATTTGGGGGATGCCTTTGGCGCTCATCCGCGCTTGGTTGTAGAAGATGCGTCCGAAATGTTCGCGGTCGGGGAAGACCTCGGCTTGTAGGGGGAGAAATGCGCCACCTGAGTCCACCAGATAGATGCACGGCAGATGATTTTCCTCGGCCACTTCTTGCGCGCGCAGATGTTTCTTGACGGTCAGCGGATAATACGTGCCGCCCTTCACCGTCGCATCATTAGCGATGATCAGGCATTCGCGCCCACTCACCCGCCCTATGCCCGTCACCACGCCCGCACCCGGCGCTTCGTTGTGATACATCTCCCACGCGGCCAGCGGCGAGAGTTCGAGGAAGGGCGCGCCGGGGTCGAGCAATTTATCAATGCGGTCGCGGACGAAGAGTTTGTGCTGTTCCTCGTGGCGCTTGCGATATTTCGGCCCGCCGCCCTGGCGCACCTGGGCGAGGTGGTCGCGCAGGTTTTGCGCCAATTGGCGATGATGGGCCGCGTTTTCGCGGAAGGCTTCGGAGGTGGGGGAGAGTTGGGAGTCGAGGGTTTCCATAGGTGAGGTGAATCAGTAATCAGTGAACAGTAATCAGTCGTTCGCTCTGATTACTGTTCACTGATTACTGGCTACTGAGTCCTGACGGTATAATAGCATACGGTTATCTTCCTCATTCCTCGCCTTCATCCTTTCATTCATGACCAAGACCCTTCCTAAAACAGATCCAAATCTCATCAAGGCGGTAGACCGTCTGGGCAAAGCCCACACCCTCTATGGCTGGTTGTTAATCAGCTTAGGTTTATTTGCCCAATGGTCAGCGGGCGTCGAACACCCACTGGCTGGGATGCCGTTCATCGCCATTGGGATTGCTGAGCTGGTGTTGGGCGAGCCGGTGTTGCTAGGCACAGTGGGCTTGCTCATCATTTTATCGGTCTTGCCCACGCTTTACCCAACGGTGACGATCCTCGGCCCCGAACCATTAGTGACAATGATGGATTTAGGCGGCATCGAAAAAGGCGCGTTGGTGCTGGGGAAGGTCATCCTGGCGGGCACCGCGCTTAATCAGTTCTTTCTCTTCCGCTTGTTGTATGGCACGGAGACGGCTACCTCGGATGACCCGAACTTGCCCATCATCCCACCGATGATCCCGAATCGCACCGATCGGTTGGCGCGCACCGCACAGTGGGCAGGCATCTTTAGCAATGTCGCCATTGGCCTGGCCTTGCTCCTGTTTACCCAAGCGCCGGACGCTTCCGCGACACGCCTGATGACTGAGATGGCCGGCAGTTTGGGGGCCACGGCCTTTGGTCTTGGCCTCGCCACCGCTTTCTCGCCCACCACCAAACGCGAGGCCGCGCTGTGGGGCGTTGGAACCGGCATGGTGGGGTATCTCACTGCTGTTTTTACGCTGATGCGTTTTTTGGCTTAACTGAATCTTTACGCGGAAGATGGGGATGGCATGGATCGGTGAGATAGAAAAGAACAATAGTTGTTGGACAAATGCAAAGCGGATCACGAATTACACGAATTATGCTACATGCGAATGTCACGAATTTGTTGAGTTTGAAAAGTAAGCGAAGACATTGCTAAACTTTAATTCATCCCTTATCTCTTATCCTTCATCCCTTCCAATGCGTCGCCTCCTTCTGCTCCTCCTGCTCTGCGCTACCGCGTGCGGCAAACTGCCGATCATCAACGTCACCTTTACGACGCCGACTCCGCTCTTGCCGACCGGCCCCACGCCTACGCCATTGCCGGCGACGATCCTCACCTTCACGGTTCACATCCCCAACACCACGCCGCAAGGCTCACTGCCCGAAGTGCGTGTGTTAGATGAAGTCTCTGGCACCACGATTGCCGTCCCCTTAAAAGACATCGGCAACAACACGTGGCTCGGCTCGACGCCCGCGACAGTGGGAGAGGTCGTGCGCTATCGGTATGTGCGCCCGCGCCCCTTCGCCACCGATGAAGTCAGCGCCACTGGGCAACCCATCCCATATCGCTTGGCGTTGGTGGCGGATAACAATTTGATCTTGGAAGACACCGTCGCCGCTTGGACGGATACGCCCGCCCCGGGTGGGGGCGGCGCGCTGACGGGCGTGGTGAAAAACAGCAACACCGGACAAGGGGTATTCAATGCACTGGTGTCAGTCGCGGGGCAAGTGGCGCTGACGAGCGCTGACGGGCGCTACTACTTCTTCGATCTCCCGGCTGGGCCACAGCGCGTCACGGTCATCGCGCGCGATGGGTCATTGCGTCCGGTGCAACAAATCGCCAACATCGTGACGAATCAATGGGCGGCGCTCGATCTGGTGAGCGACGACCCGAATATGGTGCATGTCAACTTCATCGTTTATCCGCCCGCGCAAACTGATCCGAGTGCCATCTTCCGCCTCAGCGGCAACGTGGCGCAATTGGGCGACACGTTTGTGCTGGACTCATTCGGCACGGCCATCGCACCGGCGCGCCAACCCGCGCTGACGCCCTTGCCCGATGGGCGCTGGCAACTCTCGCTCGTCCTCTATGAAGGCACGTTGTTGCGTTACAAGTACACCTTGGGCGATGGGCGCTGGAATGGCGAACTCGATGCGGGCGGACGACAACGCTTGCGCCAACTGCGCGTGCCGCTCACCGATCTCTTCGTAGAAGATGTCATCCCGAATTGGCATTCGGGTTCGCAAGCGCCGGTGATCTTTGACTTCACCCCGTCAGGCGATTTCCCAACCGATGAGATGCCCACGATTCAATTTCGGACGGGTGAGCAATGGCAAGCCCCCCTCCCGCTATGGCGCGCGGGCGATAACCGCTGGCGCTTTGTCCTCTACAACCCCAATACGTTTTCCAAGGACGGGCATTATCGGTATTGTCGCAACTTCAGTTGTGAAGCCGCGAGCGAAGATAACCCAGCCCATCGGAACGGGCGCTCATTTATGCCCACGCTCTTTTCGCAAAATATCCAAGACCAACCCGAACGTTGGCGCTGGTTATCATCCACCCCAGCCGAAGTGCTCGTGCCGGTGGAGGGCAAACTCCACATTGATTTCGCCGCCGGGTTCGACTTTCCCGATCAATGGCAACCGAACGATCTACCGCTGTATGCAGGAGCCTTTGCCAAATTGCAAAACGATCACGCGGGCTGGGTTACGTTCCTCCGGCGCGGGACGCTTTTGCGGATCAACCCACCCCTCTATGGCGATGACCTTGCCCTCAGCGCCTCACCGGGAGATATTCAAGAATTGGCGCATCAGGCGCGCGGATACAATTTGCACTTCACGCTTCATCCCGTGACGTGTCACTATACGCCATATGGCGCGTGCGACTATTGGAACGGCGCGCCCTATAGCACCGCCTTTTGGGATGCGTGGTTCGCTGCGTATCAAAGTTATCTACTGACGCAAGCCGACCTCGCCACCCAAGCGACGATTGATATGTTGGTGGTGGGTGACTTCAAATTGCGCCCCTCCTTCCCCGGCGAGCCCGAAGCCCCACCAGATGCGGAGACGCGCTGGCGGAGTGTGATCAGCAATGTGCGCACGCACTATCGGGGCAAGTTGGCGTTTGAATTGTTGATGGGGCAGAATGTGTGGCCGAACGTGCCGGGCTTTCTGGATGCGGTGGATGTGATCCGCTTTGCATGGTGGAGCACTTTAGCGAACACGACCACGCCCAAAGTGAGCGATCTCTCCACGGCGGCAGGGATGCTGATGGATGCGAATTTGTTGCCCATTCAGCAACGCTTCAATCGGCCGATTCAGATCAGCGCGGCCTACCTCGCCGCCGATGGCGCGGCTACCCACTGCCTTAAGCGCGATGATGGGCAGTGTTACTCATTTGAAGCCTTCAACCCCGACCAACCGGATGTGGCGCGCTACCCGCTCGATCTCGTCGAGCAAGCCGATGCGTTCAACGGCCTCCTCCAAGCTATCAATGACCGCCCTTGGATCAGCGGCTTCTCGGCCTACGGCTACTCTCCCCTCGCGACCTTGCACGATAAATCCATCTCCGTGCGCGGCAAGCCCGCCGAAGCCGTGTTGGCAACATGGTATCCGCGGTTGGTGGGGCGGTGAAGATTGATCAACCTTGAACCCCCGATTAGGGCTTTTTATGAACACTGACGAAACGCGCGCAGATTTTCGCTGATCGGTGTAGACAAGAATCAGCGAAAATCTGAGCTTATTCAGCGTTATCAGCGTCCGAGTTTTTAAGCCTAGGATTTGCGAACACATGTCGAATATCCACTGGCCTTCCGCCAAAGCTGAAGTCGTTCACCATCTCGTCGAACTGCTCAAACTTGACACCACGAACCCGCCGGGCAATGAAACGCTGGCGGTGAATTATTTGGCGCAGGTGTTGCGCGCCGAGGGGATTGAGCCGATGATCTTGGAGTACGCGCCGGGGCGGGGCAACTTGGTAGCGCGGCTGAAAGGCAGTGGCGCGGCTTCGCCGTTGATCTTGTATGGGCACACCGATGTGGTGCCCGCCGAACCCGAATACTGGACGCATCCGCCTTTCGCGGGCGTCATCGCCGATGGCTACATTTGGGGGCGCGGCACGGCGGATATGAAAGGCACCGTCGCCCAGCAATTGATGACGTTCCTATTGCTCAAGCGCGCAGGTGTGCCGCTCAACCGCGACGTGATCTTCGCCGCCACCGCCGATGAAGAGATCGCGGGGGATGGCATTCAGTTTTTAGTCCGCCAACACCCCGACCTCATCCGCGCCGAATGGGGGATCACCGAGATCGGGGCCTACACGACCTATGTGAACGGGCGACGGTTTTATACGATCCAGACCGCCGAGAAGGGTGTGGTGTGGCTCAAGGCGCGCGTCACTGGCAAACCGAGCCACGCCTCCGTGCCCGACCCAGACAACGCCGTTGTGCGTTTAGCGCGCGGCCTCGAACGCTTGGAGCGCGTGGGGTTGCCGCATCATTTGCCTCACGCTACCGCTGGCTATATCGCTGAATTACAGGCGCTGATGCCCGAAGCGCGCCACTGGCTAGAACAACTTAAATCGCCAGCGACCTTTGAGGCCGGCTGGCAACAGTTTTTGAAAATCGATCGGCCCCAGGCCTTGTTTCTAAACGCACTTTTGCACAACACCGCCACGCCCACCGGGTTGAGCGCAGGCACTAAGATCAACATCATCCCCTCCCACGCCGAAGTGTTGATTGACTGCCGCACCCTGCCGGGCTTTACTACGGAACAGGCTTTGGCCGAACTGCGTGCGGTGTTGGGCGATGATTTTGAGTACGAGTTGATTTTAGAATCGCCCCCCTTAGAAACACCGCCCGATACGCCCCTCTTTCGGTTGATGAAAGAGACTCTGCTCCGCTTTGACCCCGAAGCAACTGTCGGCCCTTATATGATGTCCGGCGCGACCGACGCTAAACATCTGAACGTGTTGGGGACGAAGTCGTATGGCTTTTCGCCGCTCCAACTGCCACCGGGGTTTGAGTTTGACGACCTGATGCACAGCCATAATGAGCGCATTCCGGTGGAGGGGTATCAATGGGGACTGGAAGTGTTGTTTGAAGTGGTGCGCGCGTTTGTCGAGGAACAATAGGGGTGACGGTGATTGCCATTAATCAGCGCAACGCGCAACATCTCTATTGGGATGTTTTTTGGTGGGGCGTCCTCGCCGGAAGCTCAATCAATTTTATCGCCGTGTATGCGGCGCATTTGCAGGCCACTGCCTTTCAGATCGCCCTGCTCACGCTCGGCCCGGCGGTGGTCAACCTGTTTGTCTCGCTTCCGGCGGGGCATTGGCTGGCGGGGCGCGCGCTCGACCGGATGGTGTTCCTCACCTCCTTGGGGCATCGCGCGGGCTATGTGGCGTTGGTCGTCGTGCCGTGGTTCTTGTCGGTGGAGACGCAACTGTGGGTCATCCCGCTCATCACGGTCGTCATGTCAGTGCCGGGCACGCTTCTGGCGATTGCCTTCAACGCCATGTTCGCCGACGCCGTGCCGCCCGAGATGCGCGGGCAAGTGGTGGGGCGGCGCAACGCGTTGTTGGCAGTCAGCACCACCCTCACCTCGCTGGCGTGTGGTGTGTTGTTGGATTATTTGCCGTTCCCCTGGAATTACCAAGCCGTGTTTGGGGTAGGCGCGTTGGGCGCGGGGTTGAGCAGTTATTACCTGAGCCAAATTCGCTTGGTGGGCGCGCCGCCCCAGCGGGTAGGGCAACCGCTGAACGATCACGCGCGTCCCGGCCTGATGCGCTTCACCGACGCCGTGCGCGAAGCGGTGGGGTTGCGCTTCCTCACGCGCTCGGGCGGGCAAGCGTTGTTGCGGCTCGATCTCTTGCGCGGGTCGTTTGGCTGGTTCATCCTCGCCTACTTCCTGTTTTATCTGGCGCAACACGCGCCCATCCCGCTCTTCCCCGTGTTGTTGGTGCAGGCCCTCCATTTATCCGATGGTGTGATCAGCGTCGGCAACGCGCTGTTTTACATCACGATGCTGATCGCCTCGGTGATCTTGGCGCGCCTCGGCACGCGGTTTACCCCGCGCCAATTGCTCGTCGTCGGGAGCGTGAGCTATTTGGTGTTTCCATTACTGCTAACGCTGACCCATGACATTTATCTTTATTGGATCGCATCGCTCCTCGGCGGCGCGACGTGGGGCATCGCCAATGGCGGCTTGGTCAATCGGCTGATGGAGCGCGTGCCGGAACTTGATCGCCCGGCGCACATGGCCTTGCATAACCTCGCGCTCAACCTCGGCATCCTCGGCGGCTCGGTGTTTGGCCCCGCGCTAGAAGGCTGGGCCGGCCTGCGAGAAGCCTTGCTGTTGTGCGCTGGCTTGCGCTTGGCCGCTGGGCTGTTGTTGTGGAAGTGGGGGTAGAGGAAGGGATGAAGGATGGGGGATGAAGGATGAAAGGAGGGCGAAGGGTGGATGGGTGCATTTCGATTCAGGGTGGGTTTGCCTATATTGTCGGCATCGGCTGACGTATAGCGGTTTCCTGTTGCCTCTACAACGTTCGCCCTGAGCGCGCGGCGCGTTTTTCGCCGCGCAGTCGAAGGGGCGTTGTAAATCGAAAACGAGAGTGCTATAAGCGCGACGCCTATCCTGCGCGTGGTTACAAATTGTGTTTTCCTCAGTGCCGGGGCGACAGACCCTAAATTTCCTCATCCCTCCCGCTTACGCTATACTCCCGCTCGTCTATGGACGGCGCACAATTCTCCAACATCAACGAAATTAACAACGCGGGCGACATCGTGGGCGGGGATAAGATCGTCCAACTCCCACCACCCGAAGTCATCCAACGCTTGCATCAATTGCCACCCCCGCCCGCCGATTTTGTGGGGCGTGCGGCGCAGTTGAACGAACTGCGCGGACACGCGACGCATGGCGCGGTCATCTCCGGCGTGCATGGGCTGGGCGGCATTGGCAAGACCGCGCTGGCCCTCCAGTTCGCGGCGGGCTTGCGCGACCAGTACCCGGACGCGCAATTCTTTTTGGATTTGCGCGGCGCGAGCCAAACGCCCGTCACGCCCGTCGAAGCGTTGGCGCACGTCATCCGCGCTTATCATCCGGAGAGCAAATTGCCGGATGACGAAGCGCAATTGCGCGCGCTGTATCTCTCGGTGTTGGCCGGGCAACGCGCCTTGCTGGTGTTCGACAACGCCCGCGACTTGGCGCAAGTGGCGCGCCTCACCCCGCCCGCCTCCTGCTACTTGCTCATCACCGCGCGCCAAGAGTTTGCCTTGCCCGGTCAGCGCGCCGTGCATCTTGAGCAACTTTCGGGGGAGGAAGCGCGCGCCCTGCTCCGCGCCATCGTGACGCGCCTGTCAGTGAACGACGCCAAGGCGGACGACTTGGCGCGCGTGTGCGGCTACTTGCCGCTGGCCGTGCGCGCCGCGGCCAGCGCCTTGCAAGCCAACCGCGCCCTGACGCCCGCCAAACTCCTCGAGCGATTGAACGACCAACAGCGCCGCTTGCAATTGGAAGGACTGAAGACCGAGGGCGTGCCGATCACGGTGGCGGGGTGCTTTGCGCTGAGTTACGACCTGTTGCCGCCTGACCTGCAGAGCGCGTGGCGTGCGCTGGCCGTCTTTACCGCACGCTTTGACGACGCGGCCGCGCAAACCGTGTGCGCCCTGCCCAGCCCCGAACCGCTGGAAGAGTTGGCGCGTTGGAACTTGGTGGAATATGACCCCGCCGAGAGCCGCTACTACCTGCACGACCTAGCGCGCCTGTACGCCGCGAGTTGCCAAACGCCGGAAGAGCAGTTGGCTGTGGGCGAGCGCCATGTCGAGCATTTCTTGGAACTCCTTGAAGAGTGCCAGCAACTTTATACTCAGGGCGGCGAGGCCATGCTGAACGGCCTCGCGCGCTTTGACGCCCACCGCGCGCACATCGAAGCGGGGCAGGCGTGGGCGGCGCGCCGCTACCAAGCGCTCACAGCGCGCCAAACGACAGAGGCCCTAGAGATCGCCGCGCAGTTTTGCAACCGCTATGCGTGGCAAGGGGATTTGCTTTACGACCGTTTTCACCCACGCCAGCGCATTGAGTGGATGCAGGTGGGGTTGAGCGCCGCTCGTCATTTGAAGCACAAACAAGCGGAGGGGGCACATCTCGACAATCTCGGCTTGGCCTACGCCGCCCTCAGCGAGCCCCGCCGCGCCATTGAGTTCTATGAGCAAGCATTAGTCATCGCCCGCGCTATTGGCGATAGACGCGGCGAAGAAGCCGCGCTCGGCAATCTCGGTTTGGCCTACGCCGCCCTCAGCGAGCCCCGCCGCGCCATTGAGTTCCATGAGCAAGCATTAGTCATCGCCCGTGTCCTCGGCGATAGACGTAGCGAAGGAGCCGCCCTCAACAATCTCGGCATTGCTTACAAAGACCTCGGCGAACCCCGCCGTGCCATTGAATTCTATGAACAACATCTCGTCATCGCCCGCGCCCTCGGCGATAGACGCGGCGAAGGCAATGCGTTCGGCTGTCTCGGCGCTGCCTACGCCGACCTCGGCGAACCCCGCCGCGCCCTTGAGTTCTATGAGCAATATCTTGCCATCGCCCGCGCCCTCGGCGATAGACGCGGTGAAGGCCATGCGCTGGGCAATCTCGGCGCTGCCTACGCCGACCTCGGCGAGCCCCGCCGCGCCCTTGAGTTCCATGAGCAAGCATTAGCCATCGCCCGTGTCCTCGGCGATAGACGCGGCGAAGGCAATGTGCTTGTCAATCTCGGTAGCGCTTACCTTGACTTGGGCGACTATGCTAAAGCGCGGGAGTTTTATCAACAACAAATGCCGATTGCACAGGCGGTTGGCGACAGACGCGGTGAAGGTAGTGCTTGGTGGGGGCTGGCGCTTTGTTATGAAAAAGACCACGACTTACCCAACGCCCTCAAGTGCGCGGAAACGGCTTTGGCGATTTTCACCGCCATCGAGTCGCCCAGCGCGAAAGAGATGCAAGCGCTGGTGGAGCGGTTGAGGGGGTAGAAGAGCGCAGATCACCCCTCTCCTGCTCTCCCCATCGGAAAGGCACCGATGGAGAGAGTGCCTTTTAGCAGAGGTGACTACATTGATAAAGGCACTCCCCCCAAATGAAAAACACATTTGGGGGGAGGCGGTGGGGGGTAAGCGTGAGTTTTACAACAACCTTTAAAGCGACCTACTCCGGACAAATCACAATATCTGCGCGAAGCCCATACCGCCCGCGCTCATCCTCGGTCAGGCCACGCAAGAGGTGCTCGCATGCCCAGCGCATCGTGGCGCGGAAATCGGTATCCCATAAGCGGGCGGTGCGGTCTTCGCTGACCGTGATCACAAATTGGCTCTCCGGCAAAAACACGGCCCCATTGATCCAATCGTGATGCCCGCTTAGCACGCGCAATTCGTGGCCCGTGGCGGTCTCCCACAAACGTCCCGTGTTATCCGCCCCGCCGGTTAAGAGAAAACGACTATTGGGCGAGAAGGCGACGTTGAGCACCCCGCTGGTATGCGCCGTTAAAGTGTACATGCTCTGCCAAGTGGCGGTGTCCCACAACCGCGCGGTGTAGTCCCAACTGCTCGTCGCCAGCCAGCGCCCATCGGGGGAGAACGCAACGCCAGTGACCCATTCGTTGTGATCGGTTAAGCGTTGCACTACCTCCCCAGTCGCGGCATCCCAAATGCGCGCGGTGTGATCCCAACTGCCCGTCGCGAGCCAACGCCCATCGGCGGAGAAGGCAACACTGCTGACGGCGTTGTCGTGACCACGCAAAACGCGCGGCTCGCTGTCATCCGTTAAACTCCACAACCGCGCCGTTTGATCTTCGCCGCCGGTGAGTGCCCACCGCCCATCCGGCGAAAAGGCCACGGCCAGGACCTCGCCCGCGTGACCGGTTAAGACGCTGGTCATTCGCCCCGAGGGCAATTGCCATAAGCGGATCGTTTGGTCTTCACTACCCGTGAGCGCCCACTGCCCATCGGATGACACGGCCACGCTGTTGACCTTCGCCACATGGTCACGCAAGGTCGCCACCACTTCATTAGTCGCCACCTGCCAAACTTGCGCCAATTTGTCACGTTGACCCACGACCAACCATTGCCCATCGGCGGACAAGGCCACACTCGTCAGCCCGCCGCCAGTGCCACCATAGAGGCGCAAGTGTTCGTTGGGGTCAGCATTCCACAGCCGCGCTGTGTTATCCCGCGCGCCGGTCAATACTGTTTTCCCATCGGGCGCATAGGCCGCGCTTTGGATGACGTTGGTGTGGCCGCTAAAGACGCGGATGAGGGCCCCGGTGCGCGCTTCCCATAAACGCGCTGTTAAATCATAACTCGCGGTCAGAAGGTAGCGCCCATCGGGCGAAAAGGCCGCCGCGCTGAGCCAGTCGGCGTGACCCGTGAGCGACAGCACGCGCTGACCGGTGGCGAGATTCCACACCCCAGCGGTGCGATCGCGACTCGCGGTGAGCACAAGTTGCTCATCTGGGGAAAAAGCCACGCTCGTCACCCGCTCGCTATGCCCGCGAAAGAGGCGGATCGTTTGGCCGGTCGCCAAATTCCACAGCCGGGCGGTTTTGTCATCACTGCCGGTTAAGAGTGACCCGCCCTCTTTAGAAAAAGCGACGCTATACACTTTGTCGGTGTGCCCATGCAAGACCAGCGCCACTGGGTCTTGGGTCGGGTTCAATTCCCATAGGCGGGCGTTGCCATCGCCATCGGCGGTGGCGAATTGATGCCCATTGGGCGCAAAGGCCACCCCCAAGACCTCGGCCGTGTCGGTGAAGATGCGCGGCGGCTGGCCTTCATTGGTCACATCCCACACATAGAGGGCGTGTTGGTCGGTCGCGCCTAAGACCCAGCGGTTGGTGGGTGCGATGGCGACCGCGACGATGGGGGCCGGGGCGGTGAAGACCCGGAGGGTCTGCCCGGTCGCAGTGTCGCGCAAGCGCAGGGTCTTATCCCAACTGCCCGTCAGCAAATAACCCCCGTCGGCGGAGAACGCCACGCCCGTCACGCGCTCGGTGTGCTCACTGTAAAGCTGTTGCGCGTACAACCGCGAGGTGGCTTCGACCAGCACCGCATCGGCTTGCGGCAAATACCCTTGGTTGAGGACATGCAGACTCAACAACGCGGCGGCCTCGACATTGCCTTCCGGGGCGGCGAGTAAATTTTTGGCGTCATTCGCCAACACCAATTGGTTGGCGCGTTGCAAGTTGCCTTCGGCAGTGGCGCGTTGCGCCGCGACGTTGGTGCTGGCGGCCTCGGCTTTTTCTTTTTGGCGCACGGCCTGCGCTTCGGCCGTAGCGCGGATGAGCGACTCGACGACGGCGGTCGCTTGCGCCGCATCGGCGTTGAGCTTTTCTTCGATAGCGCGCGTGCTGGCGGCCTGCGCCTCAGATTGCAAGATGACAGCGGCCTCGCGCGCGGTGTTGGCGGAGAGATAGGCGAAGAAGGCCAAGATCGCCAACAAGACCGCCACCACGCCCACCAAGCCGATGATGCGGTTGAGGCGTCCTTGCCTATGCGCGGCGCGCGTTTGCTCTTCGGCGCGTTGCTTTTCGCTATCGGCGAGTTGTTGGGCGGTTTCGGCGATGCGCTTGGCGGCGGCGAGTTCGCGTTCGCGTTGTTCGCGCTCCTCGCGCGCTTCGCGTTCCGCTTCCGAGCGCGAAGCCACCAAAAACTCGACTTCGAGTTCAGTTTGTTCGGCGGCGTATTCCTCGCTCCACTCCAAGGCTTGAATCAGTTTCACCCCGCGATACAACGCACCCGGCTCGCGGAGCAAGTTGTCCCATTCGCGCGCCGCGAGGCTCAGGTCGCGTTGCACGCGCAAACCTTCGCGGTTGGCGTTGATCCAGGCGCGAAACGTGGGCCATTCGCGGATGAGGGCCTCGTGCGCGACTTCGGCCGTGGTGGCGGTGGTGGTGACGAGGCGCGCATCCACCAATTTCTTTAACACGGCGGCGGTGAGCGGCGCTTGGTCGGGGCTGGGCGAGAGCTCGGTCAGTTCGGCGCGCCGGCGGGTGTCTTGCTGACCCTCGCCCAATTCCACGAGGCGTAAAAAAATCCGCCGCGCGATGGCTTTCTGCTCGGATGGCAATTGTTGATACACGGCCTCGGCGGTCTTGGCGATCGCGCCGCGCACGCCGCCCGCTTCGGCATAACCGCGCAAGGTCATCTGCCGCCCGCGCCGATTTTTCCAAGTTTCGAGCAAGGCGTGCGAGAGCAACGGCAACGCGCCCGGCTCGGCCTGCCCATCGGCGGTCACACCCACATCTTTCAGCAAGGCTTCGACCAGGCCCGGCTCTAAATCCCACCCGCCTTGTTTAGCGGGCTCTTCAATTGAGCGGCGCAACTCAGTGGCGTTCATCGGCCCGACAAATTCTTGGTGTTTGGAGACGGCGACGCGCAAGTTGTCGTATTGGGCACAATGTGCGTAGAAGTCGGCGCGGAAGATGAGGATGACGACCGTCGGGCCATCGGTGTCGGGCGCGGAGGCGTAGATCAGGTTGTCAATGAACGCGCGGCGGGCGGCTTCGTTTTTGCAGACCGTGAACAGCTCTTCGAACTGATCCACGACGATGAGCAACCGTTGCGCAGACGCACGCGCCAAGAGTTTGCGCGCGTAAAAGTGCAGGGTGCGGCGGTCGAGGCGCAAATCTTCGGTGAGGGTCGCGGTGGCTGTGATCGATTCGGCGTCGCGGGTGAGGGCGGTGGCGAGACTTTCGAGCGGTTGGGTCGTGGGCGTGAGGACGTGGATCGGCCAATCGGCGCTACCCGCTGGGGGTGAAGAGCCATCGGCCAGCGGCTCGCCGCGCTTGAGCGCGGGGATGACACCCGCGCGCACGACGGAAGATTTACCGCTCCCCGACGCGCCGACGATGACCGGCAGAAAGCGGCTCGTGTGCAAATGACCCACGAGCCGCGCGGTGAGCAGTTCGCGACCATAGAATTTATCGGCGTCGTGCTCGTCAAAAAATTGCAGGCCCTTAAAGGGCGGCTCGCCCGGTGCGGGCGCGTCATCTTCTAGCTCCGCGCCAAACAGACGCCCAGAGCGAATCCGCATGAACAACACTGGCACGGCCCAATCCACGCTCCGTTTATCAAAGACTTGCAAACGCGCCTGATTGAGCGCGCGATCCACTTCGCCGTGTTCGGCGAGGCGCGTGTAGAACTCGCTGGAGAGCGCGCGCGCCAACTCCACTGGCACTTGTTCTTGCATGGCGACGACCGCTGGCACGCCCGCTTGTACCAATTTGGGGCCGAGGCCCACAAAGGGGCTGGTCGCGCCTGCCTCGCGCTTGGCGCTCTCGCAGGCTACCAAGAAGGTGAGATGCGGTAGGGTGCCGACGGCGGTGAGCATCGAGACGATCTCTTCATCCTTAACAGCCTGCCAAGTGCCATCGGCTTTTTCGAGATAGAGCGCCGCCGTGCCTCCATCGCCGCCCCCGGTCGTTCGGCGGAAAGCGCCATGCCCGATGAAATGAAAGATGTGACAGTGTGATAGATATTGGACGATGTTGAAGAGATTGCTGACGCCCTCGACCAACTGATAGCCTTCGCCGAGCAACCGCTCGCGTAGGGTGGCGGAAAGCCCGGTGCGGCCGGGCATGAGCGTGACTTGCAGTTGGTTATCCCGGCGGAGTTCGGCGAGGGAGCGGCGCAAATTTTCGACTTCGAGTTCCACATTGGCTGGCGCGAGGCCACCCGGCAGATTGAGCGGGTTGGCGATGACGACCAGCATCTTCAACGGCGTTTCGGCGATGGGCGGCGGCTCGCGCGTTTCGAGGCTGGTGTAGCGCGAGAACGGCCTGAGCGTGGAAGCGGTCAGCGATATCCAGTGTTGTTGATGAGGGTGATAGAGGCGTTCCCACGCTAGCGCGTGGAGCTCCACGGCCCCGGCCTCAATCCACAACCGCACGCGCAAGCGGCCACTCGTCTCGGCCTCGGCGAGGCTCACGGCCTTGTCGTAAGCGTGGCGCAGATTGCCCCCGGCAGGGAACAGCATGTTGAACAAGGCCTGCCCATACGCCTCGGCGTCGAGCTGGTGCGCGCGCAAGGCTTCAGCGTCCAACTGTAATTGCCCAGCCGTGAAGCGACTGCCATCGCTCAACTCGGCTTCTACCGGATAGGCTTGGCTGGCGTCGTCAAAGGGGAAGAGACGGAGGAGGAGGTCGGTGGTGGACATGGCACTGGGAGAAGTCTAGCGCGTTTTGAGTTACAAAGAAACTAGGTAAGTTTCACTGTTATACTGCGTTAAACTCGCCCAACGAGTTGTTGTTGATAGCTAATCTCTACACGATTTCTGTTTGCGCCGGGCTAATATGACAAAGACCGCTGATGACTAAACCTCCTTCTTTTTGGCAACGCTTTTGGTCAGCTGAACCCAATCCAACCTTAACCCGCTTTGATGTGTTGTTTGGGATCATCTTTCCTATTGGATGTCTGGTCTTTGACCCAATCGTATTTCGTGACTTAGGCCCGTGTAGCCCCGCGGTATTGGGTCGTTATCAAATCTTAGCCTATGTTGCGGTCGGCATTGGTGAGGTCACTTTGGTGTTATGGTGGTTGCTCGGCCAGTGGCTGGCTCATCTGCACGGCCTGATAGTTGGGATATGTTTGGCTGGGGCGGTGTTTGCGAGTGGAGTGGGTCTCTTTTTATTGCCAGAGACTGTGATCGGGTTGATGGTGATTATCGGCATCTTGGGATTTGTCCCGTTTTTGACGGCTTTGGTTTACGGGCGTCTCGCCTATCGTCTCTGGGTTGGGGCTTGGGCGGGTCAAACGCCGCGCTATCGGTTGTGGCTCGTAGCCAGCGCGCTGGTTAGTTTTACTCTGGCCTTAGGCGTCCCAGCCTTACTCAATCAACCCCATGCCCTAGCCTATGAACAAAGACGGGCTGAATATGCGCGGCAATGCGCTGATTATTAAACTGTTGCATGGATTGACCCGCGTGGTCATCGGCCTCGCCCTACTTTTAGCGGGGAGTAGCCTCTATCAAGCCTTCGCCATCGCCGCCGACGCCCAGCGTTTCCCCCCGCCCGGGCTTCTGGTAGATGTGGGCGGTTATCGTTTACATCTGGAATGTTTTGGGCAACGCGCGACCAACGGCGCAACGGTGGTCTTTGAAGGTGGCTTGGGCGCGCCCGCCCTCATGTGGTCGTTAGTGCAACAGGATGTGGCAGAGTTCACCCGCGTTTGTCGTTATGACCGCGCTGGTTATGGGTGGAGTGACCCAAGCCCACAACGGCGCACCGCGCAACAGATCGCTGAAGAGTTGCATCTGTTGTTGGATGAGGCAGGCGAAGCGCCGCCCTATCTGTTCGTGGGGCACGCTTTAGCGGGCATCAGCCTGCGGGTCTATGTCGCGACTTATCCGGAGGATGTTTTCGGCGTGTTGCTTATTGACCCACGGCACGAAGATTTTTTTCAAAGAATGCCAGCGGGTGCTTTGCAAGTGGATGAAGACAATTTACGCCGCGCTCAAGCCTTGCGCTACCTGACGCCCCTCGGCCTCACGCGTTGGCTAGGCGCGGCGGGAGCGTTGCCAGCGTTTGAAAATTATCTCGCGCCTCTGCCCGAAGCGGCGCGCAATGCGGCATGGGCGAAGATGATTTATAACCCACAACATTGGGCTACCGCATTGGCCGAACGCGAAGCGAGCGCGATTAGTTATCAACAAGCACGCGAGGCCACGTGGCCCGCCGCCGTTCCGCTTCTCGTCCTCAGCACAGAGGACGGGATGAACGCCTGGCGTGCCCCGAACGCCCCGGCGGATGAGGCGACGCACGAAATTTGGATGACCCTTCAACAGGAAGTTGCTTCGCGCGCGCCACACGGCGAGTGGCGGATCATCCCCGGTGGGCATTATCCGCACTTGGAACAGCCCACGGTGATCGTTGATGTGATCCGCGCCATGACCCCGTGAACCCAACTGAGTGGCGGGCGCAAGGGAAGTGGCTATGGCTCAACGGCACGCGCGTATTTGTGGGGCGGCACGGCCACGGGCCGCCTGTGTTGACCTTGCACGCCTTCCCAACTGCTAGCTACGATTTTTATAAGATCATCACGCGCCTCGCGGAACATTTCACTTTCATCACCTTTGATTATCCCGGCTTTGGTTTTTCAGATAAACCGCACACCTATCCATATTCGTTATTAGAATATGCCACCGTCGCGCAACACGTGTGCGCGCATTTTGGCTATGAGCGCCTCGCGGTGTTCGCGCACGACATCGGCGATTCGGTGGCGCTAGAATTGTTGCGGCGCGGCCAACCGCAAGTGGAGGGGTTGGGGTTACTCAACGGCAGTGTGTGGAGCATCCCCTTCACCGATTGGCAAATGTCGCTTCCCCAACGGTTGTCCCTGCATCCCGTGACTGGCCCGCTCCTCAGCCAATGGCGCTTGTTTCGTAAAGCCACCCTGCGGCGCTTTTTTAAACGGATCTTTGCTCGCCCACTTTCTGAAGTTGAAATCGAAGCCTTCTGGGCGTTGATCGCCGAACAGGATGGCGCCGCAAACTATCATCGGTTGATGGGGTATATGCCGGAGCGGTGGCGATATCAAACCACCTGGCTGAAAACGCTCGCCGCCCACGCGGCTCCGCTCACGCTCATCTGGGGCATGGTTGACCCAGTGGCCACACCTGCCGTGGCTGAGGAAGTGATGCGTTATCGCCCGGATGCGACGTATGTGCCATTGCGCGACATTGGGCATTACCCGCACTGGGAGTCGCCCGACAGGGTGGCTGAGGCTTGGCTTGCGGCTTGGCGGGCACGCGGCAGTAACACCTCTTCAACATAACTGAGCGGAAAGGTGAAGCGTTGCGCGAGGATTTCAATCGGGGCCGTGCTCAAAGTCGGATCGCGTTTAATTTCAGCTAGTGCTTCCGCCTCGCTCCACAGCGGGCGTGGCGGAGTGGGGCAGAAGTAACCTAATCGCTCACCCAGCCAACGCAAGGCTGGGTCAAACGCATACGCGCCATCCGCTTGCACAGGCTGTTCCCATTCCCAACCTAGCCAGCGCCCACAGCGGCCGAACAACTCAAAGCGCGCGGCTTTGATCTCATGCCCCAACTGATAAAGCGCGAAGGGCGGGCAGTAATGCGCCATGCTTAACACGAAAAGTGTCGCGCGGGGGTTAGCCTCAGTGCGATAATAAAACGGGCGCGGCAAATAACGTGGGTCGAACAGCCACGGGCTACGTCGCAAAGCCTGCCCGATGAGGAGCCAGGGGTCATTACTCCAGCGCGTATGCAGATAGATTTGCCCCCGGGCGACATCGCGCACTTGCCCAGTCCGCAGAGGGTGGGCGTTAGGGACGATTTGAAAACCGCGCACGTAGCGTAATTTCTCCGCCAGTTCAGCGTCGGTGTGGCTCCACACCCGCAGAACAGTGAGCAAATACGCCAAGCGCGCCGCCTCGTTCAAGCCATAGTAAGCGCAGTAGGTTTGCGCCCACCGCCCGCCTCGCAATTGGTTGGCGATGGCCCGATGCGGAAGAAACTGCCAAACGAGGCTGACCCCCATCTGCCCCTTTTCTAAAATCAGCCGCGCCAACTCGCTACTGAGGCAGAGTTGAATCAGTAGCGCCGACCAGATTGATGCGTCGCTAATAAGCGGAGATAAGACATACGACGCCAGTACAAAATTAAGCAGATCACCCAAGCCGCGCGCGATTTGCCCCAGTGGACTTGACCAAAGCGTCCACAAACGTTCACCGAAAATGAGATAAGCGCCTACCTTGAGCAGATAGGGCGCTAGACCAAAGGGCAAACGCAAGACCGTTACCCCATAAGCCAAGCTCTGCCACACACCGGCCCACTGATGCGCCCCCTTACCCAACGGCGTGCGTTGGGGAGAGGGCGTTAGGCCGAGATAGCACACGCCATTTATAATGACGAGGTTGATCAATAAGCCGAGGCCAACACCCAGTAGAAGCATTGACCCTTAAGTGAGGCGCGTTCTATGTTCAACCATTGGCAAAGACAACTCGAAGAGTTTTGGCCCTACTACGTTACGCAACATCAACACCCATTGAACCGCCAATTGCATTTTATCGGCAATACCAATTTGTTGTTTTGGATCGGCGTCGCATTTGTGCGCCGCAACCCAGTGTGGTTGATTTGGGCGGTCGCCTCATCATATGCGTTGGCGTGGGTGGGTCATTTTGGTTTTGAACGCAACATCCCCGCGACTTTCCGCTATCCGCTGTTAGCCGGAGTATGTGATCTCATTATGTACTACAAAATGTGGCGAGGCGAGATGGAAGCTGAAGTTGCGCGTTACGTCACCCAGGAGGCCTAAGATGTCAGTTCATCCCACTGTTGTTATCGTCGGCGCGGGCTTTGGTGGATTGCGTGCGGCGCGCGCGTTGCGCCACGCGCCCATCAAGGTCGTGCTGATTGACCAGCATAACTATCACCTCTTCCAACCCCTGCTCTACCAAGTCGCTACCGCTGGGCTTTCGCCCGCCGATATTTCGCATCCGGTGCGCGCCATCTTGCGCGGTCAGGCCAATCTGCATTTTCGGATGGCGCAGGTGACCGGCGTTGATCTGGCCGCACGCCGTTTGCAACTTTCGACGGGCGAGTTAGGCTATGACTATTTAATTTTGGCGGTGGGCGGACAGACCAATTTCTTTGGCTTGGAGAGCGTAGCGCGCAACGGCTTTGGGATGAAGACACTGGAAGAAGCGACGCAGATCCGCAACCAACTCTTGCAGATGTTTGAACTCGCCGCACAAGAACCCGATGCCGATTTGCGCCGCGCCCTGTTGACGTTTGTCGTGGTGGGCGGCGGACCGACTGGGGTGGAGTGTGCCGGGGCCATCGCGGAGCTAATCCGCCTCGTGTTGGTGAAAGACTATGCGTCCAACGTGAATGCGGCGGTTAATCTTAAGGAAGCGCGGGTCGTCTTATTGGAAGCCACCGATAAACTGCTCGCCGCGATGCCGGAGAGTCTGCAGGAGGCCACCGCCGAGACCTTGTGGCGCAAACATGTGGAGGTGCGCTTTGGTGCCGCTGTCGCCGATTTTGACGGGCGCAAGGTGACGCTCAAGGGCGGGGAGGTGATCCCGGCGCGTACCCTCATTTGGGCGGCGGGCGTGCGCGCGGCGGCTTTGCTCGATGGGGTGGGATTAAAGCAAGGGCGTTTAGGGCGTGTGGTCGTGCAACCCACTTTGCAAACGCCCGATCATCCGGAGGTGTTCGTCGTTGGCGATGCCGCCTATTTGGAGCATGATGGTCAGCCGTTGCCAATGGTCGCGCCGGTGGCGATGCAACAAGCCGAGGTCGCCGCTCACAACATTCTGAACCTGCTGGCCCAACGTCCCTTACGCACCTTTGAATATCACGATCCCGGCTCGCTTGCCACTATCGGGCGTAACGCGGCGGTGGCGCAACTGGGCCGCTGGCATTTGCGCGGCTTTCCCGCGTGGGTGATGTGGCTGGTCGTTCACATCCTGCAACTGATCGGCTTTCGCAATCGTTTGTTGGTGTTGATCAACTGGGCCTGGGACTACATCTTTTATGATCGTGGGGTGCGGATCATTTCGGGGAAGTGAGAGAGAAGTTTCTGAGCTATTTTGATCAGCGAAAGACGCTGGGTCTGGTTAGCCTGTCTTTGGTGTGGGGTTTGCTAACGGCCTGCGACTTCCCGCGCCCGTTGCCGCCCACACGCACGCCGACCGCCGCGCCAACAATTGTCCCGACCCCCGTGCCGGAATGGACGACGCTCGCGCCCGGCTTGGAGCAACGTGCTTTTCGTATACCGCTCCCAGCGCGTAACGCCACCGCCGACCTAATAGCCTTTCGCCTCGACCCAACCCAACTCACCTTTCGGGTGTTGTACTCACCCAGCTTCCCACACTACGTCTCCGATTGGGATCGCTCGGCGCTGTTGACGTTTAACGCGGGCTTTTTTGATGAACGCCAAGTGGCGCTCGGCTTGGTGGTCAGCGATGGGCAAACCTTTGGGCAATCGTTCGTTGGCTTCGGCGGGATGTTCCAAGTGTCGGGGGGCGTCGCCTCGTTGCGCTCATTGGCGGTGCAACCGTATCAGCGTGGCGAAGTCTTGGAACAAGCGGCGCAAGCCTTCCCTATGCTCATCTATCCCGATGGGACGACCTTTGCGAAAGAGGATGGCGCGCTGGCGCGGCGCACTGCGCTGGCGCAAGACAGCTTGGGGCGGCTCTATCTCTTCATCGCGCCGCGCCCGTCCCTCACGCTCGTTGAACTCGCCACGGCCCTCCGCGCTTTAGATTTAGGTCTCATGCTTGCGCTGAATCTGGATGGCGGCGGCTCAACCGGCTACTACGCTGGCCCGCACTATCGCGCCGAATCACAAACCGCCGTACCTGCCGTGATCGCGGTGTACCCGAAGTAATGGATGAAGGGGTTACTGCCTTCTGCCTTCTGCCTTCTGCTTTCCGCCCACTACTTATGTCTCTCTCCCGCTGGTTTCCCGCCCTCCTCGTCATGGCGATCATCTTCATCGCGTCGTCTTTCCCCAAATCCGACATTGTTGATTTTGCCGCTTGGGATTTGGTGGTCAAAAAAGGCGGGCATGTCATGGGTTATGCCTTGCTCGCCATCGCCTATGTGCGCGGGTTGGCCTATCCTCAGCGTCCAACGGCGCGTCAATTATTGGGGGCTTTAGTCTTAGTGGGCTTGTATGGCCTGACCGATGAATACCACCAGTCATTTGTCACGGGGCGTGTGGCCTCGGTGTGGGATGTGGTCATTGACCTCGGCGGCGGCCTGCTAGGGCTCGCCTTCAGCTTGCGCTTCCCCCGGTTGACTACTGACTACTGACTCTAGTTTATTCAAACTCCAACTCCGCCGTAAAGTCCGCCTCGCTCCACTCGCCGACTGAGAGCAGTTCGATCTCGCCAAACATCTGCTCTTGGCGCGCTTCGATCTTGCGGCGTTTGATCAGTTCCAACACCGCCAAAAACGTCACCACAATTTCCATGCGCGAGGTTGCGTTTTCCAACACCCGCTGAAACACAATTCGCCCATTCGGCGCGGCGTGCAGGGAGCGTGCGATCATCCGAATCTGATCGCGGATGGTCACTTTGGGTGGCGCGACCACGGTGCCCAGCGACGGCTTGTCGGGCGTCACGGCCAACGCGCGGCGGACGGCCTCCAACAAATCTAGGGGCGTCACGGACGAGAGATCAAGCCGCGTTTCTACTTTGGGGGGTGGCGCTAATCGCAAGTACGTGCGTAGACCATCGGCGTCGCGTTCGCGCAACGTCTCGGCGATCTCTTTATAGCGTTTATACGCCAAAAGTTGCCGCGCCAATTCTTCACCCGGGTCTTCTTCGCCGGGTTGGCGTTCCACTGGGCGTGGCAACAAGGCCTCGCTCTTGATCAGCACCAATCGCGCCGCCACCACCAAAAAATCGGCGATGTCGGCGATGTGCAAGGGTTCCAGCACTTTGATATACGCCAAAAACTGATCTGTCACCTGCGCCAGCGCAACCTTAGTGATGTCCAATTCGTTGCGTTCGATCAGTTGCAACAATAAATCGAGCGGCCCAGCGTAGACGGGCAACTGCACGGTATAGGCGGGGTTCCCTGGAGCGGGAGCAGTCATTAGATGGATTACCTCATCTACCTTAATCGCAAAACCTGACAGGTTTTGACTCGTTTCACGAACTACTCATCCAAACTAGGGCGAAAATGATCACGAAAATGATGCCTACCACCACGATCACGCCCCCCCAGATAAAAAAGTTTTGGCGTTCACGCTCAGCGCGCTCTTTCTGTTCGGTGATGGCGCGTTTGCGTTTGGCTTCGACTTCCATCAAGTCTGCCATGCGCCGCTTCGTGCCTTCGGCCTCAATCGCCTTATAGTCCGCCGCCGACTTTTGCAGATCGCCGCGCACATCCTGATTCCAGTGCGCCGAGAGATAGGCCAGCGCGTCAATCTTCTCGCCACAAGCCGTACAGGTCTCCGCGCCACTCCAATTGCGCGTTTGGCAAAACGGACAGTAGCGGGCAATTGAGCGCCGGCATTGCACACACACATCTTCATTGTTAGGGTTGACCGTTTCACACTCCGGACAAATAGCACCGCCGAGCATGTTGGTCGTCCCGCAAAAACGGCAGACGGCACTGCCATCCTCTTGTAACGTCAGCCCCGCGCCCATACAGTTCGCACAGGCGATGGCGGGTAAAGCCTGCCCGATAACCATGGTGGGTGAGGCAAGAGATCTCGCCGCGGGTGGCGTTGGCGGGGCAAGAACGGGTGGTGGGGGGGCCGTCACTTTAGCTGGAGACGGGGGGGCGGCGGCGGGCGGGGCCGCGTTAGACACCGCGCCCGAGCTAGCCAACTGCAATGCCTTCACGAGGTCAATGGCTGTGGCAAATCGGTCTTCGGGTTTCTTCGCCAAAGCGCGCGCCAACACCATATTGCACGCTGGGTGCAACCCAATTCGTGCAGTGTCTAAGATAGGCACAGGTTCGCTCACATGCTTAAACATCACCCCGACCGGCGTGTCAGCCTGATACGGATGCCGCCCATTTAACATCTGGTACAAGATGACGCCGAGCGCATACACATCGCTCCGCCCATCTACCTGCTTTTGCCCCATCGCTTGTTCGGGGCTCATATATTCGGGCGTGCCGATCATCATGCCGGTGTTGGTCACCCCCGAGTCTTCAGCCAGGATTTTCGCGATGCCAAAGTCGGTGAGGAAGGCGTGTTGCTCGCCATCAAAGATGATGTTGCCAGGCTTGAGGTCCCGATGCACCACGCCCCGTTTATGCGCCGTATCTAAGGCATCGGCCACGCGCCCAATGATGGGCAACACCTGGGCTAAGCTCACGGGTTGTCCATTCAGACGTTGCGCCAATGTGCCACCGGCCATGTAGCGCATTACGATATATGGCTGATCACCCTCCTGCCCGAAATCGTAAATCGGCACGATATACGCGTGTTCCAACTGAGCGATGATGCGTGCCTCGCGCTCAAACCGCACCCGGAACTGTGGATCGTGGGTGAACTGGCGGGGCAAGACTTTGAGCGCCACCTCGCGCCCAAACGCCGGATCGCGCGCCAAATAGACTGTCGCCATGCCGCCCCGGCCCACCTCACGCACCACCTCATAACGCCCAATTTTTTGCATAGCGCGTATTGTAGCATTTTTTAAAGCAGGGCTAATAGTTTAAAATTCAGTTACAATCGCGATCTTCTATCTCCTTGTTTCATTGAGGTCTCATGCTGGCTTGGCGTCCAAATTTTTTAGCCTTACTCACACTGCTTGTATGGCTTCCCTCAGCTATTCAATCGGTTGCCTTTCGGGCGACTGACCCGCGCTACTATGATCTTGGCGCGTACACGGTCACTGAGGTGTGGGTGGACCCAGTCAATGGGGATGACGGACGCACCGGGGCGACACGCGGTGCGGCGCTCAAGACGTTGACCGAGGCGTGGAATCGGATCCCGCTGAGCGTCACGCTCTCGACCACCGGCTACCGGATCATGCTGACGCCCGGTACTTACCCCGAAGACGCCTTGCCCAATTACCTCGAATATCGTTGGGGCACGGCGCAATTTCCCATCATCTTCCAAGCCGCGGATGGGCCGGGCACGGTCACCTTAGGCGGCGACTTAAACGTCTTTGGCACACGCTACTTATATCTGCTTGACCTCCGGCTCATCCCGAACCCGCCCGGCGATGTGTTTCATTGTGAACTGTGTGATCACATTTTGATCCGCAACAGCGTGCTCAAGGGTGGCGTCTTTGACCCGAGCAGTACCGACCCGGTGGCGCACGAGACGGTGAAGATCAATCAATCGCAATATATCTTCTTGGAAGACAACGACATCGCTGGCGCGGATGATAACGCCGTAGATTTTGTGGCCGTGCAGTATGGGCATTTGCAAGGCAACCGCATCCACAATGCGCAAGATTGGTGTGCCTATGTTAAAGGCGGCTCGGCCTATTTGCGCGTCGAGGCCAATGAGATTTTCGACTGCGGCGTGGGTGGCTTTACGGCCGGGCAAGGCGCGGGGATGCAGTTTATGCAGACGCCGTGGCTCCACTACGAAGCGTATGACGTGCGCGTGATTAATAACTTCATCCACGATGTCAACGGCGCGGGGCTCGGCGTCAACGGCGGCTATGACATTCTATTGGCGCATAACACGCTCTATCGGGTGGGCGCGGCCGATCATCTCGTGGAATTTGTCTTTGGCGCACGCAGTTGTGATGGGCAAATGAATGACCCGGGGCGCGAGCGGTGTGCGGAATATCTGGGGTTAGGTGGATGGGGGACAACAGTGGTGGATGATGGGGTCAACTTCGTGCGTATCCCCAACCGCAATATATTCTTCTACAACAACCTCATTTACAACCCAGCCGGGTATCAAAGCCAATGGCAACACTTCACCATCTTTGGGCCCTATAGTGGCACAACGCAGATCGACTCCAATGTGCTGGTGCCAACCTTAGCTGATCAGAACGTGCAAATTCGGGGCAACATCATTTGGAATGGCCCAGCCGATCACCCCTTGGGCATTGAAGACACCAGCGCCGGGTGTCAGGACAGCAACCCAACTTGTAACGCGGCCCAGTTGCGCGCCAACAACTATCTCAACACGCTTGAACCTCAATTGGTAGACCCAGCGGCGGGCAACTTTCAACCGTTGCAAGGGGGTAACTTACTCACCGCCACAACTTATGCACTACCGGCCTTCCCCGTGTGGGATGGCTTCACGCCAACCGTACCCGCCGGGACGCTCACGACCACCGTCACCTATGATCGTTTAGGCAATGTGCGCGTCGGGCGCATCCCCGGCGCATGGGGCGTCGCCCTCCCCGCTCCCACCGCTCATCTCTATCTGCCGCTCCTCATGCGTTAAACTAACTGACTACCGATTACTGACTGCTGATTATCGCCCATGCCCCTCCTCCAAACCATGCGTCCCCGACAGTGGACGAAAAATGCTTTCATCTTCACCGCGCTCGTGTTCGATCACAAATTGTTCGTTTGGCCGTTGTTCTGGCAAACGCTCATCGGCTTTGGCTTGTTGTGTCTGCTGTCGTCCACGGTCTATCTCATCAACGACCTCGCTGACATTGAGAAAGACCGCCAACACCCCAAGAAGCGGAATCGCCCCTTGCCCTCCGGGCGGTTGAAAAAAGAAGTCGCGCTCGCCGCCGCCATCGGGTTGCCATTGGTGGTGGTGCCGCTCAGTTTTTGGCTCAGCCCGGGGTTTGGGGTCATCGCCGTGTTGTATTTGGTGATCAACTTATTTTATTCGTTCTGGCTCAAACACATCGTCCTGATTGATGTCTTGCTTTTAGCGTCGTTCTATCTCATCCGCGTCATCTCCGGCGCGTTGATCATCAACGTGACGATCTCGCCGTGGCTCTATATCTGCACGACCTTGTTGGCGCTCTTCATCGGGTTTGGCAAACGGCGCGGCGAACTCTTGCTGATGCAAACCAACACGGGCGCGTCGCGGCGCGTGCTAGAAGAGTATTCGTTGCCATTTCTGGACGAACTCATCAACCTCGTCTCCACCGCCACGATCATGGCTTACTTGCTCTACACGTTTTCTGCCGAAAACCTGCCCGCCAACCATACGATGATGCTCACGATCCCGTTTGTGTTGTATGGCATCTTTCGCTATCTATATCTTATCCACTTGAAAGGCGAAGGTGGCGCGCCCGATGAACTGGTATTGCGCGACCGCCCATTGCAAATTACCTTTGCCCTGTGGGGCCTGACTGCCATCATCATTTTGTATCTTAACCAACCTTGAGGCCGTATGCCTACTCCTTCCGCTTCTGCGTCTGCCCCCGGCAAGGTCATCCTCTTTGGTGAACACGCGGTCGTCTATGGCGTCCCGGCGTTGGCCGTGCCAGTGACGCAGGTGTGCGCCACCGCTATCGTCGAAGCGTCTGACACCGAGTTCACGATTGAGTCGGCGGAAATGAAACGGCGCTATCGCGTAGTGGACGCCGCTTCAACTGACCCACTGGCTACGATTGTTAAATTGGTTTGCAAACGCGCCAACTTATATATACCGCCGATGGCCCGGTTACGCGTCGAGTCCACCATCCCCATCGCCGCGGGGCTGGGGTCTGGTGCGGCAGTCTGCACAGCCGCCGCGCGTGCGCTGGCGGCCTATCTCAAATGCCCGCTCACGCCGTCCGAGATCGTGGCGTTGGTGTTCGAGTCGGAAAAATTATTGCACGGCACACCGTCGGGCATTGATAACAATGTGGTCGTCCTCAACCAGCCGATCTATTTCATCAAAAGCAAAATACCACCTGAACCGTTCACCGTCGCGCGCCCGTTCCGGTTGCTCATCGCCGATACCGGCCTCGTGAGCCCGACGCGCGTCGCGGTGGCCGAAGTGCGCTCGGCCTATGAGCACGACCCAGAAAAATACACGCACCTGTTTAACGTCATCGGCTCGATCAGTTGGCTGGCGCGCGCCACGATTGAAGCCGGATTGGTGAACGAACTCGGCCCGCTGATGAATCAGAACCAAGACCTCTTGCGCCAAATCGGCGTGTCGTCGCCCGAGCTCGAAACCCTCATCGCCGCGGCGTTGGCGGCGGGGGCCCAAGGCGCGAAGCTGTCAGGAGGCGGGCGAGGCGGTAACATGTTGGCCCTCGTCACGCCAGAGACCGAGTCGGAGGTGCAAGCCGCATTGGAGCGCGCCGGGGCGAAGCGCGTCATCGGCACAACGGTTGAAGCCAATATCGGCGTGTAGGCCATGTTGATTTTTCTCAAACTCGGCGGTTCACTCATCACCGATAAAAATCAAGTCCGTGCGCCACGTTTGGAAACTCTACGCCGCCTCATGCGTGAGGTCGTCGAAGCGCGCATGGCGCGCCCAGAACTGCGGTTGGTGTTGGGGCATGGCAGTGGCTCGTTTGGACATGTGGAGGCGAAAAAGTATGGCACACGCGCGGGGGTGTCCAATGCCACTGGTTGGCGGGGCTTTGCCGAGGTGCAAGCGGTGGCGGGTTTGCTCAATCGGTTGGTCGCGGATGAAGCGCGCGCGGCAGGTTTGCCGATCTTCAATTGTCCCCCCTCGGCCTCGGCGCGCTGTCGGGCGGGCGTTATTCAGTCGCTCGCCCTCGAACCGATCTGTGCCGCCCTCGATCACGATCTCATTCCGCTGGTGTTTGGCGATGTCGCGCTAGATGAGACCCTCGGCGGCACCGTCGTCTCCACCGAAGATGTGTTCAAATTTCTCGCTACCCGCCTCCCGCCTGCTCAAATCTTGTTAGCAGGCATTGAGCGTGGTGTGTTAGCCGCCTGGCCGAAGGGTGAGGTCATTCCACAGATTCAGCCGGGCGTAGCACTGGAGGGGGTTGGCGCTTCCCACGCCGCCGATGTGACGGGCGGCATGGCGAGCAAAGTGAATGAGATGTTGGCGATTGTCGCGGCGTCCCCGACCGTTCAGATCCAAATTTTTTCGGGTGAAGAGCCGGGATTGGTGCGTGCGGCATTGCTGGGGGAGGCGGTGGAGGGGACAATGTTACAGAAAGATGCAGGATAAAGCAGGAAGTGGCTAGTCAAAAAGTCCACTTGAAATTTGAGATCGGTTAGAGCATACTAGTAATTATTATGATGAGGGAGGGTTAAGCAACATTTATTCATTATTGAGGAGCCTTCCATGACCACGTCTCCCCTCTCCAAAGCCCGCGCCGTTTTTGCCACATTGGTGATCGTGTGGTCGGTGGCTTGGTTTCGTCCTTTATTGACGGCCAACGCCATGCCCGCTCCAGCGCCCCTCACCACTCAGCCCCCCTCCCCTAGCCCGACACCTATTCCAACTGACCTAACGCTCACTGCCCAAACGGTTACCGTGACGGCGACGACCTCGACGCCCGACGCCACGCTTACGGCACGCGTCACTTCGTCGGTCACTGTCACGCCCACCTCTCCAACGAACACTGTGACGCCAACTTTTGTCCCGACAGTTGTTACTGCCACTGTTAGTGCGACTCCAACGTTCATTCTCACAGTGGCGACTGTAACTGTCAGCGCGACCAGTTCCGGTGTGCCGTCCACTGTTACCTCAAGTGCCACTTTCATCCCGACGGTCGTCACGGCTACGGTCAGCGCGACGAGCACCTTTCCAACGCCGACGGCTACCACCACGTCGAATGCAACAGTCACTTTCGTCCCGACGGTCGTCACGGCTACGGTCAGCGCGACGAGTACCTTTCCCACGCCAACGGCTACAGCCACTTTCTTCCCGAGCCCGGTTACGGAAACTGCAACACCCCGCGTGACGATCACGGTCACCCAGCCTACGTTAACGGTGACACCCAGCGCAACGATCACTACCACCCCACCTACTGTTACGGTCACAGCGACCACAGTCGTGACGCAAACGGTGATGCCTTCGCCGAGCGTCACCCCAGCGACAATTACCGCCACGAGCACAGGCACTGCGACGGCAACTGGAACGACTACTGCTACCGCGACCCGCACTACCACGGCCACGAGCACTTCGACCGGAACCGCGACCACGACAGTCACTTCGACCGCCACCCGCACTGCCACCGCTACTAGCACTAGAACCCGCACCCCTACGGCCACAACCAGCAATATTAACTTAGTCGCCGATAAGCTCGAAGTCAACCAAGCGGTGCAAGACTTGAATAACAGTGTGCGGCTGGTGAAGAATAAGCGTACCTTTGTCCGTTTCCATGTCCACTCGGCGACCAACGCGACGTATCTCACTTATGCGTTGCTCAAGGTTCAGCGCGGCGGGAATACCGTGTGGCTTGCGCCGCTTAACGGGTTCATCAACGTGCGTCCGGCCCCCAACCGCGCTACGCTAAATGACTCCTTCTTGTTTGAACTCCCCAACGGGTACAAAGAAGGCAACGTCACACTCACGGGTTACCTCAACCCAGAGACCAATTGGCGCGCACGTAATCCAGTGGAGACGACTTACGCGGATAACGACCTCCAAACGGCGGTCGCCTTTGAAGCCGTGCCGCCAGTGAATGTGGTGGCGTATCGTTTGGGCTACACCGTCGGCGGGAAAACCTATTACCCCGGCGGTTGGGAAGTAGACCAGATGGCGAGTTGGATCCGCAGTGCTTATCCATTAAGCACCTTGAATCTCTGGAAGCGCTCGGCCTATTGGGGGCAAGGCGCGGCGGCGCAAGGCACGTTGGTCACCCCCAACTGTACGCAAGTCAACAATTATCTCTTTATCAAGAAGGTGTGGGACCTTGTCACGTTCCAGGGCATCCCGCTGGGCGCGCGTTATTACGGCATGGTGGCCGATGGCGGTGGGTTCATGCGCGGCTGTGCCTCGAACATCCCCGGTTGGGTATCCTCTGGGCCAACCGGCCCCGGCACCTTTGGCTGGGACTTTGACGGCAGTTATGGTGATTGGTATGGCGCACACGAACTCGCCCATGATTGGAGTCGGGGTCACGCCAACTTCTGCGGTGCGGTGGGTGGGCCGGCCTATCCTTATCCGAATGGTCGCATCAGCCCCGCCCTCAACGGCAATCAGGCGCTCTATGGCCTCGACATCCGCTCGCTCGCCATTTATCCACCCACTTGGCGAGATGTGATGACGTATTGTCAGAACCTGTGGGTGAGTGACTTCACCTATCACGGCCTGATGACTTACTACCAGGCGGGCGTCGTCGGGCCAAATCGCAGCGCAGTAGTGGCGGATCGCTTGTTGGTGGTGGGGACAATTGATATCGCGTCTGGTGCGGTGACGCTGGAGCCGCTGTTTGTCGTACCCGCGGCGGCAGATGTGAAGCCCGCCACTTCAGGCGCGTATGCCATCGTCTTACGCGACAACACTGGCGCTGAACTCGCGCGCTATCCGTTCACAGCGTATCTGGCGGATGATGACAGTAACACATTGATGATCAACGAATTCGTGCCTTACATCGCTGGCACGTCGAGCGTGGAGATTGAAGGCCCCGCCGGTTTGCTCAAGGCTGTCCAACCCGGCTCGGCAACCCCGACCGTCAATCTCCTCACACCTTTGGGGGGTGAGATCCTCAACTCGACAACGGTCACGGTCACTTGGGCTGGGATTGACACCGACGGCGAGGCGTTGGTGTATCACTTGCAATATAGCCGCGATAACGGGCAGTCGTGGGAGATGGTCGCCCAAAATCTCACCGGTAACTTGCTGGCCCTCGATGCCAGCAACTTGGGTAACACGACGCAAGGTCTCTTCCGGATCTGGGCCAGCGATGGGTTACACACCACCAGCGACACCACCAGCGCGCCCTTCACCGTGCCGAACCACGTCCCCACCGCACAGATCGTCAAGCCCGCCAGCGCCGTGACCATCGCTATGAGCGAAACGTTGATGTTGCAAGCCGAGGCGTATGATATTGACACTGGCAGTTTGTCGGATCAGCAACTGCAATGGGCGTCTGATCTGGATGGCGTGTTAGGCAATGGCGCGGAGTTAAGCGTGGCCGCCCTCACGCCGGGCGCGCACACCATCACTCTGCGCGCGGATGATGGCGAAGGCGGGGTGGTGACGGCGACTGTCAGCGTGACAGTGGTGGGAGATGAATCGCAAGTGCCGCCGCCCGCCAGCGAGCCAGTCGCGGGGATGAGCGCGATCACCTTCGACCCACTGAGTGGTGCGAACAGCGTTACGCTTTCGATTGACAATGCGAACAGCGCCCAGCCGATCACGTGGAACGCTACAGCGGATGCGACGTGGGTACAACTCAGCGCCACCACCGGCACGACGCCTGACCAGATCACCGTGTCGTTGAATGGCGCGGGCTTATCTGTTGGGCGACATACCGCGACGATCACCCTCTCCAGCCCTGACACGCCAGGCAAGATCGCCGAGATCGTCGTCGTAGTAGACATCCCCGGTTTGTATTTGCCGTTGGTAATAAAGTAGAACCTAAGCTGAAACGTCAGTAATTCAAAGGCCGGAGGTGCTTAAACCTCCGGCCTTTATTTTTGGGATTGAGTTGTGAGGAGGAGGGGGTGTTTCAAAACAATGATCCTGCCACCGCGAGCGTCACCCTGAGCAAAGTTGAAGGTTTGGAGCGTAGCGGTCTCCCCGCCTGATGTGAAGAATGCTTCGCTCGTGAGGAACACTCGCTCGCAGTGACAAAGCAGATGTAACGTTATTTGCGCCGCAACTCTTCGATGCGGCGCAAATAACGTAGGCCGATTGGATTTTTATCGGGCTTAATTAGGCAACTCGCTTTGCCCGAAATGCCTCAATCCGCCTCTGCAAATAGGGCGAGAAATGCCCAGCATATTTTTCCCACAAGGCGGGCTTTTGCCAATCGTTGCCGCTGATGATGCCGCGGCAAGCCGCCGCGCCACACCCACACTCAAACTCATCGTACGGACTGCCATCGCTCATAGCGTAATCGAAACAAATTTCTTCGCCGACCACGATGGGGCGCAAGGCCACTAAGCCCACTTGCCCGCGCAACCCGGCGTTGGGTGCGCACGAATGATTCACATAATCGGCCGGGTCGCCGGGCGCGCGTGGCACGAGGTAGAGGCCTTCTTCAATTTGGATGCCATGATGCCCGACTTCGGGCGGGCGCTGATTGAGTTCTTCCAGTGTCACCACTTCCCCCGCCCATAAAATCAACAACTCTTCCGGCGCAATGGGCGCGAGGGCGAACACCCCATATCCCCCTTTGCCGGGGATCTCGCGGGCTTCCAACTTGGGGGAGGTATAACTGCCCTGATTTTTAAATTGCATCGCTCGGCGACTCCTTGTCGAAAAAAAGTAGAGTTTAGGAGTCCATTCTCGGAAGTCAGAAAAACGCGCGCGCTAGCGCCACGCCAACCAACGCCCAAAACCGGGCTACTAAACTCTAGTTCGGCGGTAGTATATCACGGTTGATCGCAAAATATGCTCGCCTAAAATCACCTAAACGCTACGGCGTTAGTTGTTTTTTTTGATCGTTCACAGGATACTTCATCTGTGCCCCACCTGACCGATGCTACCCTTATCCGCGCCATCCTAGAGACTGACCGCAATTGGGCCGCCTACGCGCTGGGCGATCTCGCGCCCGGTTTTGTCGAACACGCCGAATGGTATCGGGGGGGTGACACGACCCACCCAGCCTTGCTACTCCTCTATCGGTTATTTACTGAGCCCGTGCTGTTTAGTTTAGGCGAGGCCGCCGATGTCGCGCAATTATTAACGGAGATCAAAACCGAACCCGCGCTCTATCTCTCCATCCGCCCCGAAATTTTGCCGCTGATCAAAGCGCGCTACACGGTACAACATGAGGCGGCGATGTGGCGCATGATCTTAAATCCGGCTCGTTTTCAGGTGCCACCCAACACCGAGTGCACGCGGCTCGATCTGAGCCACCTGCCCGCCCTGCGAGCGCTCTATACGGATGGACAAGCCACCGGCGAAGTCCCCGATTTTTTTGATGAGTTGATGCTGGAAAATGGCGTGTTTTATGGAGCGTATGATGAGCATGGAATCTTGTTGGCCTCGGCAGGGACGCATTTAGTCGCCCCCCATGAGAGTGTGGCGGCGGTTGGCAATGTCTACACGCGGCGCGACCAACGGGGGCGAGGTTTAGCCCGGCGCGTGACAGGGGCGGTGGTAGCTGACCTCTTGCGGGGCACGCCCACCCTCCGCACGGTTGCGCTCAATGTCAATCAACAAAACTTGGCTGCGCTCACAGTGTATGAGCATTTGGGCTTTGAACGCTACTGCCAGTTTTACGAAGGCCTAGCGACTTCCCCCTCTTAGCACCCCGGTGTGTATTTTAGCAACCCCTTACTGGACGTTAGGCGACGAACACCGGGGGCCGTATCCGCCTGACTGGTTTCGCGTCATAAAAGGTGGGCCGCATGGCGACTGAAGCTGACCTCCTGCGCCACGCGCAAAAACTCGATCAGGCCGCGCTAGCGGAGATTTACGATACCCACAGCCCGGCCTTGTATCGGTATGCCATGCGCTTACTGGGGGAGGCCGACTTGGCCGAGGAGTGTGTGGCCGAGACGTTTAGCCGTTACCTCAAAGCGCTCAGCGCCGGAGCGGGGCCGCGCGATTATCTGCGCGCCTATCTCTATCGCATCGCCCACAATTGGATCACTGACCGTTATCGGCGCCAACCCCCTCCAACCATTGCGCTAGAGGATGATTTGCCCTTGGCGGATGACAGTGATGTCTTAAGCATGGTCAATACCCGCCTCCAACAAGCCCAAGTCCGCGCCGCCCTGTTGCGGCTCACCCCAGAACAGCGGCAGGTGATCGTGCTTAAATTTTTAGAAGGTTACGAAAACGCGGAGATCGCGCAAGCCTTAGCCAAACCCGTTGGCGCAGTGAAGGCTTTGCAACACCGCGCCTTAGAAGCGTTGAAACGCATGCTCTTGACTTCGGATGAGACGACGGCATGAACGAGCCGAATGATTCCCTTGACCCACGTTTGCTAGAACGCCTCGCGGCGTTACAAGCCGTGCCAGCGCGCGACCCCGAAACAGCGGCGCGTGGTCGGCAAGCGTTTCTAGCCCAAGCCCAAACGCTGGTGGTTGCGCCGCGCCTAGCGACCACTTTAACCACCTGGCGCTGGGTGTGGGTGGCGTTCGCATCGGTGGTGTTGGTCGTGTTCTTCAGCGTGCGCGCCATGCAAAACAGTTTGCCGGGTGAGGCGCTCTATGCGCCCAAACTCTGGCTAGAGGATACACAACTCAGTTTAACGACTGATCCCCTTACCCGGCTTAATTTACTAAAATCTCAAACGGAACGACGGATCACCGAGATGGTAGCCTTAACCGAGGCCGGGCGAGACGTCCCCGCTTCTGCTCTGGAACGCTTGCGCGTTGAGATTGATCTGATCAAACAGACAACGGTTGAATTGAACGACGCTGACCTCCATGCCACTCTTAGCGATTGGCAAGCGCGGTTGGCAGAGCAGGTCGAAACCATCGTGAGCGCCAATGTCCGCCAGCCCTCGGTGGTGTTGGATGAGGCCTACACTCAACTGAGTCAGGTCGCTTTTGTCGCCGAGATTGGTCAAGCCGATCCCGCGCTCTATCGGCAAATCGTGATCACAGGTCGCTTGCCCGAACCTAGCCCTTCAACCACACCCACGCCCGCGCGCGAGCCTACCCGCTCGGCTACCAACACGCCCCGCCCCACACTTACGGCTACCGCCACTTCAACTCAGCGGCCAGAACCCACCCACACCGCTACGGCTTCACCAAGTGCCACACGGACGCGGGTGCTAATTACCCGCGTGCCAGCGCCAACCCGAACTATTCCACCAACTGAATTACCCAGTGCCACGCCTCAGCCCAGCGCTACGCCCCGCCCTGAGCCACAAGACACAGATACGGCTCTCCCGCCAGTACCGCCGAGCGCGACCTCCGAACCCAAATCGCCAACGCCAACTCAGGGGCCCTCTTCTGCGTCGCCGACGGCTTCGGTGACTTCGGACTTGCGCTCACCTACGCCCTCGGCCACTTCGGATTTAAGTTCGCCCACACCCACAGTGCTCACGAGCACCCCCTCGCCGACTTCGGACCTGCGTTCGCCCACGCCGAGTAATACTTCCGATCTGAGCTCACCCACGCCCTCGGCGACCTCTGATCTCAGATCGCCTACCCCGAGCGCCACCTCAGACCTGCGGTCACCCACGCCTTCGGTCACTTCAGATTTACGGTCACCCACGCCGAGTCTCACGCCCATTTTTCAATCTCCAACCCCGAGCATAACGCGTGTTTCGCCGACTCCTTCGACCACCTCGGATTTAAGGTCACCCACGCCTTCCATGACGGCCGACTTAAGTTCGCCCACTGCTTCGGCCACCTCGGATTTACAATCGCCAACCCCAAGTAACACCTCTGACTTACAAACGCCAACGCCCAGCGCCACGCCGCCCCCAGGCACCCCTTCGCCAACCGCAACCGTTTTTTAGACCACCTGCCACCCTTAGCGATTCGGCACGGCGTAACCGAAGGCCGAGTCCTCGTTGGTAGCGGTGGAGGTGAAATGGTTAGCGGCCACGATAATGTTTTGATTAGCCGAGACCACCACCGAGCTGAAATCTGGCACTCCCGCTGGCAAAGGAAAGAACGTGTAAGTATCATTGCTGGCAAGAGAGCCTAGGATATGTGTGTGAACAGGTCCCTCCCCCAGATTGTAAAAATTGTAAAAGTCAAAGGTAACTGATGTGGCGGTTGCGCCAGTATTTTGAACATTGATTCCAGTGTTCCAGTTCCCCAGCAACAACCAATTGCCGATTTGGGAAAGATCCAAATTTGAATTTCTCATCACTAGCGGCAAAACTGCTTTTTGCGTATTACCACCAATGAGACTGTAACTAATCCCATCAAAATTACTACCGTAGGTGTGATTGATAAGGCTCACAAACGGGACCGTGATTTGGTTGTCGGCTTTGATGCTCCCGACATACGGCGTGGTGCAGGTCATCCAAGTCAAAGGGTAGAGGATTGACAGGCCCTTATTTAAAACAAGCGAGCTGGTTGTGCCGCAGGGTTGAGAAGTGGGTTTATAGGCTGCCACAGCGATAGTGACGTTCGCCGTGCCCGCGTTTTGCAGAGTCAAGCCGCTGTCCCACCCCCCATTGGCTTTCATCACCAATGGATAATAGCGCGCGGAAGTGGTGGTTGAAATTCCCAGCCCTTCATCATCCATGACCGTTTCTGGCGAACCGTCATTGTTGTCGTCTCGCCGTTGCGTGGCCATCACGGCTAATAGGTGGTCACGATCACTACTTTCAACCCGGGCGCTCGCGACGGTAAATTGTGAGCCGTCTGGACACGCGGGCATATTATTAGTGCTTAAGGTCAATGAGCCTTTAGCGGGGATGTTGTTGAGCGGGGTGGCGCAAAAATCACCGCCATTGCCCGGTGTCTGAAAATAGACCATCGCATTGGTTGGGGTCGCGCCGGTGTTCATCACGACCAAATCGCTATTCCATTTCTGAGAGCCGCTGTTATTACGGTGCACCAAAGGCACAAAGACCTTTTGGGCGATATCCCCCGCGATGAGACCGTTATAAGCTGCAATCACATACGGCGTAGCGCGATAGCGAACGACGGACACACTCACATTTTCGCCGCCATCCACATAAGCCACGCCACTGGTCCCATTAGGGATCCGGTCCAAATCTTCAACGGCAATTGGACATACCCTATTTGGCTGTAATACGCACTCATCTGAAACTTTGGGGGTGGCTTGACCATTAACGCCAAAGTAATAGATTGTAACTGTCCTAGCGACAGTTCCATTATTCCGCACAAAGAAACGGGTGTTCCACCCATTCTCCCGACTTAAATTGGGCAAGTACACGCGCCCATTGACGCTCGTGTAATTACCCCCATCTTCAAGGAATATTAGGCCATTCGAGGTCATCATTGGGCCAGGGCGATGCCCCTGAGGCGCCGTCGGAATATTATTGCCCCCGCATGGGTTAAGATTGCAACGCGAGTGATACGCCCCAGAATCAAAATGGCGAAAGCGCAAATGCAAATGACTGCCATCAGAGCCACCTGTGTTACCGACGGCCCCCAGCAAACTTCCAGCGATCACCCGCTCTTGAGCAACGACATACACTGCGCTTAGATGAGCATATGTACTTGAGTACCCGTTAGTATGGGTTATTTCGACATAACATCCATAATCTTCATCTTCTAATTCGCAGTCCGTAGAAGCTGGGTTTCTAACGCTAGCAACTACTCCGTCACTTATCGCCAACACAGGTTGACCGGCATCATTTGTGCCATCCGCTAAATTCCAGTCAGTAGCAAAATAATCGTCATTTCCGTTGATGTGAGCCCCTTCTCCGTAAAACGATCCCCATCCACCCACCTTCCAAGTTTGACCCGCTATAAAGGGCATTTGGATCACTATCTTGGTGTCTATACCCCCACCTTGTGAAAAGACGGTGGGCGCTTCATCAAGACCCAAAAGCCCACCTGTTATTAGTAAAGCAATGAGCATACTACCCACTAGTTTTTTCATGTCTTGACCTCTCACCCTTAGAATCTCAAAGCCAGAAAATAGCTTACGGAATGGTTAACGTTGCGAGTATTTCCAGCGCTTGTTTCATCGCTGGTGAATCATCACTCGGTGATAGTGCGACCATCAGATATTGGTTGTTTTCGAGGCTCAACACAATTCTCTTTGAACTATGTTGAGCGGACTTTGTAAAAAAAGACACTCCTGTATAGCGCCCAAATGAATAGGGCTCAGGTTTAGAGACGCTTGGAAAGGAAGGTTGTTGGGTTATGTTAGCAATGAAATTTGACACAAATTGGTCAAGGGTTTGACCCGGCTCGAATGTGTCTACTGCAACTAACATCTTCAAGCTCCCCGGCGGAAGTTGCCCCTCGTTAATTTTTGTCTGATCATAATTGCTTACATAGATAACATTCTGCTCGTTATCCGTAGCGTACCAACCCACCGGAATTTGCAAGCCAAATCTGCCCGGTATCTCATGCCGATGGGCTTGCCCCACTGGGAAGGCCGTTGGCGCATGAGCGGCTATTTGAGTGGCTGCTTGCGCCATTTGAGTCCTAGCATAAGCAGTCATTTCCGGTGAAGGGTTGCTGTTCGCGGTGGCATGGACTGTTACTTGTAACTGTGCCAGCGCCGCGGCTTGAGTCATATTTGCGGCTGATATGCCGGGGTAACCAGTGGGCGGCAAGGCGGCTAATTGCTCTGCGCTGGGCGCTGGGTAGCCTTGTGTGATCTCGGTCGCAGTTGGTTTAGGTGGCTCAGGGGTCGTTTTAGGCCCGCCCGCTGAGTTGTTTAAATTCAACGCGCGGTAGGCCACGACTAAAGCCAACACAAAGGCTCCCAAGAGAGCCAAACGAATTAAACGGCGATTGTTTTTGGTGGTCATCTCAAGCCTCCTCGTTCTCTCAAAGCGCCCCTGATGCCATTCATTATACGCACAATTTTTTTTTTAAGTCAAACAACAAAAAAAACAGGCAAAAACGCGCTAGAAATGGCATGTTTTGTTTAGGGCTTAGCTCTAAACCCGGTTTTCGCGTAAACCCATTCGTAAACTAAATGAGCCACAACCGGGATCAGCATGCGCCG
>Ga0315912_10000839_pt1 | contig 45106 bp, 37 predicted proteins | sample VfabasoilMG_FD_204469 | JGI IMG/M metagenome (GOLD analysis project Ga0315912, IMG submission 204469) | Garden soil microbial communities collected in Santa Monica, California, United States - V. faba soil | ecosystem: Environmental > Terrestrial > Soil > Garden | place: USA: California... | reverse complement strand
GCTCGGCAATCCAATTTCCGCATCCGTGGTGAAATTATTATCATCCTCCGCTTCGAACGGAGAGTTTGCAGGTGGGAGTCCTGCCGGATGCACCAATTCACGGGCATGTGGTTTAACCCGAATAGCAGAGGGTCCAGACTCAGAATCTGGTAGCCTTGGGGGTGCAAGTCCCTTCATGCCCACCATTTCGTCCACGTAGTCCAATGCAGAGACGGCGCACTTAAAACGCGCACAGTGCCGGTGCAATCCCGGCCGTGGGCACCATCCGCGTGTAGCCCAAGGCAGAGGCGTTCCGCTCAAGACGGAAAGGTTGCAGGTGCAAGTCCTGCCACGCGGACCAGTTTGGAATGTCCACCGGTCAAGCGTGCCGGGCCTGTTTGCTAAACAGTGTGTGCCTTCGGGCAAGTGGTGCAAGTCCACGGCATTCCGCCATTCATGCGCGCGTAGCTCAAAGAGAGCCGGCGGCTTTATACCCCGCATCGCACTAGATCAGTGCCGGGATCCGGAGCGTTACCGGACGCGCGTACCATTTTGTCCCCATAGCTCAAAATACAGAGCGGGCGCGTCCTAAGCGTCAGGTTGCTGGTGAAAGTCCGGCTGGGGACACCAATTTCTGGCGGGTGTGGTTCAACAGCAGAATGCGGCCTTGCCAAGGCTGAGACGACGGTGCGACTCCGTTCACCCGCTCCACTATTCGGGGGCGTAGCTCACCAGCAGAGCGCTCGTTTGACATGCGAGAGGCAAAGAGGGCAGCACTCTTCGCTCCCACCATTTTCCCGAGGGCATAGCTCAGCCAGTCAGAGCGGATGCTTCACATGCATCAGGTCGAAGGCGCGAACCCTTCTGCCCTCACCATTTCTGTCCCTGTGGTGTAGTCCAGCCAACATGCCTGCCTCTCATGCAGGAGATCACCGGAGCAAAGCCGGTCAGGGACGCCAATTTATCGCCCTCAAAGCATTTTCAGCGATGCATTCGCTCGGTAAGCGATCTCAGCTCGGTGCAACTCCGAGTGAGGGCTCCAACTTTAGGTGACCGTGCGCAAGCACCGCAGTCGAGCCAGGGCTCAAGTGGGTTTCATAAGCCCGCTGTGTCCGGGGCGGCACCGGAGACTGCGACTATCCTTCGCCAAGGCTACGGATGGCAGGCCAGCTTAATTTTCGCCTCCGTGCAGCAGCCTGCGGATTTCTTTTGTAAAGAAATCCAGCCGGTGCGACCCCGGCTGGAGGCTCCATCCATTTGCTCGCGTAGCCCAACGCAGAGGCACGACGTCGAGAACGTCGCCAGTGCAGGTGCAACTCCTGCCGCGAGCACCAATTTGGCCTGCAAGCATTAAAGTGATGCAACGGACTTTTAATCCGTAGAACAGGGCGCGTTACCCTGGCGGGCCACCACTTCATTGCCTCGTGGTGTAACAGCAGCATGCCGGGTTTTGACCCCGACGGTCTTGGTGCGAATCCAAGCGAGGCAGCCAATGTTGGCAGGTCGAGCTTCGACCGCTCGGTGGTGAAATAGCATCACGTCTGGCCTACACCCAGAAATCGAGGGGGCAGAACCTTCCCGAGCGACCAATCTCCATTGCCCTGTTGCATAATCAGCAGTGCGCCGGTCTCTGACACCGGAGGTCTGGGTGCGATTCCCCGCGGGGCAACCACGTTCGCCATTTCAATGAAGAACAAACACCTCAAACGCGCGGAGCAGTCGCGGTGTGCATGGTGGCCGTCCGCAAGGACTTTTATGAGTGACATATTGAACAAGACGATTGTGCTGGTGCTGAACCGCAACTGGCAGGCAATCAACATTCGCACGCCGCAGGACGCGTTTTGCCAAATGGCAACAAACGTGGCCACCGCACTGGACATCGAAGGCGAGAGCCACATTCGTCCCGTGACGTGGGACGAGTGGATCACGCTGCCGGTGCGTGAGAGCGATTACGCCGTGCGCACCGCGCGTGGCGCGATCCGTGTGCCGACGGTCATTGTAGCAGTGAACTTCGCCAAGGTACCAAAGAAGCGCCCGAAGCTCTGTTCCAAGACGATTCGCGAGCGCGACGGCAATCGCTGCCAATACACGGGCAAGTTGCTCAAGCCGGACGAAGGCAGCCTCGACCACGTCTTGCCGCGCTCGCGCGGTGGTGCGGACACGTGGGAAAACCTCGTGTGGTCGAGCAAGGACGTGAACACCCGCAAGGGCAACCGTCTGCCGCACGAAGCTGGCCTCAAGCTGCTCAGCATCCCGCGCGCGCCGAAGGAACTGCCGGTGACGGCACTCCTCCGCAACACCCACGGAGTGGCGGCGTGGAAGCTGTTCCTGAATGAATAGAACAAAGGGAGAGCGGGCGTCCAAGCTCGCTCTCCTCAACCGAAAATAGTACAAAGCAGAATTGATGAGTGCGGAAAATCCAACTCAGATTCTCGGCACCGGTGAAGCCACCGGCTTCATCCCGGCGCCGGGCAACAATGGCAAACCCATCACTGTCATCGGCACGGCGGGCATTCGCGACGCCTTCGATGCCAAGTGCATTGAGCAAGCGCTTAACTCACGCGGTGCTCCGGGCGTTTCCGATCTGGTGCTCAATCCTGACGCGCACGCCGGATACGGCGCGCCCGTGGGTTGTGTGCTTGTTTCGCCGACGCACGTCTATCCCGGTCCGGTCGGCGTGGAAATCAAATGCTCCATGAGCCTGCTCCAACTCGATCTTCCAGTGGATGCCGTGGCGGACAAAACCGTTCGCCGCGCGTTCATCAACGCGATCGTGGACCGCACGCCGCCCGGCGCGGGCAAAGGCCAGCGCAATGTGAAAAAAGGTCGCAACGTGAACGCCGATCTTGGTCGCCGCGTCGCGATTGAAGGCGCGTCTGCATCCGTCTGCCAAGTCCTCGGTATCCCGCCGGAGTGGGCGGAACATTGCGAAGATGCGTTCCATGTCGACCACGGCAACCAGCGAGATGATCTCGCCGCACGCCTCGATCAGTTGATCAGTGCCGGCAAGTTCCCAAAGTTTGAAGACAAGATCCGCCAGCTCGGCTCTTACGGTGGTGGCAATCATTTCGGTGAATGTGAAGCCGTGCAGATCGCCGATAATGATCGCGCCCGTGAACGATCTGCTTGTGCGCGTTCGTTTGAATTCAAGTCCGGGCGACTGCTGACCGCTTCTTCGGCCAATCTTCGGTTCCTTTCGGAAGCTTCTTTCGTCTGGTGACTGGCAACGTTATGTCGGCGACGAGCATGATTATTCCAATTAAGGCGTGGCCGGTTGAGAACCTGATTACGAAGCCGACAAAAGGAAATGTCCAAGTTGTCACTTGGAGCTTTGGAACCCAGACCGCCGGATCTGACGGACGCCGCGCCTCATGAAATGTGATTCATGGGTGGGAGAGTTGATCCACCTCCTCTGAAACTGCGGTGAGTTCACTTTCGTCCACGCGACGCCAGGGTACTGATTCACGCGCGGTCTGCCAAGGCTACGCAATTTCACCTCTGCAGGATTGTGACGCGGGGATGCTCCTGGCAGGTCTGACGGCAACTTGAAGTCGTGAGATCACTTTTGGTTCAATTCTCCACCGGCCCTTCAAGAATTCCGCAAGCGTTGGACCGGAACGCGTGCGCCGATCGCAGAACAACCACTGCCAGACTTCATAGGGCCAGACGCGCCGGCCGATATTCGAATACCATCGCATCCCCGCGCGAAAACGTCGGTCCGGATGCGCCATGAGTCTGAGCAACGACTTGGGTCGCAGCTGACAGACCGCTTCGATGAACTTCACCCATAAAAGCACGCGCCAGTTCGGAACATGAGCGCTCACCAGAACCTGGTGTTTGTAGTCCCAACGGCTCAGGTCCGTCTGCACGACCCGATGCTTCGCTTCCTGGACTGCAAACGGTGTCCAACTGTGCGGCGTGGCATAGAGGGCCTGAATTTGATCAGGATCATACGAGAGGAGTTGGCGCAGTGTGCGCCAGTAGTCGCTGTCCTTTTCCTGCACGAATCCCGCCACCCAGGCAGCCATGGAGATAATCCCGTGCCTTCTCATCAGCCGAATTGCTTCGCGATCGATTGCCTTGGTGCTGCCTTTGTGAATCGCTTGGAGTGTTGCATCATCTGTGCTCTCCAGTCCCAGCAGAAATCGCTCAACCCCGGCTCTTTTGTAGAGATGAAGGATGTCGGCGTCGCGAACAATGTCGCTGGCGCGCGTTGTGCCGATGAGGATGATCGGAACATTTTCGGCGATGAGCGCTTCGAGAAATGCCTTCCACGCGGGACGCGATGCCGTGGGGTTTTCATCCGCAAAATTGATGAGTTCCACTCCGTGCTGACGATGCATGCGTGCCAGTTCGGCGGCGAACTTCACGGGATCACGATGTCGCCAGGTCCGCCAGAATTCGTGCTGGCCGCAGTAGTGGCAACGATGCGGACAGCCGCGCGAAAACTGCACCACCACTGCCCGGCGCTTTCCATAATAGGTGTAGCGGCGATGATCAATCAGTTCCCAGCCCACCCGACAGGCATTCAGGTCGCGAATGACTGGCGCGGGTGGAGTGGCCACAACCTGGCCACGTTCAAACAGATGTTCATCAACCGGCCGCTTTGGCCCTGGCGCAGTGCCCGCACGGAACACAATCCCCGTCACCCACTCCAATGGTTGGTTCTGTTCGAGCGCCGCGACGAGGCGAACCACCGTCTCTTCGCCTTCGCCGCGAACGATGAAATCAATCGCCGGCTCTTGCTCCATGATCTGCGTCCAGTGATAACTTGGAAATACTCCACCGTAAATGATCCACGTTTGCGGCAGCGCCATTCGCACCGCCCGCACAATCCTGGTCGCCGATGGGTGGCCCGAGGTGGAGCCCGAATGCCCCAGGAGAATGGCTTCAGGTTCGTATTCCTGCGCTTCGGAAACAATTCTGCTCACGGACATCGGACCAAACTCTGCGTCCAAGAGCTTCACCTCATGCCCGGCATCAAGCAACGGGCCGCCCAGCGACAATAGTCCAAGTGGCGGCAGATGCTCCCGAGGGATGCGGCTGCCGATGGAAGGATGCGGGGGATTGATCAACAGTATTTTCATAAAATCATGATGGTTGACTTGCTACTGCCCGCCCGTCCGAGCTCACGAGCTCCATGCACTTTGCCATACAAAGTATGGATTCCACATCCGGCACTTTGTTCAAACTAATTCTTGCCACCTGTTTTTGAGGGCTGCGGCGGTGCTGATACTGTCCCATAGACACGGGCATGTTTTCACAAATGCCCATCATACGCTTTCCGATTATGAATCACTGTGTAGAAGATATTATGTCTTTGCCTGGCAAAGGGCATTATTACCATTATGACCTTTGGAACATCATTGGACACCTGGGTGCTGGATGAAGGAACTGGCGGATGGGGCACGCAGGCAGAGAAAAAAGGGACTCTGGGTTTGAATTTCAGCCGGCCGAGGCATCCTAACCTGGAGCCACCTTTGCGTACCTTTCATGGTGACCGGATCCACGCATTGATCTTCTCCGCGGATTATTGCCGATGCCAAATGTCAGGCAATGGATTTCGCAACGATTCCAAAAATCGCATGACAGGTCTTGATATGTTCGCATTGCCGGACCGAAAATGCACTGCAACATTGCAGGGATATCATTATTAGAGGCGCCCCAACTCATGAACTTGCCCGACGAACTGCTTCAATTGTTGCGCGACGTGCCGGCGCTGGCTCGGGCATATCTCGTGGGCGGTTGCGTGCGCGATTCGTTGCTGGGCATCGCCCACAAGGATTTTGATCTGGAAGTTTATGGGGTGGATTACGAAACCCTGGCGCGTCAGTTGAGTGCACATGGTCGCGTGGACCTGGTAGGAAAGTCGTTCGGGGTCATCAAATTCTCCGGTCAGAGCGGCGGGCAATGGGACTTCAGTCTACCGCGGCGAGATTCCAAAATGTCGGCTGGGCACAAGGGGTTTCAGATTGAAGTGGACATAGACATTGATCCCAAGGAGGCGGCCAGCCGTCGGGATTTTACCATCAATGCGCTGGCGTTTGATCCGCGTACGGGAGCCTACCTCGACTTTTTCGGCGGGCGGGAGGATTTGGAGAAGCGCGTGTTGCGCCACACGAGTTCGGCGTTCGTGGAGGATCCGTTGCGCGTGTTGCGGGGAATGCAGTTTGCCGCTCGTTTCGATCTGACGCCCGCATCGGAGACAGTGGAATTGTGCCGGTCCTTCGTGTGCACGTATTCCGAACTGGCCGTTGAGCGCGTCGGGATGGAATGGTTCAAGTGGGCCATGATGAGCAAGCGACCTTCAGCGGGGCTGCGGTTTTTGCAAGCGACTGGTTGGTTGCGGCACTTCTCGGAAATCGCCGCATTGGATGGCACGCCGCAGGACCCGGAGTGGCATCCGGAAGGCGATGTGTTCACGCACACCTGCCACTGTTGCGATGCACTGGCGGAATTATCCGAATGGCGAGGAGCGGACGCAACCACACGACAGGTGCTCATGTTTGCCGTACTCGCGCATGACTTCGCCAAGCCACAGACCACGCATGAAGCAGAGCGGGATGGACGAATGCGGATTGTCTCGCCGGGCCACGAGGAACAAGGCGGGCCGCTCGCGGAAGCATTTCTGACGCGGATCGGTGCGCCCAACGAAATCAAGGAGCGGGTCGTGCCGTTGGTGAAACATCACCTCGCGCACTTGCAGACGGTCAGCGCCCGCTCGGTTCGACGGCTCGCGAACTTTTTGAAACCCGCGACCATTTCCGAACTCTGCCTGGTGATGACGGCGGATCATTTCGGACGACCTCCTAAACCACGGATGATTCACCAGGGCGTAACCGAGCTGAGGGCTAAAGCAGCGGAGTTGTGCCTGCGGGACGCGGCGCCGAAGCCGATATTACAAGGCCGCCATTTGATTTCGCGAGGCATGCAACCAGGTGTGCAGTTTGGCAGGTTGCTCGACGAGGCTTTTGAAGCACAGCTTGAGGGCGGATTCACCGATCTCGATGGGGCGCTGAAGTGGCTGGACGCACGTAATTGATTCTTTATGAGTTTTATCATTGTTGATGTCGAATCTGATGGGCCGATTCCGGCGGAGTATTCCATGGTTTGTTTCGGCGCGGTGCTTTTTGACGACCGGCTGGATAAATCGTTTTACGGGAAGACGAAGCCCATCTCGGAGCGGTTCGTTCCCGAGGCGCTGGCCATAAGTGGATTTTCCCGTGAGCAACACCTGGGATTTGATGAACCCAAAACGGTGATGGAATCCTTCGCCGCTTGCTAGAGCAACACACCAAAGGCCGCGCTGTCTTGGTGTCGGACAACGTCGCGTTCGACTGGCAGTTCATCAATTACTACTTCCACCGTTTTCTCGGGGGAAACCCTTTCGGCTTCTCCGGACGGCGAATCGGCGATCATTACGCTGGCTTGGTCAAAGACGTGTCCAAGGCGACCGAATGGAAAATGTTTCATCAAAGCCTGTTCGCCCTCTCCGAAAGAAAGGGCGAACTCTGGCCAGGACACGATGATCCATTGCGGGCATCAAGCCGCGGGACCACGTGCGTGGTTGGATATGGTAATCTTAATTGCGGCGCCAGGATTCCGGTGCAAAAGTTCATCGCTCTTAAGTAAGCCTCGATCCAAAAAATAATATCCGCAGTCTCCTTCCGTCGGCGAGGCAATCATGGCGCACATCGCGGGTTTGTTGCCCACGCGACCCCGGCCGATGTCGTGAGCGGCCCGAAAACGGTCTTTGCGTCCGGGTTTGTCCGCCTTGATTGAAAAGGCGACCATGTCCCCGTCGCTCTCGTCAATATTCACAAACTCAAAGTTTGCCCAAACCTCATTGCCCTTCGCGGCTTGGAAGGGAGCCAGATCAAAGTCGGGCGAGCATCGGTCATCCGCTTCATACGGCAACAAAGGAACCAAGGCTGTGCCACCCACTTCGTGTTTGGTGAATCGCACTAAGGGAAGATGCGGATTGAGTCGGCTGATGGTGCGTGCAGCCATCTTGACTCCGGAAACAATCACTTCAGCATTTTCCCGATTGTGTGACCACAAAACGCTATTCGGGCCGGCCAGCGCGAGTTGACTGGCGCTCAGTGTGGTTAGTCCGGCAATTCCTAAAGCTCTGAAATGTTTAAGCATAACAATCCTTCTGTTGTAGTTATTGCGAAACAAAGCGGATCGAGACCCTCTCGACTCGTTCATCACGCAAGCGGCAAATTGCGGCGGACTCTGCCGAGCACCTGAAGTACCACAAAGCGTTTATCAGTTTTGCGGGCATTTCCGACGAAATCCACAAGCATGCGCCGATCACCTGGGTCATGGTGGCGCAGGGGATGTGACGCCGAGGCACGGGAGCATGTCACTTCCACCGCAGCTACGGTCACTGTGCGACAGTTTAGCTGCGGAGCCACCCCACCCTTGGCCAAGTCATGCGCATTTGGCTTGTATTGGCTCATAGCAGGGGCGAGGCTTCGGCATCATGGTCGCCGAAATCCAGGGATTGGACCAAATCGTCGTCGAACTTCAACCCTTCCTTGCACTCCTCGCCGGGATTGTGTTGGTAGGTCTGCTGGTGGCGCTTTTCCACCGTGGCGGAACGCGTGTGGGCGATTACTTGGACCGCCGCGGTATTTTCAATCTTGGTATCTCCCTTCGTCCCCGGACGCGCGCCTCCGCCCGTCGTTACGAACACGCTGCCAGACATCCCGAACCTCGGATTTCCTCAAATCAAGCCTTTCTGATTTTCTGTTTCCTCCTGCTTTGCCTAGCGCTCATTGTTGTATGGCTGCTTTGTACGTACAATTCAAACTTGAGACTTGGTTGACCAACTGCGCGCCAAGACATTGAGGTGATCCTTGGACGCAAATAGTCCGTTGCCTCGCATCACTGGTAGTTGTCCTTCCACTCAGAGCTTGCGCAAGCGGAAAAATCTTTGGCCAGACTGAATTGTAAGATTGAATGGGCTTGAGTTAGCGCCGGGAATGTCTGTCCAGGAAGGGTTCGCCAGATCGGTGGTTTCTTGCAGGACGAACCCAGGTCCGATGGACCAACTCAACTGCAGGTTATTACCCTGCCTCGTATAGGTGATCGGCGGACCAACCACGGGCGCAAATGCGGCCTGGTAATGAGCCGCTATCCGGTCCGCTGTCAGCGGGAAACCGTAAATCGCCACTTCGTCAATTTGTCCGTCGAGAAACCGATTAAGGAGACCGTCCGAAGTGAGCCCGGCGCCAATCGTGGGGTAGACCATCACAACCTGCCCTCCTACATCGAGGGTTACGGATCTCGCGAGGTTGCCGTTGACATAAAAATCAAAACTCCCGACATCAAGATTATAGACTGCAACGAGGTGGAACCAGATGTTTGTGGTGTAAGAGGGATCGGTGACCTGGAAATCGTTCAGTGAGCCTTCGCCAGCCGCGCCATTTACGCTGAACTGAAACCGATTCGAATGCACCGCGCCCATCAGGAAGGACCCTTGCACGCCCTCGGGAGTTGAAAAAATGCTGCTGACTCCGGCCTGGCCGATTTCCGTGTTCCAACTGCCTAGTTTGGCCCAGGCTTCGACGGTAAACCAGGGCAGCAAACCGGGACTTTGCGCGAGAATTACGCCCGGGTTGGCACTACCGTGAAGAACCGCAGATGAACCCAACACAGGCGTCGCACTGGGTGCGTGCGCTCCGTCGGTGAAATAGAATCCATCCCGGCCGTTCCCGGAACTGTCGTACGCCGTGCCGACATTGGTCGGCTCCTCGAACCGATAATAGAACCAGGGTTGGTCCGCGAGCACCGCCTGCGGATAAGGTGTGGAGGTGTCCACCACGATCAAGTTGGCTGCGGCGCTGGAGACGGCGAATGGGGTGGCGCTCAAGGCACAGGAGAAGGTCGCGCCGTTATCGGACGAACTCAGCAGGCCGGTGGTATAGGTGGCATTGGTGGCATTGAGGATCGGGTTCGCTCCGCGGAACCACTGAAAGGTCAACGGACCGGTGGCTTCGAATGCCTGGGCAACCACAGTGAAGCTCGCGGTTGCGCCTGCCAGCGTCGCGACATCAGCGGGTTGCTGCGAGATAAGTATTCCCGGGTTTACGCCCGCGCCGCTCAGCGGATAGCTGAAGGCCCGGCCGGGTTGACCGGCAGCGGCATTGACATCGGTCAGAATCGAAAGGGTGGCGTTGTATTGGCGGGCGGCGTTGGGTTGGAAAACGATGGTTGAAATCCACGGATTGGTAGTCGCGCCACCAAAAGCGTTGGTGCTCAGCGGCACCAGACCGTTGGTGGGAATTGTCACCGTAAAGAACGCAGCGTCCGGCCCAGTGACGGTAACACCCAGAATGTTCAAATCATATAACGCGCGTGCAGGAGGGAAGATCTCGAAGGGATTAAGGGGAAAATTGTTCAATGCGCTGAAGGTGAGCGTTGCTGGTTGTCCAACCAGGACCTGGCCCGCGTTACCGCCGCCGGTCAGGTTGAAGAGAGGCATTGGCCCGATCACCTCCAGATTTGCAGTCAGGTTTACTGTGCCGGCATCGCTTGCCACTTTGAAGGTCACCGGAGGCTGGACTCCCAGGTTCGTCGAGCTCCCGACTGGCCAGTTTACATTCAACGACTGCGGCGAGGGAGGCAGGTTTGAAAAAACCGCGTCTGAACCGGGAACACTGGACATCAGCGACGCCGGGTTGCCGGCGTTCCTTATCTGAACCGTCACGGTTGCGGGCACACCCGCCCGGGTTCGCGGCGAAATCGCACCGGAGTTGGTCTGGCGGTCAGCAACCACTGCGGCACCGACGCTGGTGGTGACCAAGAGCAGCCCGGTGTCCAAGAGCCAGAGGTTCTGAAAGGCCGAGTCCGTTCCGCTCGACCGCATGGAGAACGAAACTTGATTAGTGTAGGGGGCGAAGGATCCGGTAATGGTGCTGTCGCCGGGTCGCGTGAAGGTAATCCACGTGTTGGAGGCGGGTAACGTCGAAAGGTTCATCCCACCGGACGCGCCCGGGACGAACAGAGGTTCATTCAGGTAGCCGCGGATGGCCAGCCCGCGGGGTGAAGCCTGGACGGCATCGCTGTCGCGATTGATAGCGAGCGAGGGATTGCGCAATCCGAAGCCCGAGCTGTTGATGAAAAGGATTTGCGGATCCGGCGTATTGAACATCACGCCATTGCGCCGTTGAATCAAGCCGACAGCGTTCTGCGGACGGGACGAGTCGGTGGCATAGAAATCTCCGAGCGTGGTGTCCGGGTTCGGGTAAGAGGCTGGATGAGCTAGGATGCCGTAGGTATCCGGTCCACCCACCAACTTGAAAGCTCCATGCACATTGAGAGTGTTCGGCCTCAATTCGGTGGGGCTGGGAACCTGGACGAGACCCGATGGGTGCGAGTTGTACGGGTTGAGCCGGGAGGTCGTAGGAGCGTAGGCATCGCTGGCGCCGCCGCTCGCATCCCACCGATACATCAGGATTCCATCAGCCGCTCTGACGCCGCCGCCGATTCCCCCAGTGACATCCAAACCGCCGCCATTCAAAACGATGGAGTTCGCCGCCACGCGCAGGCTGCCCCCGGCTCCACCACCGCCCTGGCCGCCGTCGCCGCCTTTGCCCCCATATCCACCGGTTCCACCATCGCCGCCACTTCCGCCGTTGGCACCAGCGCCAGTGCCTCCAGATTGACCGCCCTCAGCGACGTTGCCTGCCGCTCCATACGTGCCGGGGGTCCCTGGCAATCCGTCGGCACCGCGAGCGGAAATGGCTCCGCCAAGGCTCAACTGACCGCGCACAATGAGTTCAAGCCCGCCACCACCGCCGCCACCGAACCCACCTGGCCCGCCGACACCACCATAACCTCCGTCGCCTCCGCGCCCGCCGGAACCTCCGAGGCCACCTGGATTGTTGAAGAAATTGGGTCCGCCCTGTCCGCCCGCCCCTCCTCCTCCTCCCCCGCCTCCAGCCAATCCATACGCTCCTTGCTCGCCGCCACCGCCGCCTGCGCCGCCGGAGAGGAGCTTAGGATCTCGACCGAGTCTCTGTTCTATTGGAATCAGTGTGGCCGAACTGCCGGGTCTGCCGGAAACTCCATTCGCGCCGTTCACGCCCTGGGAGCCGTTGGCGCCTGCGGAGCCGGGTACAGAAAAGTAACCGTTATAGTATCCTGCGCCACCGCCAGCCCCGCCGGCACCGCCATTGGCGTGCACGAGCACTGCGCGCGTGCTGGTGGCGCCGCCTCCAGGAATCGTGATGCCTTGAATGCCTTGGGCACCACTGTATCCAGGCATCGGATAGGCCCAATCCTGGAGGTTGTACCCTTCCACAGAGCAACCGCCACAGGTCATCGGGTTGGGTGTGACGCGCAGGATGGATGCGCCTCCTTGGCCTCCCATCCCTCCGTTTCCACCAGTACACGTGCCTCCGGAACTTCCAACACCCTTAAAGCTCACCCAATCCGGAGGACAATAGAAGGATCCCGGCCTCCCCCCACCGCCGCCTCCTGCCCCGGGAAATGAGCCAAAGGCTTGCACACTAATCCTTGCTCCCGACGGAATCTCTGCACTATTACCCACCTCCAGCTTCAAGAAGTTTGCGCCCACTCCTAGAATTTGGTCGGATGCACTCAGGTTCAGGTCTCCCGCGATGGCAAACACTGCAGCCGAGTTCGCGTATCCTCCAAAACGGAGGGGCGTGCCATTGATGCTGCCCAGTCGAGTTGGGCTGAAAAAGACGAACCCGGGGGTATTGGTGCCTTGCGTGGCGCCGATTGCTGTCAGGTGCTCGGTGCTGAGGGGCACACCATCAGTGCTGATGACGTATGTCGTGGCACGGCTATCCACCGGAAGGAAGGCGAGCACGACGCTAGTTAGCCAGATGCACCAAGCCCTGGCCGCAGCAAATGCCATAGGCGAGAGAAGAGATGCGGTGGTCCGGTGGCTGGATGGGCAGCTGAGATTCTTTTTCATAGGCTTTCATCCCTGCCTACTCGGAAAGCGCGGAAGCGTTACAGGGAATCTTTGCGAAACAAAAACCCGACGTTTGATGGATGGAAGAATCGGCGGACGATGACTACGGCTGGAATGGCTTCACTGGCCTTTCGAGTCGTTCTTGAAGCATCCACCTGGCCCAGCGGGCATAGAAGTCCTGCCCACCCGCTTTCAGGATACGCGCTTTGACGTTCTGAAAGCTGTCACCGGGGACGGGTTCGGGGATGTCTTTGGGGCCGATACGTTTTCCTCCCAACGCTTCGGCCAGTTCGGGTAACCAGTCCGGTCGGGTTGGTGGGTGCAGGAAGGTGAGTTCCCACATCTTCATGGTGCCGTCGAAAGAGGACGAAAGGAATCTTCGGCCGTCAGGGCTGAATCCCGCACGGCGGACTTGTTTGCCTTTCTCGTGAAAAAATGGCTCCACCACGAGGTGGCCTGTGGCGGGATCCCAGATGCGCGCTGCGCCATCCATGCAGATGGTGGCCAGCAATTTTCCGTCCGCACTCCATTTGACTGTCCAAACCCTGTCGGAATGGCGCATCGGTTCCGAAAGTGGCTGACCGGTGCGCACGGACCATACCCGCGCAATACCAGTTTCCGTGCTGGTGGCGATGGCTTGGCCATCCGGGCTGAAACTCGCCCATAACACGGGTCCTTCATGTCGAAGCGGCGGTAGCACTGGCTCGCCCGTTGAGGCGTCCCAGAGTCGCGCGGTGCCGTCGGCCGATGCCGAAACAAGCAGCCGATCATCAGGGCTGAACCCTGCCACCCAGCAAGTGCCATCGTGGTGCAACGGCCCGACGACGAGTTTGCCATCGGGCACCGACCAGATCTGGATGGTCCCGTCCCGACAAGCGCTGGCGAGCCGTCGGCCATCCCGGTTGAATCTCAATTTCAGCGGCGAAGCCGAATGTAACAACGGCGCCCCCAAGGCCTTTCCGGTGCGGCCATCCCACAACCGCACAGTCGGGTCATCTGACCCGGTCGCCAGCACAGTGCCGTCGGGCGAAAACGTGCAATCAATCACTGCGAGATCATGATGCAGAGGCGGAGAAATTGGTTCAGCAGTCTCTCCGTTCCACAGCCGGGCCGCTTGCGACGCAGTTGCAAAGCGACTCCCATCCGGTGACCATTGAGCAAAATGGATGTTGCCGGCATTTGTTTTCGGTGGTGTCACGGGCACGCCGTTTTGCCCGTCCCATAAGCGGATTTCAGAATGTCCTCCCATCAGGGAAACCGACAGGATCCGCTCCCCCGAAGGACTCCATTGTGCATCCCAGACCTCGCCACCAACCTGAACCGTAATGGGTTTCGCTCGTTCCATCTCCACTGACCAGATCCGGACCGTTCGATCCTCGGCAGCAGTCGCCACCTTGCCACTCCGATGCAGCCTCCAAGCACGTATCCACCCGTCATGGAAAAACGGGGCGGCATGGGGTTCTCCCGTGGCAGGATCCAGCATCGTGAGCCGATCCAGTTCTTTACTGGAAAACAGTAACTCGGCGAGGGATGGATGCCCAAACCAGTCAATCTGCGGTTGCCCGAACGCGGACCCTAAATCCTGGTTAGTTCGAATATCAAACAGGGCAAGGTGGGAATTGTCTTGGCGCCGAATCAGGTTTTCGTTGCCAACGAATCCGATCTTTGGGACACCTTCGACGCTAAGCGCGCGTTCCCGCGCGCCGGTAACGGTGCTGATCACTTCGATCTTTCCCCATGATGAACACACCAGCCACTGGCCATTCCCCGAAAACTGAAGTCTCGTAGGCACGGCTGACAACACCACTGGCGCGAACAGCTTCCGCTGGCCCGCCACGTCCCAAAGTTGAACGCCCAAGCGCGTGGCCGTGGCCAGCTGGCGTCCGTCTTCGGACAATGCGAAGCCGTGAATTTTGTCCGGCTCACTCAGCCGGGGTGCCACCCATTCTTCGGAGTCTGCCTCCAAAACCGCGACGCTATTCGAATCCACATTCATCGCCATCAAGCGTCCGTCACGCGAGGTCAACACTTCGCGCGGAGTGTACGCACCCAGTTCACCCAGGTTGACTTCGATTGCAATTTGTCGTTGAGTCAGGTTCCATAATCTGGCTTTGGGCTCGGCTGAGATTGTCAGCACGCGCTGATCGTTCGTGCCGCCAAGTGCGAAAGCGGTGAGGCGAACTGGTACGGGATTGATCAGCTCAGTTTCAACCTTGCCGGATTGAACATCCCACACACGAACGATTCCCCCATCGGTAACGCTCACCAGGCGGTCTCCGGTGCGATTGAATTCCACGCCCAGCGGATTGGACTCATGACGCAGCGGCGGGTGGAGCAGCACAGGAAAGTTGTAGGATGACAGCAACGAGAGCAGACGCGCCGCCGCCGTTGAATCGGTCGGGTTCTGGCGCAAGAAATAACTGAACCAGGCAATGGCCTCGTCGCGCTCGCCGCTGAGGGCGGCCTCATCCGCTTTCCGCCAGCGCAACTCGTAGAGGCTGGCACTCAATCGCGTGTTCGTCGCGCCCACTTCCTGGTTCGCCCGGCTCAAACGGAAGCCCATGACCGTCTGCCCCACCACAAACGCAACGATTGCGAGAATTGAAATCGCTGTGAGCACCGCCACCAGCGGCTTGCGGCAGGTCCATTTCCATAAGCGCATCGCCGGAGGGCAAGGCCGCGCCTGGATTGGCTCGCCTCGGAGACAACGCTCCAAGTCCTCGGCGAGCGCATCGGCCGATGCATAGCGACGCCGCGGATCTTTCTCGAGGCATTTCAGGCAAATCGTCTCGATATCCCGGTCCAGCGCGGGGTTCAGTGCCCGCGGGCTAACTGGTTCCGTGTCGCGGATGCGCAATAGAGTTTCCTGCAAGGAATCAGCCAGGAAGGGGGGCCGGCCAGTGACGAGCTCATAAAGCAGTGCGCCCATGGAGTACACATCGCTCGCCGGGCTGACTTCACCTCGCCGGCCGGCCGCCTGTTCCGGGGAGAGATAATTCGGCGTGCCGACCATTTGCGCCGTCATCGTTAGATCCGTGCTGCCATCAAGCTTTTTGGCCAAACCGAAATCCGTGATCCGCGCCAGGCCGGAACTGTCGAGCAACACATTCGACGGCTTGATATCGCGATGCAGCACGCCTCGTTGATGAGCATAATGCACCGCTCGGGCGACATCTCGGGTGATTTCCGCGGCGCGCCTGGCTGTGAGCGGGCCAGCGCGCAAAAGTCCATGCAGCGTCGGCCCATCCACGTACTCCATCGCGATGTAGTGCTGGCCCTCGTATTCTCCGACCTCGTGAACCGTCACGATCCCCGGATGGCGCAGCGCACCGATGGATTGGGCTTCGCGCTGGAAGCGCTTGATGCTGTCGCCGCTGGAATAGCGCCCCAGCAACAGCAGCTTGATCGCCACCGTGCGGTCAAGTTTGAGCTGGCGGGCCCGATAAACAACCCCCATGCCACCATGAGCGATTTCCTTCTCCAGGACATAATCGCCAAACTGCGTTACCGCACCAGACACAGGTGATGATGGTCGTGGCGCAAGCAGCTCGTCGCCACCGGCGATTCCGTCTTCTCCATTTGGAATCTCTCCGAGTACAGCCGTCGAGTTAAGCATGCAGGCAGGGCAGACGCTGGCCGCCATCCAGCCTCCAAGCGGGACCCCACACTTTGTGCAACGTCGAGGTTTATTCGGACTTTGAGTCATGCTGCAGTTCCAAAGTTCTACTCCGAAACGGCCTTTCTGTTACAAGTTCCGCTTCTCCGGCACGAGCCGCCTACCTCGCCCACAACCCGCGAAGATACCGGAGTTCATCCTCGACGTCTTCCGCGCTCTCAATGGTGTTGGCGATTTGCGCGCGCAGCAAATCATGAAACCTCTGGCGAAGCCGATGCATTGTCACCCGCACTGAAACGGTCGTCATGCGCAACGCTTCGGCGATTTGAGAATATCCGGTCGAAGTGTCATCTCCCCAGAGGTGTGGCTCCAGCTGGTCGAACAGTTCGGCCTTCCCGCTCAACGAGAACTCCTGCCGCAACAGGCCCACCACTGATTGCAAGAGGACGGTTGCCCATTGGCGCTCGAATGCCAACGTGGGTGAGGCTTCGTCCGCGCATTCCGCAGCGTATCTTTCCGCCGCCAGGTCTGCGTCCCAGGAGATGATCTGGCATCCACCTCCACGTTTTTGGACGTTGGCATTGCGATATTCGGATCGCAGGAAATTCTCGAAGGACCTCAGCAGAAAGGTCCGGAAGCGCCCCCGCTCGGGATCCGCCAGGGCAATCTGATCTTTTTGCAACAATTTTGCACAGAACGACTGCGTCAAATCCTGCGACTCTTCGTGTGAGTTTCCCTTTCGTCGAGCAAAGGCGTAGAGCGGGTACCAATATGTTCGGCACAATTCTTCGAGCGCCAGTCTTGCCTCGCCCGGCTGTCCATTGCCGATGCGCAGCACCATCGACCAGTGGGTCGTCTGGAACGTGCGTCCGGGAAAATCGCCCCGCAAACCGCTGTCGTGTTCAGTGGGCATGATCCAATCCGATGAAATCGGAGTTTCAGTGGATTCGAAACAAAAATCCAGCAGAGTATGAGGCTGCGGAGAAGTTAAGACTTTGCTCAAAACCTCGGAAGAGCGCCGGAACAGCCGAGGAGCGAAGCGACGAGACTTGGGATAAGGATGGTCGAACATGAGTCGGAATGGAGATGAACGGTGGCCGAGCGAAGCGAGGCCAGGAAAGTCGACATCGGATCACTCGGCCAATATGTTTGTAACATATGAAAGGCCTTACTATTGGAGCGATTTTGATGGGCCTCTTTCTCTGGATCGGCATGCGCCCAACTGATTACCAACACTTTTTTTGGTGAGGTAACAAAACTCAGCGTGGGACCGGATAGCCATTGTTAATAACGCACCGTTGACAGTATCGCGACCAACTACTACCCATTTGGGCAGTATATGGTCGGCTTAACGCGAGCGCAGCAAAGAGTGGCGGATTTTGTCCAGACGGAGATCCGCGCTGGCAGGCCGATTCCCACGCACCGCGAGATTGCGCGTCATTTTGGCTACAAGAGCCACCGCGCCGCCTCCTTCCACTTGCAGGCGATCGAACGCAAGGGATATTTCAAATCCGAGCCAGGCAAGGCGCGTTCACTCCGTGATACGTCACCGCTTGCCCAACTGCGCAGTAGGACGGTGGACATCCCGCTCTACGGCTCAATTCCCGCCGGATTCGCCAGCGATCGCGAGCAACAGCCGGACGGTTGCATCACCGTGGATGTTCAAAGCATCGGCCTCAAGACCACCCGCAACACGTTCGCCCTCCGGGTCGTAGGTGATTCCATGATTGGCAAACACATTTGCGAAGGTGACATCGCGGTTTTCGAGCACGGACCAGAACCACGCCCCGGCCAGATCGTCGCGGCATTGATTGACCGGAAGAACACGCTCAAGACATTTCTCCTGAAGAACGGCAAACCGTTTCTAAAAGCCGAGAACCCGAAGTATCCGGACCTGATTCCCTCTGAAGAACTGGTCATCCAAGGCGTGTTTCGCGCGTTGATTCGCCGCGCCAAAGAATGAGAGGTTGGACAGCCGTTGACCCTGCCATGAGCGCATTCTCGGGCGCACGATTTCCATGTTGCCGCCACGCACCATCGTCCATCTCGATGCCGATGCCTACTTCGCCTCGGTCGAGCAGGCATCCGATCCCAAGCTGCGCGGCAAGCCCGTTGCCGTCGGCGGGGAGAAACGCGGGATCATCGCGTCGGCCTCGTATGAAGCGCGTAAATACGGCGTCGAAACCCCGATGCCCACGGCGCGAGCCATGCGGCTCTGTCCGAAACTGATTGTTCTTTCCGGCGACTACGAACGATACGAACAGTTCTCCAATTGGATGTTCGGTTACTGCTACGACTTCACCCCGGACGTGGAGCAGACCTCGATTGACGAAGGCTACTTTGATCTCACGGCCAATCGAAGAAAGCCGGCAACGGAAATCGCGTTGATCATCAGCTCCGCCATCCGCCAGAAACTCAAGATCACGGTCAGCGAAGGTATCGGCTCGAACAAACTTGTCAGTCAGATTGCCTCCAAGTGGAACAAACCTGCCGGATTCGAAACCGTCCTACCCGGACACGAGAAATCATTCCTTGAACCATTGGCAAACAAATGGCTGCCCGGTATCGGTCCGAAAACGTCCCTCCGCCTCGATGCCGCGGGCTTGAGAAGCGTTGGCCAGATCGCGGCCACTCCCCTCGATATGCTTGGCTACGTGCTGGGCAACCAGGCCGCGACCATTCGGCAATTCGCCCACGGCATTGACGACCGCCTATTGATTCCCAAAGGCGAGCCGCAAAAAACCTTCAGCCAACAGGAAACATTTTCCACCGACGTCACCGACGAGGAATACATCGAAGCGATTCTCCGACGCATGGCGGATGACTTGTTCGTGAAGGTGCGCGATGAACACCGCAGCGTTCGCACGCTCACGGTCAAGGTCCGCTACAACGATTTCGGAGAAGATCAGGTCAGCGAGAGTCTGCTCGAACCGACCGACCTGGAAACGGATGTCTATGGCCGGTTGCACACGATGTTGCACGCTGCGTGGAAACGACGCGTGAGTCTGCGTCTCGTCTCGTTGAAGTTATCCAACGTTTACGATGGTCGCTTCCGCAGCGAACTCGCATTGGAAACCTCCGCGCAACGGCAGGACGCACAATCGCGGCTGGCGCGAGTGATTGATGGACTCCGCCAATCTAGCAGTCGCTCCGTCATCATGCGTGGGCACGATCTGCGTCTGCGCACTCCGCCAACCGACACGGCCACGCTGCTGTCACAGCCAGTTGTAGTTCCTCAGCGCCGCAAGGTTATTCCCTTCAAGCGCGCCGTGACCAGTTACGTTCCGCTCCGCGCCCACAGTCACTACTCGTTTCTGGATTCCACGCTGTCACCTGCTTCCATAGTCGCACTCGCAAAACATCACGGCCTGTCCTCCGTGGCGCTCTTGGACGACGGCAACCTGCATGGCGCTGTTGAATTCGTTCAGGCCGCCAAGGCACACGGTGTGAAACCAATCCTTGGGACGGAGTTGCGCGTTGGGAATCACCCGTTGTTGCTCTACGTCGAATCGGCACACGGTTATCACAACCTCTGCCGGTTGCTTTCACGCCACGCCGAACGCAAGTCAGGCGGCGATGAAGCCTCGGTCGCAGCACAACAACGCTTGCCGTTCCTCCGGTCGGAGTTCGACGGCCTGACCGATGGCCTTATCGCCGTCAGCGCCGACGCCCAGCTTTCCAGTCTGTTTTCCGGCCGCTTCTACTCGCTCGCCACGTCACGCGCCAGCACCAGCGATTTTCCCATCGTCCCCTGCCCGACCATTCGTTATGCCCGTCGGGAGGATCGCCAACGCTACGACATTGTGCAGAGCATCCGCACGTTGACCCTCTTGCAGGAGACTCATCCGGAAAAGCGCAGCACCAGTCATCTCCACTTCCGCTCACTTCCCGAAATGCTGGATGGCTGCCAGGAGCATCCGGAATGGTTGCAACACACTCAGGAAATTGCGGGCCGGTGCAATTTCGATCTGCCCTTCGGCAAACCGCAGTTCCCGGCGTTCGTCCCACCGGACGGCTCGCACCCCAGCGACTTTCTTCGCCGGTTGGTGTTGTCGGGATTGCGTGAACGGTACGACACCCGTGCTGACCAATATCGTCCCCAGGTAGCCGAAGAGCTCGGCATCATCAGCGCCGTCGGTTACGAGGAATACTTTCTCATCACGTGGGACTATCTCCAGGAGTGCCGGCGGCGCGGTATCGAATGGATTACCCGCGGAAGTGCGGCGGATAGTCTCGTCTGTTATTGCCTCGGCATCAGCAGCGTATGTCCCATCCGCTTTGATCTCTACTTCCGTCGCTTCCTCAACCAGGAGCGCATGGCGCTGAACAAGCTCCCGGACATCGACATTGATTTCGCGCATGACCTCAAGGATGACGTGGTGAAACTCATCTTCGAGAAATACGGGCGCAACCATTGCGCCGTCGTGGGCGGCTTCTCCACCTTTCAGGCCCGTAGCGCCTTCGCCGAAGTTGCCAAGGTGCTCGGGGTAGCGGATCGGGAAGTTCGGAAAATCACCGACCACTTCCCCTGGAGCTTCGGCGGCGGTTGGGTGCCCGATACCCACGCGCCGGGTGGCGGAGAAAAGCTCGTAGAAATGCTCCGCGCCAGTCCTGAGAACCGTGATCTGCCGTTTGACGAAGAACCTTACCGCACTGCCTTCGTCATGGCGGAATCACTCGATGGCGTCCCGCGCTACCCGAAGATGCACCCCTGCGGCGTCGTGCTCTCCCGCCAGCGGATGCACGAACTTACCCCCACGTTCATCGCTAACAAAGGTTACGCCACCACGCACTTCGACATGGATGCAGTCGAAACCATCGGGTTGGTGAAGATGGACATCCTCGCCCAAGGCGGACTCGCAGCCATGCGTGACGTGAAAGCGATGCTCGATCGGCGCGGCATCGCAGTGGACTTGAAACGTTGCCTGGCTCACGACAAAGCTGATGGTCGGCTATTACTCGGCAATCCCGATGCCCCCGAACCTTGGCAAGATCCCGAGGTGTGGGACATGATTGCCAGCGGTAACGCCCGGGCCGTGCATCACATCGAATCCCCCGCGATGACCGGGCTGTGCCGCATGTGCAATGTCCGCGAGATTGACGGCCTCATCGCGATCGTCAGCGTGATTCGCCCCGGCGCTGCCAACGAGGGTAAGAAGCTGGCCTTCACCCGACGCTATCAGGGACTCGAACCCATCGTGTATCCACATCCGAGTCTCGAATCCTGCCTGCGCAGCACTTACGGGCTCGTCGTTTATGAGGAACACATCCTCCAGATCTGCGAAGCCTTCGCCGGCCTGCCACCCGGGCGCGCCGATGTGCTCCGCCGGGCGCTGAACAAGCAGAAGCGTGCGACCATCGCAGAGATTCAACTGGAGTTCTTTGCTTCCGCTCTCGCCCGTGGCCACGACGCCATCAAGATTGCGGAGGTGTGGGGACTGGTCACTGGCTTTGCCGGTTACGCCTTCTGCAAGGCTCACAGCACGGCCTATGGCGTTGAGGCTTTCGAATCGGCCTGGCTGAAACGCTACTTCCCCGCCGAATTCATGGCCGCCGTGCTCACCAACGGCAAGGGCTTTTACGCGCCGCTGGTCTATGTGCTCGAATCGCGCCGGCTCGGTTTGAATTTCCTCTCGCCATCGGTGAACGAACCCGGCCCGGCTTTCGTGCCGCACGACAACGCCATTCGTGTTCCGCTCACCCGCGTGAAGGGACTTACCACGCGCACCCAGGATGCCATGCTTGCGGCGCACGCCCGCGGTAACTTCACTTCGCTCGCGAATTTCTTTCACCGTGTTGGTCCAGCGGCTGAGGAATTTGAAGCCATGATCCGTGCCGGTGGCTTCGACGAATTCGGCGACACGCGCACCCGCCAGTTCTGGCAGGCGCAACATCTGTTGAAAACCTACGGCGCAGGCAACCAACCGAATCAAGCCTGGTTGCTACCTCCGCCCGGTGTGGAAAGGCTGCCCCAGATGCCGTTGAACGAACCCACTCGCCTCGAATGCTTGATCGCGGAGAATGAATTATTCGGCTACCCCGTCAGTGGGCATCCCTTGGAGTTGTATCCCGACATCGCGTGGGACACGTATTGCCCGGTTAACCAGCTTGGCGATTTCGTCGGCGAGACGGTAACTACCTGTGGGCTCGTGGTGGAATCGCGCGTTCACCACCAGATCACCGGCGAGCCAATGAAGTTCCTTTCGCTCGCCGACTGGACGGGCATTATTGAAACCGAGTTGTTCGCCGACACGTATCGGCGCGACGGCTTGGCCACCGTGCGCTACCCAGTGTTGGAAATCGAAGCAAAGGTCGAACCCTTCGAGAACGGACGCGGCTTTTCGCTCCGAGTATTGCGCGCTGGCAAACCTCGAACCGGATAACATGGCCATAGGTCAACTCTGGCTTTTTGTGCCACCGCGAGCTGCTCAAAGCAGGAACTCCTGGCGAACCCCCGAAGCCCAACGGCCTGGTGAAGTAACTCGACTTTCCAATCGTCACGAAGGGCGTTGCTGGCGAAGATTTATTATGCGCGAGTCCGATATCATTCTTGGGTGTAGCCCTGAGTGATCAGGAGTGACGCCAGCCGGTCTAAGGCGGCGTTAATGTCATCGTCCGCGAGGTTGGAGATCTTGGACGATTTTAGGTCGAGCGAGAGTGAGCCGGTGATTTCGGCGAGGAAGGCGTCCCCCGTGGTGTAGCTGCCAAGTTCGCGCCCGATCCAGGTAAACGATTTGGGAATCGAATAGAGGGTTGTCGCGCCAATATCAACGTTACGAACTTTCGCGCCTTTAATCGTGGCGTGCTGGATGCGCTCAAAGCCGGCGGTGTCGGTCCAGGAATCGTGCTGAGTAACGACATTGTATTCCTTGCCCGCCGCGCCGGTCACTTCGTCAATCGTGGCGGACGAAAAATCTTCATAGTAGAAGGTCTTGGCCCTGGGGTCGGTGACAATCCGCCAAACTTCGCCCGACTCGGCATCAAGCACAAAGTACCCGCCGTTGGAGTACTTGGAGGAAAAGCCGCCGCCAGTCTCCGTGGTGGTAAGCTTAAGTTTGTAAATCAAAACATCCGCCGACGAGGTGAGCGTGCCGACGGCCAGGAGGAGTGTTGCAAAAAGAGTTTTCATATCACTTTAGAGGCTGGCGGCGAGGGCGCATTGGGTCAATTAGGGTAAACCCCGCATTCCCTGAAGCGACGCCATGTGTGGTGTCATCGGCCGAAACTGGGGGAATGTGACTCAACCAAGCGACGCGCTGTGATGGCAGTCGTGAGGCTTTTCGCGATGTGGCGAGGGGGAAGGCACTGGCGGTGGCGGCGCGGGTGCAGTTATAGGTTTGATTCAGAGATTCAACCCATCAGAATTTTGGCGAACCCTGTCCCCTTTTGTCCTCGCTTTGCGCCTTGAGGTGGTGGGATAACAAACCGCACGGAGAAACAGCATGGTAACAATCCAAAGTCTAATCACCGTCACCCTTCCCCAGCGGAGGGCGGTGGGTGGGAGCGGTTTAAGCCCCGCAATACGATCGGCAGGCGTGCGCACCGGCTTTCGCCTCGCCGCGATTCTACTCTGCCTGATCGCTGAGCAGACATTCGCCGACATCACGGTGACGACCCTCGCTGACAGCGGGCCGGGATCGCTTCGCTATGCTATCGACAATTCGACCGGGGGAGAGGTCATTCAATTCGCGGTGACGGGAACGATTGACCTCGAGAACATTCTGCTCATCGACAAGAGCTTGACGATCTCAGGACCCGGCCCGGAAATGCTGAATGTCAAAGGCAAGGGCAATCAAGTTCCCTCTGCTCGTGTTTTCGGCATCGGCTCGGGCAACGTGACCCATTCAAATTGGCTCCAGAGGTAGGACTCGGGTCGCGAAAGCCGCTGTTTCATTGGCATTTTCACGTAGTTTGCCAATGAATTCAAGAACTATATCCCACCTTGCGCCACTTGTTCTCACCCGGTTTCAGATGAGTTGGTGCACAGTTTGGTGCACACCTATAAACATGTGATCCCAGATTTGACGTGCGGTCCCCATTATCCTGGAGACTTATGAACGAACGCTGTGGCAGCGGCTTTCGGAAGTTCGCTCACTGACTGAGCTTTTTGCCAGTGGGTTTCCCAATCGGCCAGACAAGGCACGATCACTTCTGCATTTCTTGAGTAAGCATGGTGAACGGCTTTGGAGTTGTGGCCCAAGGCCTCCTGCGCGAACCGCTGAGGGTAACCGCACTTGAGTGCGCGCTCGGCCCAGGCATATCGGTAAGAGTGCAGCGTCACACCGTCAATGTTCAGCCCCTGACAACGCTGCCGGAATTCTGTCGCGCGGTCGCCGGGGCGAACGGTGCGCAGATATGGAAAGAGCGGTCCAGCTTGCGGACGACGACGAAGGATCACAGCGACTTCATCTCCGAAGCGAATCAAAGCGGGTTTGACGCTGTTGAGATCGTGGTGAGCCAGTTTCTGCCGAGTGTAGGCAATGGTTCGAGCTGGCCAGTTGATGTCTTCAGCAAGGAGGAAAGCAGCGTCGCTCTGCGAGGCACCGGTGTGCCAGAGGAGTTCGTAGAAATCGCGGCGCTCGTCATAGTAAGGCCGGGCGCTGTTCCGTGAACCCTGGTTTCGTTGTGCCGCCGCAGTTTCGGCCTCGATGATCCTGCGGTGCTCGTCCAAGGTGATGGCGCGTTTCTTTTTAAAGATGGGCCTAGGCCATTCGCATCAATCCACGTGAATGCGAAGTGCCAAGCGGACAGATCGGGTTGGCGTACGGTGCGGCGGAAGGATTACGGAAGATCTGGGAAGCCTTCACCGAAAAATGATGAGGGGTAGGATTGAACTCGACCCTCATTCGCGGTGCTGGCAAAAGTGGGCATGACTTTTCCCGAATTGAAGGAGTTCCTAGAGCGCCAGATGCTGATGAGCCACATCTATCAGCCGCTCCTAATCAAGTGTCTCATCGATAGCGGTGGGCTTGCGACCGTCCGCCAACTCGCACAGCAGTTCCTGAATTACGACGAGAGCCAAGTGTTGTTTTACCAGAAGAAGCTCAAGGAAATGCCGATTCCAGTGCTGGCCAGACGCGGCGTTGTTACGCGGTCAGGAGAATTGGTGGAACTAGCAGTGCCCAAGATTAATCTTAAGGAGAAGGCGGAACTAAAACGAATCTGCGAAAGCAGAATCCAAGAGTACATTGAAAAGCGTGGCATGCAGGTCTGGGATTATCGGTTGTTGGAATCAGCACTAGTACCAGACTCGCTGCGGTATCGGGTGTTGAAAGAATCCAAAGGAAGGTGTGCGCTTTGCGGAATCACGAAAAATGAGAGTCCACTGCACGTGGATCACATCATTCCACGGAACAAGGGCGGGAAGACGGAATATGAGAATCTGCAAGCTCTGTGCGTGAAGTGTAATTGCTCAAAGCGAGACACGGACGATACAGATTTCCGGCGAAACGGCGAGGTAATGATGGACGCAGACTGCCTGTTCTGCTCTGGTGACGCGAAGCGGGAAGCGATGGCAATCAACGAACTGGCCTACGCGCGATTGGATAAATTTCCTGTGACCCCGGGGCACACCTTGATTATTCCGAAGCGCCACGTGGACGATTATTTCGACGCGTCAGCGAATGAGCAAATGGCCATGATGGAATTGACCAAGGTGATACGCCGAAGGCAGCTTGCGAGCGACAAGCGCATCAAGGGATTCAATGTCGGCATCAACGTCGGCGAGACGGCAGGACAAACCATCGGACATTGTCATTTGCACGTGATACCGAGGAGGAAAGGTGACGTGGCGGATCCGCGCGGCGGTGTGCGGTGGATCATGCCGGGGAAGGCTAAGTACTGGTAACCAAGGATGAGAACATGCACCCATCGAGTAGCATGGATGATCCAACTAAATGGGAGAAGGCGTGGAGGGAGAAACTGGTTTTCTTCTACACGGAATTGAAGCGCACCCATGCAGGCCGCAAGAACAAGCCGCTCAGATTCGTGGCGCTTTATGATGAGGCCGGGCGGCAGCTTCCCAAATTCGAAGGCTCCGGTTGGGAGTCGGTGGAGAAAGAGCGCTGTTACGTCCTCAGGCTGATGGAGAGGCTGCGACAGGATTATGTGGCGTGTCTTGGCCCGGCCGATCGCCAGGCCAAGAGGCGGGAATTCTGGGACAGGTTTTTCAGTCCATCGGCAAAGATTCTCGAAGGTGGAAGGGCGGACGGAAACAGTTGAGGATGTGGACCTCGGTCACAAGGACGAAATTCTTTGAGCGAAGGCGAGTCGCCCGTGAGTGAATGCAAACCAGCGTCCTGAATAACAACGACGTGAACGCGATATGCGGATATTGACGTGGAATTGTTGTCGGGGCCAGCAGCGATAGGAGGACGGGGCAGGCCGGCTGACTAGCGAGAGCTCGCCTCGTTGCGTGAATCCGTAAGACTAATTTGTTACAGTTCCCGTCGTGCAGCCATAGCTGGGCTACACACAGCTCTCTAAGAGATTCCGGTCTAGGGGCGCTCTGAACCTGGATCTTCGACCTCAATCCTTCGCGCGGCTATTCAAATAACTCGGTCACCGGCCGGCGCAAAAAGCCCGAATCAGGACCGTCGTATGCCAGCCAAACCTCCTCACCGACGATTGTGAGCCCCTCCAACTTTGCCAAATTGCGAGCGAAGGAACCGATTTTGCGCCGAAGCTTCGGAGCGTTCCCTTTTTCCCAACTAAACACATGAACGATTGATTCACCACAAAGTCGCAATTCATCATCGCGATCCTCTTTGCGTTCTTTTTCCGTAGGATTTGAGACCACAAACAAATGGCCACTACGCTCATCGTACGCCAAATCAGATATCCCGCGCCCGTTAAGATTAAGCCGGTGGAGACCATTAAAAGCATGAGTATCCCAAGAATAACTTAATAAAATGGCTTTCGACTCATTATCTAAAGGCCATTTTAATCCGATGAGCAGGTTTGTGTCCCGGCAGGCCAATCCTTCAATTTCCAGGGCGTACGGATGAGGGCTGTTTGTAGTTTCAACGAGCCAAGTAGCTGTATCGATTGGCAATTCCGACGCTTGCAAATATGCGCCAAGATCCGGTGCGAGGTCCCGTACTTCAGCATCAATGCGATACTCTGGATTTGTCCATTTCGTAGGGTCCACTTGAAAACGAATAAGCTTCCTCACAAAACCCTTCGAAGGCTCAATTTGCCGATGTGAGGTGATGGCGTAGTAGACTCCCGCGCCATCATATGCAATCGCTTCAAGATCCTTCACTTTTCCAATTTTACCGCTAAGTGATAGCGGCCTGCTTCTCCATTCGTTGGAAGTGTTCCAAAGAGCGAACAAAATCTTTTCTTGTTCATCATCAACCGCCAAGGCGAATTTGGTGCCCGGGTTCGCTCGATCCGTTAGTCCAGAAAATGTGAGACCAGACGGCTCGCCTAGTTGTACTAAATTATTTTCCAGAACGACAGTCGCGTTGGTGGCAGGCGCTATTACGTCGTTCACCATCACCGCAGGCCTGCGCATCGAATCCACGGCCAGCCATGCAACTGCAACGGCTACAGCCGCAACATCGCCGATAAGTATGCGGCGGCACCATTTGCGGTCGGTCTCGGGGATCTTCCATTTAGGCTTTGGGGGTTTGCCAAACTGAATCGTGGCGCCAAAGTACATTACGGAAATGACGATGAAAATCACCAGGAACACACAGAGAATTATGAGCGGGATATGTGACATCATTCAGCAGAAGTTAAAGTTGCCAGTAGTGGCTGACTCAGTTTTCGCATTCCAACTGGTTCTAAGACTGAATGTGCGAAGCAGGCATAACTGCACACGCATGCAATAGGGCAATCTACACGATGTCCTTTTTGCGTCAGCCGCATATTGCGAAGGGGAAAGCACGCTCACAGTAGCGGCCGGGATTTAGCCGTCAATTAGAATCGGAGACCGTGGTTTGAGACTGCGAGATAGCCATCTAGTGATCAGAGTACAGTGCAAGGTCTTCAAACTCCGGCACTTTACGCGTTACGGACGCCGCGTGAGGTTGAGGACCACCCAACGAGTCATCGATCAGTTTGCGGACAATTTTTGCGAGCCGCTCGGCGTCTTCCTCTATGAGCTCGTTGGCGGTCCGGGCAAGACGGTAAAAAATGAGGTGGCCAGCGTTAGCTTCAGCTACATCACCGCGCACGATTGCGTCCTTCACCAAATCATACTGTCGCTTTAGTTCAGTGATTTTTGCCCAGTCGTGCTTTTCCTTTGTGGCAGTGATCTCGAATACCATGTATGGGTAATCTTTTATGAGTTTGTTGTCAGGACCTACAACTCTCCAGGTTGCCGGATCCAATTTGAACGTGCCTGGGTCGACGTGGTCTTGAGGCACCCGCATAACAAGGTGAAACCCGGTTTTGAGGGGTTGAAAAACGCGTGACAGCCCAATTTCAAGAATACTGTCTCCTTCGCCGTTAAGAATTGCGTTAATGCCATCCTTAATTGGTGCAGCGAATGGAAGCGCAGACTTCAAAAAGCCTACACCGGCCAAATTTGAAACCTGTTCCAACATCCCAAGATATGGTGCGACGAGGTCTGCTTCCTCGATGGAAAACAAGCCGACTTCCATTTCCACGTCATTTCCGGAATGAGCGATTGGCCCGAGAAGTCGATGGTTTACTGGAACAACACGATCAAGGTTCCGTGGATCGACATTTTGCAGGAATTTCGGTGCGACCACTGTGTTCACCTCCACGTGATCCGCCTGGGCAATTGGCAGGATTCTGATGTAACTATGTACAGCTCCGTAAAAACGTTTCAACCCGCTTCGGACGTTGACCACCCGTGCCGCCTTTAACCAAATGTTCACGTAAGCTGTGTTTGGTGGAATCGCTTCAGGCTCAAAACCGCCCGGGACCTGTTTGGCGGTGAAGTGATAGTATAACCAATCCTCTGCTCGTTTTCGCATTAATGAATCCCAGAACGACATAATGTAATGCTCCTCTCTATTTTGGTTAGGGGTTGTTTACGATAATCCGTGAGCTTGGAGGACAGAGTCCGCCCAGATCCACATGGAAAAATGCAGTGGGCTGAGAGTACCCGATCCCCCAAAGCAAAAGCCGATGAGTTGGTCTGTATCGTCTAGGAGAGCGCAGCCTGAGTCGCTCGGAAGCGAATCTGGATTGGTAAGGACCTGACGCTGAACTGCTGGATGCGCAATCAACAAAGTCGGAGAAGTCGCAACGACTACCGTTGTCTTGGCGCCGGGCCTGGCATAGCCCTCAAAACTTGCATTTTGGCCATAACCAGGCGCGGGAGTATTGCGAACATATGAGAACGTCTTTGCCGCTATGTGACTTGTGCCATTTGGAAGTTTGACAAATGCGCTGTCGCTGATGCAATCGATTGACTGAACAGTTCCTTGGACACCGTTGATGTTCACAGTCTGTCCCACGTAACCCGGGACATTACCTACTTGTAAGCCGTGGTACGCGACTGTCACACCCGAATTGCCATATTTGTCTCTGGCGACAACCCCGACTGAGGATGAGTAACTAGCTCCAGAAGTTATTGCGACCGGTTCGGCTGGCGACGGGAAACTAGCATGGTAACAGATTGGAGGTCGTGAAGTCACAACGATTGCAGGTCGCGTTTCCTCGATAAACCCATTGATCTCCACGGTTGCCTCTTGCTCTTTTCCGCTGAAAAGGCTGAGCATTGATATAACCCCGAGCTGAGGGCGGCCGTGCGCCTCAGCGCGCGTCCTCATTTGTGCCAACAACTTTTCGATCGATTCATTATCCTTCGCAAAAAACTGTTTTATGACAACTGGCTTTTCAATTGGTTCCGGAATCCAAACCAGCAGATCATGACGGAGAAGGGAATTTGAGTAATGAGTGACGACAAAGTAGTTGGCCCGCTCCAAACTCGTAATGTGTTGGCATTCGGGCGTTGCCAATATGCTGCGCTCGACGTCCAACGAAGAAACAAGCAGCGACCAAAAAACATCCGCGAGGATACCTGGGAATAGTTCTGCATTTGCACCGAACTTCATTACTTGAGGATAGATTTGCGCTCGGTCCCATGCCATCCCACCGACGTCCCGTGTCACTCGCTGCATGAACTCCAAGACCGATTCCCGTTGAAGTTTACCCCTGCCGCTACCGGAGGACTTCTTGGAGGCTATAGTTTTCTCTTTCAAACGCGGATCAAATGGGTCGCGTTCCGGCATCATCATTCCTTCTCCTTCCATGGGGTTCTCCTTTGAATTCTATTTTCTTCACAGCCAACAATTCATTACCACGCTGATTTGATTTTTTCGGCCGCCTCGAATGGAGCCCTGGTCGCGCCGCTCAAGTGTGACCATAAGCTTTCATCGAAGTAGCTTTTGAGTTTTCTGCAAATTCTCCAGGCGCTGGGTACGCGAGAAGAAGGCCCGACAAACCTAGACACACGCCCTTTTAATTTGGGTCCAAGAACCACGCAGGCACGTTGCTCAAATATTACTCACCACCCTGGTTGCTGTCCTTTAAAGTGGCGATCCAGCCCTTGAACTTTTTGGTCTCAGAGCGTTCGACAGCGGCGATTTCGTATGGATTCCATGACTGAAGAAGCAGGTGAGCCAGCGCCCTGTTCTTGGCTTCCGGCGTGGTGTGAGAATCGGGTTCCTTTAGTTGGTCGGGCATAAATCTTACTTGGTTATGATGTTGACGTAATAACCGAGCGCTTCGCTAATCGCGGAATTGGAGGAAATGCTTTGTTCGAATTGTTTCAACCGAGCTTCTGCTTCCCCCGATTCTTTCAAAACGGCGTCAATGGTCACTGGCTGGTTGTTCAAAGTAAGTGAGGTCAAAGATTTTGCCTTGGTGAGGGCGTCGTGATTTCGCTCCAAATCATCCCAATAGGTAATCAGTCTGGCGAACGGTTCTGTTCCCATGACATCATCTCCTTTAGACTTTCGCGGCTGGGGCTCGAGGTCGTTACCGACCAAGGAGTAACGAGTGAATGGATACTTGGCAGGCACCATGTTTTTCGCAAACTCATCTAGCCGCTTTACCAACGCTTGAGCCTGATTGTCGCTGTTGAGCGACTTCAGTCCATCGTAAGCCAACCGCGCGACCGAGCGTGCGGTGCGGCGGGCTTCAGCCTCTTGAAGCGAAGCAAACTTTTGCTGATTTGGATCGAGCCGTGCCAGCATGGCCTTGCGGACGTCCTGCTGCATGGCCAGATAGGTGGCAGCTTGACCGGTGGCGAAGTACTGAAGGCCTTGCACGCGCGTGCTCCCGTCACCAGATATGTTTTGGCTGGACTCAATTGTAGCCAGAAAGGCAGGCATCTTTACATTCACTTTGTGACAATCCTCTGATCCATCCGGCCTTAGGACGGGCGTGGCGCTTATGGGCGCCCAAGCGAACTCTTTTCTATTAAATCCCAGCCGCACGGTATCAGGTATTTGTCCACCTGTACCGGACCACGCAGCCTTAAACCCAAACGAAGTGTCCGTACCAAAAATGAACGGACGCGTGGCTCCCTTGCCCGGAATTTTTTGAAAGCAATTTTCATAAGGAGGTTTCTCGCTGAGTTCCAGGCTCGAATCGTACAGGCATGGATTTGTGGCAGTGGGCAGGTTGTAGAGCATCGCCATCGCCTTCGCGGCGTCGCCGCCCGCAAACGTTTGATCAACTCCGAAGGCAAAGCTGGCAAAAGCGCTCCCTGATCCCGCATGCGGCTTGAAGCTCGCCAACACTGGGGGGGTTTTACCGCCTTCAAACGAAGGGGCAATCACAGCCTCTTTGCGAGCAATGCTAACCTCCAACGTGGGTGGCTTGCTATCGAAGTCTAGGCCCACATTGGACTTGGTCATAAACAGCGTGTTGTTGTAGCCCGCACACCCAGCGAGAAGCCATATCGAGGCAATAAGGCAGGACGTGGCGAGTAAGTCAGTCTGAATTTTCATAACCTATTGTTCGGGTCGTTCGTGCGGATAGTTTGGTTACGGCTTGGCATGGGCAACCAATTCGTGAAATTCAGGTCGTGATGCGTGACAGTCAGGTCAAATGGGTTGGCTTTGACGGACATGACGACATTGGATGCGAGGACGGGATCAATGATGATGCGTTGGCGGCTCAAGTAACCGGCACCGAGGGTATCCGGTCCGAGTTGCACGCCAAGGACGCGAGAGTCGGAAACTGTTACGCCGGGTCGATTAGTGGTAGTGATGACGCCGAAGCCGATGCCCACGATGAGATGGTGCTTATTACCTCTGGCGTCAGTCCAGCAGCCGGTTGCGCACCAAAGAGGAAAGGTCAAGAACAGTGCAGAAAGGAAACGCGTATTGAAGGTGCGCATCGGTTGTTTTGGCCCGACGGCGGACAGCGATTCGAGATGAGGTTCGCCGAGCGTTCTCATGTAACAACGGTTTTCCTCAAAGCGCATAGCCGGGGTATCCTCTAATGTGATTAACTAATCGTCTGGTTAGCGTAATTTAATGTCAATAGTTTTGAATTAGCAGCTCCGCGTCTTGTCTTGGCGGGTAGGGACCAAACTTCCACGTCCTAGTAGCTGTTTTTTTCAACTCGCTGGTCACCACAATTGAATACGAAAGCAGAGGAACACTTCTTTCAAAAATATGCACTGCAGCATGAATAGAGCGATTATGGAAATCCCCAGAAAACCAATGCAATTCCCGGAGGAGCCGAAGCGGAAGGAAGGGCTAATTGCTATGCGATTACATCAGTCAAATTGCGGAAGGCCGGCTGCTTTCCTTGCCAGCGGAAGACGAGAACCTTGATTTGGAGTCGGTCGAGAACGTGCCTTGTCGCTACGTCCGGCATGCCAGGTAATACCATGACAAGCGTAGGCGACGGAGACTGCATCGCGGAATGATAGAGCAACTGACCGATGGCTTGATAAATCGTGCTCGTGCTCACATCCGCTTTCGCCTCGAACAATATTTGCACGAGCCCGTTGCGACCTGGCACATACAAATCGCGGCTGCGGTCGTTGGCGACTTCAAAGCCAATCGCCTGCAGGGCTCTGGCGAGATTGTTAATGATGAGGCCGTGATCGCACCGCGATTCAATTTCCGATGGGAGACGATAACCACGGCGCTGGCCGGAGAACTCCTGATTGAATTGAGGTTCGGGCGGCGGCTGCGCACTGGTTGATGGCGCGCTTCCGCCAGTCACTGTTGCTTTGTAGCGCTGAACTTCCCGGATAAAATTGGCGACCTGCTCGGAGAACCGGGCGCCATCTATGCGACCAAGCACTATTACTTCCGATTTCTTTCCGTCTGGCCAAACGACGGTTTCGGGTGCGCCGCGATAATGGGACAGGAATGTCGATTTGCCGATGCCCGCCCGTCCGCCGCCGACTTTTCCACTGTGAGTAAGATAGATCGTACCCTCGGCGTCGCGGACAAAGAGGCCAGCACAACGGCGGTTGATGCCTTCCTTAGGTGGATTGATTTCGCAGGCGATGTGATTCATACGGTGGGCCACCGGTTTGCCTGCACCAAAGAAAAAGACCCACCGGCTGTCTTTCGAATAAGACGAACAAAGCCAGAATTGTTCGTTAGGATTCCACGCAACATCATACTGTCCGCTGCCGCCCTGCCACCCGATCGGTCGAGGATACGTCTGGCAACCAGGCAGGAGCGTCGCGAGCATAGTCTCCCGTGCCTGCCGTATTTCCGCTGCCGATGTAATTGGGCTGAGGCTCATACGCTTCTGGTCAGTTGAATCACGGGTTGAAAGAGTGACGCGGCAAAAGAAAGTGTCATCAAGGGCCTAGCTTGGTCATGTTAATGCGGAAAAACCTCGCCGTACCCACCAGTAGCGCATGACAGATTAATCATTCTTTCCACGGAGTAGCGATGTGTGAACCAAATCCACAAAAACGGACCCGAACCACGGCTCATTCAATGACGGATTGATCATGTCAAAATTAAAGCCACCCGTTCTCAGGCGTGAATAGATTTCGCTGCGCTCCGCGAACGAGAGGATCTTGCGCTGGTGCTCTGGAGGTAAGATTCTATACTCTTTCCATGTGTCAAAGACGTGCCGGCATAACACGGGAGAAGCGGCAAACCATTCTCCCTGCCGACGGTCAGAGACGAAATGCCGGTGACGCTCAGCTTCGATGAATGCATTGCCGGGTTCCAGCGCATGAACTATCAAATCATCTGAGGTGCCCGTCCGCAAATTCTGCAGCCTTTTTAGCACATTGGTCGTCCTCCCAATCTTAAAATGCAGGCCGGAATATCGATGCGCCCCGGGAGGGGGACCTGGCCACACCAAAGGAACCGCAAGAATGTAATAAATCGTGTCGGCGACTCCATCCGGAACACCGTCGGCCCATTCGCACCATCGCTTCGCTGCGGCTTCTGCCGCTTCCTTCGTAGCACATAGGTCTGTCGTGAAAATGACGGCACCATTGCGATCGAGGACCTCCACAGTGTGCGCGTCGGGTGTAGCTAGTTTGTGTGCTAGAGTTCGCATTTAGTTCTTTCTTAGTTAGCGACCTAAGCTCAGCCACGCTGGGCCAGTTGTGGTGCGGGACCAAATGGCGATGACGTTTGCTGTCATACTATTCGCGGAGCTGGCCGAAGCGGGATTCGAAGGCGTGGCGGAGCATGTGGCGGCCGCTCTCGGTCCAGTAGGTGACGTCCTGCTCTACGAAGAACCATTTGGAGACCAATAGTACGCGCTCCGCTTCGGCGTTTCCCTTAAACAATTTCAGGTCGGCCAAGACAGCGGTGCTAAGTTCGCAATCCCAAATGCGGCGCAGTGCGTTGAGCAGCTCGGTGCGATGCTCTGTGGATTTGGAAATCAAACGTTCCGTTTCGGAGAACAGGTCTCCGTGGCGCGGTGGCTTGTCGTTGCCGTTTCGAAACTTTGTGAAGCCCTCGCAGTGGATTACGAAGTCGGCTCCCTTGTTCAAGCGAGTTGGCCGGGTCAAATAGATGATCGATCCGTCCGAAAGTTTCTCGACGTTGTAGCGATAGGTGTTGCGGACGGTGGTTGATCCAGGCAGTTCGTTGATCCAGTGCTGAAATACCTCGGCTCGAACCGCAGCCCGGTCGGTGGATTTGAGGATGATGGAGAGTAGCGTGTGGTTTTTTGTTCTTTCCATACATCAAAACCCGATGATGACATCTTTGCCGAAGGAGAGGCCGGCTACTTGGGCGGCAAGGCGAATGACGGTCTTCTTGAGGATATTGTTGAGGTTGGTGGCAACATACCAGCCACCTGGCAAGGATTCGCGCATTTCCCGAAGGTCTTCGCGATCGGGGTAGAGCTCATCTGGCGTGCGGGCAATGTAGCGACGCTTGCGGCCTTGGGCATCGGGATGCTGAGAGCACCGTTCGAGGAAGGTTGGGTCTTTTTGAGCCAGCTCCCGCAAGACCATAACCATAGCCTCCTTCGCGTTGTTGTAGTGATGCTGACGTCCCAACAGAGTCAGAGTTCCGTGTCGGTTTGTTTCACCAGCTGGCGGCGCGCCTGGGGGCAATGGCGGTGTAGATGGGTGGCGCGTCGTGGTAACGGGTGGCACCAGTGTTGACTCGGAGGTCTGGCCTAAACGGGCCAGGAATTCTGCGACGTCGTCATCGCCTGGGCGAACACCTGCCTTTGACTCAACTGCGCTGGCGAGGAGGTCGACGAGGTCTTCATTCCCCTTCTCCACCAGTTCGCGCCACGCTTCGGGGATGGCGGCGCGGGCTTGGGAGCGGCGATTGCGACTACGGTATTCTTGGCGAGCAGCTTCGAGGGCTTCGCCTGATTCGACGCGCGGGCGATCCAGGTAACGAGTGAGGATTGTAGCTGCCTCAGCAGCCGATCGCTCGAAGAGGTCGAGTTTATAAACGCGCCGATCCTCGTAGCTGCCTTGTTCGGCGGGCAGGTAGAAGCTCCAGGTCTTGCCGTCGGTGAGGACGATGAACGGAACGCCGGTATGGAAGGCGTATTCGAGGGCCTGCCGAACACCTTCCTCCGCGCGGCCGGGTTGTTTGACCTCAATGAAGATGCCAGGCTTGGAGGGCGGAAAGCACAAAGCGAAATCCACGCGGCCTTCACCGGTTTGAAATTCTGGCCAGACAACACTGGTTTCCCACGAATCCCAGCCGAGTTCCTGTAGGATGCGAAGGACAATGCCCTGCGATATGGCCTGCTCATTGGAAAAGCGGCCTTGGCGGAGGCGGATGGTGATGTCGCTGAGAGTGAGATCGAGTGGCATAAGTTTCCACGGTAGCTATTTCGCCATTGCCGTAAATTCTCGAAGAATGTCACACATATTCTCAAATCTTGTTCGCAACTCTCTGTCGCGCCGTATTAATTGCCCTGTATTCTTAACCTTATGGCCCGTTTGGTTGCGATGGTGGATTATCCCGACAATGCGGGACAGCATGTCGGATGTTAATCTCGGATATTCACTCCTGATGCCGGGGTAATTCTTAATTAACAGTTCCATCAGGTTCTTCCATGGACACTTCGATATATCCACCCCTGCTGGTGTCACCCAAGCCCCCTTCTTTGCGAGTTTCGCGGCGATCTTCCTAGAATGGTCTTCGAGTTCGCTAGCAATCTTTAGACAGGCGTCACTTGGATATCCCTGGCGAAACTGATCATAGGCTGTTGAAAGACTGGGCCGGTAACCAGTTGGATAGTCCATTAGAACAATTGGGCGTACATTTGTCAGAGACAATGACAGTGGCTGCTGAATCAGCTGGATGTCGCCATCGTCGTCAACAAGCAGAATACCAACACCGCGGCTAAGTGCTTTTGAATGGTTAACATTATAATAGGGGTCGTTTGCACTCGCGGGCTTGGCAATGAATAATTTTACTGGCAGGTCTTTGTTCTTACAATCGAGGACAAACTCATCTAAGGAGGGTCTATAAATCACATCGCCCACGTCCACGCACAGAATATGGTGGTCGGTGGTTCGGGCGGAAAGAGTTGGCGCATAGTTAACATTTTTGTCCATTTTCTCTTCCGCCTTGAACGCCGAAAGAGGAATCGCCCACCGCTGCTGAAAATATCTTTGGACAGCATTCGCTGAAGGCCGAAGTGACTCTGCCAAGAATTTGTATTCCATGTCACTCCTGTTCTATTATTTGATTAATCGCCGACGCTAACGCTTTCAGTTTCGTCAAGACCACTTCGTCAAAATCCTCCGCCTCTGAATTTTGTAATTGGGTTAGCAGGCCCGAAATCGATGTTGAAATGTCCCGTTCTCTGTAGGAGGGCGCAAAGAATGCGTCATAGGATTGTTCTATCGAATAATCATCAGGATTGAATATCTTATTTAGTTCTGACTTAGCCCGATCTCTCGAAATATGGACTTTTTCGGAACGGGCAATTTTGGCCAATAGCCTAAAATTGATCCGGCTCTTTATGACTCCTTCCTTAAATTTGTCTATCAATGTCCTTCTGACTCTTTCCTTATTGTCGATGGTTTCGGGTATGGCCCTTTCAACAGTCTTAAGAGCGCGTTCCATCTCAATAAAAAAGTCTTCGGTAATCTTCTGCTGCGCTTTGGGCTTGTGGAGTTCCTCTAGGATCTCGTCCTTATACCTTTGTGGTAAATCCATCAATAATCTGCACCTGCGAATTAGCGTCCTGCTTAACCCGGTATGCTCAGATATTTCACGTTCATTAGGCGCCCTCCCCAATTTCTCATCTAACATTGTGAGAACAGACGGCAACTTTAGTGCGATCGTTAAGACATCCCATTGCTCACGCAAAGCGTGAATATTAAACATCAAAAGCAAATTCGTAAGCGGGTCTGGCTCATCTTGGACCAACGCTGGAATTGTGCCTTTTCCTAATTTGTTGCAGCACCTCCATCTTCGCTCCCCGTCGATGAGAACAAATCGGCTCCCTTTTTTATATACCGATATGGGCACCTGGACTCCAAATTTGCGGATAGATTCCAAAAGTTCTTCCAGCTCGCTTGGCCGGAATATCGTGCGAGGGTTGTCTGGGTTCCGATCAATACTGCTAATCGGGATTTCTCTGAGGCTAGACTCACTTGCATTGGTAGCCATAATTTTCCCTTAATTCTTTGGGTGTTCCTAGCCAGGCGAGAGGCAAGGAGTTGAATTCGAAGTGATGCGGCTTTGGCACTTCAGCCAGGTGGACACTCCAGATCGGCCTGCGTTCCAACGACAGTCTCGATAGGTGTAAACGAGCGCGGTGATCATCGTCGCTGACATCCAACGACATTCCCATTCATTCCAGTATGTAGGCATGTGGCGACGAGCTGGTACGGGTTACTAGATATGCAGGCAGTTGAGACGCATGGTGGCATGGTGGGGAGTGTGGTGGCCCGATTCCATGGGCGGACTTAATAGCGTGGAGGGCGAATGGAGTAAATAGGTATTCTTGATGGGCCTCGGGCAGTTGGTGTATCACATAAGAGTTAGTGACAGGGCGTATGCAGCTTGTTAGAAATGGAGCAGCCCTATGGAAAACAAGGATCCTCGTCCGGAAGAGCAGTCTTCCCTTTCTAATCCTTCATCGGGAAGTGCGGAGCAGAGTAGCTCAGCGGCATTTACGACCTCGGCACGCGGGGCTAGAGGAGGCCCTCGCGGGCAAGGTGGCGGGTCGAGTGGGCCGACCAAGCAAACCTCAAAAAGACAGATTCCTAAGGGCGGCGAGTCTCCAGACGATGACGATAGTGATGACAGCTCACAACGGGATTTTCCAAGCTTCGTAGACGAAGTGCGACGATGCGTGGTAGCAATCTATAGTAGCGAGCTCGGGCAACGGCCGGTTGGCCTTGGTTGTGTTACCAAGAGGAACCAGGTGTTAACTAGCCGCTGGGTGGTAGAGCAAGCGGTTGGCCCCGCACGTGCGGTCACGCCGGGAGAAGCGATTAGCGTTTCGTTGCCCGGTCTGCAGGGTGTAGAAAAGCTGTGGATGGAGGTAGTGCGTGCCGACTATGCAGGTCCAACAGGTGGTCTTGCACTGTTAGAGAGTCGGTCTGATCTGGTCGGACTTGAGGATTTCTGTGAGTTTGCCACCGTTTTGGATCTGTCTGGCAAGGAATTCTCCCTAAGTAGCGTAGATACGCACGGGAACCTTGTAGCCCCTGTGCGCGGACGGTTTCCAAAGTTCATTGAGGGTGTCGCCCCACTCGTGGTAACTCAGGACAACCGAGCGCTTATGTTCGGAGGTGGTCCGGTTTGGTCGCCGGAGTTGAATGCATTTGTCGGACTAGTGGCTGGGGTTAGGGAGGAGGTTATTGTTGACGCTTCAGTGCTCAGCCAATTCGTTCCCAGCCTCCCTGTAAAGTTCCGAGTACCTCCGTCTGACCGGCCAAAATTGAAGGACAGGTCCAAAGACGATCCTAATGTCAAATTGTTCGGCTCTGTGACAGAGGCTAATGGACGGCGACTAAGCGCACGGAAAAGCCGGAATCCAAACAATACGTGGCACGTCAGAATGACGTATGAGGTCCTCCAGGATGCTTTGCCGGCGCGTGGGAAGTTCGTGACATTTCTGACCTACCCCAATATGGGGGCGGACTACGAGATTATTAGTGTGATTGGGAATATGAGTAAGGTGGTGATGAGTTGTGAGCCGTTGTTCTCAGATTTTACGATTGCGGCGGTTGGCGACGCGGGAGATACCCGGCTTACTTTCGATTTGAACTTAGCCGAGGTGGTCGATTCCGAAGAGGAAAGTGAAGCATACCGACCAACCTACCCGCTCTATCTCAGCGACCAGGCACCCTATGCAAACCGGAGACAGCGGTTCGTTCTCACTGACGCTTTACGCAATCGAGCGTACGCGCAGCAGATGGCTAAGTTGATTTGTGCCAAATTGACGCCGATGCCTTTATCACTGGGGCTCTTCGGCGACTGGGGGTCGGGGAAGAGTTACTTTATTGGGTTGCTGCATAAGGAGATTGAGGATCTCACGAAGAAGGCGGATAAGGCCTTTCACCGCAAAGTGGTACAGATCCATTTTAATGCGTGGCATTACCTGGATACGAACCTGTGGGCAAACTTGGTCTGCGAGATTTTTGACAACCTTTTCCATGAACTAGTCGCGCGCGAGGACACACCCAACGAAAAGGTTGCCGAGCTGAAGAAGCAACTGGCGGAGGAGAGCGCGCTGGCGGCCGAGGCAAGAAAGGCGTTGGAGGACGCGAAAACGGCGCGCAAGGAAGCGGAGACAAAGCTGGTAGCAGCCTCCCAAAAGCGTGAGGAACAGGAAAGGACAGTGGCGGTATTTCTGGATGATCTGAAGGATGTGGCAAAGGATGTGGTGACACAGGAAGGAGTAACACTCTACAAACTCGCATCAAGTTTCGGTCTGGAAAGATTGAAAGAATCCTATGGGGAGTTGGAAGCGCGCGTGACGGAAGCTCGAACCCTGAGTGGGCGGTTCAAAAGTTTGGGGCTCGTCTTGCTGAGTCCGGAGGGACGTGGAAAGCGATTGGCACTGCTGGGTGTGGCGTTGCTTCTGCCACTGGTTCTAGGCGTAGGAATGGCATGGCTGATGAATTGGCTAAAGCCAGAACTGACGACTAATGCGGGGTCAATCACGGCGGTAGTGACGCTATTGGGGTCTATAGCGACGTGGATTTCCAAGCAAACCGACCGGGGCGCCAAGCTGATCGACCAGCTGGAAAGTGCATACGCGCGGGTGAACCAGCTGCGGAAGGAACGGCGAGAAAAAAAAGGGCCACCAAGGGAGGAAGTGGATCTCGCCAAGTACATGAGGGAGGAGACGGAGGCGCAGCAGGCGCTAAACGAAGCGCAGATCAAGGTGCGGGCCATTGAGTCCGAGCTGCGAGAGTTAGCACCGGGCCGAAGGCTTTTGAAATTCCTTGAGCGCCGCGCCGGCGCAAACGATTACCGACAGCACCTGGGGTTGATCAGTTTAGTACGGCGCGATTTTGAAAAGCTAAGCGAGTTGGTGCATGACGGGAACGAGCCGACGGAAGAAACACCGGGTGAGCCGCCGGTGTTGAACCGGATAGTCCTCTATATTGATGATTTGGACCGCTGCAAACCGGAGCGAGTTGTGGCGGTACTGGAGGCCGTGCATTTGCTGCTCGCGTTTCCGATATTTGCCGTGGTGGTGGCGGTGGACCCGCGCTGGTTGCGTAAGAGCCTGGTAGAGCACTACCCAACATTGCTAAATGGGGCGAGGAACAATAACGGGGATCCACTGGGCGACGAAGGAGGACTGGCGAGCCCTCAAGATTATTTGGAGAAAATATTCCAAGTGCCGTTTCAACTTGAGCCAATCGGCGAAAAAGGGGTCAGCAATCTCGCTAAAGAATTGCTGCCGGTGGAAAAGCAGGCAGCGAAAACGAAGGATGGCGCCAAAGCGGAGAAAGGAGAGGAGTATCAAGGTGGACTGGCGACAAATGAGAGCGATCGAGTGAGGCAAGAGATAACAGAGCGGCAAGGCAGGCAAGCCGGTGATCAAGAGAATCGACAATCGGAGAATGTTGAGCCGAACGACCCTAGCCGCACGGAGAAAATTGCGAAGGGACCTGCGGAGATACCGGAACCGCCTGCGGAGGAGGTCGCAGAGCGGCTGCAATTGAAGGAATGGGAACGCGCGGCAATCGAGCAGTGTTACCGACTTTTTCGCACGCCAAGAGCAGTGAAGCGGCTGGCCAACACGTATTGTCTTATTCGGACCGGTGTGACTGAGGGTTGGGGTAGCTTCATCGGGACGGAGAAAAATCCGATTGGCGGTTATCGGGCGCCGCTGCTGATGCTGGCCGTAGCGGCTGGTTATCCGGCGCTGGCACGGCAGTGGTTTGACGGGTTGGCCAGCAGCTCAAGTTGGATCCCTTCTAAAAGACAAACTGAGAATAGCGAGAACAAGCAATGGGAATCCCTCGTTGACGCCTTAGACAAGATGAAGGCCAATGAATTTGCCCCATTTGATCAGGAACGTGTGAGAAAGTGGGTGACTGAAGTGAGACGGTATGCGTTTTAGGTAGGTGGCGAAGCGGGGCTGGCGATTGAAATTTCGAAGACTTTTCCCGCAAGTCTTTCCTCGAAGCCGGTCACTGACGCAGAATTCAGTGTGGACAGGGGATGCGATTTTGGATATTTGCCCGTCGCCATGAAGTCATTCCGGGACGGTTCGTTGGTGGAATTTGGGCGGGGGCGGATTGATAACTGGTGCGTTTTTGTGACACGCCCCGGAAAGCCAAAGCATGCGCCACGCGACGTTGATTACTTCTCGCAGCTCCAGGAATTGCACCGCCAGCACCCCGAGATACATGACGATTTCATCGTGGTGTTTGATGCCACAACCAGCACGCCTTCAGAGCAGGTACTTACCACTATCTCTTCGCTAGCGACTAAGTACCCGGCAGCCCAAGCAGTCGACGTCGAAGTACTCCTCACCGTTCTATATGCAGCAATGGTGGCTGAAGAAAACCGCGAGTACGCACCCCTGAAACGACGCATAAAGCGGTTGGGCATACACCAAGTACTAATCGAAAAGATGCCAGTGATTGAAGCTGCGAACTTTAGTAAGAAAAAGAAGTGGAGGGAATTAGATGCGTTGTGCAAGGAGCGCGGGTTTTAGTTGAAGAGAAATTAACGAACTAAAATATGCGAACCATGACACTTGATGAGGCGATGCCCCTTCTAGAGGCCGCCTGTGGACGAAAATTCTCAGAGTTATTTGCAGACCACCCAGTGGACTTGCGAACTAACAAAGGACACGCGGGGCAACTGTTGTTGCAGTACATAGGGTGCGAGCTCGACTCGAATCTAATCGATTTCGTGGATGGCGAACTGAAGACCAACAAGGCGAACCGGGACTCGACGCCGGCCGAAACAATGTTCATTACCCAGATCTCAGAGCAGATCGATACCCTGGTAGCGGTAAACCCAGTGACGTTTGAGCAATCCAACCTCTTTAAGAAAATCCAGAATCTGGTGTATCTGCCGGTGGTGAAAGACGCAGAGCAAGCGGCCGACTGGTATTACACGAGATGCATCCGCGTGCGGGTGACCCCAGGGGGGAGGCTTTTCGAGAAGCTGAAGCGGGACTATGATGCAATCTGCAGCGGGTTGCGGCGGCACATTGAGACGAGCGAGGATGGTTACATCCATACCACGAATGGACCACACTATGTCCAGGTGCGCTCGAAAGACAGCAAGCCGTATCACCCGATTTACTCCAGGACTTTTGGCCGGTTGATTTCCGACAAGAATCACGCGCTATATTTCAAAAAGGAGTTCATGCTTGATGCGTTGCGGGATCGTCTCAACCACTAGTGGGCGCGCCGGTGGAATAAGTCTTCGCGCTCTACCTCTTCGTGCTCCAGTCTTCGCCGGGAGAGATCGAAAGCAATCGGATCTAGTTCGATGCCCACAAAGCGGCGTTGGTGACGCAAGCAGGCCAGGCCAGTCGTGCCCCCACCCATGAACGGGTCCAAGACCAACGCGCCTGCCTGCGTACTGGCCAAGAGGCAACGCTCCACTAGAGCCACTGGTTTCTGCGTAGGGTGCTTGCCTAATTTCTTTTCGGCGCGGCCCGGCGCAGGCATGCGCCACACACTTTTCATCTGCTTGCCCCCGGCCAGAGAGCGCATTGCCTGGTAGTTGAAGATGTGTTTGCTCTTGGCGCTCTTCGCTGCCCAAATCAAAGTCTCCGTCGCGTGGGTAAAGTAGCGACAAGACAGATTCGGCGGCGGGTTCGGTTTCTCCCACGTAATGTCATTAAGCTGTTTGTACGCGAGTTGCCGCATGGCGTAGCCGACCGAGTGAATCACGTGGCTCGTGCCTGAGACCCAGATGGTGCCGTGAGGCCTTAACACTTTTTGGCAAGCCGCCAGCCAAGCCAGGTTGAACTCGTGGTCGCGCTCCGCGCCTCGCGATTTATCCCACGCCCCCTTATCCACCTTGACCATGCGCCCGGCCTGACAGGTAATGCCACCGTTCGAGAGAAAATACGGTGGGTCGGCGAAAATTGCATCGAATGTCCCATCCGGCTGTTCCTTGGCCAGTGCCTCCATCCAGGCTAAACAATCATGCAAGTATAACGCGTAGTCGACGCCGCTGGCTTGGGGCGGATGCGCTTGGAAGAAGCGGTCTGCAAGGTCGGCGGGGGCAATACCTGCCATCGTCGTCGATTTAGAAATTCTTTTGATTGTGCGCGCCATTGTCAATTTGGTCGTGCCACGGGAGCACGGCGACGCGGATTACCTAGCACGGACAGGGTGGCAAGGAAAGGCGGCATGACAACTGTGTGGCGCGGGCGCAGTCGTGGCGGGACGTTGTGGATCTTCCAAACTTTGTGAATACTTGGGCGACGACAAGTCACAAGATGCGAACACAAAGGGCAAAAGCGATAAGAAAGAAAAACCCAGCCGCCGTTGCACTAGGGCGCCTCGGTGGGCTGAAAGGCGGAAAGGCGCGGGCGCAGAAGCTAACGGCAGCGGAGCGTTCGGCCAGCGCGCAGAAAGCGGCACGGTCTAGATGGGCGACGCAGAAAAAAAAGCCGTGATTGGCGGTTTACAATGCGTGAGCGCACACGCATAAATTCCCCATGACAAAAACAAGAAGAAAAACCGCGATAACAAA
>Ga0315912_10000838_pt1 | contig 45136 bp, 41 predicted proteins | sample VfabasoilMG_FD_204469 | JGI IMG/M metagenome (GOLD analysis project Ga0315912, IMG submission 204469) | Garden soil microbial communities collected in Santa Monica, California, United States - V. faba soil | ecosystem: Environmental > Terrestrial > Soil > Garden | place: USA: California... | reverse complement strand
CGGTATCGGCCCTGCCCAGAATTCGGCCAAATTTCAACTAACCCGCTGACTGGCTTGTGTTTCGCCGTTGTCTGACGGCCTCGAACAGTACAACGCCGGCCGCAACTGAGACGTTTACGCTGCCTACTTGGCCGCTCATCGGAATCGACGCCAGCGAATCGCAGCGCTCTCGCACGAGACGGCGCAAGCCCTCGCCTTCTGCTCCCAGAACAATCGCGGATGGCAACGTGAAATCGACCCGGTCGTACGGAGTCGGCGCATCCCCGGCCAGCCCCACCGTCCAGACCCCCAGGTCTTTCAACTCTTCGAGCGCCCGCGCGACGTTGACCACCTCGGCGATCTTCACGTGCGCCACCGCGCCGGCGGATGCCTTTGCCGCCGCGCCCGATCGCGCCGCCGATCGTCGTGTCTGAACAACGACTCCAGTAGCGCCGGTCGCATCGGCCGTACGAAGAATCGCACCGAGGTTGTGGGGATCCTCGATACCGTCGAGCACCACGATCAGCGGCGCACCTGTGGCGCCGCTCACGAGCTCTTCGAGGCTGTACTCGGCGGCATCGTCAACGTCGGCCACGACTCCCTGATGCACGCCGCCCCGCGCGCGACGCGAGAGCACATCGAGAGCGACGCGTTGCGGACTCACGTTGTGCGTCGTCGCGAACGCGAGCAGATCGCGCATCCGATCGTCGCGACGCTCGGAGATCCACAACTGCTTCACGCGCCCGGCTCGAAGCGCTTCGAGCACGGGATTGATGCCGTAGACGATCATGAACGGTTCAATGCCGACGCGAACTCGCGCGCGCGTTCCGCCGCGCCGAGAATCGGCGTGATGCCTGACGCCTGGAGCGAGGCCCCCGCCTCGATCGCTGGCACCGCGAGATCGAGCTCGAGCCCTTCAGTCTCGCCCGTGAGCGCCAGCCGAATCGGATGAAAGAGCGCCTTCCCTTTCTGACCCGTGCGCTCGCGCACACGCGTCGCGGCTGCTCGGAATGCGTCCTTGTCGAGCAAACGGTTTGCTGGGTTCAGTTCCTCGGCAAGCGCGTCGATCACGTTTCGCGAGCCCAAGGCTTCCGCTCGCAGATCCGCATTCTCGAGCGCGCGCGTCGCCGAGTATTCGAACAGGAACTTCAAACGCGCGGGTACTTGCTCGAGCCGATCGACTGATGCCGCCGCAGCCGGAATCACTCGCTCGAGGAACGCGGTGTCGGCGACCGACAGCTCGGATACCCACTCATGCTGCTTCAGGTACGGCACCGACAGTCGCGCGAGACGATCCGGGGCCGCAGCCTTCAGATAGTGCCGATTCACCCAGGCCAGCTTGTCGATGTCGAACACGCCTGCGCTGTGACCCACGTCCTGTAGACGAAATCTCGGCGCGAGCTGTTCGATCGGCACGAGCTCCTCGCCCTCTCCCGGAGACCATCCGATCAACGCGAGGTAGTTCGTCAGTGCCTCCGGCAGGTACCCGCGAGCGCGGAACTCCGCCACCGACGTCGCACCATGGCGCTTGGACAGTGGGCTGTGATCAGGCCCCATGACGAGCGACACATGCGCAAACGCCGGCGGGCGCCAGCCGAACGCCTCGAAGATCAGGATCTGCCGCGGCGTGTTCGAAATGTGATCCTCGCCGCGAATCACATGCGTGATCTCCATCAGCGCATCGTCGATGACGACGGCGTAGTTGTAGGCGGGGACACCGTCAGAGCGGACGATGACCGGATCGCCGATCACTTCGGTGTTGAACGTGACGTCTCCGCGAACAACGTCGTTGAACGTGACGTCGCGATTGTCGGGAACGCGGAAGCGAATCACGGCCTTCTCGCCGTTCTCGATGCGCCGCCGTGCATCGTCGCGCGAGATTTGACGGCACCGCCCGACGTATTTCGGCGGTCGCCCGGCGGCGAGCGCCGCGCTGCGATCGGCCTCGAGCAACTCTGCGGAGCAGAAGCATTGATACGCGTGGCCGCCGGCCATCAACTCCACGGCATGCGCGCGATAGATGTGCAGGCGCTCGGACTGACGGTACGGACCGCGCTCGCCGCCGGCGTCCACACCCTCGGTCCATTCGAGGCCGAGCCAATGCAGATCGTCGATCACGCTGCGCTCGGACTCACGCGTCGAGCGCTCGAAGTCGGTGTCTTCGATTCGCAGGATAAAGGTGCCACCCTGCCCGCGCGCGAGCAACCAGTTGAAGAGCGCCGTGCGCGCGTTGCCCACGTGCAACTGCCCTGTCGGGCTTGGAGCGAAGCGAAGTCTCATCGGTCTCTAGGCTCTCGACTCTAGGCTCTCGGCTTCGTTAGGCGCGACAAAGCAGCGCGACTGCATGCACGGCAATCGACTCGCCCGCTCCCATGGAATCCACGCCTTCGTTTGTCTTGCCCTTCACGCTCACCTGGCTCACATCGCAGTCGAGCACGCCAGCCAGGTTCGCGCGAATCGCGTCAACGTAGGGAACAAGTTTCGGCTTCTGCGCGATGACGACGACGTCAACGTTTGCTACGGAGAACCCCGCCTCTTTCACCAGCGCCATCGCGTTGCGCAGCAGTTCGAGGCTGTTCGCGCCCTTCCATGCCGGGTCGTTGTCGGGAAAGTGACGTCCAATATCGCCTGCTCCCGCCGCGCCGAGCACCGCGTCAGTGACCGCGTGGCAGATCGCATCGGCGTCGGAATGCCCCAGCAGTCCCTTCTCGAACGGAATAGTGACGCCGCCCAGGATGAGCGGTCGATCTGTGACGAGACGATGGAGATCGTAGCCGTTGCCGATTCGCATGAGTGCAGGTGCCGAAGATGACAATCCCAGGAGCCGCTCCGCCATGACGAGATCCGACGGCGTCGTGATTTTCAGATTGCGGGGATCGCCCTCCACGATCTGGACGGCATGACCCGCCTGCTCTGCCAGCATCGCCTCGTCAGTCGCGTCGCTCGCCAGCGCCAACGCGTCACGCAGCACTGCAGTTCGAAACGCCTGCGGTGTCTGCGCAAGGAAAATCTCTTCGCGTGGCAGCGTCGCAGTCACGATTCGATCGACGCTCGCCCGCTTCACGGTATCGTGCGCGGCGATCGCCGCGATGGCCGCCCCCGATTGCGCGGCGGCCGCAACCGTTCGCCGTATCGTCTCGTCCGTCACGAACGGCCGCGCGGCGTCATGAATCACCACGATATCCGCGCGATCGACGACGCGCGCGAATGCGTTCGCCACTGAGTCCTGACGACGGGCTCCTCCCGCGACGATCTCGATCGGCTTGCCGGCAGCAAGCAGTGCGGCCGGCGGATCCTCGGCGACTTCCGGAGGAACCGCCACCACCAGGTCGTCGATCACACCGCAGTTCCGAAAGGCATCGACACTGCGCTCGAGAATCGAACGTCCACCGAGCGAGAGGAACTGCTTTGGCTGCGCGGCGCCGAAGCGCGAGCCACGGCCTCCGGCGGCGATGAGAGCAGACACATGCAAGGCGCGAGAACTCAGTTCTTTGATTCTAGCCCCGAAGTACACTGAACGCAGATGACGTTCACCGACCGCGTGAAAGGTGTCTTACTCCTGGACGCCAAAACCTTTGAAGACATCGAAGCCGACAAGACCGCAAACGGCCAGGCCCTCCTCGTGGTTGTTGCCGCGAGCCTGTTTGCCGGGCTTGGCGCCGGCATTCAGCTCGGCGTGTTCGCCCTCCTGCGCGAGACGATCGGCGCGTTGGTTGGCTGGGTGATGTGGGCGGGCGTGACGTGGGTGATCGGCTCGAAGCTCCTTCCCGAGCCCCAGACACGGACCGACATGGGCGAATTGCTGCGCGTCATCGGCTTCGCGTACGCGCCGCAACTGTTCGGGTTCTTCGCCTTCATCCCGGTGCTCGGCGGACTGGTGAGCACTGTCGTCGCGTTTTGGCTCCTCGCCGCAACGATACTGGCAGTGCGCCAGGCGCTCGATTACACGAGCACACTTCGCGCCGTCGCGGTCGTTCTCATCGGCTGGCTGATCTTCGTCCTGATCCAGTACGTGTCTTAGATCTGCCGGGCGCTCTCGCTGCAGCCAGTAAATTCAGTCATGCGGCTCGATGTACTGTCGAGCACGAGCGTCAGCCGTCGCGCATCGACTTCACGCGGGGCGAACACCACCAACAGCGCTCGCGTCGTTGACGTCGTCACCATCGTCCTTGCGGAGTCCGATGTCGGGTTCCCGAACGGGCCCTGTGTGTCGGCAAGCGTGATCCGCCCGCCCACGTTCACATCGTCTTTTCGAATCCCCGGGTACGACTCTCCGTCATAGCCAATCCGCAGTTCCACGTCGCCTTCGATCCGCGACGCATCGTAGAGCCCATACGGAAGCTGGAACTCGAGCGAGCACCAGTTGCAGACATCGACCATTGAGTTGATGCGCGGAAGCGCGTCGCCGCGGCGCACTCGACGCAGCAACGCTTCGGACGATGGGCGCGTCTTGGTGGGATCCAACCCGACACGCTTATACATCGTGCGGACGGCAGCGATCTCCTCGGGAGGGCGCATCCGCACGGCCGCTTCGGCAGCAGCGAGCGGCGCGTTGAGACGAGACTCGCGCTCGACGACCGTGGCCCCGTCGAGCGAGAGCACACCCGGCCGCACGATACCCGAAAGATCAGGCGCGAGCGTGAAGCGCATTGACGTCGGGCGGCGCGGCGTCCATATCGGACTCCGCGTCGGGAGCAATCACTCGCCGCACGCGTTCGCCGAATTCTTTTCTGTCGAGGTCAGACAACTCGCGCGTGTCCATCGGCTCGTGGACCACGAGCCGCACAGCACCGGGATAGGTCGCGAGCCGTCCCTTCAACATCACGTGACGGCTGCCGACGATCGACAGCGGCACGACCGGAAGCCCCGCTTGCAGCGCGAGGAGAAACCCGCCGCCCTTGAACCTCGCCACGCGGCCGTCGCGGCTACGCGTGCCTTCGGGAAACACGATCAGCGAGAGGCCGTTCGACGTCAGACGTGACGCCCACCCGAAGATCCTGGCGCGGTCCGGATGCCGGCGATCGACGAGCATGTGTCCTGTGCGCCGCAAATGCCAGCCGAGGAACGGGAAGTTGCCGAGTGATTCCTTGGCGATGATTCGCAGTTGATACGGCAGCGACCAGAACAGGATCGGAATGTCGTAGATGCTCTGATGATTCGAGACGAAGACATACGTGCGACCGGGCTCGAGTCGATCGAGGCCCTCGACGCTGACGCGCACGCCCGTCGTCGCCAGAATGAGCCGCGACCACGTGCGTGCGCACCAGTGCGCGAAGTGGCCGCTGCTCTCGAAGATGCTGGACGCGATCGAGAGCGTGCCGAGCACGATCGTGTAAACGGCGATGGACGGAATCAGAAAGAAGACCGTCCGCCACCAGTGATACGGAGGGATCAATTACTTCCCAGCAGCCGCAGCTGACGGTGGTACCTGAGGACGCGGGCGGCGACTGGTGTCGGTCTCGGTCGATACGACGTTGGCCGTCGGCGCTGGCTGCGTGCCCGTCTCGATGAAGCGGCCGAAGATCATCTTGCCGGCCGTCGTCTGCAACACGCTCGTGACGACAACGTCGATCGTTCGTCCGATCATCTTGCGCGCGTTGTCCACCACGACCATCGTGCCATCGTCGAGGTACGCGACGCCCTGGTTGTATTCCTTCCCTTCCTTGAGGATGAAGACCTTCATGATCTCACCGGGAAGGACGACAGGCTTCAGCGAGTTCGCCAGCTCGTTGATGTTCAACACCTCGACGCCACGGAGCTGCGCGACCTTGTTCAGATTGAAATCGTTCGTGACGATCTTGCCCTGCAGCGCACGCGCCAATTCGATCAGCTTCAGATCGACCTCGCGCACGTCCGGGAAGTCCATGTCGGAGATCGTGACGTCCACGCCCGCCATCTTCTGAATCTTCTGCAGGATGTCGAGACCGCGACGGCCGCGGTTGCGCTTCATCGAGTCGGACGAATCGGCAACCAGCTGCAGCTCCTTGAGCACGAACTGCGGAATCACCAGAGTTCCATCCATGAAACCGGTTTCACAGATGTCCGCGATCCGGCCGTCGATGATCACGCTGGTGTCGAGGATCTTGTATCGCTTGCGCGGCCCCGCCGACCGGAACAGGTTGACGAGGTTCTCAGGCTCCAGCCATTCGCCTTTGCGCGCACCGATCACAAGACCGAGGTACGGGAGCGCCAGCAGGATGACGCTGTGCAGGAAGACGACGCGCCCGTCACTCAGGTTGGCCCAGTAGAGCGCAGCGCCGATGGTCTTGGCCGCAACCAGACCCACGGCTCCGCCCAACAGGGCACCAACCATGTGCGTGACGGAGATGTTCTTGAGGCGCAGCTCGAAGGCAACGATCAGCAGGCCCAGTACGATGCCGAAAAGAGTGTTGATGATGGCATCGCCGAGTAGCGGTTGCAGTTGAAACGCGGAATAACCAACTGCCGCGATGAAGAGCACACGTGCGAACACGAACCACGCCATGACAGACTCCAAGGGTCAACTACGATCCACGTCGGGCAGAATGAGTGAACCTTAGAACCCCCCGCCGGGAAAATCAAGCGATCAGCTGGTCGAGCGCCTCGCCAACCGTTCGAACTCCGACCAATTCGCACCGCCCTTCAGACTGCGTGTTATCAGCAGGATCGAGATTGCCTGCCGGGAGGACGACCCGGCTGAACCCCATCTGGGCTGCTTCTTTCACACGAAGTGCCGCCTGTGGAATGCCTCTGATCTCCCCGCTCAGCCCCACTTCGCCGAAGACCGCCGTGGATGGCGCGAGCCCCCGATTGCGCACGCTGGACGCGACCGCCGCCACGACACTGAGGTCTGCGGCAGGCTCGTCGATCGTCATCCCGCCCGCGATGTTGACGTAAACGTCATCGCCCGCGAGCGACAGCCCGGCCCGCTTTTCGAGCACCGCCAACAGCAGCGAGAGGCGATTCTGGTCGATGCCGATCGCCATGCGGCGCGGGTTGCCGTAAGTGCTGGTGCTGACCAGTGCCTGCACCTCGACGAGGATCGGACGCGATCCCTCGACACAGCAGACGACTGCCGAGCCCGGCGCACCCGATGCCCGCTCAGATAGAAACAGTTGGGAAGGATTGGGCACCGGCCGCAATCCGCTGCCGGTCATCTCGAACACGCCAAGCTCGCTCACCGCACCGAATCTGTTCTTCACCGCGCGCACGACGCGATGCGAGTGATGACGCTCACCCTCGAAGTAGAGCACCGTGTCCACGACATGCTCCAGCACCTTCGGCCCGGCAAGGCTGCCGTCCTTCGTGACGTGGCCAACGAGCACTGTCGGAACGTTCTGATTCTTCGCCGCGAACAGGAACTGCGTCGCGGCCTCGCGAACCTGGCCGATGCTGCCTGGCGCCGATTGAAACTTGTTGGACCAGACGGTCTGTACCGAATCGATGACGACGAGCGACGGCGAGAGGCGCGCGACCTCTTCGAGGATGCGCTCGATGCAGGTTTCAGACAGGAGGTACAGCGGCGAGTCGCCGACGCCAAGCCGGTCACCGCGGCTCTTCACCTGGTGCTCGGACTCCTCGGCTGACGCGTAGAGAACGGGACCCACCTCGCGCGCGAAATGCGACGCGGCTTGCAGGAGCAACGTGGACTTGCCAATGCCCGGCTCTCCGCCAAGCAGAATGAGCGACCCGGGAACCACGCCGCCGCCGAGCACACGATCGAACTCGTCGATGCCGGTGGAAAGCCGCACACCATGCGACATCTCAACTTCTGCGTACAACTTCGCGGTTGATGATGTCGAAAACTGCGAGAAGCGATTGGTGCCGGTGGCCGCAGCTGGCGCTTCAGCGCGCTCCTCGACGAGCGAGTTCCACGCGCCGCACTCAGCGCAGCGCCCGCCCCACTTGGGCGCCTGTGCGCCACACTCTTGGCACACGAATACGACTTTTGGAGTTTTCACGCGTCAACTCCCAACTCTATCGCGTTCCAACTCCCAACTCCCAACCTTGGGAGTTGGAGACAAGATTCACTTTGGGAGTTGGGCGTTAGTCGTACTGCCTTTCAATCCGCGTGCCGAGGCGACAGACGATCTCCCACGGAATGGTGCCGATGGCCGCCGCCATCTCGCGCGCGTCGATGCGCTGCCAGCTCTCATCACCCTGACGTCCGAGCAGCACGACCTCATCGCCCGGCCGCACCTCGGAGAGTTCGGTAACGTCCACGGTGAGCATGTCCATCGACACCGCGCCGACGATCGGAACACGACGCCCTCGAATCAACACGTAACCGCGTCCGCAGAGCCGCGTGTCGAGGCCGTCCGCGTAACCTGCAGGAACGACGGCAACGGTGCGAGGCTCGCTCGCCTGATATCGCCACCCGTAGCCAACACCTTCACCTGGTCGCAATCCTTTGACGGCAACCACGCGACTCGTCAGCGACATCACCGGCGTGAGATCGATCGTCGATGCCAACGGTGGCGGCACGATCCCATACAGCAGCAAGCCCGGGCGCACGGCGTCGAACCAGACGCGCGAGTCACGAAGCAACGCGGCGCTGTTGCAGGCGTGACGGAATACAGCGGCTCCCGGCTTCAGGCTCTGGGCCTCAGGCCTTCCCCCCAGCTCTTGAACCACCTGCCATGCTTCGTCGAAGCGCTCGCGCTGCATGTTGAACACCGGGCTCTCCGGCACGTCTGCCGACGAGAAGTGCGTGTAGACCGCGTCGAGCCTCAGGCTCGGGCTGGCCAGCAACTCTGGAAGTGTGCGGCGCAGGTTGTCGTGACGGAACCCGAGCCGGTTCATGCCGGTGTCGATCTTCAGGTGATACGCGATCGTCGTCGAACGCCGCGCCGCAGCTGCCTGCACGGCGCGCGCGGCACCCGGTGTCGAAATCGTCGGCGTCAGTGCAAAGTCGAAGAGCCCATCGAGGTCGCTGACACTCAGCGCACCGAAGACGAGAATCGGCACGCGCACTCCCGCCTGTCTGAGCACGATGCCTTCTTCGATATCCGCACACGCCAGCATCGTTGCACCGGCTTCCTGCAGCGCGAGCGCCACGCGTGGAGCTCCATGACCGTATGCGTTTGCTTTTACGACGCCGATGATTGCTGGAGGCGTGCGACCGCTCTCACTCGAGACGTAGTTCCGAATCGCCGCGAAGTTGGCTTTCAATGCGGCCAAATCCACGCGAGCGACGGTGCTTCGAATCACAACGGTCTACGAGCCCTGCGCAAGGTTGGCGAAACGAGTCTGTTCGCGCAGGAACGCGAGTCGCACGATGCCGGTGGGACCATTGCGCTGCTTGGCGAGAATCAATTCCGCCGTGCCGGCATCCGGGCTGTTGGGGTCCTTGTTGTAGACATCGTCGCGATAAATCAGGATGACGACATCCGCGTCCTGTTCGAGTGCGCCGGACTCACGAAGGTCACTGAGTTGCGGACGATGGTCGGAACGGGCCTCGGGCGCGCGGCTCAACTGCGATAAGACGACGATTGGAACGTTGAGCTCCTTGGCCAGGCCTTTCAGTGACCGCGAGATCGAGGCCAACTCGAGCGTCCGGTTTTCGAAGCGGCCGCGTCCGCTCATGAGCTGGATGTAGTCCACCACCAGCAAGTTCAACCCGTGCTCGGCCTGCAGTCGCCGCGACTTCGCCCGCATCTCGAGGACGCCGATGTTGGCCGTGTCGTCGATGAACAGCTTCATCGCGTTCAGCTTCTCGAGCGCGTGAGAAATGCGGTGGTAGTCGTTGCCGCCGATCGCGCCACTCATCAGCCGGTGTCCATCGATCTGCGCCTCGGACGTCAGCAGCCTGAGGAACAACGACTCCTTCGACATTTCCAGGCTGAAGAACCCGCAGACCTGATCGCCGAGCGCCGCGACGTACTGCGCGATGTTCAGCACCAGGCTTGTCTTCCCCATCGAGGGGCGGGCGGCGACGATCACGAGGTCACCACCTTGTAAACCGCGTGTCATCTCGTCGAGATCGACGAAGCCGGTGGGCACGCCAGTGATGAGCCGCTTCTGCTCGAACAGCTTTTCGATCTTCGGGAAGCTGTCCTTGACCAGATCGCGCATCGCGACGAAGCCGGCCTTCAACCGGTCGTCGGCCACCGCAAAGATCGCGCTCTCGGCCTCGTCCAGGATCAGATCAGATTCCTGCTCGCCTTCGTACGCGTTGGTGACGATCTTGTTCGCGGCGTAAATCAGATTTCGAAGCGTCGCCTTTTCTTTGACGATGCGCGCGTAGTACTCGACGTTGGTGGCGCGAGGTACGCCGTCAGCGAGAGATGCGACGTAGGCGGGGCCGCCCACCTCGTCGAGCTCACCGGCGCGAGCGAGCTCTTCTTTCAGTGTGACGAAATCAATCGCATCGTGCCGCTCGTTGAGCGCGACCATGCGATCAAAGATGCGCCGGTGCGCATCCCGGTAGAAGTCCCCGCTGTCGATGACTTGTGCTGCGAGATTGAACGCGTCGTTGTGGACGAGAATCGCGCCGAGCACAGATCGTTCGGCTTCGAGGTTGTGCGGAAGCGTGCGCTCCGCCGTGGCAACAGCAGTATCAGCCATGAACAACGACGAGAAATTTGTAAACGCGGAGTGACGGAGATGGTAGCGAGAATTTCAACTTATGGGCAGTGACCAACAGAGGAACTTCCAACTCCCAATCTGCTTCTTACCCCAACTCCCAAGAGCCGACTCCCAATTCCCAAGGCAACGGGGTTTTTGGGAGTTGGGATTTTTGGGAGTTGGGAGTTGACAGCGTTCTTACAAGCCGGCGAGCGCTTCCTTGACCTTCGCGTAGTTCGGTTCGTTACGCGCGTCCTCGAGCACTTCGGCGTGACGGACGACGCCGCCGCGATCGATCACGAACGTCGCGCGCTTGGAGATGTCCTTGAGCCCGATCATGTCGGGGTTGACGACGCCGTACTTGCGAATGACGTCCTTGTTGAAATCGCTGAGCAGCGGAAACTTCAACGACTGCGCGTCGCCCCACGCCTTCAGCGCGAAGAACGTGTCCACCGTGACGCCAAGCACCGTGGCGTTGACCTTATTCAGCTCAGTCGCCGAGTCGCGAAACGTGCACATCTCGACGGTGCAGGTGCCGCTGAACGCCGCCGGCATGAACGCCAGGACCACAGGCCCCTTCTTCAGCTGCTCGCTGAGCGTGACGGGCTCTCGATCCTGATTCGGAAGGGTGAAATCTGGCGCCTTTGCGCCGACAGCTACCGACATTCCTCGCTCCTTTCCCGGCAATCCCGGGGGAAATGGGGTCGGGAGTCATTTGAAAAGGGACACGACCAAGTGACTGCTTCAAATGACTCCCGACCCCTTCGCATTGTAGCGACTTGCGCGGCTTGACCGCATCACGATGCTCAGGTACGGTCTACGGACTTTATGGAGGCTCGGGCAGCGCGAACGGCAACGGCGGCGATTAACGCTGACGTGCCGTGGTACCGCACAGTCACACGAGAGCAGTGGCGAGTCCTGCTGGCCGCGAAGTTCGGCTGGATGCTCGACGCCATGGATTTCATGCTCTACACCATGGCCGTCGGCCAGCTGCGCATGTACTTCGGCTTCGGCGACGACACCGCCGGCATGCTCGGTACGGTGACGCTCATCATGTCCGGCGTAGGCGGGACGATCTTCGGCTACGTCGCCGATCGCTTCGGCCGGACGCGCGCGCTGATGGGCACGATTCTGATCTTCTCCCTGGCATCGCTGGGCGCCGCCACATCGCAGAGCGTGATGCAGCTGCTCTTCTGGCGCGCGGTGCTCGGCATCGGCATGGGCGGCGAGTGGGCATCGGGCGCAGTGCTGGTCAGCGAAACATGGCCGGCACATCTTCGTAACAAGGCGATCAGCATCATGCAGTCGGGCTGGGCGCTCGGCTACATGATGGCGTCGATCTCCGCCGCCATCATCCTCGGCTCACCGTCGCTCGGCGCCGACGCCTGGCGCTGGCTCTTCGTCGTCGGCGTCGTCCCGGCATTCTTCACTCTGTGGATTCGCCGTTACGTCCACGAGCCGGAATCGTGGACGCGCAAGTCGCAGAAGACTGACGGACCAAGTCCGTTCGCCGTCATATTCGGACCGACGTTGATCGGTCGTACGTTGCTCATCATCGCCCTCGGATCGGCCGTCCAGTTTGCGAACTGGGGACTCTTCTTCTGGCTGCCCGCGTTCCTGGCGCGGCCCATCGACCAGGGTGGGGCCGGCATGGGCATCGTCGGATCGCTGCCGTGGATCATCCCGGTGCAGCTCGGCGCCTACTTCGGCTACCTCACGTTCGGGTTCATCGCGGACAAGATCGGGCGCCGGCAGGCGTTCGTGCTCTACATGGTGGGCGCGGCGCTGCTCGTTCCGATTTACGGGCAGATGGCGCGCAGCCCGTTCGTCCTGCTCGCGCTCGGTCCACTCATCGGCTACTTCGGCTACGGCTACTTCAGCATGTTCGGCAGCTTCGTCGCCGAGTTGTATCCGGCAGCCGTGCGCGCCACCGGACAAGGCACCAGCTACAACATCGGGCGAATGGCAGGCGCGATTGCGCCGTTCACGATCGGCGTGATAGCGACGCAGCCGGGGGTGGGCATCGGGCTCGCTCTCAGTGTTACGTCAGCCTTCTTCCTGCTCGCCGCTGTGCTCGTCTTCACGCTTCCCAATCGCAGCGGCGAGGCACTCGATGCGTAGCGAAGCTGCGTTTCGCTTCGCACAGTATCTAATTGCCCGCGCTTCGCGCGGGCGGGGGACACGATGACCCAAGCGACCACAGCTCGCACACCTGCAGCTGCCGCAACCGCAACCACCTGGCAGATGTGGGTGCCCTGTGTCGGAATGGCCCTGTGCTCGTGGCTGTCGTTCGTGGATCGTCAGGTGCTGAACATCCTGTCACCGACGATCATCGCGGACACCGGACTCACGCCGCAGGACTTCACAACCGCGACGTCGTTCTTCTTCCTCACCTACACACTCGGCAACCCGGTATGGGGCTCGGTGCTCGATCGCGTCGGCCTGCGCATCGGCATGCTGCTCGCCGTCGGCGTGTGGACGATGGCCAGCATGTCTCATGCGGCGATGGCGAGCTTCGCCGGATTCGCGCTCGCGCGCGCCGTGCTCGGACTCGGCGAAGGCGGCACGTTTCCCGGCGGCCTGCGCACGGCCGTCGAGACATTGCCTGCGAACTTGCGCGCCCGCGGTATCGCGTTGTCCTTCAGCGGCGGAACGATCGGTGCGGTCATGATGCCGGTGTTTCTCGGACCACTCGCGATCAGCTACGGCTGGAGAGTCGCCTTCGTCGCGACCGGCGTTCTTGGCGTGGCGTGGATGCTGATCTGGGCGGCCATCGCACGTCCGCCGTACCTCCACAAGAGCGCCCACATGACCACGAAGATGCAGTGGCCGAACCTGCGCGAACGGCGCGTATGGGCGCTCTTCTTCAGCTACGCGCTCCCGGCGATCTCACCAGGCCCCGCGCTCACGATTCTCGCGATCTACCTCGTGCAACGGCTGCAGTTGACGCAATCCGACGTGAACAGCGTCGCGTGGATTCCGGCCGCCACCTGGGGGATCGGCTACTTCTTCTGGGGTTGGGCCGCCGATCGCTACGCGGCGAACAACCCACGGCCGATCGGCATGTTCCTGCTGCTGACCGTGGTCTCGCTAACGCTGGGGTTCACGACGATGACCACGTCGGTACCGATCGCGATTGCGCTCATCTCACTGTCCACGTTCATCGGTGGCGGATTCCAGATGGTGGCGCTGAAGGTCGGCTCCTACGCGTTCCCGCGCGAGCAGTCGGCGATGATGTCCGGCATCGCATCCGGCTCGTGGTCGCTGGTGAACTTCTTGCTGCTCAACGTCATCGGTGCCGGCGTCGCCATCGGCAGCCTGCGGATTTTTCCAGGCCTCAACTTGATCAGCGGTCAGCGCTGGGAGGAGATCTTCTGGATCATCGCGCTCATGCCGGCAGTCGGCGTGGCGATCTGGATGTTCCTGAGCCGCGATCAGAAGGTCGCGTCGCGAGCGTAGCGCTACCGTACCGTCGCAACGCTCGCTTCGTACTCCGTCGGACAGCCGAATCCTTCGACCTTCACACCCAGTCGCCTCAACGCATCGAGCGCAACGAGTCGCTGATAGCTGTTGAACGTGACCACGTGCGCGAACATGCCGCCGAACGTGAAGGTTTCGGGTGGCTCGCACAACGCATCGACGAACGTGTCGCTCCACGCGTTGCGATTCCGCACGTCCTTGAGCACGCGATCGAACTCGACATCGACCTTCTGCAAACGCGCAAGCAGCACATCAGGCGTTCCCTGTTCTGGCGGTTCCATCTTGGGATCGGAGAACGTCCCGCCAGTGAGCGCCGCCGTCCAGATCTCCTTCGTCTGCACAATCCTCAAAAGCAGATCGCGGAGACTTCGCGCCGGCGAGTCCCACGGAAACACATACGTCTTGTTGTTCAGTGGTGCGTCGAGCTGCTCCGGGGTCAGCTCGCGTGCGTGCTCGAGCAGCTTGCGTGTGTGGAACGATTCTGCTCCCGCAAAGATGTCGTACAAGTCCATGTCGTCTCCTCCCGAGCGGGACGTTGGAGCACAGAAGTGAATCGCGACTGGCGCTGGAAGGTGATAGTGCGTGGCACCCATCCGCCGGTAGATGCTGGGCGAAATGCGGAAGGCCTTACGAAACGCCCGCGTAAACGCCTCGAGTGATCCGTAATCGGCCTCGAGCGCAATTCGTGTCACGGAGTGCTGCGTTCGTGAGAGCTGCCAGGCCGCCCGCTCCAGCAACAAGCGCCTGCGCATTGCTGCCGGCGTTTCGTCGATGACGGCTCTGAAGATCCGGAAGAACTGTGTGCGGCTCCGATATGCCCGCCGCGCCAACGCGTCGCTGCTGGCGTCGTCATCAAGCGACTCCATCACCACGCCGGAGAGTCGTTCAACCTCGTCGCGTTCGCTCATGTGTCCTGCTCGCCACCAAAGTAGCGTCGTACCGTGCGGGCGACCTGATTTTGCGTCCCAAATGTTCCGGTCTCCGGTCCGCGGTCTCAAGACTAGCTGATCCCCCCACTGACTTGACGGCCTCTGCCCGGGCCGGCCGTCGATCCGGTACAATCGACTTTTGTCCGCTCCGACCAGTCGGACGACACACCGAGGAAACGACCATGAATACCTGCGTCCAGGACCCCCAGACGACCACGAATACCCAGGCGCAACAGCTCGTTGCCAACGCCCGTGTCGCGCAGGCCGCCTTCGAAGCGTTCTCTCAGGAGCAGGTCGACGCCATCGTCAAGGGCATCGGCAAGTACGTCTACGACAACGCTGAGATGCTGGCAAAGATGGCCGTGGAAGAAACCGGCATCGGCGTCGTCGAGGACAAGATACTGAAGAACAAGGGCAAGGCCCGGGTCATCTGGAACAACCTGAAGGACAAGAAATCGCGCGGTGTCATCGGTGAAGATCCCGAGAACAACCTGGTGTTCGTCGCCAAGCCGGTCGGCGTCGTCGGCGCCGTGACCCCGGTCACCAACCCGATCGTCACGCCGATGTGCAACGGCATGTTCGCTCTCAAGACGGGCAACGCCGTCATCTTCGCACCACACCCCAAGGCCGAGAAGTGCACGGTACTCCTCACGCAGGAGTTCATGAAGATCGTGAAGGCCCACGGTGGGCCCGACAACCTGGTTCAGACCGTCGTCAACGGCTCCGTCGAGACGACGCAAGAGCTGATGAAGGTCGTCGATGTCGTCGTCGCCACGGGCGGCGGCGCGATGGTGAAATCGGCCTACTCCTCGGGCAAGCCCTCGTTCGGCGTGGGTGCGGGGAACGTACCGGTCATCATCGATCGTGGTGTCAACATCAAGGACGCGGCTGAAAAAATCGTGACCGGCGCGTCGTTCGACAACGGCATCATCTGCTCGCACGAGCAGTTCGTGTTCGCTCCAGTGGAGCAGTACGACGAGGTGGTGGAGTCGTTCGAAGCGACCGGGAAAGTCTGGTTCACCGAGGACGAGGCGACCATCCAGAAATTCCGGGATGTCGTGTTTCCCGGAGGCCGCCTGAACAAGGACGTCGTCGGCAGATCCTGCCGGGACATCGGGGCGATGATCGGCATCGACGTTCCCGCGACGGCCCGGATCATCCTGCTGCCGGCCAGCGGTGCCGGCACCGACGACGTGCTGGCGAAAGAGAAGCTGTGTCCGGTCGTCGCGATCCTGCCCTACAAGGACTTCTCGGAAGCGGTGGCGAATGCCAAGGCCAACCTCCTGGTCGAAGGAGCCGGCCATTCGGCGGCGGTGCACTCGAACGACGAGGCGCACATCCGCAGCGCCGGATTGGAACTGCCGATCAGCAGACTGGTCGTCAACCAGCCGTCCGCACTGACGGCGGGGGGCTCGTTGACCAACGGCTTTGCCCCGACGACGACGCTCGGCTGCGGCTCGTGGGGTGGCAACTCGATTTCAGAGAACCTGGACTACAAGCACCTGATGAACGTGTCGCGCATCGGCAAGGTCATCACCACCCGCACGGCCCCGACCGACGCCGAGATCTGGGCGTAATCTAGTCCTTGGTCCTTGGTTCTTAGTGCTTGGTCCGTGCTGGACTGAGAACTAAGGACCAAGCACCAAGGACCAAACCTCTACGAGTTCCGGGTATTGATTGTGTAGCCGCCGTCGACGGTGATGCGCGCGCCGTTGACGTAACTCGCGCGGTCCGATGCGAGGAAGGCGACGACGTCGGAGACTTCTTCCATTGTCCCCCACCGTCGCGACGGAATGCCCCAGTCGCGACACGTGTCGTCGAGAAATTGCTGCCTCGTCTGGCCGCGCTGGCGTCCCATGTTCTCGGCCCAACTCTCCCGCCACTCGGTTGCGATGAGCCCGGGAATCACCGAGTTCACCGTGATTCGCGAGGCCGAGAGATCTTGCGCGAGGTAGGTGGTCACGTGGTTCATCGCCGAGTTGTTCAACCCGTGCGTCAGCGCAGACGACAACACGCTCGAGCCAGCGATGCCGCTGATGTTGATGATGCGACCTGTGCCGTCCGTTGGCATGCTCGGCAGCAGCGCCTGGATCATCCGCAACATGCCCATCGTCTTGATGTTCACGTCGTCCATCCAGTCGGTATCGGGCCAGGTGATCTGCCGCTCCTGCCGCTTGATCGGTCCGCCGGCGTTGTTGACCAGGATGTGAAGCGTTTTGAACTCGGTGGTCGCGCGCTCGGCCGCCGCTTTCACAGCCGCCGTGTCTCGCATGTCGGTGGGAACGGTGATGACCTTGACTCCGGTGGCCTTGCAGATCTCGGCAGCAGATTTCTCGAGCTCCTCTGCGCCACGTGCGAGCACCACGAGATTCACGCCCTCGTCAGCGAGCCCGCGCGCGATCGCCTTGCCGATGCCTTTGCTGGCACCGGTCACAACTGCTGCTCGCCCTCGAAGACCTAAGTCCATAGCTGTCGTTCGAATTTCTACGTTCTCTTTGCTCTGTTCGTGTTCAGGTTCTGTTCTGGGTTCACCGTTCGACGCCGAGCCGAACCTGAACACGCACTGAGAACCGAGAAGCGAGAAGTGTGAACGGCTGGCTCACGCTAGCCACTTGCCCGGATCCGTTAGCAGGCCAACGAGCTCCTGCATGAACTGCGCGGCGCGGGCGCCATCGATGATCCGGTGATCCGACGACAGCGTGATGGTCATCATCGGGCGAATGGCGATCATGCCGTCCACTGCAACCACGCGATCGCTCGCGGCGCCAACGGCCAGGATCCCTGCCTGCGGCGGAACGATGATCGCGGTGAACGCATCAACGCCGAACATACCGAGGTTGCTGATCGTGAACGTCGCACCGGAGATGTCGGCCGGCTGAAGCTTGTTTGCCTTCGCGCGCTCGGTCAGCTCCTTGCGCTGCTTCGCGATCGCGCCGAGCGCCAGCTTGTCAGCGTTGCGAATCACGGCCGTGACAACCGCGTTGTCCACCGCCATCGCGAGCGCCACGTTGACGTCGGCGTTGAGCGACACGCCGTTGTTCACCCAGCTGCCGTTCATCCGCGGGAACTGCTTCAGCGCACGCGCCACAGCCGCAACGAGCAAGTCTGTGAGCGTGATCTTCACGCCGTGCGATTTCTCGATGACTGGAATCAATCCCTCGCGCGCAGCGTTGAGGGACGTCGCATCGACGTCGCGAGCGACGAAGAAATGCGGGACCGTCGTCCAACTCTGCGTCGTACGCTCGGCCATGATGCGGCCGATCGAACTGACGGCATCAGCAGGGCCCGACGGAGCCACCGGAGGTGGCGAAGTCGGTCGCGCCGAAGCCGCGGGCGCCGGTGCGGCGGAGGCGGAGGCAGAGGCGGACGCTTTGAGGATGTCGTCCGCGAGGATCTCTCCTCCAGGACCAGATCCCTTCAACTTCGCGATGTCGACGCCGTGCTCGCGCGCGAGCCGTCGTGCTTTCGGCGAGATCTTGGCGCCAGCCACGGACGCCGGTTCTGGAGCGGCGGGCGCGGCTGCAGCTGTGGCGGCCGCCGGCGCAGCATCCATCTTGCGACCTGAGTGTTGCTGCCCGCCACCTGTGGGAACAGATTCACCTGGCTTCAGCAGCCACGCGATGGTCTGACCGACTGGAACGACGTCGCCAACCTTCGCGGTGACACCCGACAGCACGCCGTCGCCACCCGCTTCGATCTCGACGACCGCCTTGTCGGTCTCGACCTCGAGCAGCATCTCGCCTTTCTTGACCTGCTCGCCTTCCTTCTTCTTCCACGAAACCAGCTTGCCCGTTTCCTGCGCCATCTCGAGCGCAGGCATCACTACGGAGACTGCCACTAGCGACCCGCTCCGACGGGAGCTTCAGCCTTCGCAGCCGCAGCGACCATCTTGGCAACTTCCGCGTTCGGCGGCGCCTCGGTCTCACGCACGAGCGGCAGTTGGCCACCGACCGTTACGAAGGGCGCACCGGCAACGAGCAACTCCTCGGCCGGGAACCGCGTGATGACCTCGTGGCCCGTTGCGGTCACGACGATCTCTTCTTCAATACGCGCTGCGCTCGTGCCGTCCTTCGTGGGCCAGAACGTTTCGAGTGCGAACACCATGCCTGGCTTGATCTCGTGCGGATGCTCGAGCGAAACGAGGCGACTGATCATCGGCTTCTCCCAGATGGCGAGGCCGATGCCGTGCCCCATCTGGAGCGCGAATGCGGCCTCTTCGTTGGGGAACCCGAACTCGGTCGCCTTCGGCCACACCGATGCGACTTCCGCCGTCGAACGGCCCGGACGGATCAACTCGATCGACGCATCCAGGTAGTCGCGGCATCGCTTGTACGCGTCTACCAACTGATGCGACGCGGATCCGATCGCGAAGCAGCGGTAGTAGCAGGTGCGATACCCCATGTAGGAATGGAGGATGTCGTAGAACACCGGGTCGCCCGGACGCATCATGCGATCCGAGAACACGTGCGGGTGTGGACTCGATCGCTCAGCGGAGATCGCGTTCACGCCCTCGACGTACTCCGATCCCATCTCGTACAGCTTCTGGGCGACGAGAGCGACGGCGTCGTTCTCGCGCATGCCCGGCTTCATCGCGCGATAGAGGTCGTAGTAGGCCGCGTCGACCATCGCTGCCGAGTGCGTGAGCAGCGAGATCTCGTCAACTGTCTTGATCTCGCGCGCGTCCGACATCAACTGCTGGCCGTCGACGATGTTGAGCCCTTCCTTCTGGAGCGCGAAGAGCACCGGCGGCTCGACGACGTCTACGCCGACCGGCTCCTTGTGCAGGCCGCGCGACTCGAGCTCGATCCTGATCTTCTTGGCGACGTCCTCGGAGCGCCCCATCTCGGGCGTCATGGCCCCGCGCATCAGCGGGATGCCCGCGCGCGAGCGCTCACCGAGCCAGTCGCAGTTCAACTGATGGTGACGAGCGGCAGACCCGAAGTCCCACAGGATCGGCTCGTCGTTCTGCGGCAACAGCGTGAAGCGGCTGATTTTGTCCTGCGCCCACGTGCCGATGTGCGTCGCCGTGATGTAGCGGACGTTGTTCATGTCGAAGCAGAGCACCGAGCCCATCTCCGACTTGGCGAGCAGGTCCTTGATCCGCCCGAGCCGCTCGCGACGCAGCCGATCGAAATCGATCCGCCGCTCCCAATCCACCGCCATCGTGCCGTAGGTTTTGATTGCCACTTCGAACTCCCTTCGGGCGCCTTCGGCGCCCTACGCTTGATAACTCCCAACGCCCAACTCCACAACTCCCAAAGTTGGGAGTTGGCATCTTGGGAGTTGGGAGTTGACGCGCGAAGCGTCCTATCGATTAACCATCTGGCGCGCCAGATCGAATACCTGCCGCTCGCTCGGGACAGTCACATCCTCGAGCGACGGCGAGAATGGGATCGGCACGTGCATCGCGCCGAGCCGCCGCACCGGCTGGTCGAGGTCGAAGAACGCCTGTTCCTGAATCGTCGACGCCAGCTCGCCCGTGATGCCGTAGCGGAAGTAGCCCTCGTCGATGACGATGCAGCGTGAGGTCTTCTTGACGGACTCCACCATCGTCTTCTCGTCGAGCGGCCAGGTGGTGCGGGGATCGACGACCTCGGCACTGATGCCGACTTCCTCGAGCATCTTCGCGGCTCCCAGCGCGACCTGCACCATGCTGCTCAGCGCGATGAGCGTGATGTCGGTGCCCTGCCGCTTCACGTCGGCGACCCCGAACGGGATCACGTAGTCATCGTCGGGGACTGGCCCCTTGACCTTGCGGTAGCTGATCTTGTGCTCGAAGATCACGACCGGATTGTCGTCGCGGATCGCGGCCTTGAAGAGGCCCTTGGCGTCGTACGGCGTCGAGGGCACCACAACCTTGAGTCCGGGGATGTGGCTCGGCCACGCGTGCAGCGACTGCGAGTGCTGCGCCGCCGATCGCCTGGTGGCGCCCATCGTTGCGCGAATGACGAGCGGCACCTTCCACTTGCCGCCGGACATGTAGTGGATCTTCGCGGCCTGGTTGGCGACCTGGTCCATGATGATCATCAGGAAGTCGCCGAACATGATGTCGACGATCGGCCGCATGCCAGTCATGGCCGCGCCGACGCCGATGCCGGTGAAGCCGGCTTCCGAGATCGGTGTGTCGATGATCCGGTCCTTGCCGAACTCGTCCACCAACCCGGTCAGCACCTTGAAGGTCGTGCCGGCCTCGGCCACGTCCTCGCCCATGAGGACGACTCTCGGGTCGCGGCGCATTTCCTCGGCAATCGCCGCCTTGATGGCGTCGCCGAAGGTGATCTCCCTTACTGCCGTTGCGAGTTCAGGCATAGATGTCCTGGTCCACCTTGCTGGGGTCTGGGTACGGCGCGTTGACGGCGAATTCCATGGCGGCGTCCATTTCGGTAATCAGGTCCGCCTGCACCTTGTCGAGCGCGGCTCGATCGGCCACGCCGTTGTCCATCAGCCACTGGCCGTGCAGCGTGACGGGATCTCGCTGCGTCACCCACTCCTGCTCTTCCGCCTTGGGCCGGTAGTACGCGCGGGCGATGTCGCCCACGTGATGCCCGTGGTAGCGATAGGTCTTGAACTGGAGGAACGCCGGCCCTTCGCCTTTGCGTGCGCGCGCGATGTACTTCGACGCCACCTCGAACACTTCACGGACGTTCTGGCCGTCCGCGGTCTCGTTGGCCATCCCGAAGGCGTCCGCCCTGGCGCTGACATCGCCCGCCGTTGACTCCGAGAAGTGCGTGTACTCGTTGTAGCCGTTGTTCTCGCACACGAAGATCACCGGCAGCTTCCAGAGCTGCGCGAGATTGAGTTCCTCGTAGAGCAGTCCCTGACCGAGCGCGCCTTCGCCGAAGAAGCAGACGGCCACGCGATCCTGCTTGAGATACTTCGACGCAAATGCCGCCCCGGTCGCGATGCCCGCGCTGCCACCCACGATCGCGTTGGCTCCGAGATTGCCCGTCGCAGGGTCGGCGATGTGCATCGAGCCGCCTTTGCCCTTGCAGTAGCCGGCTTCCTTGCCCAGCAGCTCCGCGAACATCAGATCCGCAGACGCGCCCTTGGCCAGGCAGTGGCCGTGGCCACGATGCGTGCTCGTGATGTAGTCGTCCTTCCGCAGCGCCTCACAGACGCCGACGGCAATGGCTTCCTCGCCGATGTAGAGGTGCGCGAGGCCCGGCATCAACGCTCTCGTGTAGAGATCGTTGACGCGCTCCTCGAACAGGCGGATGGCCACCATCTGCTGGTACAGCCGGAGGAGCTTCTCCTTCGGGATACTCATGCCTTCACTCCGGATAGCTGCGCGAGCACTTTGTACACGATGGCGAAATCCTGTTCCCCAAGGCCCTGCGCGCGTGCGGACGACAAGAACTCGTTGACCACGGCCCCGGTGGGCAACGTCACCTGCACCTCGCGCGCCAGTTCGAGCGCGAGCGTCACATCCTTTTGCATCATGTTCGCGCTGAACATCGGTTGCTCGGGCATCTTCAGGACGCACGGTCCCTTGTATTGCACCAGCGGCGACGCGATCGCGCTATTGGTCAGCACCTCAATCGCCGTTTCGCGGGCCACGCCGGCCTTCTCAGCCAGAACGACGCTCTCGGCCAACGCGAGCATCTGGACGGCGATGCTGATGTTGGTCGCGAGCTTCATGGACAAGGCGAGGCCGTTCTCGCCGATGTACGTGACTTTCTGGCCGATGTCCTCGAGCAGCGGCTTGGCGCTGTCGAACGTCGCGCGATGTCCGCCGACCATGATCGACAGCTTGCCTTGTTCGACCATCGAGATGCTGCCCGAGACCGGCGCGTCGAGCATGTCGGCGCCCTTTTCCCGCACCTTCGCTGCCAGCGCGCGGCTGGTCGCTGGGCCGACCGTGCTCATGTCGATGAGTAGCTTGCCAGCGCCGAGGCCGGCCAACAGCCCATCCGGTCCCTGCGACGCGCCTTCGAGCGCTGCGGTGTTGGTCACCATGACGAACGTCGTGTCGGCGGCTTCACAAACGGCGCGAGGCGAGGACGCCCACGTGCCCCCCATTGCGGCAAGCTCCGACTGCTTCGCAGGAAAGAGATCGTAGCCGGTCACCGCGTGGCCCCGGGCCAGCAATCGTTTGGTGATCCGGCTGCCCATGGCCCCGAGGCCGATGAATCCGAGGTTTGCCATAATTCAGGTTGCGCTTGGGCCACGGTCAGCAAATCTGACGAGTAAATACGGCCCTTCGAAGAGACAAGAACAGCTTATAAGTATTCCGTAGAAACGAAGGCTGACGCAAGGTGTCGCAGATGCACAAGGAACGGAACCACACGCACGAAAAACAGGTCTCGTCGACGCTTGCGAGCCTCGGATTGCGCCTGTCGGACTGGTTCGAGCGATGGTTTCCTGACGCATTCGCGCTCGCGCTCGCCGCAGTGTCTGTCGTCTTCGTCGCGTCGCTTGCCATGGGCAGCCCGTTCGTGCAGACGGCACAGTGGTTCGGCGCCGGCTTCTGGGATCTCGTCGCATTCACGATGCAGATGTCGATGATCGTCGTGACCGGCTACGCAGTGGCGACGTCGCCGCCGGTTTACGCCGTGATCCGGAAACTCGCGGCATTTCCGCGCAACGGCCGGACTGCGGCGGCCTACGTCGGGCTCTTCTCGATGCTCGCCTCGCTCGTGTCGTGGAGCTTCAGCCTGATCTTCAGCGGCCTCCTCGCACGCGAGGTCACCCACCGCGTGCGCGGCGCGGACTATCGCGCGGTCGGCGCAGCCGCATACCTTGGTGTCGGAAGTGTGTGGGCGCTGGGCTTGTCCTCGTCAGCGGCGCTCATCATGGCCGCGCCGGCATCGTTGCCCGATGCCATCGAGAAGATCAGCGGCGTGATCCCGCTCAGCCAGACGCTCGGCTTGTGGCAGAGCATGCTGATCGCTGCGGCGCTCATTCTCGTGTCGATGGCGATCTGCTACTACTCAGCTCCCGGTGATTCAGAAGCGCGCGGTATGAAGGAGATGGGCGTCGAGTATCAGCCGGCCACGCAGAAGCTCGAGGTTCGTCAGACGCCAGGCGAGTGGCTCGAATACAGTCCATTCCTCACCATCGTCGTCTGCACGATGGGCTTTCTCTACTTGATCCGGGAAGTCGCGACTGCCGGGCCTTCAGTTATCCTCGAGCTCAACCACTACGTTTTCCTGTTTCTGATGGTCGGGATGCTGCTGCACTGGCGGCCGCGTTCGTTCGTCCAGGCGATTCTGGGGGCAGTCGCTCCCGTCGGTGGAATCCTGATTCAGTACCCGCTCTACGCGGGCATCGTGCGGATGATGACCGAGTCGGGGATCGCCACACAGCTGGCGCACTTCTTCGTCGCTGTCTCGAGCGTGCACACCTACCCGGTGATGATCGGTATCTACTCGGCGTTTCTGGGGCTCTTCATCCCGTCAGCCGGTGGCAAGTGGCTGATCGAAGCGCCGTACATGCTCGAAGCCGCGAAGACACTGAACGTCCATCTCGGCTGGGTGGTGCAGACCTACAACGCCACTGAAGCGCTGGCCAATCTGATTCATCCGTTCTGGATGCTGCCGCTCGTTGGAATCCTCAGTCTCAAGGCACGTGACATCGTCGGGTATTCGATGCTGCAGTTCGTGGTGCACGTGCCTCTGGTGTTGTTCCTCGTCTGGGCACTCAACTACACGCTGCAATACGTCCCACCGGTGCTGCCCTAGCGCCGCGACAACGGTGTCAACTCCCAACCCCCAACTACCAATTCCCAAACAACCAGCTATTTGGGAGTTGGGAGTTGGAATTTGGGAGTTGGCCTAAGCTTGAAGAGTGGCGGCCCCACGTCTGCGCCTGGAGTTGCTCGGAAGCTTCCGCGTACTCACCGACAGCCGATTCGCGGGCCGCGCTCCGAGCGCCAGGCAGCAGGAGCTCATCGCGTTCCTGATTCTCCACGCGCGGCGAGCACCCGTTCCACGTCAACGAATCGCCGGCTCGCTCTGGCCCGAATCAAACGACGCGCAGGCGCTCACCAATCTTCGGCGCGAGCTGCACCATCTTCGCGACGCCTGGCCTGCGCTCGAGGCCCTCATCGATGTCGGCTCGCGAACGCTGGCGTGGCGTGGCGACACCGGCGTGCCCGTGGATATCGTCGCATTCGAACAGCTGACAGAGCGCGGCCTGTCCGGAGACCGCGCCGCCCTGCAGGACGCCGCGCGGCTGTATCAGGGGGAGCTCCTACCGGACATCACGGTCGAATGGATCGAGACCGATCGAGAGCACCTTCGACAGCGCGCCAAGAGCGTGCTCTCACGCCTCGTCGCGATGCTCGAGAGCGAGCGCGCCTACGGCGAGGCGATCGAGCACGCGCAGCAGCTGTCGCGACTCGATCCGCTCGAGGAACAAGCCTGGTGCACGCTGATGCGTTGTCACGCGCGTCGCGGCGATCGCGCCACCGCCTTGCATCTCTATCAGCAGTGGGCGGCGATCCTGAAACGAGAGCTGGGCACACAACCCAGTGCCGCAACACGAGCGACGTATCGCGAAATCCTCGACCTCACCGAAGCCCCACCAACTCCAACGCCTCCGCGTACGAGCGTCTATCCACTCGTTGGCCGTCACGCCGAGTTCCGCACGCTGCTCAATGCGTGGCACACGGCCGCATCTGGCCGGTCTGCGCTCGTGCTGATCCGCGGCGAAGCGGGCATCGGCAAGAGCCGCCTCGCTGAAGAACTGATCGACTGGTGTCGTCTCGAGACGGTCACCGCCGTCACTGCTCGCTGTTACGCAGGCGAAGGGCGACTGGCATACGCACCGATCGCATCATGGCTGAAAAGCGACGCCCTCCAGTCCTCGCTCAGGAGACTCGACGAAGCCTGGCTGACGGATGTCGCGCGTCTTCATCCAGAGCTGGTCGCCGCGCGCCCGGATGTCACCGCGCCCGACCTGCAGCTCGAAAACTGGCAGCGGCTTCGTTTCTTCGAAGCGCTGGGGCAGGCATTCAGGTCAGCCGCGCCGCTCGTACTCGTCCTGGATGATGTTCAGTGGGCCGACGCAGACACGATCGAATGGCTGCACTACTTCCTGCGCTCGGCATCGGGCTCGTCCTGCCTCGTTGTCGCCACGGCGCGCGCGGAGGAGGAGCAGGACAATCCCCCACTCGGTCGCATGCTCGGCCAGCTGGAACGCGACGATCTACTGACGACGATCGCGCTTGGTCCACTCGACCAGGCAGCCTCCGCGTTGCTCGCTGGTGCAGTGGCCGAACGGACGTTGGACGAAGCAACTCAGGCACGCGCGTTCCACGACACCGAAGGACATCCGCTTTTCATCATCGAGCGCGGCCGCATGGAGAATGCGGGACAGTCGGGGGCGTCTACTGTCGGCGAGTTGTCACGAGTGCAGACGGTTGTAGCGGCGCGGCTGGCCCTGCTTTCTCACGAGGCACGCGAGACGGCCGAAGTTGCTGCCGCGGTCGGCCGCGATTTTCAGTTCGACCTCCTGGCACGGGCGAGCGATCTCGAAGAGTCCGCGCTCGTGCGCGCACTCGACGAGCTCTGGCAGCGTCACATCGTCCGCGTACAGGCGGACGAGCGCTGGGACTTCAGCCACGACCGCATTCGCGAAGTCGCCTATGGCGGCATCGGACCAGCGCGCCGCCGGCTCATTCATCGTCGAATCGCGCAGGGCATGGAGCTGCTCTTCGCCAGTCGCCTCGATGAGGTCAGCGCGTCGCTGGCAGTACATCTCGATCGGGGCGGACAGCCCGCGCGCGCGGTTCCATTTCTCGAGCGCGCAGCCGCCGTCGCCACGCGCGTCTCGGCGAATGAAGAGGCGATCCGCTGCCTGAACTACGCCCTGTCCTTGCTCGATACCTTGCCGGCCACGCGCGAGCGTGACGAGACGGAACTCTCGATCCGTTCCAGTCTGTCGATCGCGTTGAACTCTGCGCGCGGTTATGCCTCTCTGGAAGTCGAGCAGAATCTCAATCGAGTGTTTGCGCTGTCGCGCGCAGATGGCCAGGAGCTGTTGCCAGTGCGATGGCTGTGGGTCGCGTTCACGCACCGGTTCATGCTGGGTGACCTGAAGGGCATGCGAGAAGCATCAGAGCAGGCGCTGGCAAGCAGCCTTGCCGATCCCTCATGCCTGTGCGAAGCGCACCACGCCATGGGTGGAATGTTGATGAGCGTCGGCGAGCTCGAGGCCTCGCGTCAACATTTCGAATCGTCTCTTGCTGCATATGATGAAGAGCATCCGCAGCGATCGGCGCTTGGCTCTGATCTCGGAGTCTTCGGGCATGCGTGGTACTCGCACGGACTCTGGCTGCTCGGTGAGGAGCCACTCGCGCTGATGCACTCCGAGCAGGCCATCGCGCTCGCGCACCGGCGCGATCACCTCTTCAGCCAGACGCTCGCACTCGCATATGCGGCGCTGCTCCACCAGATGCGTGGCGATGCGCCGCGCGTGCTCGAGTACGCGCAAGGCGTCGTGCAACTGTGCGAGCGCTACGGCTTCGCCTACTACGGCGATTGGGCGAGTGTGCTCCTCGGGTGGGTGCGAGGCCGCGAGGAACCAGTGCGAGGCATTGAGATGATCGAATCGGCGTTGGCGCGGCTCGATGGACAGCGCGCACAGGCACGCCGGCCGTACTACCTGTCTTTGCTCGCCGACACCTATCGCGCCGCCGGTCAGCGGGATCGCGCAACTGCCATCGTGGACAGAGCGATCGACATGGCGCTCACGGGCGGCGACGCGTGGTGGTTACCCGCGCTATTCCTGCAAAAGAGCGAGCTGGGCGCGCCTGCCGAGCGCGATGCTTCCCTGCGCAGGGGCCTCGACGTCGCTCGTAAACAACACAGCCTCAACCTGTTAGAACGACTGAACTCCGCACTGCCAGCGTCGGCCTGACGCGAACGCTTTCGCGAACGTTTCCGGAACGGTGGCCTTTCTAGACTCCTCCTTACTAAGGAGGCCTATGAAGATCATCTCTTCCGCCAACGTTCGTTTCGCGTGTCTCGCCCTGGCCGTCGTCATCGCACCCGCTCTCGCCCAGTCGTCACACGTGCTCGTGCCGGCGGACAAAGTGGTGTGGGGGCCGGCGCCGCCAGTCCTCCCCGCCGGCGCTCAGATCAGCGTTCTCGAGGGCAACCCGCACGAGAAGGGTCCCGTGACGCTGCGATTGAAGTTCCCGGCGAACTACAACATCCCGGCGCACTGGCACAGCATGACGGAGCGCGTGACCGTTCTGTCCGGCGCGCTGCACGTCGGCATGGGCGACACGCTGGACCGTCATATGAGCCAGACGCTCGAACCCGGCGGCTTCGCGTCGCTGCCGGCGAAGATGCATCACTTCGCCTGGACCACCGGCCCGACGGTCGTGCAGATCAGCCTCGAAGGGCCGTTCGACATCTTCTACATCAACCCGTCTGACGACCCGCAAACGAAATTGAACAGGAAGTAAGGCTCCAGGCGCTGGGCTTTGGGCTCCAGGCTTTGGGAGTTGGGACAAGCAGCAGATTGGGAGTTGGGAGTTGAACTCAAGGAGCAGTCGTATGGGAGCCATGGATATCGAACAGTTGCGAGCGCGAGTTCGCGGAACCATCATCCAGCCCGGTGATGGCGAGTACGACTCGGCACGCAAGGTCTACAACGCCATGATCGACAAGCGGCCCGCGTTGATCGTGCGCTGCGTGGATACGGCGGACGTCATCACGGCGGTCAACTACGCGCGCGCCAACGACATGTTGACGGCGATCAGAGGGGGCGGCCACAACGGCGCCGGTCTCAGCACATGTGATGACGGCGTCGTGATCGACCTGTCGCGCATGAAGGGCATCCGCGTCGATCCGGTGGCGCGCACGGTTCGCATCGAGGCCGGATGCACAGGCGGCGAGATGGATCACGCTACGCATGCGTTTGGTCTGGCCACGCCGAGCGGCACAGTTTCAACAACCGGTATGGCGGGCCTGACGCTGGGCGGCGGCATCGGCCATCTGACCCGACCGTTCGGGCTCGCCATCGACAACCTGCTCGAGGCCGATGTCGTGCTCGGCGACGGCCGATTCGTGACCGCCAATGAGAAGCAGCATTCCGGTTTGTATTGGGCGCTGCGCGGCGGCGGCGGCAACTTCGGCGTCGTCACATCTTTCCTGTTTCGTCTTCACCCGGTGACGATGGTGAGCGCGGGCCCGACGTTCTGGCCAATCGAGCAGACGCCAGAGGTGATGAAGGCGTATCAGGAGTTCATCCTCCAGGCGCCTGTGGACGTGAGCGGCTTTCTTGCGTTCCTGACCGTCCCGCCGGTGCCACTCTTTCCGCCGGAGATCCATGGCAGAAAGGTGTGCGCGATCATCTGGTGCTCGACGGCGGATCCAGAGAGGGCGGACAAGGCGACGAAGGCGATGCGGAGCGTGGGTACCCCGCTGCTCGACCACGTCGGCCCGATGCCGTTTCCCGTTCTGCAGGGTCTGTTCGATCCGCTGCTGCCTGCGGGGATGCAGTGGTACTGGCGCGCGGACTTCGTGAAGACATTCGACGCGGATGCGATCGCGACGCACTACCAGGAAGCAGTGAAGATGCCTTCCGGTCTGTCGCAGGTCCACATCTATCCAATCAACGGCGCCGCGCATCGCGTCGGTACCGGTGACACGGCGTTCAGCTATCGCGACGCCAACTTCGCCGTCGTGATTGTGGGCGTCGATCCTGATCCGCGACAGAAGGAAGTGATCACGTCGTGGTGCAAGGCCTACTTCGACGCGACCCATCAGTATTCGGCGGGCGGCGCCTACATCAACTTCATGATGGAGGAAGGTCAGGAGCGCGTGCAGGCGGCATTCAGGGACAACTACAGCCGCCTCGCGCAGGTCAAAGGGCAGTACGACCCGGAGAACCTGTTCCGTGTGAATCAGAACATCCGGCCGGCTGAAGTGACGGTCTGACATGGGCGCAGAACTGTGAGGGGTCTGACCCTTCACAGTTCTGCGCGAAGATAAGGGCGTGAACACTCAACGTCCTCTCGAGCGCGCTCGCGCATTCTGTTCAGCCTACGGTCTCGACGTTCCGATCCTGCTCGCCCCGATGGCAGGCGCGTGCCCGGTGAGCCTCTCGATCGCTGTCGCCAATGCAGGCGGCATGGGCGCGAACGGCGCGCTCCTGGATCCGCCCGCAAAGATTCGCGAGTGGGTCAGCCAGTTTCGCGCAGCCAGTAAGGGGCCGCTGCAGCTGAATACGTGGATACCCGATCCTCCAGCAATCCGAGATACCGACAACGAGACCCGCATCAGGCAGTTTCTCGCGCAGTGGGGCCCCGACGTACCCGCGTCCGCCGGCGACGTCACGCCGCCGGACTTCAGCGATCAATGCGATGTGTTCGTCGATCTGGCCCCGCGTGTCGTGTCGTCGATCATGGGCATCTACTCAGCACCGCTGATCCAACGACTCAAGGACAACGGCATCGCGTGGTTTGCGAACGCCACCACTCTCGCGGAAGCGAAGCAGGCACAGGCGGCCGGCGCAGATGCGATCGTGGCGCAGGGATTCGAAGCGGGCGGCCATCGCGGCGCATTCGATCACGCTGCGGCGGAGCGTCAGACGATCGGGCTCATCGCGCTGGTTCCGAGACTCGCCGATCACATCGACCTGCCAATCATCGCTGCCGGCGGGATCGCGGACGGTCGCGGGCTCGCCGCGGCGCTCACGCTTGGTGCGAGCGCTGTTTCGATCGGTACCGCCTTCTTGCGCTGTCCCGAGGCGCAGACCCATCAGGCCTGGGCCAACGCACTCGCGGATCTCGAACCCGAAAGCACGACACCGACTCGCGCGCTGACGGGACGCCTCGCTCGAGGTGTGGCGACGAACTATGTCAAGGCCGCGGCGGCGTCAGGAGCGCCTCGTCCGGCACCCTATCCGGTGCAACGTGGGTTGACAGCAGCGATGAAGGCCGCCGGTGCCGCGGCGAACGATATGCACCGGATGCAGTTGTGGGCGGGGCAATCGGCGGCGATGGCGAAACCAATCGCTGCTGGAGTGCTCGTGCGAGAGATCTGGGAAGAGGCGAAGCAGTATCTCTGAGCCCTCAACGATTCGCCGAGAGCCCAGAGACTGAAGCCGAGAGCCGTACTACGCTTCGGCTCCCTCTTTGACCACCTTGACGACGAGCGGCACCGTCACGTCGCGGTGCAGCTTGAGTGGCACCTTGTGCTCGCCGATGGTCTTGATCGGCTCGGGCAGAATGAGCTTCCGGCGATCGACCTCGAAGCCCTTGGACTTGAGGAAATCGGCGATGTCCGCGCTCGTGACCGAGCCATACAACGCATCGGTCTCGCCGACGCGACGCGCGATCGACACGTCGATGAGCGCAAGCCGCGAGGCCATGGCTTCCGCCTGCCCCTTCTCTTCGGACTCACGCATCTCCATGATCTTCCGCTCGCGCTCGACGTGCTTCTTGTTGCCCTCGGTCGCCGGCAGCGCCAGCTTCCGCGGCAGCAGGTAGTTCCTCGCATAACCTGCCGCCACCTTGACGATCTCGCCGCGGCGGCCCAGGTTGTCGACGTGCTCTCTGAGAATGACTTCCATGGCGCATTACTCCGTCGTGTACGGAATCAGCGCCAGTTGTCGCGCGCGCATGATGGCCGTCCGCAGTTTGCGTTGATGCAAGGCGCAGGTGCCTGAGATACGACGCGGCAGCACCTTGGCCCGCTCGGGGACGAACGGCATCAGCATGCGAACGTCCTTGTAGTTGATGTCGTCGATCTTGTCCGAGCAGAACTTGCAGACCTTGCGACGACGAAACATCGGACGACGCTGGCCGTCCTTGCCCTGCTGACCGGTAGACGACTTGCCGCGACCGCCTCCGCCTCCGAAACTCTTTCTGCCGTTCATCGGAGCTCCTCCCCCATGTCAAAGCGGTCGTCACGGTCATCGTCGGGGTCACCACGCTGGCCCTCGCCAGGCTGGCGATCCGGCGGCAACCCGCGCGCAACGCGCCGGCGGCGGCTCGTGTCGGTGCGGCGTGCCTTGGTTCGATCGACGACGCCCTGCTCTTCGTCCACGCGGACAACGAGATGACGGATGACGTAATCGAGCACCTTGAGGCGGCGGTCGATTTCCTTCATCAGATCGCCGGTGCCGTTGATCACTTCGAGGACGTAGGTGCCCTCCTTGTGACGGCCGATTTCGTAGGCGAGCTTGCGCCGGCCCCAGTTCTCGGTCTTTTCGAGCTGGCCGTTCATTTTCTGAACGATCGACTCGATCTGCGTGTGCAGCTCGGTCACCTGCTCGTCGGACGCCTCGGGCGACACGACGTACACGAGTTCGTACTTCCTGTTCATACGTCTCCTTCTGGACGTTGACTCGACCCCGTCACATGACGGGATCTCACGGCCCTTCGACTCGGCGCGGTGCGCTCTCGCTCAGGGCAAGGAGTCAGTCTGTTTCCGAAGGCGCGGCCTCCGGGTTGTACGTGTTCATCACTTTCAAGATGCCCTCCGCGGCGAACATCTCGGCGGCGTCTGCCGCCTTGGCGATGAACGATTCGAGCTCGGCACGCTGGCTTCGCTCGAATATCGAGAGCACGTGGTCACTGAGCTTTCGCCCATCGTCCCCGCGCCCCACTCCCAGCCGAAGCCGGGAAAATTCCGTCGTCCCAAGCCGTTCGATGATCGACTTGAGACCGTTGTGCCCGCCTGCCGAACCGCTCGCCCTCGCGCGCAACTTGCCAAACGGCAGGTCGGCCTCGTCCACGACGATCAGCGCATCTTCTGCCGGCACGTCGAAGTAGCGCATCAGCGCGGCCACCGCGTCGCCACTGAGATTCATATACGTCAGCGGCTTCGCCAGCAGCACCGGTTCGGTTCCGAACCGCTTGGCGATAAACGCGTCGGGGACCTGCGCCGGCGCCTGCGCCCAACTGAGTGCGTAGCGCCGCGCGATCTCCTCGACCACCATGAAACCAACGTTGTGGCGGGTCTCGCGGTACTCGCGTCCCGGGTTCCCCAGACCCACAATCAGCTTCACTACTTCTTCTTTTCCTCGTCCTTCTCGTCGGTCTTGCCCTTCTTGATGACTTCGGGCTCGGCCGCAGCCGCGGGTGCCGCAGCAGCATCAGTCGTCGCTGCCGTCGCCGACTCTTCGGCCTTCGGCATCACGACGTGCACGAGCATCGTGTCGCCTTCGGTCACCGCCTTCCACTTGGGGCTTACTGCCAGGTCGCGCACGCGGATCGACTCGTGGAGCATCAGCTCGCTGACATCCACGTCGATGTGCTCGGGGATGTCCGTCGGGAGGCACTGCACCTGGATATCGCGCGTCACGAAGTCGAGCAGGCCGCCCTGCAGCTTGACGCCCTTCGGCTCACCCTTGACCTCGATCGGCACGGTCACGGTGATCGCCTTGTCCATCGCCAGCTGGTAGAAGTCGGCATGCAGGAGATGGTGCGTGATCGGATCGAGCTGATACTCCTTCACCATCACACGCGACTGACCGCCATCGAGCTTCAGCGTGATCAGCGTGTTGGCGCCTGAGTCCGAGTGGAGGATCCGCAGCAGCGCCTTCGGATCGACCGTCACGGCAACGCCTTCCGGTGCCTTTCCCTTCGAGGCGGTGCCATAGACCACGCCGGGGATCTGACCCGAGGCGCGCAGGCGGTTCGCTTCGTTCTTGCCGCGGCCCGCTCTCTTGACTACTTCAAGTGTCGCTTCCATGTCTCTTCCTATCGTTCATCTACTCGCGTAGGGCGGGTCCTTGCCGTGTGGACCCGCCGGGTCTCCAAAACAAGACCCGGCCTACACGGTCCGTTACACAAACAACGAAGAGACCGATGTCTCTTCGTGAATATTTCTAATCGCCTGCCCGAGCAGACGCGCGACCGTCAGCACGACGATCTTCTTGCAGCTCTGCGCCTCGCCCCGAAGCGGCACCGAGTTGGTCAAGATCACCTGATCGAGCGGCGACTTCTCGATGCGCTCGATCGCCGGCCCTGACAGCACACCGTGAACCGCACACGCCAGGACTCGCTCGGCTCCGGCGTCTTTCAGGGCAACCGCTGCCTTGCAGATCGTCCCTGCCGTATCGATGATGTCGTCCTGCAGGATGCATGTTCGCCCCTGCACGTCACCGATCACGTTCATGACCTCGGCGGTCCCATCCTCCGTGCGCCGCTTGTCAACGACAGCGAGCTCGGCGTCGAGCCGCTTCGCATACGCACGCGCGCGCTCCGCACCGCCCGCATCCGGCGACACGATGGTCAGGTTCTCCATCTGCATCCGCGCGCAGTACTCGATGATCACTGGCGCCGCAAACAAATGGTCAACCGGAATATCAAAGAACCCCTGAATCTGCGCCTTGTGCAGATCCATCGTCAGCACGCGGTTCGTTCCCGCCGCGCTCAGCAGGTTCGCCACCAGCTTCGCCGAGATCGGGACTCGCGGCTTGTCCTTGCGGTCCTGCCGCGCGTAGCCGTAATACGGCACCACCGCGGTAATTCGCGAGGCCGACGACCGGCGGAACGCGTCGATCATCACCAGCAACTCCATCAAGTGCTGGTCAACCGGGTTCGACGTCGGCTGGACGATGAAGACGTCGGCGCCGCGAATGTTCTCGTCGATCTGAAACGAAACCTCGCTATCGGGAAACCGGCGCAACCGCGCCTGCCCGAGCGGGATCCCAAGGCAATCGGCGATCTCCTTGGTCAACTGCTGATGGGCGCTGCCCGAAAATACTTTCAGGTCGCCAAACCCTGTCGACAGAAGGCCTTCTCCGCTGAGAGGTCGTCTCATGCTCTCGTCGTATCCGGGCGCACCAGCGTCGCCGAGCTGGTTGGGGCGGGAGGATTCGAACCTCCGAATACGGGATCCAAAGTCCCGCGCCTTACCGCTTGGCCACGCCCCACCACGTCAACCTCGTCGCCCGGGGCAGTCGAGGGTTCAGCTGTACGCTACGTGAGAAATCTACTGGAGTCGCTCAGCGGCGGTGGTGCAAACCCTTAGTGTAGTCGAGACTTGTGGCTTCCGGCAAGGTTCAGCGTTGCCGGACGGCTCCGTCGGGCATAGTCACCGCGGCCAAGCGACTCCGTCAGGATGACTCGCCAACCTGAGCCGGACAGCCGTTCGACGGCCAGAACGGCGTCCTTCCGCTTCTGAAACAGGCCAAACACGGTGGACCCGCTACCCGACATCGCGGCGGCCAGCGCCCCTGCCCGCCGAAGCGCCGTCTTCATCTGCTCGATCTCGGGGTGATGCCGGGCGATCGGCGCCTCGAGGTCGTTGATCATCTGCGCGGCGCGCGAGGGCCATGGGCCCGGAACGTATTGCGCTTCGCGGACCATCGACCCCCTGCCGGGATCGCGTTCGGAGTCGTACCACGCGTAGGCATCCACCGAGGCCACGCCAAAACCCGGAATCAGCAGGACCACCCAATGGCGGGGCAGGTCAGCGAGCGGATAGATCTCATCGCCCTTACCCAGCCCGAGCGCCGTTCCACCTGAGAGAAAGAACGGGACGTCGGCGCCAAGCGTCGATGCCACGTCCACGAACTGATTTGGTCGCAGAGGCAGTCGCCACGCGTGTGCAAGGGCCAGGAGCGTTGCGGCCGCATCGGCGCTGCCGCCTCCGAGGCCGCCTTGAAGCGGAATCCGTTTGTGCAGTCGCACCAGCACGTCTCGCACTGGCCCATCGCGACGCAACGATCGCCACAACGCTTCTGCCGAGCGCCACACGAGATTCGATCGATCGAGCGGCACGCCTGCCGTCTCGCATTCGATCGCAAATGGACCGGCGCGCGGCACGCACTCGATCGTGTCGTGCAGTTCGAGCGCCTGGAACACCGTGCGTAGCTCGTGGAAACCGTCGGGCCGCGTCCCCAGCACTCTAAGGTCGAGATTGATCTTCGCGTGCGCGCGAACCGTTACCGCGCGTGCTGACGACGTGACGGTCATCGTCTTCACAGCGGTCACTGCTTCTCCCCGAGAGGACCAGCCTGACGTAGCTCGTCCAGACTGAGCGGCGCCGTCCCTGCCGGAATGTCAACGTCAAACGTCGCGGGCTTGAGGTCCGTGTTGACCTCGATCTGCGCAAGCGTCGCGGTCATGTCCACGGCGGCCTGCTGAGCGGCGGACTGAAGTCGAATGACTTGCGGGAAGGCGCCCTGCCACATCGGATACTCGACCTCCCATCCGTTGCGTCGTCCGGCGCTGATCTGCCATGAACCCATCCGACGGAGGTACATCGTCGCGCCACCTTCAAGCTCGATCGACGCCCACCCATTCGCGTGCAGCCGTCCCGATACAGGCTTGGACTCGGGAAGGATGCAGCCCGTGAGCAGGGCCTGGAGATCTGCGGGGCCGAGCGTGACGCCAGTCAGGGCGCCGAGGATCGCTTCGGCAGACTCGCCGCGCACGACGCGCTCGTCGCGCGGCAGCAGGAGCACAGCCTGCGCGCCGCGTGTGACGAGGATGAACCCTGCGGGACCAAACGGCGCCACCATCTCGAGCCGCATCGACGCGGGCCGCTCGAAACCGGAGACCAGCCGTCCACTGAGACGGCGAGTGCCGGCGCGGCCGCGCAGTCCGATTTCGGCCGTGAGCGTGCGCGCACCTCGGCACGATTTCGTGACCTCGGCGTGAATCTCGGAGTAGTTCGGAAGTGGGGACCCGGTATCGGTTGGAAGTGGAATCCGTCTCGCCCCGCACGCAGTCGTCAGGACCAGACAGGCAATGCTGAAGGCAACGCGCCTACGCGTCATTTCGCATTAGGAATCTTGCCCTTTGCCCCGTTGATCTTCTTCTCGAGCGCGCCCTTGTCGATGTCCTGCCCATCGCCGTTGAGCGCGCGCGTCCACGCGGCGACGGCGTCGGCGAAGCGTCCCTTGCGGGCGAGCAGATCACCGAGGTGTTCCTGGATCTCGGAGTTCTCCGGCATCTGCTTGACCGCAGCCACCAGATACTTTTCTGCCTCGTCGAGGTTGCCGCGGCGGAAGTAGGCCCAGCCAAGACTGTCGAGATACGCGCCGTTGTCCGGCTCCTGTTTCAGCGCACGCTGAACGAGTTGAATGGCCTCGTCGAGTGAATCGCCGCGGACGGCGAGCAGGTAACCGAGGTAGTTGAGCGCTCCCGCGTTCATCGGCTCGGCGGCGACGATCTGCCGAAGCACGCGCTCGGCATCAGGGCTGCGACCAGCGTCGGCATAGACGTCCGCGAGCGTGAAGAGCGTGTCGGTGTCCTTCGGCGATTCCTTGGTGACCTGCTCGAGCAGCATGATCGCGCCCGAGCGATCGCCGCCGTCGAAGAGCGCACGCGCCTGCAGACGCACGAACCGCGGATCGTCAGGATGCTGCTTGCGCGCTTCACCCGCAAACGCGGCGGCACGCTGATATTCCTTCGCGTCGATCAGCACCGCGATGCGCCTGACCTTCAACTCGCGACTGCGAGGCTGCACGGCGAGCGCAACGGTGTAGCTGTCCACGGCGTCGTTCAGAAGGCCGGCTTCTTCTTGGTACTGCGCCAGGGCGGCTGCAACGCGAGGCTCGTCCTCGAGGATTTCCTGCAGCGTGGAGATCGCACTCTTCAGATCTTTGTTCGCCTCGTACGCCTGCGCCATCACCAGGCGAGCCTGGAAGAAGTCCGGGTTCTGGACGAGGACTTTCGTCAGCGAGTCGATCGCCTTCGCGGGCTCGTCGTTGCGGATGTAAAGCCTGCCCAGCGTGTACTGCAGCGTGATGTCGGCCGTCGGGCCAGACACCTTGATCGCACGCTCGAGATACATGATCGCGTCGCGCAGGTAGGTCTGAACCTGTGCGGCCGCGTCGCGTCCGCTGGCACCCTCAACCGCTGCGGCATTGAGCAGCCCCAGTGCCCGGTTGGCGCCCACGTTGTCCGGATTGATCGCCAGCGCCGCCTTCGCGGCTGCTTCTGCCTCTGGGCGTTCGTTGTGGCGCAGATGGAAGCCCGCCATCTCCGCCTGGATCTCGGCCGACTTGGGATCAGCCGTGGCCGCACGCTTGAGCGCCGCGAGTGCTCCCGAGTTATCGCCTTCCGCTTCGAGGCGGCGCGCCATCAGGAACGACAGATACGCCGAGGACGATCCCTGTCCAAAGGACACACCCGGCACGAGCCCAACGAGCAGAGCACCAACAAGCAGCGACGACGCGGCGCGGGTGTAAGGCATGGCTAAACGATTTTAGCCCAAGATGTTATAGTTCCAGACGTCAATCGGAGGGGTATGCCTGTCGACAAGGAACTGCTCGAAATCCTTGCCTGCCCGAACTGTAAGACACCGGTCCGCCTGGTCGACAACGGCCAGGGCCTCAAGTGTGACAAGTGCCGCCGCGTCTATCCCATCAAGGACGACATCCCGGTGATGCTGATCGACGAGGCGACCGTGGACAAGGAGTAGTGCGCATCCTGCTCGTCCGGCTGCGCCCCATCGGCGACGTGGTCTTCACGACGCCGCTCCTCAGCGCACTCCGGCGGCACTATCCCGAGGCTCACATCTCTTATGTGGTGGAGCCCGACGCCGCACCGATTGTCGAAGCCAATCCTCACATCAACGACCTGATCATCGTCCCGCGCCGCCGCGGCCTGGGGCGAATCGCAGACGACATCCACATCGCACGCCGGCTCGCGCGCGGTCGCTACGATCTCGCGATCGACCTGCATGGCGGACCACGCAGCGCGTGGCTCACCTGGGCCAGCCGCGCACGCAAGCGGATCGGCTACACGATTCGTGGCCGAGCGTGGATGTACACCGATGCCGTTGCACGGTCGCAGCAACTGACGCCGCGACACTCGGTGCTGAATCAGGGAGACCTGCTTGCGCCGTTGGGCATCCCGTCCCTGGATCCGACGCACGATCCGCTGCAGATGCCAGACAGTTCTCAGGCGAGCACGGACGTCGATTCGTATCTCACGCAGTCGCGCATCGCTCGCAACGATGCCCTCATCGTCATTCATGTCAGCGCGAGCACGCGCTTCAAGCGATGGCCGGAGGAGTCATTTGTCTCGCTCGTCACCGGACTCGTTCGGCAGGGCTCGAACAGGAAAGTGTTTTTCACGTCGGGGCCATCGGACGCCGACGCCGCACAGCGGATTGCAGACGCGGCCCGCGGTGAGCTCGGCCCACTCGGGACCGCCATCCTCAAAAGCCGGCCGATGACGCTGCCAGAGCTGCGAGCGCTCATCGCGCGCGCTGCGCTGTTTGTGGGAGGCGACAGCGGTCCGTTGCACATCGCCGCCACGACCTCGACTCCGATCGTCGAGCTGCTTGGTCCCACGTTGGCGGAGCGCTCCTTTCCCTGGCGCGACCCACGCTTCTACTCGGAAATCATCGACCCGGGAGAGCTGCCCTGCCGTCCGTGTCATCAGCGAACGTGCGTGCCGGGCGACTTCCGGTGCCTGACGAGCATCGGCGCCGACCGGGTCCTCGCCGCAGCCGAGCGCGCGCTGCGGTCAACAGGCAGAACGAACCAGGGCGCTGCGCCGGCAGCGAACGAACGTAGAATTCCTGTAGTGCATTGATGAGAGCCACGACGATTGGCATACCGGAAGCGCCCACCGCGCCGGGGCTCGATCGGCTGACGACCGTGCTGCTGCTTGCGTTCGTGGGAGCGGTACAGCTGTCGATCGCAGCGGCGCAGATTCTGCTCGGCGCGCTGATGCTCTGCTGGATCATCGGCATGGTTCGCGACAAGAGCCGGCCGACTGCTCCGACGTTCTTCGTCGCGCTGCTCGCCTACGCGGGTATCACGCTCATCTCGTCGATCTTCTCGATGGCGCCGCTGGAAAGCTTCATCGACGATCGTCAACTGCTCCTCTTCCTCATCGTCCCTGCCGTCTACGACCTGGCTCGGGGCCATCGCGCCACGACCGCGACTGACGTCATCGTCACGGTCGGCGCCGCTGCGGCGGCGTACGGCATCGTGCAGTACGGGATGCTGCACTTCGACAGCCTGGGCCAGCGACCCCGGGGCACACTCGGTCATTACATGACCTACTCGGGCACGCTGATGCTCGTGGTGGGCGTCGCGGGCGCGCGGCTCGTCTTCGGCACGCGCGATCGCGTCTGGCCAGCGCTCGTGATGCCAGCCCTGGTCGTCGCACTGTCGCTCACGCTGACACGCAGCGCATGGGTCGGAGCGTGCGTCGCGGTTGGCGTGCTCTTCATCCTCAAGGATCTGCGATTGCTCGGATTGCTTCCGGTCGTCGCGGCGCTGTTCTTTGCCTTCGCGCCCGATAGCGTGACCAACCGAATGGTCTCGATGTTCGACCTTCGCGACCCGAGCAATCGCGATCGCCTGGCCATGGCCCGCACGGGCTCGGCGATGGTGCGCGACTACCCACTCACGGGCGTCGGGCCAGCGATGATCCCGAAGCTGTACACGCAGTACCGCGATCCTGATGCCGTGCAGGCGATGAATCCGCACCTGCACAATGTTCCGCTGCAGATCGCCGCCGAGCGTGGACTACCGGCCCTCGCGATCTGGATTGCTTTCATCGCCGTCCTTGCGTACAACCTGTTTCGCATTTTCCGAACCGAACGCGATCAAACACTGGCCGCGGCCGGCCTCGCTGCCATCGCCGGCATGCTTTCGGCCGGCCTCTTCGAATACAACTTTGGCGACTCCGAATTTCTGATGCTCTTCCTCGTGCTCGTCACCCTTCCGTTCGCCGCATCTCGCCGCGACGATGCTGCTACCCCCACTCGCGCCTGAGCGCGCGCGCGCGATCGTCTCGCGCGTGAGCGGCGTGAACGTCCTCGTCATCGGCGACGCCATGGTCGACAAGTTCATCGTCGGTCGCGTCACGCGTATTTCGCCGGAAGCTCCCGTTCCCGTTGTCGCGTTTGACCACGACATGTACCGGATGGGTGGCGCGGCCAACGTCGCGAGCAACGTCGTCGCCCTCGGTGGCCATGTCACGCTCGTTGCCGTCACTGGACGGGATGACGCCGCCGCGACGCTGACCGAGGCATGTCGCGAGGCGGGCATCGCGCCCTCGTTCGTGGGAGACCCCGGTCGTCCAACAACGACAAAGACGCGCGTCGTCACGGATCGGAACCAGCAGGTCGCGCGAATCGACTACGAGAGCGACGCAGAAGTCAGCGGCGAGATCGAGGATCGCCTCATCGCCGAGATTCGCAAACACGTGTCGCGCTGCTCTGCGATCATCGTGTCCGACTACATGAAGGGATGCGTCACCAGGCAGGTGATGCAGACCGCTGTCGCCGTCGGGGCGGAGCGCGGGGTGCCGGTGCTCGTGGACCCCAAGATTCCGCATCTGGACTACTACGGCGGTGCGACGATCGTGACGCCGAATCATCACGAGGCCGAGGCCGCCACGCATCGACGTGTGCGCGGCGAGGACGAGGCCCGCGCCGCTGCGCGAATCTTCCGGGACCGCGCAAAGTGTCAGGACGTGCTGATGACGCGCGGCGATCAGGGCATCTGGCTGTTGAGCAGTGGCGTCGAGGGGTACCTGCCAGCGGCCTCACGCGAGGTGGCCGATGTCACGGGTGCGGGCGACACCGTGATCGCAACGCTCGCGGTCATGCTCGCGTCCGGCGCGACAATCAGTGAGGCGGCACGACTCGCGAACGAAGCCGCGGGCATCGTCGTCGGCAAGTTTGGCCCTGCAACGGCATCGACAACGGAACTGCTCGCCGCGATCAGCGCGCACGCTGGCGTCTGATGATCGTCGGGCGGGTCCTGCCTTAGGGACCCGCCGGGTCTAAAGAGCAAGACCCGGCCTACGCCATTACGGCAGGCTCATCAAACCAACCGTCACAAGCAGCGGAATCACAACCGCGACAAGCGCCTCGCCGGCGATGAGACCTGACGCGATCGGGATCGAGTAGCGGTCGTGCGCCTCGGGCGACACCTTCGCCCAGATCGAATCTGCCGCAGCGCCAAGGAAGATCATCGTGACGGCATTGATGGGAATGAGCATCGCGATCCCCATGCCGGTCGGTGACGGAATGTACGGCCGCCACGTCTCCTTCTGCTCGAGCATCGTGAGCACAACGCCAATGACCGCGCCCACGGCGAGCGACGTCGTCATCCACGACAGACGGGCGGCGACTGCGGGATTGGCCGCTGCGGGACCTGTGAGCTCCTGCGTGACCAGCTTCGCGAAACCGACCCATCGCTGCGACGTCGGGCTGAGCAGTTGTGCGTTATCGCCGATCACGCCATACGTGTCGCGAAGCAGCGGATACATGAACGCCAGCGCCAGCGCGCCGACGGGAACCGCAAGGAGCTGCATGTAGGTGAGCATCCGCGGTGTGGATCCCACCATCTGACCCGCGCGAAAGTCCTGCATCAGCCCTTCCGACTCGGCTGCCACCGCGCCGGTGATTCCGCTCGACACCATGTTCGCGCGCAGATCGCCCGGCGCCAGCCCTCCGAAGATCGCCTGGATGACGTTCGTCATCGTGCTGATCGGTCCCCAGTTGGTTTCACCAAGCACTCGCAGCGCGACAAGCCCGAGCGGGATCGAAAACAGGATCGCGAGAACGGAATGCCAGACCGGCGTGCCGAAGAAGAGCTGCTGCACGACGATGAGGAATACGCTGGCGGCAAGACTTCCCGTCCACACCCAGCGAAGTGGAAGATCGCCCGACATGCTCGCCGACGAAGCAAGCCCCTTGAAGGTTCGAACAAGCACTGGCCACCGGAGAAGCAGGGCCGACATTCCGCCGGCAACGAGCATCCCGACCGCGGGCCACATGATGAGCAACAGGATGTCCACGCGGCGCGCGTCTGCCGCGATCAGCCCCTGTGACAACAGCCATGGCGGAGCGATCACCCAGCCGATGATGCCGCCGATCAGCATGCTGGCGCTGATGCGCAGGCCGATGATCATCCCCGAGCCGACGTTGAGCAGCGAGACACCGAACCCGAGGCCGACGCGCGCAGAGAAGGCATTCACCGCGAGCGGAATGCTGTCGATGACCCAGCGCAGGATCGTCGCGAGGAACGTCAGACCCGAGAGTACGAGCGAGCTGATCATCACGAACGCCGACTTGCGCGCCTGCTCGCCGCGCGAGTCGAGCATGATCAGTGTTTCTCCAGCGGCCATGCCATCCGGAAACGGCAGGTTCTCGTCCTCGATGAAGTGCTTGCGCAGCGGCACCGCGAGCAGCACGCCAAGCAGCCCGGACGCGGACAGCCAGACGAACGTCTGCATGCGCGTCAGGTGGACGTCGAAGCCGCTGCCCGGTTCGGCCGCGAGAATGTCGAATGCCGCAAGCAGCCAGCACAGAAACGCAACCTGTCCGGCGGAGGTGCCTGCGGTCTGAACGATGTTGTTTTCCCAGCGGTTGTAGTTCTTCGTGAAGCCGAGCGCCATGAACCCGAAGAACGCGGAGACGACCGAGATGTTTGGTCCGAAGCCGAACTTGAGGACCACGTAGGGATACGAAGCGCCGATGACGAGCGCGACGATGAGGCCGACGATGACCGACCGCGGCGTGATCTCGCGAACGTGCGGGGGCTTTGTCGATGTCGCCACTAGACTCCCTGCTCGGTGCTGAGAGGAACGCGCTGCAGTATAGGGCCAACAACTTCCGCCATTGCGCGGCCCAGACGCTCGTGCTGGTCCGCATCGAGGTGTACGCCGTCCACGCGGCTCGTCGTGGTGACGGTGCCGGCATCGAAGAACTCGCAGTCGCGCTCTGTTGCGACAACAGCCAGCGCCGCGGCCAGCCCTGCAGACTTCTGCGCGGCACCTTCAAACTTCGGTGCGATTGCGCCCTTCGGCTCCTGAATCGGCGGGGGCGCGACGATCAGAATCGCAGGCACGGGCATGCCCGGCTCGATTGGCGCCTGTCGAACGGCTTGCACCAGCGCGGCCATGCCTTGCGCCGAATGCGCCGCCGTGAACTGGTGCATCGACTGAAAGTCATTCGTGCCGAGCATCAGGATGACGAGCGCCAGCGGCGAGCTCACTTCGATTCGCTGCTCGAGACCAACGCGTCCGTTGCGACCGGCTTTGAAGGGGTCGTCCCACACCGTGCGCCGGCCGTTCAGGCAGTCCTCGATCACGCGAACGTCGTGACCGGCTTTCGCGAGTGCGCCTTCCATGACGCCAGGCCATCTCGTCATAAAGGGCCAGCGCCTTCGCGTGTCAGGAACGATGCCCCACGTCAGCGAGTCGGCGTAGACGAGGATCTGATGCATGTCGGCTTTGGGCTCTCGGCTTTGGGCTCTCGGCTCTTGGGAGTTGGGAGTTGGGTCCTTGGGAGTTGACAGATTCTAGTGTCTAAAATGCCGCGTACCCGTAAACACCATAGCGAGCCCATGTTCGTCAGCGGCCGCAATGACTTCTTTGTCCTTTACCGAGCCGCCTGTCTGCACCACAGCTGTCGCGCCTGCGGCTGCAATCGCATCGAGTCCGTCGCGAAATGGAATGAATGCATCTGACGCCGCCACTGATCCAACGAGCAAGTCGCGACGAATCGCCGCCGCTTTCATTCGCGCGACGTTGACGGAGTCCACGCGGCTCATCTGCCCGGCGCCGATGGCCAGCGTTCGATCCGCGCTCGTGAAGATCACGGTGTTCGACTTGACGTGCGCGCACAGGCGCCACGCGAATCGCATCGCCTGCCACTCGTCTGCCGTCGGCTGACGCTTCGTGACCACCTGAAGATCGGCGGACGGCCAGGGCTCGTGCGCCTCGATCACCCTGTTACGCGTCTGCACGAGCACACCACCAATGATCGAGCGAATCTCGGTGTCCTCGGCCGGCGATGGCGCATCGGCATCAGCGACAACTCTTTCGGGAACCACGACGCGCATGTTCGCCTTGGTCGCCAGAATCGGCCGCGCATCGTCATCGACCGCCAGCGCAATGACGGCATCGATGCGCGTCGCCACAATCGCGCGGGCCGCTTCAACGTCGATCGACCGATTGAATCCAACTACGGCACCGAACGCAGAGAGCGCATCGGCCTCGCGCGCGCGGACGTACGCGTCAGCCGCGCTCGATCCCGTCGCGGCGCCGCACGGATTGGTGTGCTTGATGAGCGCTGCCGCCGGCTCCTTGAACTCGATCACCATGCGAATAGCCGCATCGAGATCGAGCAGGTTCGTATACGAGAGTTCCTTGCCCTGCAGGATCGAGTAGCCAGGATGGGGGCCAAACCCCGAGTAGAGCGCCGCGCGCTGATGCGGGTTTTCGCCGTAGCGGAGATCGCGAACCTTCCGCAGGTCAACGGTCAGGCTCTCGGGAAATCCGCTCGCCACCACACGGGTGAACCCTGCAT